>ENA-ORXD01002161-ORXD01002161.1-sediment-metagenome-genome-assembly--contig:-NODE-2161-length-13826-cov-3.662885_pt1 | contig 13826 bp, 11 predicted proteins | sample MGYA00237862_ERZ511471 | MGnify/ENA metagenome assembly ERZ511471 | reverse complement strand
GCTGGTCGAGCGTGTGCACGCTCTTGAGGCCGAAGAGCGGCTCGAGCTCGACCTTGGTCGGCACGTCGGCGGTGCTGAGCGCCAGCCCGGCGTCCGCGCCGAACTGCACGTGCAGGCGCTCGCCCTCGAGTTCGTAGCGGTAGCCGGTGAGGCGCGGGAAGGTGAGCTCGTGCGCGGCACGCTCCGCCAGCGCCCGCACGCGCGTTGCCTTCTTCGGCAACACCGGCGTCGTCAGCACGGGTCCCACCGGCATAAACGAGAACGGCACGCCGTAGACCTCGGCATACTCAGCCGGGAACATGTCCTGCTCGTCGGTGACGTACGTGGTGCGCCGCAGCGCCCGGCCGACGACCTGCTCGCAGAGCAACTGCGTCGAGAAGGCGCGCACGCCGAGCACGTGCGTCACCGTGTTCGCGTCCCAGCCCTCGGTGAGCATCGAGACGCTGACCACGCACTTGATCTGCTCGCCCAGGCGGCCGGGCTTGCCGACCGTGTTCATCACCTCGCGCAGCAGGTCCTCGTCGGTGATCGCCTCCACGTCGCGCTCCGGGAACCGTTGCCGGTACTCGGCCTTGAACTCCTCGATCTCGCGCGCCGCGACGCTCTTGAACTCGGCGCTCATCGCCTCGCCGGACTCGAGCTGCGACGAATCCACGAGGATCGTGTTCGGCCTGTCCAGCCACTGCCCGTGCTCGACGTTGCTGAACAGGCGCAATTTGCCGGGCGCAATCACGCTGCGCGTCTCCGCGCCCTCCCCCACCGCTTGCTCCCAGCCCGCGATCCAGTCGAAGACGAGCTTGGAGACATTCGTGTTGTTGCAGACGACGATGAACACCGGCGGCGTGAGGCGGCTGGCCTCGCCGCGCTCCTCGGCGGCGCGCGTCCAGGCGTCGTAGTACTTCTCGTAGTTGCCGTAGAGCGTCTCGAGCGCCGCCTCCAGCTCCTTGGGGAGCTTGGGCATGCCGGCAATCTCTTCCGTGCTCCGGCCCTTCTTGGGCAGCGCATCTTTGACGTGCGGCCACAGGTGCCGGTACTTGGGGATTTCGGCGGTCATCGAGTTGTCGGCCGTCGGCACGCGCGGCACCTTGACGATGCCGCACTCGATTGCGTCGACCAGCGAGAAGTCGCTCACCACCCACGGGAAGAGCGTGCCCTCCGAGTAGCCCGAGCCGCGCAGGAAGAACGGCGTGGCCGAGAGATCGTAGAGCGCCCGGATGCCCGTCTTGCGCTTGATCGCCTCGAGACCGCTGATCCAGACACGCGCCTCCTGTTCGCGGCGCTTGGCCTCGATGCGGTCCTCGCCGGTGAGAGCTTCGCTCGCCGGCTCGGCGGCCTCGGCAGCCGGAGCGCCGGCGCCGCCCTCCCCGCTCCCTGCCGGCTTGCCGCGATAGCAGTGGTGCGCCTCGTCGTTGATCACCACGATGTTGCGCTTGCTGCCGAACTCGCGCAGCACACGGCGGACCATCTGGTTGGGCGTTTCGGTGAAGCTGCTCGCCGCGCCGGCTCCAGCGGCGGAGCCGCGACCGGCGAGCAGCTTCTTGGTGAGCGTGCCCGCCTTGACCGTCTCGCGCGGCAGAAAGGTGTGGAAGTTCGTGATCACGACCTTGGCGCGGTTGAGACGATCCATGAGCTCGGCCGGCACGACGTCGAGCTTGCGATAGTAGTTCTCGCCGTCGTTGGGCAGCAGCACGCGCAGGCGGTCGCGGATGGTGATGCCCGGCGCCACGATGAGGAACGCGTCGCTGAACCGGGCATCTTGCGGCGCCTCGAGCTTGTTGAGCGCCTGCCAGGCGATGAGCATCGCCATGACGACCGTCTTGCCGCTCCCTGTGGCCATCTTGAAAGCGATGCGGTCGAGGCCCGGGTTCGCGCTCTCGTTGGCCTCGCGCAGCCGCGTCAGCAGGTACGGGCTGCCAAACTTGGGCGCGTACTCGGTGAGGAAGACGGCCGTCTCGACGGCCTCGACCTGGCAGAAGAAGAGCCGCCGGTCACGCTTGGGATTGCGCCAGTACTCCAGCAGCTGGCGCGTCGTGCGCGTAATGCCCGGATAGTCGCGCTTGCGCCAGTCCGCGACGGCGCCGCGAACCTCATTGATGTAGTCGTTCTCACGCAGCCTGTCGTCCGTCCACTCCGTGCCGAGCTGGAGCTGCTTGCCCTTCTTCTTGGGCTGCGCGACGGGGATGAAGTAGGCGCTCGGGCGGCGCGACTCAACGATCTCGCTGGTGATCCCGTCGTCGTCGAACTTGAAGTGGCGGCGCGGCTCAACGAAGGCCGAGTTGATCACCGGATTCTCGATGACGACTTCGCGCACGCACACCCCCCGGGCACCGCACCGTGAACCGCCGACATTCATCGCGGGCCGGCTACGCCGACCGCGACCCTACGCAGTCTATCGGAGGAAGGTGACGGATTGGAGAGGCTATGTTGTCTTCGCGGATTTCGCTTCGAGATGTACGCAGCGGGAATTGCCCTCCAGCGCACGCTTGAGAGTCCACCACCCAACGGCGCCGCACTCCAAGCGTCCACCCCGGGCTGCGTTCGTAACCCTCCCACGAGACCCGGGAGCGCGATACGGTCGCGTTATGCCCACTCAGCCGCATGACCGCTACCCCAGAAGCGCCACTCGCCTCTTCCTTGCGATGAGCCGGAGTCACGCAGGTTGGTCCGCCGACCATGTGGAAGCTCTGCTCGTAGGTTTCGGCTTCGAGAAGCGTGACAGCGGCGCGCACACGTTCTATCGTCATCCTCAACACCGCGACCTGGCGTTGGCGGTGCCGCGTTCGCGCCGGCTCCGTCCCTACCTCGTAGCAGACGCTGTGCGGCTCGCTGGGATCGTGGCGGCGATCGAACGGGAGGACGAATCATGAGCCGAGATGCCGCGAGCTACGCCACTCTCCCCTACCGGCGAGTCTGGGAGTGGCGCGAAGACGACGCCGAGCCGTACTGGGTCGTGCGTTTGGCGGAGATCCCCGAGGTCGTCGGCGACGGACCCACCCGAGCCGAGGCGGAGGCCGCCCTCGCTCAGTGCCTGGACGACTACGTCGCCTACCGCCTCGCCGAAGGCCTGCCCATCCCCGATCCGGGGCCGAAGGCAGCCGCCGGGTAGCCGCGCCGACTGGGCTCCACCCCTCAGCTGCGTTCGCCTGCAACCGCGCCTCTCGGCACAGCCCGTCGCTGCGCCCCCCTGCTGGCGCCAGCGGCGCATGTGCCCGGCCGTAGAGCCCGCGCCGGACACCCCCTCGCCGCGGTGGCGTATGATCGGCAACATGAGCGGGGCGGCACGGCAACCACGACCACCGAGGAGACACCATGGCAATCCTGATTGAGGGCATCTCGGTCGTCGTGCGCCGCGCGGCGGTCGAGGCCACGTACCCCGGCGGCTGGGACGCCTTCCTGGACGCCGTCCCGGCGCAGCGCTTCTGCGCCGACGACGAGCTTGCCTGCATCGGCTTCGACGCGACCGAGGAGGCCGAGGCGTTCTGCACGCAGCTCGCCGAGGCCGGCCTGCGGTTCAGCGACGGCGACGAGGGCGAAGAGGCCGACGTCGCCGTCATCGACCAGTTCGACGGCGTCATCATCCCCGCCGATTGGCTCGAGTGCGCCCGTCTCGACTTCGACGCCGAGGGCCACGAGATTCTCGTCGGCTGGATCTACGAGGGCGCGCACATCCCCGGTGAGATTCACCTCGAGGACGACGAGATCGAGGTCGCCATCCCCGACGGCTGGGAGTACGAGACCTCACTGAGCGCCACGGCGCGCTTCATCCCCGAGGACGAGCTGGACGAGCGCCTCGAGTTTCTGCGCCACGACGCGCACGGCTTCGACGTCTACCGCGACCGCACCACGGGCGAGGAGCTCTACGCGCAGTGCGACCACGGCGAGGCCGAGCCGGAGGACTGACGGCCGCACACTGCGTGCGCTTGCGCGTATGAGCCGGGAAGCCCCGGACACGGCCGACGCCGTCGCCTGGCTGGCGCGCGCCCCGCAGGTGCCGGCCGCCTGGTTTCTCCACCCCTCAGCGCTGCACGGCGTCCGTCACACGCAACGCGTGCACATCCACGCGCAGCGCCTCACGCACGCGCTGAGCTGGGACGAGGCCGACACGCAGCTCGTCCTCCGCGCCGCGCTCTGGCACGACATCGGTCGCACGCACGACGGTTGGGATCCGAGCCACGGGTTCACAGGAGCCGCGCGCGCCGTCGAGCTCGGTCTCACGCAAGAGCTACCGCCGGCCGACCGAGAGATCGTCCTCTACGCCGTGCGCTACCACTGCCGCCCGGACGAAGAGGGCGAGGCGATGGCCGAACGGCAGATGCAGCCTCCCCGCGCCCTCGGCCTCCTGCGACTGCTTAAGGACGCCGACGCCCTCGACCGCGTGCGCCTGGCGCCCTGGGAAGCCGCGGACCCCAAGCAACTGCGCCACGCCGAGACGGTCGCCATGCTCGCCTTCGCGAAAGAGCTGTACCGGGCGAGCGGGCGCTGAGGGTCAGCAGAGCCGGCGGGCCGGCGGACGGCGTGAACGGCCCTCGCGCGCATGCGCGCGACTGGATTTACTCTTTACTCTTCACTCGGTCTTCACTCGGTCGCGCACTCGCGCGAGCCGGCGGGCGCCCGCAGCGCCGGCTCGCCGCCCGGCCGCTCGTTCCACTCGCGGCCGTCCAGGAGAAAGCCGGCCTTCTTACGGCGCACGCCGCCCCACTGCTTGAACCAGAGGGGCACGCCGGCAGCGACGCATTGGTCGCGCACGGAGCGCACCCAGTCCGGGTGCATCGGCCGCGCGCCCGGCCCAGACTCGCCGCCCACAACCACCCAGTCGATGCAGCGCAGGTTGATCGCGTCCACAGGCCCCAGGAGCGGCTCGAAGACGAGGAACTTGACGGCGGCGCCGGTGCGCCGCAGGTTGTCGGCGCGCGGCAGGTAGTTCGCGTTCTCGACCGTCACCCCGGCCCACACGTTCTCCGGCCACGGCAGTTGCGGGCTGAGCTCCGCCATACGCGTGGAGCGCTTGGTGAGCACGTGAAAGCGATGCTGCGGCGCCCGTTGCATGATCTCGAACACCTGCATGATGAACTCGTCCGGGACGTCGCGATGGAAGAGGTCGCCCATGAAGCAGACATAGACGTTGCGCGGCTTGCGCCAGTGCAGGGGCTGCTCGAGGAGATCCGCGTGCGTCGTGACGCGAAAGCCGCGCTCGTAGCGGGGGTTGCCCATGGCGTGGAGGCGATGCGCCATGCGCTCGGCCCAGCAGTGCGCGCAGCCGGGGGTGATCTTCGTGCACCCCGTGACCGGGTTCCAGCTCTTCTCAACCCACTCTGTGCCGGGACGCGCGCTCACGCCGACGCCTCCTACTGTGCTGGGATACCGCGAACGTACCGTCGTTGCGCCGCGGGCCAGCTACGCCGCCCGCGCCGTCACCCTATTCTACCCGAGGTGGGCTCGGGAGTGGAGCCGCACAACAAATGCGGGCCGCCCGAGGGGCGGCCCGCATCATCCCGCTCGGTCTGCGCCGACTGGCGCTGCGCCTCACGCCGCCTTGCTGCCCGCGTACGTCAGGTCCTCCACCCTTTCGACCCACCACACGCGCGGCTCAGTGATCACCCCCGCAGCCTTCATCGCCGCCGCCAGTTCCGGACTGCGCGCGAACTCCTCCGCCCTCTCCCGCGATTCATACCGCAGGAGCAGGGTCACATTGTTGGGTTCGTCAACATCGCGGTAGAGGGTGTGGCCGAGACCGCCGTACTTCACGCGAAGCTGCTCGTTTGCCTCGAAGAAGCGCTGCCAGGCGTCGAAGTCGCGGACCGAGTGTTGCATGATGAGGATCATGGTTCCTCCTCTGAAATGGCAAGAGGAACGCTCCAGGCAGGAAACGCCCGTTCGCTCGCCATGCGAGGAGTGTGCCCGCGGCACGGCGAAGCGAAAACGGGCAACGGCCTCCCCGGCGCCTCGCGGCCGTCTCGGCGGCCGGTAGTCCACATGGACAACATGACGTGTGAACATCATCGTTGACATTGAGCGAGAAGCCATCGGATTAGCGGGCCATGTCCCCTTCAGAACGCTGTTCTTCGTAGGCCCCTCGCTATATGCTCGCACCGGCGTGCCACAGGTGAACTCGAAGCACGGCACGACATCCGGGGAACGCCGCGCGAGCGGCAACGAATCAGGGGGGATCGCGTGAGAAGAAGAGTGCTCCTCGTCGTCGTGGCGGCGGTCGTCGTGTCGCTGGTCGCGGCGACGGCCAGCCTGGCGGCCGAGCCGTCGCCGCAGAAGTACATCCCGCACAAGCAGGCCGCAAAGGCCCCCGGCGCGCACGTGCCGCTCTCGCAGTCGCAGGGCACGGCGAGCCTGAGCCCGACGGCGCGCACCGGCGCAAGCCTCGCGCCGGCCATGGTCGTCGGCCCGTGCACCGTCACCGGCCACGTGTTTACCTATGCGGGCGTCGCGATCGAAGGCGCATATGTCGACCTGTACTACTACGACGCGGGCGCCGGTTACTACTACTTCGACACCGCCATCTCGGCCGCGGACGGATCGTTCACCTTCCTCTCCGTACCCGAAACCGCGGACGGCGAGATGGATGTCTACACGGACGAAGGCATGTCCTGGAAGACCGGCCTAACGTTCACCGCCGCCGGTCCCAACGAGGTCACGCTGCAGCCGGGCAAGGTCAACGTCACGCTCACAGATACCTACGGCGACCCCAGCGCGAACTGGAGTGCGTTCCTGCCGTTCGACCTGCGCGGAACAGACGGCGGCGCCATGAGCTACACCGGGTCGGCCTCCGGCCAGGCTCTCGCCATGCCGTCGAACGTCAATTACGCCTTGACCCAGCCCTTCATGAACAGCGCCATCGAGATCTTCCCGACGCCGTCCATCGGCGTCACCGCGGGAGTTACGGCCGGCTCGCTGAACTTCAGCGAGAGCAACGCCCGCGACGTGTACATGCTCGCTCCGTATTGGGGCTCGGGCAGGCCGGGCCTCGCCCCGAAGATCATGTTCTACAACTGGCCCGCCGGCCAGCACGTCCTCATGACGGGCGCGGCAGACGCCCCGACCCCCGCTGGGAAAATCTGGGGCACGCTGACGACGGACGGCGCAAGTATGCTCCGCTCGCTCACCGTCCCCTCCAACGCGCCGGCCGGCTACACCTACTGGATGACGTTCACGCGCACGGACGAAGTTAACGGCGTCCCGAGCCTCCTCCAGCTCTACCTCCCGTATCAGGTCACAACCCTGGCGTCGTCGCGGAGCACGATCTACCGCGGTCGCAGCATCTACCTCACGGGCCGGGTTCCCATCGCAGGCCGAGTAGGCAACAAGACGAGCGGGACGCCCAAGACGATCACCATCTACAAGCGCACGCGCTCGGCCGGCCCGCCCACCACGTGGGACGCCACCAAGCAGGGCTGGACGCGCGTCGGCAGCTACAAGACCACGCGTTACGGCATCTACAAGACGGGCTACCTCAAGCCCACGCGCAGCACGTGGTACGTCGTGCGCTACGCGGGCGACGCAGACCACGACGCGGGCTACAGCTCGGTCATCAAAGTGACCGTGAAGTAAGCACGTACGTGAGATGAGCTCGGCGAAGGGGGGCGGGCGCCGCAGGGTACCCGCCCCCCTTCTCGCGCACCCACACCATGCGGTAGAGTCTCTCCAGCTCCCGCGGAGCGCGCGGGCACACGCCGGCCGAGTACGGGCATCGCCGGCGGGCGCGCCACGGAGCACAACTTGAGAGTACTCGGGAGAGAGGGGACTCGTTGATCCGTCGTGCGCTCCTGTTCGTCTCGGGCGCCGCGCTGGCCCTGCTCGCCGGCGCGCCCGCCGTCCTCGCCGTCACGCCGCCCTCAAACCTGACGCCGCTCAGCGGCGCGCGCGCCTCGTCCGCCGTGGTCACGCCGGCCCTGAGCGCACAGGCCGAGGCGCTGCCCGGTCCCTGTACCGTCACCGGGCAGGTCCTGCGCGCCGACGGCGCCGTGAGCGCCGGCGCCAATGTCTTCGTCTTCTACGAGGCGGCAGGCAAGACGCTGCTGGCCGGTTCCGCCACGACCGCCGCCGACGGCTCGTTCTCCGTCGCCGGAGTGCCCGAGACGACCGCCGGCGAGATCGACGTCTACTTCCCCGGCGGGAACTCCTTCTGGACCGGCGGTCTTACCTACACGGAGGCCGGGCCGAATCAGTTCGCGCTGCAGCCCGGTTTGGTCGCGGCCAAGCTGAGCGCCCGGCCGAGCAGCACGTGGAAGCCGCCGCTCCTCGTCGAGACCTACGGCGCCAGCGGCGGCGCCGCCACCGTCCTCAACGGCATCTCGGGCAACGCCCTGGCGGCGCCGCCGGACCTCACGTACGCCGTCGCCTACACCTACGTCAACCAGGCGGTCGAGTGGTTCCCCTCTGCGCCGCGCGCCATCACCGCCGGCACGACAAACGGCTCCGTCTGGTTCAGCCTGCGCAATTCCCGCGGCGCCTGGCTCACGTCGCCGCCCTGGGACTCCGGGCGGCCCGGCACGCTCGTCAAGGTCGCGCTCAACAACTGGCCCAAGGGCGCCAAGATCGGCTTTAGCGGCTACCCGATCGCGCCGAGTGGCGCCGTCAAGACCTGGACGCCGAGCACGGCCGGCGGCGCCGAGACCATCTCGCGCTCGCTCAAGATCCCGGAGACGGCGCCTGCCGGCTACAGCTACGCCATCCTCGTCACCAATCAGCGCGCCGGCAGCCGCCTCGAGTTGCGCCTCACCTTCCAGGTCGCGTCGCTGACCGCCTCGCGCGCCACTGTGGCCCGCGGCCAGTCCGTGCGCCTCACCGGCACCGTGCCGACCGAGGGCCACTGGGGAACAACCCCCGGCAAGTCGAAGCTCGTCACCGTCTACAAGCGCACCACTGCCGCCGGCCAGCCCACGCGGTGGGACGCGCGGCGTAACGGCTGGACCGTCGTCGGCACCTACAGGACGAACCGTTCCGGTGTGTTCACCACGCCGTACTTTCGCCCCACGCGCACGACTTGGTACGTGGCGGCCTACGCCGGCGATCGCACCTACCATCCGGCCTTCACCTCGGTGCTGCGCGTGCCCGTGAAGTAAGGCGCGGCGCGAACTCGGCGCCGAGACCGGCGCGAAGGCCAGATCAGATTCGGCGCGAGGCCGGCGTCGCGCCATCAGCGCTCACCCCTGCGGCCCTGTCGCGAGGCGCGCGATGGGTCTACACTCGGGGGCAGACAAGTCACGCGCGCAAGGGGGGTTTGCGATGGCAACGCACGACGTCGTCCACCATGCGAGGGGCGCGCGAACGGCGCCACGGCGCTCAGCGGGCGCGCGCCTCGCGCTGCTCGCGCTGGCCCTGCTCGTCTGCGCCGCCGCGGCGCTCGCGGCCGCCGTGCCGGCGAACGCCGTTCCCGGCTCCGCCGTCTGGAGCAAGCGCTACTCGGCGAGTTCCCTCGGCGACGCCTTCTCGAGCGTGGCGCGCGGCCCCGGCGGTGTCGTCTACGCCACCGGCATCACCAAGGCGACAGAAGAGGTGAGCACGCTGGTGCTCGTCAAGTACCGCGACGACGGCGCCACCGCCTCACAGCGCTGGGTGCGCACGTACCGCTGGCCGGGCGTCATCGGCTCCGAGGGGACAAAGGTCGCCGTCGACGCAAGCGGCAACGTCTTTGTCGCCGGCGCGATCGGCTACTGGCCGCCGGCCTCCACGGTGGGCCGCGACATCCTCGTCGTCAAGTACTCGTCCGGCGGCACGCTCCGCTGGGCAAAGCGCTACGACGGCAGCGCCCACCGCGACGACTACACCAACGACCTGGCGATCGACAAGAACGGTCACCTGCGCGTGCTCGGCACCTCGCGCGGCTCCGGCACCAACCGCGACTACGTACTCTTCAAGCTCCGCAACTCGGACGGCGCCAGGCTCTGGACGACGCGCTACGCGACCGCCGGCGCGGACTACGCCGAGGGGCTCACGCTGGACTCGAGCAACAACGCCTACATCACCGGCTGGAGCAATCTGGGCGGCCTCATCAAGGCGGCGACGCTCAAGATCAGCCCGGCCGGCGCGAAACTCTGGACGAAGCGTATCGAGGCCGGCGCCGGGCAGACGTACGGCAATGCCATCGCCGTGCCCAGCGCCGGCGGCGGCGTCTACCTCGGCGGCAACGCCTCCGGCGGCATGTCGACGCGCCAGAACGTGCTCGTCGCGAAGCTCTCACGGGCGACCGGCGACGTGCTCTGGAGCGTCCTGGACGACCCGGTGGGCGGCAACGACGAACAGTGCCTCGACCTGGCGCTGGACCCGGCCGGCAACGCCGCCTGGGTCGGGATGACGACCGACGGGCTCGGCCTCTCGCACGGCGTCACCCTGCGCACAGACACCTCCGGTGGAGTCACCTGGAGGCGCGTCCTGCTCGTCGACGGCCCGGACAACGAGACCAACTTCCAGACCGTCACCGTGGACAACGCCGGCGGCGTGTACTCGGGCGGCTACGCCACGCGCCTTCTTCCCGGCGTCGAGTTCACCGTGCAGCACATCCTCGCCAACGACACGTACGGGTGGACGTTCTTCTACGGCGGCAACGCCGCGAAGACCGACATCTGCCGCGACCTGGCGCTGACCAGCGGCGCCATCTACGCGGCCGGGCTGGTCGAGACCACGACCGGCGGGACGGACGCCTACCTGGTCAAGATCGACCGCTGAGCGCGAACGAGGCGGACGCGGCAGGCTGCCTGACGGCAGGCCGCGTCCGCCTCATCCTTTTGCGAATGCGGCGCTCGCCGCACTCAGCGCGAGTACGGGCGCTCGTCCAGACGCGCCGCCACGCCGTTGGCCTCGGCGCGCTTGCGAAGCTCGCGCTCGGCGGCGAAGCGAAAGGCGGCCACCGGAAACATCGGCCGGCGCATGAGCGCCGCCGCCTCGTCCGGCACCGGCCGCCCGGCCGCCAGCGCCTCGGCGGCCACCCTCAAGGCCTTGCGCGCGTGCCGGGCCACGACGGGCGCGTCGTCCAGTAAGCGCTCACGAAGTGTTGCCCCGACAGGCAACGTGAGCGCCCCCGCCCACGCGAGCCCCGCCTGGGCGGCGAAGCAGCGCAGCACGCCGAGCAGCGTCGCCGTCTGCTCCGGCTCGGGGAACCCATGGCCGACGAGCGCCACGAGGGCCGGCGCCGGCACGGCTTCGTGCCCCGGCGCCGACCCTCCCGCGCGCGCCGCCCGATGGGCGGCGATCAGCTCCAGGCCCTCCACGGCGACGGCCGGCACGCTGCCCTCGTAGAGCGGCGCCGCCAGCACGATCAGGTCGGCATCGTCCAGCGCGGCGAGCAGTTCGCTTCGGCGCGCCGGGCCGCGCAGCGCCTGACGAAGGTGCACGGTGCGCGCCGTCACGCCGGCGGCGGTGAGCCGCCCGGCGAAGGAGGCGGCCAGCGACGCCGAGCCGCTCGCACCCGGCTTCGGACTGCCGATGAGCACGAGTGCCCGGCGCCGCATCGTTTGGCCGCCCCGCCTCTTCCCTTCACGTCGCGCGGCCTCGCGCCGCGCGACCTCACCTCACTGCGCGGCGCCTCACGGCCCGACGGACACCAGAATCGTGATCTCGGAGCCTTGCGGCGCCTCGTCGCCCTCGGCCGGCACAGCGCCGAACACGTCGCCGGCGGGAACGGTCGCGTTCGCCACCTCGATCGACCGCACCGTGAACCCGGCGGCCTCGAGCGCCGTCGTCGCCTCGTCCTCGGTCATGCCGCTGACCGGCGGCACGGCGACCATCGTCACATCCGCCGGCGCGGGGCCCTGCGAGACGAAGAGCGCGACCACCGTCTCCGGCGCCACGCTGGAGCCGGGCGCCGGCGCCGAGGTGACGACGCTGCCGCTCGGCACCATGTCGCTGTACGTCGCCACCGAGCTGGACTTCAGGCCCGCATCTTCGAGCGCCGCCATCGCCGCGCTCTCGGTCATGCCGGCGACCGGCGGCACGGTAACGTTGGCCGCCGGCTCGGGACCCTTGGAGACCGAGAGCGCGATCTCGGCGCCTTCCTCCACGCGCGTGCCGGCCTGCGGCGACTGCGCGACGACGCTGCCTTCGTCGACGTTGTCGTCGAAGACCTCGTTGACGCGCCACGTCAGCCCGGCTTCCTCGATTGTCGTCTTGGCCTTCGCCAGGCTGTCGCCGGTGACGTCCGGCACTTCCACACCTTGCGCCTCACCCGAGACGACCAGATCCACGCGGCTGCCCTCGGCGGCGGTCTCACCGGCCGCGGGCGTCTGCGACGCGACCTGGCCCTCGGGCACGTCGGCGACCGTCCTCTCGGTCACGGTGCCGAGCTCGAGCCCGGCATCCTGCAGCGCCGTCGTGGCCTCGGCGACGGTCTTGCCGGTGACATTCGGCACCGTGACATCGCCGCCCATGCTCATGAAGTACACGACGGCGGCGATGATCGCGATGGCGACGATGGCGAGGACGGCCAAGAGCCAGCCCTTGCCGCCGCTCTTCTTGATCTCCTCGGGCACCTGTGCGACGTCGGCGACGTTTGGCTCCTGCGCCATCACGACGCCGGTCGGCACGGCCGCGTTGAAGTCCTCAATGACGAACGAGCGCAGCTCCGCCCGCGACAGCGCCGCCACGGCCTGCCCCTCGGGCATGCCGACGACCTCCGGCAGCACCGTCCTCGGCGCCATCTCCGCGGGCGGCCCGGCGGAGACGATGATGGCCGCCCGCGACCCTGAGGTGGCCGCGGAGTGCGCCGCGGGGTACTGGTGCGAGACGACGCCGGTCGGCACGGTCGCGGCAGGGTTACGAAGGACCTCGGGAGCGAACCCCGCCTGCTGCAAGCGCATGACGGCGTCGTCCTGATGCATGCCGAGCACGGGCGGCACCGTGGCCGTCGCGCGCCCTTCCGGCGCGGGTCCCGACGACACGCCCAAGATCACGCCGCTGCCGGCGACGATCGGCGGCCCCGAGAGCGCCGGAACGTTCATCCTCACCGTGGGATCGCTTCCCGGGTCGTGGCCCTCAGGCTGCCGGCCCTGCCCCCCAGCCGTGCCGCCATCGTACTGATCGCTCATCGCTCGGTCCTTTCTCCCGGGACGCGGCGGGACGACACGCGCCGTCCCGCGTGACGGTACTCAGTTCTCGATAGCTCCGCGATCTCCCCCGCCGAGCGCGGCGGCGATGTTCGCCAGCGCCTCGGCCTCCTCCGCCGACACGCCGCCTACGGCGCCGGTCGACTTCGCCAGCCCCAGCACCATCTCGCCGTAGCCGCTCAACTCCTCGGGCGCCTTGGCCCGCAGGATGGCGACCGCCTCACGCAGGCGCGCGGTCGCCACCTCGGCAACCGCCTTGGGCCGGGCCTTGAGCTCGGGGTCACGCGCGATGCCGACATCCTGAATCAGCTCGCCCATCAGGCCGGCATCGGGGTTCTGCACCAGCGCGTCGGCGAACTCACGCTCCAGACGCTCTAGATCGGGGAGGACGTGCAGGCAGTTGATGCAGCCATAGGTCCAAAAGTCGAGCAGCACCATCTTGCCGCGTAGCTCGGCCAGGGTCAGGCGGCGTCCGGTGTTGAGCCAGGGCAGGCCGGGCGGAAACTCGGGGGCCCGGATGTTGCCAGAATAGCTGCGGAGCGAGGTCACTGGCGCCCTCCTTGTGAGCGGAGAGAAGACAGTCCCCCGCAGAGCGAGGGACTGCCGTGGCGTTAAGCGCTTCATGGGCCCGAACCGAGCGCCAGCTTGAGGCGATGCAGAGGGTCCCATGGCACGCAGGATGATGAGAATCACCCTACAGCCCGATCAGGACTGCACCCACCAGTATACCCGTTATCTGTAACCTGTCAAACAAGATCAAGAATCAGCAGCACACCA
>ENA-ORXD01002159-ORXD01002159.1-sediment-metagenome-genome-assembly--contig:-NODE-2159-length-13836-cov-3.075950_pt1 | contig 13836 bp, 15 predicted proteins | sample MGYA00237862_ERZ511471 | MGnify/ENA metagenome assembly ERZ511471 | reverse complement strand
ATCTTCTCCAGGTCCGTGCGGTTGAACATCGTCAGGTCTCGGTAGTAGGTGAAGATGGGGGCTTCACGCTCCATGCTCTTTAGCTTGTATACCCAGCTCATCACCTTGCCGTCCACGATCCGGTTGCCGTTGGGAAGTGTCTTGCCGGCATAACCGAGGTCGCGGAAGCGGGGCGGGATATGCTCGAGATATTCCACGAGGGCCTTGCTGCGCGTTCCGTCCATGGGGGCGACACAGGTGATGAAGGCATCCACCAGGCCGTCGAGCTCGCCGGACATCAGGTTGAGGGCCGCAACGAATCCGCCCTGGCAGAAGCCGTTGAGGGTGACCGGTTTGCCGTGGCGCTCGCGGATGATCCCGCAGAAGGTCTTCATGTCGAGGCAGTCGTCCTCGCCCGTCATGGTCTGGACGGCCGGGTTTGATTGGATGTCCTTCATGATCCGGATGTACGTCGGGATTCCCTGGTTGGCGAAGCAGTGGGTGTAGCTCTTGTTCTCTCCGGGCAGGAAGCCGAGGATCGACGCCCCCAGCACATAGGGCGGGATGATGAGCACGGGCTTTCCGCTCTGACGGACCTCGGTGCATCTCTTCCAGGGAAGGACCTGGTAGAGGGTGAACCGGTCCGTCTCGGCGGCCTTCACGTATCCGCCGTCGTCGAAGTGGAAACCGAAATGCGGCTCGATGTCCCGGATCGCCTTCGGGTACTCGTAGGTGAGAAGTCTTACGAGATGGGAGAGGCGCTCTGCATGCTGGGCAATGTCCTCTCCCTCTCGGTCGAACAGGGTGTTGAGCCAGGCGGAATGCCGCCTCTGCATCTCGCGGGCGTGAAACTGGTTCATCGAGCGCACGGTGCTGAGAAAACCCTTCCGGGCGATCTCCATGTTGAAATGCAGAAGCTCGAGATAATCGCGGGCCGTTTCCTGCGGCTGGTGCTCCACGAGCTTCGTCTTTTCGGTTCGCTGGAAGGAGTTGAGCGCCACCCAGTACGGGGCCATGAAGTCGAAATAATAGCTGCAGACCCCGTTTGCGTAGGTCTGCGAGGCTTTTACCATTTCCGCCGCCGACAGGGCCATCTTCAGGCCGACGTCGGCGGGCTTCAGCGGGAGGTTGAGAAGGGACCCCACGAGGCCCTTCGAAGGAATGTGCACAAACGGATACATCATCGATCCCCGTCTCCTTCAGATCGATCCGGATCCCCGAACCTGTCTTTACTTTTTCTCACTTCTTCTCACTTTTTTTCTTGGAAGAAGGCATCCATTTTCTTGAAGTTGTCGTCGACGAGCTTCTTGAAGTCATCATAGCCTTTCTTGTACATCGAGGCCCACTCTTTTGCCGCCTTTTTGCCTTCTTCGGACATGCCCGCGGTCTGGTCGATGTAGGTGTTGATCACCTTTTCCATCTGCTCCTGGAGCATGTTCATGTTCTTGAAGGCATTCTCGTAGGCGGCCTTGTTGAAATCGATCATCTGCTTGAGCATGTCTTTGGGCTGCATCATTGTATCCCTCCTTGATGGATCTAATGGTTACTTTGTTACTTCGCGGACTTCGCCGCCTCGGCGAAGAAGTCCTCGACCTTCTTGAAGCTCTCGTCCACGGCGGACTTGAAGTCCTGGCCGCCCTTCTTGTATGCCTTGATCCACTCCTGCACGGCCTTCTTGCCTTCCTCGGGGAAGCCCTGCGCCTGGTCCAGGTACATCTCGAGCATCTTCTGGCTCTGCTCCTGGAGCATGTTCATGGCGTTGTAGGTGTTCTCGAAGGTTGACTTGTAGAAATCGAAGGTCTGCTTGGTTACTTTCTTCGGGTCCATCGGTAAATCCTCCTTGGGTGAATTCATGTTTGTGGCGTATTGTAAACCACAGAGGGCGGCTTGTCAAGGAAAAATGCTGCAGTGCAACAAAATCCTCTGCCGGGAGGTTGTGTTGTAATATATATTAGCGATATATGATACTTGCGTGTGAATTATGCTGAACATTATTCCCTTCTGGAGTCAGTTTATGTCGCAATGTAGCATCCTGTGAGACCTTGATCGCGATCAGCGCGAAGCTCCAGTCCGGGACGAAGGCTCTTGCAGCAGAGGTCGGGAATGAGCATGGAGGGTTAGCAAAATGAACTCGTTGAAGCTGGTTTGCACAAGTGCTGTGCAATATTGTTCAATCACTGCCGTTGCCATAGCTAACATACATGAAACCGGTGCGCCCCGGCAACGAAAAAAGGCGCCGGCGACGGCTACTCCCCGGAACAGAGATGGAAGGGCGTGAACCCCTCGAGGATGACGTTTTTCACGGCCGCCGTCTGCTGGCGGCAGGGCTCGATCCAGTCGCTGATTGCCCGCCTTCCCTCCACCGGGAATCCCGCTGTCTGACCCAGCAGGATCTCCAGCGTCTTTTGCGACTGCCCCTGGACGGCCATTGCCGCATCGAGGGTCTGGGTGAGCGCGGCACGGCAGAGATGCAAGGTTTGCTTTGCGATCGGGTTTTGTTCCACGTTATGAGTTTCCACGGGGATTCGATTCATCATGAGACGAGCGCTGGTTCTATGCTTCCCGACGCGTATTGTCATGGGCGATGCTGCAATGCAATATGAAAGGGAAGGTCCCATTCGCCCAGTGTGTTTAATTAAACTATTGAAATATAAAGTTTTCCTTGATAAGAAAAACTCACTGATTGCATTGAGGGATGTAATTGTTGCATCGTTACGTTAACCCGCGCAGGATCGGGACAGGAGAGCAGAGACCATGGCAGAGCGAGTGGTGATCAAGAAGTACAACAACCGGCGCCTCTACGACACGGAAAAGAACGCCTATGTGACGCTTGCCGCACTGTCGGAGATGATCAAGCAAGGCAGGCAGATCGAGGTTATCGACGCCCAGACCAAAGAGGACGTGACGGCCTTCACCCTCACCCAGATCATCCTGGAGGAGGCAAAGAGCAAGAATTTCCTCCTGCCGGTCCCGCTCCTTCACCTCATGATCCAGTTCGGCGAGACGGTCCTGTCCGAGTTCTTCGAGAAGTACCTGCAGCAGGTCGTCAAGAACTACCTGACCTACAAGACCTCCGTCGATGCGCAGTTCTCCAAGTGGCTTGACCTGGGGGCGCAGCTGTCCCAGCAGGCCCCGCAGGTGCCGCCTCCCTTCAATCCCTTCATGAGCGTATTCGACATTTTTCCCAAGACCGCGGGCGAGAAGCCGAAGACAACAAAAAAGAAGGAAGAGTGAGGGGCAGGGCGGGTATCCGTCTCAGGCGGCCCCGGCATTCGAGGATTCTTCATGAAAAAGCTTGATGTCATCGATCCCTGGAAATTCGACGAGCGCTACACCTTTTCCACGGCAGTGAGGCGGGGCCCCTTTCTCTTCATCTCCGGGGTGATCGCCCGGGATCCGGAAACGGGAGAGGTCGCCGGGAAAGGCGATATGGTCGCGCAGACCGACTTCATTTTCTCGAAGATAAAGAAGATCCTCGAGGCGGCCGGCGGGTCCTTCGACGATGTCGTGAAGACCACGGACTACGTGACTACGCTGGAGCGATATAAAGAGACGGCCGCCGTTCGGAGAAAATATTTCAAGAACGGTTTCCCCGCCGCAACGGGCGTCGTCGTGAAAGCCCTCGTGAATCCGGAGGCACTCATTGAGATCGACGCGATTGCCATTTTGGAAAAATAAAGTGCCTGAGTGTCTGAGTGTCTGAGTGAAGAGGAAAAGGGACCAGGGACAAATCCCCCTCTTTCCCCCTTTGCAAAAGGGGGAGGAAAGGGGGATTTTATTGTTTTGTGGAGTGCGTCTCTCATTCCCCAGTACCCAATTATCCAGTATCCCAATACCCAGGAACGGAACATTTTTTGCTTGCTTATCGGTGTGGATCTGTTCACAATGCCGCAGGGAGACGGACAACGGTTATGCGCAACATCCTGTTCTGGCTGCTGATGATTGCAGTCTTTCTCGCTCTTGCCGGTTGCTGACCGGTTCGTTGAGCGGGACGGGTTCCGTCCCGCGGCGTTGTGAAGGGGCCCCGGCATCGTGCAGGTTGCGAGACCGGGCGCGAAAGGAAAATCATTTGTACAGAAAGACAATCCGTCGCTTTTCGCTGACTTCCCGGAGGGTATGTTTCCTGATGGGAAGCTTTTTGTTTTTTGCTTCCGCATGGCTTGCAGCCGCTGCCGGGGCACAGATGATGCCCGTTCCCATCCATGAATTTCCGCAGCCGTTGCAGCTCTGCGGGGAGAGGGTCCCCCTGGAGAGGCAGGATGTCTGGGAGATGATGGACCAGGCCTTCGTCCTGTCCGTTTACAATCAGGAGCAGGTCATCCTCTGGCTCAAACGGGCAAACCGCTACTTTCCCTACATCGAAAAACGGCTGCGCGAGCGGAAGATGCCGGACGACATCAAGTATGTGGCCGTCGTGGAAAGCTCGCTCAGGACCTATGCCGTTTCCTCGGCGAAGGCCGCGGGCCCCTGGCAGTTCATGGAGAAGACGGCAAAACGCTTCGGACTGCGGGTGGACAGCGCGATCGACGAGCGGCTCAACTTTGAGAAGGCCACCGAGGCGGCGCTCAACTACCTGGAAGATCTCCATCGCCAGTTCGGCAACTGGGGCATTGCCATAGCCGCATATAACTGCGGTGAGGACCGGGTGGCGAAGAGCATCGAGATGCAGCAAACGGCCAGCTATTACGATGTCGACCTCCCGCAGGAAACGGAACGTTATCTCTTCCGCATGCTCTCGGCGAAGATCATCCTGACACACCCCGAGCGTTACGGCTACCGGATCTCGGCCATCCGGGTCTATCCCGTCGTCGAGACCGACCGCATCGAGATCCATTCCTATCGCGATGTGCACATCAACGTCATCGCCCGCGCCTGCGGGGCGACCTACAAGACCATCCGCGAGATGAACCCGGAGATCCGCAACGAGTCCCTCCCGCCGGGCCGGTACACCCTGAAAGTCCCCACCGGGAAGGCAAAAGACTTCCATGCCAACTTTCAGAAATACCTCTCGCAGGAGACGCCCCGTAACGGCGCGAAGAAGAAGATGTGAAGCCGCTTCGCGGCAGTGACCGGTGCCCCGTGACCCCTGAAAGAATCAATCGGGTCATTGTTCCACCGGATCTCTCTGTTCTCTTTTTTCTTCACTGGCCACAGGCCACGAATCACTTCTTTCCTTGCGTTTCCCCTTGATCTCCAGTTGCAAATCTCTGCAATCCGTCGTAACCATGGTATTACTCATGGACTTTGACATCATCCGCTCACGAAGAAAAACGATTGCCGTGGAGATCACGAAAGAGGGAGGGGTCCTTGTCCGTGCGCCTCTGACACTTGCCCGCCGCGAGGTGTTTGCCTTTGTGCATCAGAACCGTGCCTGGATTGCCCGGAAGCACGCCCAGGCCAGGGTGCTGCAGGAAGAAAGAGGGCCGAGGCGGTTCCTGGAGGGGGAGTCCTTTCCCTTCCTGGGCGAACAGCACCGCCTTCGGTTTGTCGAGGGCGGAGAGTACCTGCGCAAGGAAAACGGCGAATTTCTCCTGGGCGCTGATCTGGCTTCCAGGGCGAGGGATCTTTTCCGCACCTGGTACCGGGCGAGGGCGCGGGAGATTTTCGAAGAGCGGGTGGAGCGCTTCGCCCTGCAGATGGGGCTGAGGGTTCAGGCCGTGCGGATCACCGATGCGAACCAGCGATGGGGATCCTGCAGCGCAGCGGGGAGCCTGAATTTTGCCTGGCGTCTCGTCATGGCGCCACCGCCCGTCATCGATTACGTCATCGTCCACGAACTGGCACATCTCGTCGAGATGAACCACTCCCGGCGTTTCTGGGATTGCGTCGCCAGGGTCATCCCGGATCACCCGGCGAGACGCAAATGGCTCAGGGAGCATGAGCCTTTCCTGAATGTGTGATGCCATCCTGAGCTCGTTTCCCGTTCTTTCTTCGTGCTCCGGAATCGAATCGGAGGTCACCCGGGGGCGGAACGGGCCGGGCGGTTCAGAACTCTTTTAAATAGGGTGGGTATTTCAGTCCGAAAGTGCTTGACAACGGGTGTTGATGACGATATGAATTTTTGCATACAATATGCAATCGATGCAACGTCAGGCGCTGGGTGCCGCGGGGCCGTAAGCCTGAGGCGATCATACGGAAGACAGGCATAAAAGAGAGGGTCCGAAAAGGAGAAAGGAGGAAGAGCGTATGAAGAAAGGTTTGGCACTGGCACTGGTTCTGCTCCTGATGACGGGTGGCGTTGCGATGGCGCAGAAGAAAGATTTTCCACGGCGGGATATCACGAATGTCGTTGTGTGGGGCGCCGGCGGCGGAACGGATGTTTGCAACCGCGTGATCTCCGCTGAGATGGCCCCCGTCCTCGGCGTCAACGTCAATGTGATCAACAAGCCGGGAGGCGTTTCCGGCTCACTCGGGATGAGTTATGCGTTCTCGCAGCCCCACGACGGGTACACCCTTGCCGGAGTCTCCGAGTCCTGCGTGACCGCCGCGGTCCAGGGCGGGTGGGACAAGCGAATGAACGTCTGGGATTATTTCATCGTGGGCGGCTCGCCCGATGTGATCTCCGTCACTCCCAGCAGCCCCTGGAAGAACCTCAAGGAACTCGTCGATGCGGCCAAGAAGAGTCCCGGCACGATCAGGGCCTGTGCGAGCGGTGCCGGCTCCATCCATCACCTGAACCTGCTTGCTCTCGAGAAGGGTGCCGCGGCGGACCTGCAGTTCATCCCCTACAAGGGATCGGCGCCCTGTCAGACAGCGGCCATGACGGGGGAGGTCAACGTTGTCATCACTTCCGTGGCCGAGCAGCAGCAACTCATCCGTGCAAAACAGCTCCGGCCGATCGCGATGCTGATCCCCGAGTCCTTTACGATCGAGGGCTTCGGGACCATCCCCTCCGGCTTCAAGCCCTATCCCGGGCTTGCCAAGCATCTGCCGATCTACCAGGCCATCGGCTTCGCCGTCGCGGCGGATGCGCCGGCGGATCGCAAGGCGGTCATCGAGGCGGCCTTCAAGAAGGCCATGCAGTCGGAAAAGATCAAGAAGTGGGCGAAGGACAACTACTACGTGCTGTCCGGCAAGACGGGAAAGGCGGCGAAGGATGAATTCAACCGCCTCGAGTCGCTCTTCTCCTGGACCCTCTGGGACCTCAAGGCGGCGACGGTTGACCCGGCGAAACTCGGCATTCCCAAGCCGTAACCCTGCGCTTCATCGAGGAGGGAGCCCGGCCGGCCCGGACTCCCTTCTTGCATCCATGCGGGCGCTGAGAAACGGCGGTCCCCGGCAGGTCGAGGAGGCAGGGAGGGGACCGGCCGTTGCGTTCCGCCTGCGAAGAATCACTGCGTTTTGACGAAAGAGGAAGCCCCGTGACGATCGACAGGGACAACGTGCGGAGAAAGGATTTCGTCTCCGGGATCGTCCTGATGCTCTTCGGGGCCTGGATCGTTTACGAGACGTACGCGAAGGTTCCCATGAAGGGAAGCTGGGGCGGCGTCATGAACGTGTGGTATGTCTCCCCGGGCCTGTTCCCGATTTTTATCGGTTCGATCCTGTTTTTCTTCGGGGCTGTATTGACCGCCATTGCCTTGAGGCACATCGGCTTTCATGCCCTCCGGGACTGGGTCCGATCCCGGGCGAGAGCCATGGCGGCAATCCGGGAAATGCCGGAGCCGGTCTTCCGGTTCCTGGCCGTCGTTGTCATCCTCTTCTTCTATATCTACATGAACATGTCGCGCATCGACTTCTACCTCAACAGCATCCTTTTTCTTGTCGTCATCATTCACATCTTCTACCTGGGCGACCTGCAGATCATGCGCAAGCTCTTTGGGTTCTACCTGGCCTGTTCCATCCTTTTTCTTGTCTATTTTGCCTCGGGGCTCGATGAACGGATCAGCGTCAGCATCCCTTATCCGGCCGATCTCCTGGCCATCCTTTTCACGGCGGCCTTTGCCGCCTATGCCTGGATGCTTGCCCGATCCAGCAGGGAGAGGGTGCAAAAATGCCGGCAGGCGCTGCTCATGGCTTTGGCGACCCCCTTGCTCATCGGGGGGCTTTTCAAGTATTTCCTCCTGGTTCCTCTTCCCAAGGAAGGTCTTGTTGTGGCGCTGATGGACGCAGTCTATTTCGGTCTGTTCTGAGAGGCTTCGGATGGTCGGAATCGAAAGACTGGACACGTTTTTCACGATCCTCATCGGCATGGGCACCCAGCCGACGAGCCTGCTGCTTCTCTTCGGCGCCACCCTCCTCGGGATCATTTTCGGGGCCTTGCCGGGCTTGACGGCGACGCTGGGCATCGCGCTTCTCACGACGCTCACCTACGGCATGGGACCTGCCCCGGCCATGGTGGCCCTCCTCGGAATCTATGTGGGCGGCGTGTACGGCGGCTCCTACGCCTCGATCCTGATCAACATCCCGGGAACGCCTGCGGCGGCGGCCACGGCCCTGGAGGGCTACCCACTTGCCTGCAAGGGAGAAGCCGGGCGGGCGATCGGCGCAACGACGACGGCCTCCTGTATTGGCACCCTCATCGGGATGCTGTTCATGGTGACGATGACGCCCATCGTCTCGGCCTTTGCCCTGCAGTTTACCTCCTTTGAGTTTTTTCTTCTGGCCTTTTTCGGGATCATCATCAGCGGCACGCTCTCGAGTCCCGACCTGGTCATCAAGGGATGGATTTCCGGGTTTCTCGGCCTCTTCCTCGCCTGCATGGGCCGCGATCCCCTGCAGGCCTTTCCCCGGTTTACCTTCGGCTTCCCCCAGCTCGAAAGCGGCCTCGACGTGGTGGCAGTCATCATCGGGGCCTTCGGGATCCCCCAGATCATCCAGGTGCTCGGCGGGACGTTCTGCGCCGGCGAGGTCCGGCAGCTGACGAAAGTCCTGCCGTCCTTCGGGCTGATGGTCAAAAACGCAGGGAATATCGTCCGGTCCTCCCTCATCGGCGTGGGGATCGGGTCCGTGCCGGGCATCGGCGAGGACGTGGCGGCATGGATGTCCTACGGGGCGGCGAAGAACGCGTCGAAGGAGCCCGAGAAATTTGGCACGGGCGTCTACGAGGGCGTCATCGCTACCGAGACGGCCAACAACTCCTGCATCGGCGGGGCGATCATCCCGCTGCTGAGCCTCGGGATTCCGGGAAGCCCTCCGGCGGCCATGCTCCTGGGGGCCCTGATGCTCCACGGCGTCACCCCGGGCCCCATGCTCTCCATCGAGCACCCGAATTTCCTCCTGGAGGTGACGGCCGTGCTCTTCCTGGCCTCCATCGCCATGTGGATCATCGGGATTGTCCTGGCCCGCCAGGTCGTCAAGGTGCTGCGCTTTCCCCCGCAGATCTTCATGCCCATCGTGGCCGTTCTGTGCATCATCGGCTCCTACGGCCTCGGCCTCAACCTCTTCAACCTCTACGTCATGCTGCCGGTGGGGATCGTCGCCTACTTCATGACGGAGATGAAATACCCCATCGCGCCGCTCGTCATCGGTTACATCCTGGGTCCCATGGCCGACGAGAACCTGCGACGGGCGCTCATGATCTCGCACGGGAGCTTTCTGCCCATGTTCACCCGTCCCGTCTGCCTGCTGCTGCTCTCGGTCATCCTTCTGACCATTCTGAGCCAGATGGGTCTTTTCAGATGGCTCGGACGGCGGAGGGACACGAAGCGTCACCGTTCATAGAGGAGCGGGGAGGCAGGAGGGTGGAGGCCGGTGTGCAGAGGGGAACGTGTCGAGGGGACGGAGAGCCGCAGGCCACAGGCCGCAAGGCGAAAGAGCAGGCCATCAACGGAAGTGGAAAAGGGCTCAAGAAAGAAACGAAGGAAGGGGAGGGAGCAATTCCCTCTTTGAAGAAGTGACCGGTGACTTGAAGGAAGGAAAGGGCTTCCAAAATACGGAAGCCCTTTCCTTTTTATTGTCCCGGATGAATCAGCCGTAGATCTCCGGGTTGAGGCAGTCGGGGGGACGCTCGCCCTTCAGCATGGCCAGCAGGTTCGTCGCGGCCTTGACCGACATTCCCGAGCGGGACGATCTCGTCGCCGACGCGGTGTGGGGGGCGATGACGACGTTCGTAAGCTCGGCAAGACCGGGGACCATTTTCGGCTCGAATTCGTAGACGTCGAGGGCGGCCCCGGCGATGACGTTTTTGCGGAGCGCCTCCACCAGCTCGGCCTCGTTGACGACGGGTCCGCGGGATGTGTTGATCAGATAGGCCGTGGGCTTCATCATGGCGAAGACCTGCGCGTTGAACAGGTGCCGCGTCGATGGCATAAGGGGGACATGGATGCTCACAAAATCCGATTCCCTCAGCAGCTCCTCGAAGGGCACCTTCTTCGCGCCCAGCTCCTTCTCGAGGGACGCGTTGGCGACCTCGTCGGAGTAAAGGACCCTCATGGCAAACCCCTTGGACATGAGGGCCATGGCCGTCCCGATCCGGCCCGCCCCCACGATGCCGAGGGTCTTTCCCGTCACGTCGCCCCCGATGAATTGCAGAGGTCCCCAGCCTGACCAGGTTCCCGAGCGCATGACCTGCTCCGACTCGATGAGGCGCCGGGCGACAGCGAACAGGAGCGTCCAGGCCATCTCCGCCGTGGCGAGCGTGAGCACCCCGGGTGTGTTCGACAGGGGGATCTTGCGGGCCGTGGCCGCGTTCACGTCGAGGTTGTCGTAGCCCACGGCATAGTTGGCAAACCCCTTGATTCCCCGGGCCGCGTCCATGGCCTCGCCGTCGATGCGGTCGGTGAGGAGGGTGATCACGCCGTCCCGGCCTTTCACGTTCTTCAGCAGCTCGTCCCGGGTGAGGGGACGGTCCTCGGGGTTGATCTCCACGTTGCAGGTTTCCCTCAGCAGGGTCAGGCCCTCCACAGGGATCAGGCGCGTGACGTAGACGTTGAACTTGGCCATGAGTTCCTCCTTCTTTGAGGCTGTTGGCGGTGGTTGCCCCCGGTGTAAAGAGAAGCTTTGAAGCTGGGAAGTTGAGAAGCTTGGACTTGCCTGAGAGAGAATCAGACGCCTCGGCTTATCCGAGCTTCTTAACGTCTCAACTTCCTAACTTCGCGATCGCCCGGGGTTGCCGTGTATCCCGTCTTTTTCAATCAGACTCTGCCGATACGCTATTTCAGCCCCAGGATCTCCCGCTCGATGAACTTCCACGTCTTCAGGTAGTCGCCTCCCGAAACGAGTCTCGAGAAGGTCTTGTCGTCGATTTGCTCGAGCAGGGCCCAAATGCGGTTCGTGATCCGGCTGTTGGCCTCGAAGGTTCCCTTGATGTCCCAGCGCGTCGGCGAGGTGTCGGAGGTCAGGTAGTCCTCATAGCCAAATTTTTTCAGGTAGTACAGGAATTCGACGTACTCCAGGAAATGCTTGGTCCCGCAGAAATAGTCCCAGTCCCACTTGCCGTCGTTGTCGTTGATGTGGATGTAGAGCCGCCAGGGGCTCGCCGCGACGAGCGCCACCGCCTCGGCGGGCTGCTCCCCGCCGTATACGGAGTGGCCGAAATCGATGGTGACGCCCATGTTCTTCAGTCCGATCTCGTGGAGAAGGCAGAGCGTTTTGGCCGCCGAGTCGACGAAGCACTTCCCGCGCGTCTCGCTGGGCTTGTACTCGATGAAAAGGGGGATTTCATCGCGGTAGGAGCCGCACTCGCCGAAGGCATCGACGAGGTACGTCCACATCTTCCGGTAGTCGCACTGGAAGGCAAACTCGAAACCGTCGCCCAAGGGGCAGCAGGTCACCTTGTCGGCGCCGATGGCGGCGGCGAAGTCCTTCGATTCCCTGATGATGCGTGCGGCTTTCTCGCGCACAGCCTTCCTCGTCGAGGTGAGCCCTCCGTTGAGAAATTCCGGCTCCGCCTTGACGTTCACGTTCACAGCCGCCACCTTCAGCCTGTACTTTTTCAGCATGGCCCGCGTGAAGGCCGCGTCGTTTACCTCGTAGGGGTAGACGATCTCGACGCCGTCGTAGCCCCTGATCTTTGCCATGAGGGCGAATTTGTCTTCGAGGCTCTTCGGCTCGTTGTACAGGTGGAACCGGTCTTTCGTCTGACCGAGAAAGCCGGTGATGATCCCCATCCTGACCATGTTATCCCCTCCTGAGGAGGCGCTTTGCCGCCCCGGCGATGCAGGTTTTCGAAAGCCCGTATTTCTCGAGAAGCTTTCCGTAGCTGCCGCTCTCGGCGAAGGTGTCCTCGAGTCCTAGGTTTTCGAAGGGCACCACCTTGTTCTTCAGGCAAAAATTGGAGAGTTCGTAGCCCAGGCCGTTTCGCTTCTGGTGGTTCTCGGCGACGACGAGGGCGCCCGTCTTGTCGAGGCTCTTGAGCAGGCCCTCCCGGTCGAAGGGCTTCACGGAATACAGGTCGATCACCTCGGCCCGGATGCCCTCTGCTGCGAGAAGCTGTGCCGCCTCGACGGCCGGAAAAAGGATGTCGCCGTAGGTGGCGATCGTGACGTCGGTCCCTTCGATGACCACGCGGCTTCCGCCCAGGCGGAAGGAATCGCCTGGCTCGTAGAGGTCGAGGATGGGGTCGCGCATGAGGCGGACGAAGACGGGTCCCGGCGTCTTCATGGCTACGTCGAAGAGTTTCTTCGCGGCCCACGTGTCGGCCGGCACGATGACCTTCATGTTGGGCAGCGTCGTCATGTTGGCGATGTCCTCCGTGGCCTGGTGCGTCACCCCGTCGATGGCCGGCGTGAACCCGCCGTGCGACGACAGGAACTTGACATTCAGGTCGGGGTAGCAGACGAAGGTCCGCACCGACTCCAGGGCCCTCATGGTGATGAAGACGCCGTAGCTCGATGCCACGGCGGTGCGGCCGTCGGCGGCCATGCCCGCGGCGACGCTCACCATGTTTCCTTCTGCGATGCCCATGTTGAAGTAGCGCTCGGGGTATCGGTCTCCGAACAGGTGGGAGAAGGTGGAATAGCCGATGTCGGCCTCGAAGACGACGAAGTCGCTGTCGAGGGCGCCGTACTCGGCCATCCGCTCGGAGAAGGCCCTCCGGGTGGGAACGGTGGCCGGTGTCAATGCGTTCGGTTTCATGAGTCCTCCCCCCAGATCTCATTCATGGCGCAGGTGAGCTCGTCCGCGTTCGGGCACTTGCCGTGCCATTCGAAGCGGTCCTCCATGTAGCTTACCCCTTTGCCCTTCACCGTGTTGGCGACGATGCAGGCGGGCCTGCCGCGGACCCTGCGCGCCTTTTCGATCGTCCGGAGGATCTGGGCCATGTCATGGCCGTCGATCTCGAAGGTCTTCCAGCCGAAGGCCTTGAACTTCGCGGCAATGTCGCCCATGGGCATGATGTCGTCGCAGCAGCCGTCCATCTGCAGGCGGTTGCGGTCGACGAAGGCGATGAGGTTGTCCGTCTTGTATTTCGCCGCCGCCATGGCGGCCTCCCAGACGTGACCCTCATTGATCTCGCCGTCGCCCAGCATCACGTAGACGATGTAGTCTTTTCCGCGGAGCTTTCCGTCGAGGGCCATTCCGAGGCCGATGCTCAACCCGTGGCCCAGCGAGCCTGTCGTCATGTCGACTCCGGGCGTTTTCCGGATGGGATGACCCTGGAGGATGCTCTCGAACTGCCTCAGCGTGTCCAGGTGCTCGAGTGCAAAGTAGCCCCTCATGGCGAGGCAGGTGTACAGGACGGGACAGGCGTGCCCCTTCGAGAGCAGGAAACGGTCCCGATCGGGCCAGCGCGGGTCGGCCGGATCCACGCGCAGGATGTCGAAGTAGAGGGCCGTGACGATGTCGGCCGCAGAGAGTGCCCCGCCGGGATGACCCGACTTGGCCTTGTAGATCATGGAGAGGATCCGGGAACGGACTTCCTTTGACTTCTCCTTGAGGAAAGCCGCCCGTTCACCCAGGGTCAGTGCGTTATGGGCT
>ENA-ORXD01002158-ORXD01002158.1-sediment-metagenome-genome-assembly--contig:-NODE-2158-length-13836-cov-4.084018_pt1 | contig 13836 bp, 11 predicted proteins | sample MGYA00237862_ERZ511471 | MGnify/ENA metagenome assembly ERZ511471 | reverse complement strand
TCAACACCGGGCTGCCGATCGTCGTCTGCCCGGAGGCGGCGCGCGAGGCCGAGGCCGGCGACCGGCTCCGGGTCGACGTGGTCGCCGGCCGGGTCGAGAACCTCACGAAGGGCACCGCGTACGCCGCCGACGCCTACCCCGAGTTCATGCGCGAGCTGGTCGAGAGCGGCGGCCTGCTGCCCTACGTGCGCCGCCGGCTCGAGAACGAGGGCGGCGCCTGAGCGGCGCGCGGAGCGCACGCAGAGACGGACAGAGACAGACAGAGACCGACCCACCGACAGACAGACAGACCGACCGACACAGACAGGGACACCCGCACCGACATGGACGTCGAGACGGTGCAGTCTCATTCGTCAGCAGAGAGAGGGACCATGGGGAAGACGTACAAGATCGCGGTGCTGCCGGGCGACGGCACGGGGCCCGAGGTGGTCGCCGAGGGGCTGAAGGCCCTGCAGACCGCCGCCGCCAAGCACGGGTTCGCGCTCGACCTGACGCACTACGACCTGGGCGGCGAGCGCTACCTGCGCACCGGCGAGATCCTGCCGGACGCGGCGGTCGACGAGCTCAGGGGCGTCGACTCGATCTACCTCGGCGCCATCGGCCACCCGGACGTCGCGCCCGGCATCCTCGAGAAGGGTCTGCTCCTCCGCCTGCGCTTCGAGCTGGACCAGTACATCAACCTGCGCCCCGTGCGTCTGTACCCCGGGGTCGAGACCCCGCTGAAGGACAAGGGCCCCGAGGAGATCGACTACACCGTGGTCCGCGAGAACTCGGGCGACGTGTACGCCGGCGGCGGCGGCGTGATGATGAAGGGCACGCCGCACGAGGTCGCCGTGCAGAACATGCTGTACAGCCGCGCCCAGGTCGACCGCTGCCTGCGCTGGGCGTTCGGCTACGCGCGCCAGCACGGCCGGAAGGCGCGCGGCATTGGCCGGGACAACACCCTCGGCCTGGTGGGCAAGACCAACGTGCTGACCTACGTCTACGACCTCTGGTCCCGCCGCTTCAACGAGATCGGCGACGAGGAGTACCCGGACGTCAAGCGCGAGTACTACCACGTCGACGCCACCTGCATGTGGATGGTCAAGAGCCCGGAGTGGTTCGACGTCCTCGTGACCGGCAACATGTTCGGCGACATCATCACCGACCTGGGCGCGATCACCCAGGGCGGGATGGGCGTCGCGGCCGGGGGCAACATCAACCCCGAGGGCGTCAGCATGTTCGAGCCCATCGGCGGTTCGGCGCCCAAGTACACAGGCCTCGGCGTGATCAACCCCGTCGCCGCCATCGTCGCCGGCGCGATGATGCTCGACACGCTGGGCGAGAGCCAGGCGGCGCAGGACGTCGAGCGCGCCGTGGCCGAGGTCACCGGCACGAAGATGAAGGGCATGGCGTCCGGCCAGATGGGCTACTCGACGTCCGAGGTCGGCGACCTCGTCGCCGAGCGGGTCTGACGGTGCAGGGCGCCACGTCACGCCCGGAGTCACAGGAGGCTGCGTCACCCCTCTGAGCAGGGACTGAAGGTGCCGCGCGGAGCGCGCGTGAAGGTCAGGAGGACCGATGCCCATCCCCGAAGTCGACAAGATCTGGATGAACGGCAAGCTCGTCCCCTGGGACGAGGCGAGGACCCACGTCCTCACGCATGCGCTCCACTACGGCTCCGGCGTCTTCGAGGGCATCCGTGCCTACAAGACCGAGCGCGGGGCCGCCGTCTTCCGCCTGACCGAGCACATGGAGCGCCTGCGCCGCTCCGCCAAGCTGTACTACATGGAGCTGCCCTATACGGTGGCCGAGCTCGCCCAGGCGACGAAGGACGTGATCGCGGCCAACGGGCTCGAGGCCTGCTACATCCGCCCGATCGCCTACCGCGGCTACGGCGAGATGGGCCTCTACCCGCTCCACGCGCCGGTCGAGGCGGTCATCGCCGTCTGGCCCTGGGGCGCCTACCTCGGCGACGAGGGCGTGCGGCACGGCATCCGCGCCAAGGTGTCGAGCATCCAGGCGCTCGGCCACACGCAGCTCGCCCGCGCCGCCAAGGCCACGGGCCAGTACCTCAACAGCATCCTCGCCAAGATCGAGGTCACGAACGCCGGGTACGACGAGGCGATCATGCTCGACGCCGCCGGCCGCGTCTGCGAGGGCTCGGGCGAGAACCTCTTCCTCGTCCGCGACGGCGCGCTGTACACGCCGTTCCCGGCCGACGGTGTCCTCGAGGGCATCACCCGGGACACCGTGCTGCGGCTGGCCGCCGACGAGGGCATCGAGGCGCGCGAGCGCACGCTCGTGCGCAGCGACCTCGTCGTCGCCGACGAGCTCTTCCTCACCGGCACGGCGGCCGAGATCGTCCCGATCCGCGAGGTCGACGACCATGTCATCGGCGATCCGGGGCCGGTCACGCGGCGCATCCAGCACCGCTACCGGGAGCTCGTCGAGGGCCGCGACGCCGCCTTCGCGCACTTCCTCGACTACGTCGAGGCCTGACGGGACACGAGCCGACGGCTCGATGACGGAGGCGACGATGGGCGACCAGCCGGTACAGCTCTACGACACCACCTTGCGGGACGGCATGCAGCAGGAGGGCATGTCGGTCTCGGTCGACGAGAAGGTCCGCATCGCCCTGCGCCTCGACGAGCTCGGCCTGCACTTCATCGAGGGCGGGTTCCCGGCCTCGAACCCCAAGGAGGCCGAGTTCTTCACCCGTATGGAGCGCGAGCGTCTGCGTCACGCGCGCCTCGTCGCCTTCGGCATGACGCGCCGCAAGGGCCTGCGCGCCGAGGACGACCCCAACCTGCGCGTCCTTGCCGACGCGGCTCCCGAGACGGTCGCCGTCGTCGGCAAGACCTGGGAGCTGCACCTCGCCCAGGTGCTGCACGTCGACCGCGACGAGAACCTGCGCATGATCGCCGAGAGCGTCGCCTTCCTCACCGCCCAGGGTAAGCGTGTGGTCTACGACGCCGAGCACTTCTTCGACGCCTACGCCGACGACGCCGGCTACGCGCTGGCGACCCTGCGCGCCGCGGAGGAGGCCGGCGCCGAGGTCCTCTGCCTGTGCGACACCAACGGCGCCGCCCTCCCGCCCTCCGTCGCCGGCGCCGTCGCCGCGGTCTGCGACGCGGTCGGGGCGACGGTCGGCGTGCACATCCACAACGACAGCGACTGCGCCGTCGCCAACAGCCTGGTCGCGGTCGACGCCGGCGCGCGCCAGGTGCAGGGCACGATCAACGGCTACGGCGAGCGCTGCGGCAACGCCAACCTGGTCTCCGTCATCCCGGCCCTGCAGCTCAAGATGGGGCTCCCGGCCCTCGACGCGGCGCAGCTCGAGCGGCTCACCGAGACCGCCCACTTCGTGGCCGACGTCTGCAACATGACGGTCTCGGCGCACGCGCCCTACGTGGGCCGCGCCGCCTTCGCCCACAAGGGCGGCCTGCACGTCGCCGCGATCAGCGGCGCGCCGCGGACCTTCGAGCACGTCGACCCGGCCTGCGTCGGCAACGAGGAGCGCGTCCTGCTCTCCGAGCTCTCCGGCAAGGGGGCGATCGTGCGCAAGGTGCACGACATGGGCCTCGAGCTCGAGGACGAGGACGAGCGCGTCGCCGGCGTGCTGCACAGCCTCAAGGACCGCGAGCACCGCGGCTACCACTACGAGGCCGCCGACGCCTCGCTCGAGCTCTTGCTGCGCGACGCCCTCGCTCCGCACGAGCCGCTCTTCCGCCTCGAGAGCTTCCGCGTCATCGTCGAGAAGCGCGAGGACGGCAAGGCGGTCGTGGAGGCCACGATCAAGGTGCACGTCGGCGGTGAGCGCCTGATCAGCACGGCTGAGGGTAACGGCCCGGTCAACGCCCTCGACACCGCCTTGCGGCAGGTCATCGTCGCCAAGTACCCGCACCTTGCCGACATCGAGCTCGTCAACTACAAGGTCCGCATCCTCGACGAGAACCACGGCACCGGCGCCGTCACCCGTGTGCTCCTCGACGCCAGCGACGGCGAGACCACGTGGGGCAGCATCGGGGTCTCGGAGAACATCATCGAGGCCAGCTGGGAGGCGCTCGTCGACTCGATCGAGTACGGCATGCTGCGCTCGCAGGAGCGCGCGTGAGCGCCGCCGGCGGCGCTCACGGGCCCGCGGGCACGACGTCGGGCGGCGCGGACGGGCCTGCGGGCACGACGCCGCCCCGCGCTCCGGACGACCCGTCGGGCACGGCGCCGGGCGGCGCTCCGGACGACCCGTCGGGTACGGCGCCGGTCGCCGTGCCGTCGAGCCCCCCTGACGGCGCCTTCGGGCGTCTCTCGGTCGGCATGCACGTCCACGAGTGCCGTTTCGCGGGCGGCGTGGCCGTGCTGCTCGACCGGCCGGCGTGGGACCCGGACGCGGCCGAGCTCGGCGCGACCGATCTCGGCCGCGTCCGCCTGCTGGCGCCGGTCGTGCCCGGCAAGGTCGTCGCCGTCGGTCTCAACTACGCCGCCCACGCGGCCGAGTTCGACTGCGAGACGGCGGCCGAGCCGATCCTCTTCCTCAAGCCGCGCACGTCGCTGATCGGGCCGGGCGACGCCATCGTGTTCCCGGCCCGGTCGACCCGCGTCGACTACGAGGCCGAGCTCGCGCTCGTGATCGGTCGGCGCTGTCGCGACGTCTCGCCGGCCGAGGCCGCCGGGTACGTCGCCGGCTACACCTGCGCCAACGACGTCACCGCCCGCGACCTGCAGGCGCTCGACGGCCAGTGGACTCGCTCCAAGAGCTTCGACACCTTCTGCCCGCTCGGGCCCTGGGTCGTGCCCGACGCGCCGCCGCCCGAGGCGCGCGTCGTCGCCCGGCTCGATGGGCACGTCGTGCAGGAGGGCTTCGTCGGGGACATGCTCGTGAGCCCGCTCCAGCTCGTCGCCTTCGTCAGCGGGGTCATGACGCTCGAGCCCGGCGACGTCGTGCTCACGGGCACGCCGCCGGGCGTCGGCCCGCTGGCCGCCGGCCAGACGGTCACGGTCGAGGTCGGGGGCGTCGGCCGCCTCACCAACCTCGTCCGCGGCTGACGCCGCCGGCTGCCGCGGCCGGCGGCGTCTGCCGCTGCGCCCGACGCCATCCGCCGCCGCGCCCAAGGGCGCCTGCCGCCGCGCCCGACGCCATCGGCCCCCGTCGACGACGGGGGCAGAAGACGGCGGGAGGCCCCCGCGGCCTCCCTCCGAGGTGCTAGAATCTGAGACCGTCGATGGCCCCTTTCGCTCATCTCCACGTCCATAGCGAGTACTCGCTGCTCGACGGGGCCTGTCGCATCCCGGCCCTCGTCCAGCGCACCCGCGAGCTCGGCATGGACGCGGTCGCGCTCACCGACCACGGCACCCTCGGCGGGGTCGTGCAGTTCTACCGTGCCGCGACCGAAGGCGACCACGGCGTGAAGCCGATCATCGGGCTCGAGCTCTACGTGGTGAACGACCGTCGCGCGCGGAGCGGGGTCAAGGAGCGCTACCACCACCTCACGCTGCTCGCCAAGGACAACGGCGGCTACCGCAACCTCGTCCAGCTCTCCACCCGCGCGTACCTCGAGGGCTACTACTACAAGCCGCGGGTCGACTGGGAGCTGCTCGAGCAGTATCACGGCGGCCTCATCTGCCTCACCGGCTGCATGAGCGGGCGCATCCCGGTCGCGCTCAGGGAGGGGAGGGACGACGACGCCGAAGCCGAGCTCGCTCGCCTCCTCGCGCTCTTCGGTCCCGACGACCTCTTCGTCGAACTGCAGGACGCCGGCCTGCCCGAGCAGCGCGAGCTCCTGCCGCGGCTCGCCGCGCTGGCCGGCAGGGCCGGGCTGCGCACGGCCGCCACGAACGACGTCCACTACCTGCGCCACGAGGACGCTCACGCCCACGACGCCCTCCTCTGCATCCAGACCCAGAGCTTCCTCGCCGACGAGGACCGCATGCGCCTCTCGAGCGACGAGTTCTACCTCAAGTCGCCCGAGGAGATGGCCGAGCGCTTCAAGGACTACCCCGAGGCGCTCGCGACCACGGCCGAGATCGCCGCGCGCTGCAACGTCACGCTCGAGTTCGGCACCTACCGGCTGCCCACGTACCCGGTGCCCGACGGGCACACCGAGAACTCGTACCTGCGCGAACTGTGCGAGGCGGGGGTGCGGCGCCGCTACGGCGCCGACGTCCGGCCCGAGGTCCGCGAGCGCCTCGACTACGAGCTCGGCGTCATCGCCGACATGGGCTTCGACGCCTACTTCCTCATCGTCTGGGACTACGTCGACTTCGCCAAGCGCGCCGGCATCGCGGTCGGGCCCGGCCGCGGCTCGGCCGCCGGCAGCATCGTCTCGTATGCGCTCGGCATCACCGACATCGACCCTCTCAAGTACGACCTGCTCTTCGAGCGCTTCCTCAACCCCGGCCGCAAGTCGATGCCCGACATCGACATGGACTTCTCGGTCGAGCGCCGCGGCGAGGTCATCGAGTACGTGGCCCAGAAGTACGGGCGCGACCGCGTCGCCCAGATCATCACCTTCGGCACGATGGCGGCGCGGGCCGCGGTGCGCGACGCCGCCCGGGTGATGGGTCTCCCGTACGCGATCGGCGACCGCATCGCCAAGATGATCCCCGAGCAGGCGCCGCCGGCGACCTTCAAGGAGGCCATGCTGCCGGGCGGCGAGCTCCGCCCGGCCTACGACGCCGACCCGCAGGTCAAGCAGGTCGTCGACCTGGCGATGTCGCTCGAGGGCCTGATCCGCAACGACTCGATCCACGCCGCCGGGGTGGTCATCAGCGACAGGCCGCTCACCGAGTACGTGCCGCTGCAGCAGAAGGGCGACGCCGAGGTCGTGACGCAGTTCGGCATGGACGACGTGGCCCGGCTCGGCCTGCTCAAGATGGACTTCCTCGGCCTGCGCAACCTCGACGTCATCGAGGACGCCCTCAAGATCATCGCGGCCACGCACGGCGTGCGCGTCGAGATGGAGACCCTGCCGCTCGACGACGAGAAGACCTACCGCATGCTCGCGCGCGGCGACTCGACGGGCGTCTTCCAGTTCGAGTCGGGCGGCATGCGCGACGCCCTCCGCGAGGTCGTCCCCACCGCCTTCGAAGACCTCATCGCCATCGTCGCGCTCTACCGGCCGGGGCCGATGCAGTACATCCCGGCCTACGCGCGCAACAAGAAGGACCCGGCCTCGGTCGTCTACGACCACGAGGCCCTGCGCCCCATCCTCGAGGCGACCCACGGGGTGACGATCTACCAGGAGCAGTACATGGCGATCGCCCGCCGCGTCGCCGGCTTCAGCCCCGCCCAGGCCGACGACCTTCGCAAGGCGATCGGCAAGAAGGACAAGAAGCTCATGGCCTCGCTCAAGGAGCCCCTCATGCAGGGGCTCACGGCGAGCGGCGTGCCACCCGCCGTGAGCCAGCGGCTCTGGGCCAACTTCGAGGCCACCGGCGACTACTCGTTCAACAAGAGCCATGCCGCCTGCTACGCGCTCATCAGCTACCGCACCGCCTGGCTCAAGGCGAACTACCCGGTCGAGTACATGGCGGCCCTCGTCTCGAGCGTCATGAACACCAAGGACAAGGTGCCCTTCTACGTCCACCTGTGCCGGGAGATGGGCATCGAGGTGCTGCCGCCCGACATCAACGAGAGCGCCAACGACTTCACCGTGGTCGAGGGCAAGATCCGCTTCGGTCTCAACGCCGTCAAGGGCGTGGGGGTGGGTGCGATCGAGGCGATCGTCGCTGCCCGCGGCGGCGAGCCCTTCACCTCGATCTACGATTTCTGCGCCCGCGTCGACTCGCAGCACGTCAACAAGCGCACCCTCGAGGCCCTGATCAAGGCGGGCGCCTTCGACTCGACCGGCGACCCGCGGCGCGGCATGCTCGACGCGCTGCCGGCGGCGATGGCCGACGGCGAGCGCCGGCGCAAGGACCGCGCCCAGGGGCAGGGCGGGCTCTTCGAGATGATGGCCCCCGACGACAGTGCCGCCCAGGCGCCGGCGGTGCCGTCGCGCGAGTACGACCAGGCCACCCTGCTGCGCCTCGAGAAGGAGGCCCTGGGCCTGTACGTCTCGGCGCACCCGCTCAAGGGTCTGCGCCAGCAGCTGCGCGACGAGATCGACATGCCGGTGTCGGCGCTCGACGACGCCGCCGACGGGTCGATCCTGTGGACCGGCGGCGTGATCACGAGCGCCCAGAAGAAGGTCAACCGCCAGGGCGGGGTCTGGCTCGTCTTTCGCCTCGAGGACGTCGACGGCGGCTGCGAGTGCGTCTGCTGGGCCAGCACCTACGAGCAGTTCCGCGACCTGCTGGCTGAGGACGCGATCGTCAAGGTCAAGGGGCGCGTCGACCGCAAGACCCAGGACGAGGTGAAGCTGATGGTGCTCGACGCGCAGCCGTTCGGCGGCGTGAGCGAGTATCACCCGCTCACCGTGACCATCGACGCGGGGCGCGTGCCGGCCACGGCGCTCGGCGAGATCAGGCAGGTGCTGGCCGACTTCCCCGGGGAGGTGCCCGTGGTGCTCAACATGGTCCGCGGCGACGAGAGAGCGCGCCTGCGGGTCGGCGACGGGCTTCGGGTGTCGCCCGCCTCCGGCCTGTACGCCGAGCTCAAGGCGCTGCTCGGCGAGAGCTGCATCGAGCTCGGCGGGTTCCCCTGCAGTGAGGCGGTGGGTCGGTGATCCCCGAAGGCATGCAGGACATCCTCCCGGCCGAGGTGGCCCAGTTGCGCGGCATCGAGGCCGCAGTTCGAGCGCGTTTCACCGCCTATGGCTACGAGGAGGTGCGCCTGCCGATCCTCGAGTTCGCCGAGACCTTCGAGCGCGTCGAGGACGACACCCTCGAGGCGGGCTACCGGGTGTTCGGCGAGCACGGCCGCCAGCTCATGCTGCGCACCGACCTGACGGTCGGCGTCGTGCGCATGGCGGAGAGCCGCTACCGTGACAGGCCGCTGCCGCTGCGCTTCTCGTACCTCGCCTCCGCCTGTCGGCCCTGGGCGCCGCAGCGCAGCCAGGACGGCGAGTTCGTGCAGGCCGGTGTCGAGCTGCTCGGCGACGACTCGGCAGCGGCCGACGCCGAGGTGGTGACCCTGCTCTGCGACGTGCTCGCCTCCCTGGGCCTGCGCGAGCACCGGGTCGTCGTCGGCACCATGGCGTTCAGCGCCGCCCTCGTCGAGTCGTTCGGCATCGGCGACGACGACGAGCAGGCCCTGCTCGACGCGCTGCACGACCGCGACTACCCGCTTCTCGAGACGATCCTCGACAACGTCGGCGTCGACGACGAGGCGCGCCGTGCCCTGCAGCAGACGGTCGACGTGAGCGGTGCCCGCGAGGTGCTCGCCCACGCCCGGCGGCTCTCGCGCACGGCTTCGATGGAGCAGGCGGTGGGCCGGCTCGAGACCGTGCGCGACCTGGTCGCCGCCGCGGGGTACGAGCACGCTCTCGCCTTCGACCTCGGCCTCTTCCAGGACCTCGCGTACTACACGGGCGTCGTCGTCGAGGTGTACGCCCCCGGGGTGGGGCTGCCCATCGCCACCGGCGGGCGCTACGACGGTCTCGGCGCGCACTTCGACTGGGACGTGCCGGGCGTCGGCGTCGCGCTGTCGGTCGACCGGTTGCGGCTCGCGCTCGAGGAGGCGGGGGCGTCGCTGGCGGCGCTCGCCCCGCCGCTCCAGTTCGTCGGTGGCCTCGAGCTGCCGGAGCAGGCGAGGGAGCTGCGGCACGCCGGTCTCGCCGTCGCGGCGCTGCCCGTCTCCGCCCGGCCCGCCGCAAGGCCGGTCCTCCGGCACGAGCGCGGGCGCTACGAGCTGGAGCCGCTCGAGGGGGCTCCCGTGAGCGGCTCGTGGCGCGACGTGCTGCAGGCCCTGGGGCTCAGGTGAGACTCGGCATCGCGCTCGGCCCGCCGAAGCGCACGGCCGCCGCGGTCGAGCTCGCGGTGCGCGCCGGGGCGCCGGCGGAGCGGCTTCGCGGCCTCGCGCGCCCCGAGCTCGTCGTGGGCGGCGGCCACACGGTCGCCCTTGCCCGGCCCGGCGACCTGCTGACCCTCTGCCGGCGCGATGCCCTCGACGCGGCGATCCTCGGCGCCGAGGTGCTCCTCGAGCGCGGCCCCGAGGTCGTCGAGCTGCTCGACCTCGAGGTGGGCGGAGCGCGGCTGGTGGCGGCCGTGTCCGCCGCGGGTGCCGGCGAGGCCCCCCGCGGCGGCGGCGAGTCCCTGCGCGACGGCAGCGGCGGTGGCGAGGTCTCGCGCGAGGGGAGCGGCGGCGGCGAGCTCTCGCGCGAGGGGAGCGGCGGCGAGCTCCCGCGGCGCCCGCTCGTGGCCACGGCGCACCCGCGGCTGACGCGGCGCTACCTCGAGGCGCACGGCTGCCAGCCACGGCTGGTCGAGTTCGTCGACGAGCCGTGGCTGGCCGGCAGGCTGCTCCGCCTCGACCTGGTCGTCGGGCTGGTCGACGAGGGCGAGGAGCCGGAGCCCCCCTTCGCCTTCCGCGGCGAGGTCGTCGCCGGCGGTCTGCGCCTCGTCGCGGGCCTCGCCGCGCACGCCCTGCGCGGCGCCGAGCTGGCGGCGTTCGCGCGCCGCACGCGAGGGGCGGTCGCCTCGTGAGGGCGATCGAATGGCCGGGCGATGCGGCACGCGTGGTCGCGGAGCTGCGCGCCCTGGCGCCGCCCTCCGGGGTGGTCCGTGAGGCCGTCGCCGCGATCGTCGCCGACGTGCGCGAGCGTGGCGACGCCGCCGTGCGTGAGTGGACGGGGCGCCTCGACGCCGTCGAGCTGCCCGGGGACTACGCGGTGCCGCCCGGCGAGCTCCAGGCGGCGCTCGCCGCGGCTTCGCCGGCGCTGCGCGCGGCGCTCGAGCTCGCGGCGGCGAACATCCGCGCCTACCACGAGCGCGAGGCGCCGCAGCCATGGCGGGCGACGCTGGCCCAGGGCCAGGTCGTCGGGCAGGAGGTCGTGCCGGTCGCGACCGCCGGGCTCTACGTGCCCGGCGGACTCGCCGACTACCCGTCCTCGGCGCTCATGACGGTGCTCCCGGCGCAGGTCGCCGGCGTGGAGCGGGTGGTCGTCTGCTCGCCTCCGCGTACGGGCGGCGGGGTGGCGCCGGGCGTCGCCGCCGCCTGCGCGCTGCTCGGTGTCGAGCACGTGTACCCGGTCGGTGGGGCGCAGGCGGTGGCGGCGATGGCCCTCGGCACGGGTGTGGTCCCGCGCTGCGACGTGATCGCCGGCCCGGGCAACGCCTACGTGACCGAGGCCAAGCGCCAGCTGGTCGGCGAGGTCGGTATCGACGGGCTCGCCGGCCCCAGCGAGGTGCTCGTGGTCGCCGCGGCCGGGGCCGATCCCGAGTCGCTCGCCGCCGACCTGCTGGCGCAGGCTGAGCACGGCGCCGGCGCCATGGCCTGCCTCGCCGACGTCGGGGGCACGCTGTCCGAGCCCGTGCGCGCCGCCGTCGAGCGGCTCGGGGCCGAGCTCGGCCTGGGTCACGAGCAGCTCGTCGCCGTCTCCTGCCCCGACCTCGACGCGGCGCTCGAGCTCTGCGCCGCCTTCGCGCCCGAGCACCTCGAGCTGCACCTCGACGACGCGGCCGCGCTCGTGCCCCGGGTGCGCAACGCCGGCGCCGTCTTCGTGGGCCCAAACGCGGCGACGGCCTTCGCCGACTACGCTGCCGGCAGCAACCATGTGCTGCCCACCGGCGGCGCCGCCCGCTTCGGGCAGGGCCTGTCGGTCGCGCATTTCCAGCGCCGCGTGGCTGTGGTAGAACTTGACGACGCTGCGGCCGCCGCCCTCGCCGGCGCTGTGGCGACGATCGCCGAAGAGGAGGGCTTGCGCGCCCACGCGCGCTCGGCGGCCCTCCGTACCGCCCGCCCCGGGGAGCAGCCATGAACCCACGCCGCGCAGAGGTCCGCCGCACCACGAAGGAGACCGACATCGGCCTCACGCTCGCGCTCGACGGGTCGGGCGCCGCCGAGGTCGCGACCGGCATCGGGTTCCTCGACCACATGCTCGAGCTCTTCGCCCACCACGGCGCCTTCGACCTCACCGTGCGCGCCGAGGGCGACCTCGAGGTCGACGGTCACCACACCGTCGAGGACATCGGCCTCACACTCGGCCAGGCGCTGCGCGAGGCGCTCGGCGACAAGGCCGGCATCCGCCGCTACGGCTCCTGCCTGCTGCCCATGGACGAGGCCCTCGCCATGGTCGTCGTCGACCTCTCGGGGCGGCCGTTCTTCGCCCACGACCTGCAGTTGACCGGCCTGCGCATCGGCGAGTTCGACGCCGACCTCACGGCGCACTTCCTGCGCTCGCTCGCCACCCAGGCCGGAGCGACGCTGCACGTGCGCCTGCTCGCCGGCAGCGACCCGCACCACATCGTCGAGGCGGTCTTCAAGGGCACGGCGCGGGCGCTCGCCGCGGCCTGCGGCCGCGGCGAGCGCGGCGACGCCGTGCCCTCGACCAAGGGCATCCTCTGACTCCGGGAGGCTCCGTGACGACGCCCCGGCTCGTCGTCGTCGACTACGGCATGGGCAACCTCGCCAGCGTGGCGAAGGCGCTCGAGCGCGCCGGCGCGGCGGCCACGGTGAGCGACGCACCGGAGGCGGTGCGCGCCGCCGGCGCCGTCGTCCTGCCCGGCGTCGGCGCCTTCCGCGACGCTGCGGCGCGCCTCAACGCCTCGGGGCTCGGCGCCGCGGTCGTCGAGCGCATCGCCGCCGGCGTGCCCTTCCTCGGGGTCTGCCTCGGCCTGCAGCTGCTCTTCGAGAGCAGCGCCGAAGGTGGTCGCCGGCCCGGCCTCGGGGTGCTGCGCGGCAGTGTGGAGCGCCTCGAGACGGGGCTGAAGGTGCCGCACATCGGCTGGAACACGCTCGAGTGGCGGCCGGCCGGCACCGGCATGGCCGCCGGCCTGCCCGAGCCGGCGGCGGTCTACTTCGTGCACTCCTACGCCGCCGTCCCCGCCGACCGCGGCGTGGTCGCCGCGGTCACCGACTACGGCGGCGCGCACGTCGCGGCAGTGGCGCGCGACAACGTCTGGGCGGTACAGTTCCACCCGGAGAAGAGTTCGGCGGTCGGGCTGCGCCTGCTGCGCAACTTCGTGACCGCCGCGGCGCGGGGAGGCTGAGCGCTCATGATCGTGTTCCCGGCGATCGACATCCAAGGCGGCAAGGCCGTGCGCCTGCGGCGCGGCGACTTCGACGACGCCACGGTCTTCTCCGACGACCCGGTGGCCCTCGCCCAGCAGTGGCAGGCCCAGGGCGCCGAGGCGCTGCACGTGATCGACCTCGACGCGGCGCGCACCGGCGAGCTCGTCAACTTCGAGCTGGTCGAGCGCATCGTCCGCGCCGTCAGCCTGCCCGTCCAGTATGGCGGCGGCATCCGCAGTCCCAAGAGCCTCGCGCTGGTCGCCGGCATCGGCGTGCGCTGGGTGGTCATGGGCACGGCCGCCATCACCGCGCTCGACTTGCTGCAGGACGCCGTCAACTGGCTCGACGACCGGTTGGTCGTCGGTATCGACTGTACCGACGGCATGGTGGCGACCCACGGCTGGCAGGAGCGCACGCAGATGAGCGCCATCCGCTTCGTCAAGGTGCTCGAGCAGCACGGCGTGCGGCGCGTGGTCTACACCGACGTCGCCCGCGACGGCATGATGGGCGGCCCCAACCTGATCGGGCTGCGCGACCTGGCCGAGGCCACCTCGCTGCAGATCATCATGTCGGGCGGCGTGGCGCTCCTCGACGACCTCCGTCGCCTGCGCCGCCTGCAGGCGCCCAACGTCGTCGGCGTGATCCTCGGCCGGGCGCTGTACGAGAAGGCGTTCACGCTGTCCGACGCCCTCGCAGTCTTCGCCCCCTGAGGGAGCCGCCGTGCACCGCAAGCGCATCATCCCCTG
>ENA-ORXD01002157-ORXD01002157.1-sediment-metagenome-genome-assembly--contig:-NODE-2157-length-13838-cov-6.077683_pt1 | contig 13838 bp, 7 predicted proteins | sample MGYA00237862_ERZ511471 | MGnify/ENA metagenome assembly ERZ511471 | reverse complement strand
GTGACTCACCAGGGACTCGAACCCTGAACCCACTGATTAAGAGTCAGTTGCTCTGCCAGTTGAGCTAGTGAGCCACGTATGTGCCACTGATCAAGTTTTTGCCGAATCAGTTGCTCCCTTTTTAACCCTTGGGTGAAAAAATCAGTTGCCCTCATTTGGCACCCCGGCGGAAATAATTATACCCCACATTGGGGGTGTGTCAATAAAGGCAGGCAAATTATCTGGCGATGGACGGCGCTAATTTACCAGTTTTGAAGTCCTTCCCCCCATCGCTGTACGTGCAAATGCCGCATTCTTTAGGGTGTTGGAAAACCATAAGGACCGTGACGAAGTACCCCGACAGATGGTTTGGGGGATAACCTGGTAATGATCCCAACCTTGCAAAACCTGCTCGGCAACCCCTTCTGCGAGATCATTTCCCCCATCTTTTCTGAACGCAATGAAGTGGTCCCCGCCTTTATCATTAACTTGGATTGGGTTTGATGATTGTTGTCTTGTGCTCTATTTTCATTGACAAACTGTATGACAACATCTATTATATAGAAAGTGTCCCACCCTCTACCGCTGTATCAGGGGGCGTAACAGTGTGAGGAACCATGCCTGGAATAATTGTCAATCATTTTCGCATTTTACTGGCACAAAAGGCAACCAAACAGCAGCAAAACATTGCCCTGATGGACGTGCAGCGTGAAACAGGTATTGCCTGGTCCACGCTGAATTCATGGGCGAACAATCAGGTGACCCGCTACGATGCGCCGGTAATAAAGGCGTTATGCGAGTACTTTGATTGTCAGGTAGGGGATTTGCTGGTCTTCGAGAAAACATTACCCGAGACATTCAGTTAATCTTCTCTTGGTAAATCAAGGAAAAAAGGTTTGTAAGCCCAACACCACTTGTCTTTGAACCGACTAACCTGATTGGTTATTACACTGAAGGAGACTACATGGATTATTCACTAACCAACTGGATTACAAATTTTATCTGGGGAATCGCAGATGATGTTCTCCGCGATCTTTATGTTCGGGGTAAATACCGGGATGTAATCCTTCCAATGGTGGTAATTCGCCGCCTGGATGCGTTGCTTGAACCCACGAAAAATGCAGTCATGGATATGAAAGCGATTCTGGATAAAGAAAAGATTGTTCACCAGGATCAAGCACTTCGGCAAGCATCTTCTTACGCTTTTTACAACACCTCTAAATTCACTCTTCGGGATTTACGAAACCGTACTTCACAACAGCAACTTAAAGCGGATTTTGAAGCCTATCTCGATGGGTTTTCTCCCAACGTGCAAGATATTCTTGAAAAATTTGAATTTCGCAATCAAATCCCGCGGCTTTCGAAAGCGGACGCGCTTGGGACAATGATTGAAAAGTTCTTATCTCCTGAGATAAACCTTAGTCCTAATCCGGTGTTGAATGGCAATGGCACGATCAAGCAACCCGGTTTGGACAACCATGCCATGGGCACCATCTTCGAAGAGCTGATCCGCCGTTTCAACGAGGAGAATAACGAAGAGGCTGGCGAACACTGGACGCCGCGCGACGCTGTCAAACTGATGGCCAATCTGATCTTTCTGCCGATTGCCGACAGAATTCAATCCGGTACTTACTTGCTATATGATGGGGCCTGTGGAACCGGTGGAATGCTAACCGTGGCGGAAGAGACTCTTGAGGATTTAGCAGAAAAACACAACAAAGAAATTGCTACTCACCTTTACGGTCAGGAGATCAACTCCGAGACATACGCCATTGCAAAAGCAGATTTATTACTTAAAGGTCAAGGAGAAGCGGCTGATAATTTGGTGGGGGGGCCAGAATATTCCACTCTGTCAAATGACGCATTCCCCTCGTTTGAATTTGATTTCATGCTTTCAAATCCGCCCTATGGTAAAAGCTGGAAAAGCGATTTGGACCGGATGGGAGGCAAAGAGGGGGTGAAAGATCCACGCTTTATTATTCAACATGCCGGAGACCCTGAATATTCCCTGTTGACCCGTTCCAGTGACGGGCAATTGTTATTCCTGGCAAATATGGTTAGTAAGATGAAGCACAACACCCGCCTGGGAAGCCGAATTGCCGAAGTCCATAACGGCTCATCTCTGTTTACCGGCGATGCGGGGCAGGGGGAGAGTAATATTCGGCGTTGGATCATTGAAAATGACTGGCTGGAGGCAATCGTAGCTCTGCCTCTTAATATGTTCTATAACACAGGTATTGCGACGTATATCTGGGTGCTAACTAACCGAAAACCTGCCCACCGCAAGGGGAAGGTACAGTTGATAGATGCCACACAGTGGTCCAGTCCACTGCGCAAGAACCTGGGCAAGAAGAATTGCGAACTTTCCGAGGAAGATATCCAGCGTATCTGCGATACTTTTCTGACCTTTGAAGAGACGGAGCAATCCAAGATCTTTCTCAATGAGGCTTTTGGCTACTGGAAGGTGACGGTAGAACGTCCATTGCGCCTGAGGGGAATTGACCCGAATCGAACTTATTCAGCCAAAGAGCTCAAACTATTAAAAGATACTGCTGCCCGAGACGAAAATGCTCCCGCGTTGATTAAAAAGATCCACAAACACGGAACCCAACCTGACCCGCTGCACGGACGTTTTGAATCAGTAGTAAACGGAAAACCGTGTGTGGTGGAGTATGAAACCGACAGCGACCTGCGCGATACTGAACAGATCCCTTTACTTGAAGAGGGTGGGATTGACGCTTTCATGCGACGCGAGGTGCTCCCGTATGCCCCGGACGTGTGGTATGACTCAGATAGTGTGAAGATTGGATACGAGATCAGCTTTACTCGTTATTTCTACAAACCACAGCCCATGCGCACGCTTGAAGAAATTCGGGCTGATATTCTGGCGCTTGAAAAGGAAACCGATGGGCTGCTGGATGAGATTATGGGAGGAGAAAGGGAATGAAAGCAGTTGAAGCAAGTCTTTTGAAATTTCTGCAGAAGTCTCCTCAATTTGTAATTCCCATTTATCAACGCACTTATAGCTGGTTTGAAAATGAGTGCTCACAGCTTTGGGACGACATCATACGAACCGGAAGCAATGAAAATGTTTCGTCCCATTTTGTTGGTTCGATTGTCTATATTGAAGAAGGCCTATATAGCGTGTCCAGTCAATCGCCCTTGTTGGTTATTGATGGTCAGCAGCGTCTGACTACAATCTTATTGCTTCTTGAAGCACTGGCCAGACGATTGGGAAAAGAAGAGCCAATTGAAGGATTCTCTGCAAAAAAACTGCGCCATTACTACTTGCTTAATCATTTGGAGGAGGGAGAGAGAGGGTTTAAACTCTTGCTTACCCAAACCGATAAAGATAGTCTGTTGGCATTGATGCAGCAGAAATCGATGCCGAAAGAACATTCTTTTAGGATCCAAGAAAATTTTGACTTTTTTGTAAGAAAAATAAATGCATTGGGTGATAATCTTGTGCCTCTTTGCAAAGGATTGGCAAAATTAGTCATTGTCGATATTTCTTTGACTCGAGATCAGGATAATCCCCAACTCATTTTCGAAAGCATGAATTCTACTGGGAAAGAACTAAGCCAGGCTGACTTAATCCGTAATTTTATTTTGATGGGGCTAGAACCGACCCACCAGACCCATTTGTATCAAGAGCATTGGCGGCCAATGGAAGTTGATTTTGGTCAGGAGGCTTATGGAAGTCATTTTGATCGATTTATGCGTGATTACCTGACAATTAAGACAGGCGAACTTCCCAATAAAAACCAGGTCTATGAAAGTTTTAAAGAGTATGCGCGTTTGCCCGAAATTGCTGTGGCGGGTGTGGATGCCTTGGTTGCAGATGTGCATATTTTCGCAGGATATTATTGCTGCATAGTATTGGGAAAAGAAACTAACAGAGATTTGGCTGAAGCCTTTCACGATTTACGTGAGTTAAAAGCGGATGTGGTGTATCCACTTCTATTGGAACTGTACCACGACTACAGAAATGGGGTGCTTGATCGGAAGGATTTTTTGCAGGCTGTGCGTTTGATCGAGTCCTATGTGTTTCGTCGCGCAATTTGTAATATTCCCACAAACTCATTAAACAAGACTTTTGTTACCTTTAGCCGAGTATTAAAGAAAGATCGCTACTTAGAAAGTATTCAAGCCCACCTAATCAAATTGCCGTCCTATCGGCGTTTTCCCGATGATGACGAATTCAAGCGTGAGCTTAAAGTTCGAGATATGTATAATTTCCCAAGGCGGAGTTATTGGCTGCGACGGATGGAAAATTTTGGACGAAAAGAGCGCGTGCCGGTGGCGCAATATACAATCGAACATATTCTGCCCCAAAATGAAGACCTTTCTGCTGCTTGGCGAAGTGATCTGGGACCAGAATGGCGGCGGATTCAGGAAACGTGGTTGCACACCCTTGGTAATCTGACATTGACCGGTTACAACAGTGAATATAGCGATCGATCGTTTATTGAAAAGCGCGACATGCCTGGTGGGTTTAAGCAAAGTCCATTAATGCTCAACCAGGGACTGGGCAATGTGCAGGTCTGGAATGAGGAAGCTATTCAGGAACGTGCAGCGAAATTAACGCCTCTGGCAATGAAGGTCTGGCCGTCACCATCTTTACCAGAAGAGATTTTGGAGGGTTATAGCAAAAGGTTGGAATCCCCGACCAGTTATTCGATCGAGGATCACCCTTCCTTGTCCTCATCCAGCCCGATGCGTCCATTGTTTGAAGCATTTCGAAAAGAGGTTTTAGCACTTGATCCAGTTGTGACAGAAGAATTTTTAAAAATATATGTAGCTTATAAAGCTGAAACCAATTTTGTGGATGTGGTGCCGCTGACAGGAAGTTTGCTGCTTACTTTGAATATGGCCATTCATGATCTGATTGATCCCAAAGGAATGAGTAGAGATATGAGAGGGATTGGATGCCGGGGGAATGGTGAGGTGCAAATAAAATTAACTTTGGAGTCGGATATACCTTATGTGATGGGTCTGGTGCGACAATCTTTTGAAAAGCAGATGGGAAATGGGGAAACCGAATGACACGCGACCTCAAGCCCTATCCAAGATACAAAAATTCGGGCGTGCCCTGGCTCGGACAGGTACCGGAGCATTGGAAGCAAGTCCCAGGGAGAGCATGTTTTCAAGAGAAAAAAGAATCAAACACGGGATTAAAAGAGACGATTGTGCTATCCCTAAGTTATGGACGAATTATCGTTAAAACAGCTGACAAATTACATGGATTGGTTCCAGCTTCTTTTGAGACTTACCAAATAATTAACCCGGGCGATATTATTGTACGGCCTACAGACCTTCAGAATGATAAGGTTAGCTTGCGTTTTGGATTGAGTAATAGTAGAGGTATTATTACCTCGGCCTATATGTGTTTACAAACAAAGTCTGAATTATTACGCGAATATGGCTATCTCCTTTTGCACAGTTATGATCTCAAAAAGGTTTTTTACGGATTAGGTTCCGGACTACGCCAGAATCTTGATTGGCGGGATTTTAAATATTTACCTTGTTCTCTCCCTCCCCTCGACGAACAAAACGCCATCGTTCGCTACCTGGACCATGTTGACCGGCGCGTTCGGCGCTATATCCGCGCCAAGCAGAAGCTGATTAAATTATTAGAGGAGCAGAAGCAGGCCGTCATCCACCAGGCGGTGACGCGCGGGCTGGACCCCGATGTGCGCCTTAAACCGTCTGGCGTGGACTGGCTGGGGGATATCCCGGAGCATTGGGAAATAAGACGTTTAAAATTTATTGTTACAATTAAAACTGGTGGGCGTGATACTGTAGATCGGAAAGATGATGGCCAATTTCCGTTTTTCGTCCGTTCCCAAATTGTTGAAAAGATAGATACTTTTTCATTCGATGGCGAGGCTGTTTTAACAGCTGGGGATGGAGCAGGAGTTGCGAAAGTATTTCATTATATCAACGGAAAATTTGATTATCATCAACGTGTTTATCGTTTCAGTAACTTTCAAAAGATACTAGGAAAATTCTTTTTTTATTATTTCAGCAACTCATTAAAATTTGAGGCATTTCGAGAAACAGCTAAATCTACTGTGGATTCATTACGTTTACCAATGCTTCAAAATTTTCCCATGGTTTTACCACCAAGTGAGGAGCAAATAAAAATCATTGAATTTATTAATTATAAATCTGAGAATATTGAAAAATTCCTAAGCGAGGCCAAAAAAGAGATTACCTCAATCCATTCTTTCCATACTCGCCTGATCGCGGATGTGGTTACTGGCAAGCTGGATGTGCGTGAGGCCGCGGCGCGGCTGCCAGCGGAAATGGAAGAGATCCTGGAAGGTGAAGACATGGCATTTGAGGATGAGGGCGACCTTGGGGACGAGGAAGATGCAACAGGGGAGAATGAGGAATGACAACCGACACCAGTGAGCGAGGACTGGAAAGCCTGATTTGCCGCGCAATGACCGGCAGCGCGTGTATTCCCGGGGCTGATGAGTCACAAGAAATAGCTGAAGAGCAGGGAATCTATGGCGGAAATGGCTGGCTGCCTGGCAACCCGGCAGATTATGAGCGCGAGTACTGCGTGGACCTGGCGCAATTGACGGCTTTCATCCGTTCCACCCAACCCAAACTGCTGGCAGCCCTAGACCTGGAAAATGACAGCCCAACGCGGCGCAAATTTCTGGCGCGCCTGCAAGGGGAGATCAGCAGGCGTGGTTTGGTACAGGTGCTGCGCGGCGGTGTGATGCACGGGGCGCACTTGGTGGAACTGTTTTACGGCACACCCTCGCCCGGCAACCCGGCGGCTACCCAACGCTACGCCCTCAACCGCTTTTCAGTCACCCGTCAGCTGCGTTACAGCCGCGACGAGACCCGCCTGGCGCTGGACCTGTGCCTGTTCATCAACGGCCTGCCGGTCGCGACTTTTGAATTAAAGAACAGCCTCACCAAGCAAACCGTTGCGGATGCTGAATGGCAGTACAAGAACGACCGCGACTCGCGCGAAAAGCTGTTTGAATTCGGGCGCTGCGTGGTCCATTTTGCTGTGGATGATCACGAAGTGCGCATGTGCACCCATTTACAGGACAAGGCATCCTGGTTTCTACCCTTCAACAAGGGCTGGAATGACGGCGCCGGCAACCCACCCAACCCGAAGGGGTTGAAAACGGATTACCTGTGGAATGAGATCCTCACCCCGCGCAGCCTTACCAATATCCTGGAGAATTACGCCCAGGTGATCTCTCCCAAAGACGAAAAAACCGGACGCAAGAAATCCTTGCAAATCTTCCCGCGTTATCACCAATTGGACGTGGTGCGTAAGCTGCTAGCGGATGCCCAGGCCAACGGTTGCGGAAAACGTTATCTGATCCAACACTCAGCCGGCAGCGGAAAATCCAATTCGATCGCCTGGCTGGCGCATCAACTTATCGGCCTGCAAAAAGACGATCAGCCGGTGTTTGATTCGATCATCGTCGTCACCGACCGCAAGATCCTCGACCGGCAGATCCGCGACACCATTAAACAGTTTGCCCAAGTAAGCGCCACCATTGGGGCGGTCACCGAAGGCTCGGGCCAATTGCGCGAGTTTATTGAATCGGGCAAGAAGATCATCACCTCTACCGTGCAAAAATTCCCCTATATTCTAGATGAGATCGGCACCGAACAGCGCGGCCGTAAATTTGCCATCATCATCGATGAAGCCCACTCCAGCCAGGGCGGGCGCACCTCAGCAGCCATGTCGATGGCACTCTCCAATGCTGGCGTGGAAGAAGATAATGAAACCATTGAAGACACCATCAACCGTATCATGGAAACGCGCAAGCTGCTGCCAAATGCCAGCTATTTTGCCTTCACCGCCACGCCCAAGAACAAAACTCTGGAAATTTTTGGCGAAGCTTACCAAGAAGGGAATATGGTCAGGCACCGCCCGTTCCACAGCTACACGATGAAACAAGCCATCCAGGAGGGCTTCATCTTGGACGTGCTGGCGCATTACACCCCGGTTCACAGTTACTACAAGTTGATCAAGAAGATCGAGAGTGATCCTGAATTTGACGTGAAACGCGCAAAAAAGAAACTGCGCAGATATGTAGAAGGGCACGAACATGCCATCCGGCTAAAGGCCGAGATCATGGTTGACCATTTCCATGAGCAGGTGATGGCGGTAAATAAGATCGGCGGGCAGGCGCGGGCGATGGTAGTCACCAGCGGGATTGAGCGCGCCATCCAGTATTACTTTGCGATCAGCAAGTATCTGGTAGAACGTAAAAGTCCGCACAAGGCAATCGTGGCTTTCTCCGGTGAACATGAGTATGGCGGGGCGAAAGTTACCGAGGCGTCCCTGAATGGATTTCCCAGCAATAGCATTGCTGAAAAGATCGTGGAAGATCCGTATCGCTTCTTGATTTGCGCTGACAAATTTCAGACCGGTTATGACGAACCACTGCTGCATACCATGTATGTAGACAAGATGCTAACTGGCATTAAAGCCGTTCAGACCCTGTCACGTCTTAACCGCGCCCACCCGCAGAAGCACGACGTGTTTGTGTTGGATTTTCAGAACGATATTCAGACGATTGAAGATTCCTTCGCGGATTATTATCGCACCACTCTGCTCGCAGATGATACTGACCCCAACAAACTGCATGACCTGCAAGCCGGTTTGGAGGCTCATCAGATCTATAGCAATGCTCAGGTGGAAAAATTTGTTGAACTGTACCTGAACGGCGCCCAGCGCAACCAGCTCGACCCGATCCTGGACAGCGTGGTGGCTGATTATAAATTCGAACTGGATGAAGATGGCCAGGTGGATTTCAAAAGCAAGGCCAAGGCTTTTACCCGCACGTACGCATTTTTGGCGTTGATCTTACCTTACAGCAACGCTGCGTGGGAAAAGCTGTCGATCTTTCTTAATTTCCTGGTGCCCAAACTCCCCGCTCCGGTGGAAGAAGATCTGTCCCGAGGTATTCTGGAAACCATCGACATGGACAGTTACCGGGCAGAGAAGCAAGCCACGGTTAAGATTCAACTCGCTGATGAGGACGGCGAGATTGGGCCGGTACCCACCGAAACCGGAGGTCATAAACCAGAGCCTGAGCTGGAGTTACTTTCCCAGATCATCAGGTCGTTCAATGATCAATTTGGTAACATTCAGTGGTCGGATATTGACCGAATCCATCGAATTATCACAGAGGAAATTCCAATTAAATTAGCAGCAGACCCTGCCTATCAAAATGCGCAAAATAACCCTGACAAGCAGAACGCGCGCATTGAACACGATAAAGCGCTTGCGCGTGTGATCACCGCATTGCTTAAAGATGATACCGAATTGTTTAAGCAATTCTTCGATAATGATTCTTTTCGAAACTGGTTGGCAGATACCATGTTTGGGCTGACGTATAAACCCATAAAGCAAAGTTAGGATTAAATATTTAATCCCCTTAGAGAATGAAGAATCCAGAAAAAGTAAATCAATCCATCGGAGCTTGAAAAGAATGGGCAAAAACCGACAGGCAGTTTGGCAAGCTTTATGCATTCTCGAAGATTATTTTTCACGTATGGGCGGTTCGGCAAGATATGAAGGCATGAATAATATGGAAATTCCCCTTTATGTGGGTTGTGAATTGGTAAATCGGTTTGATAAAACTTTAATCACCAAAGAATTGGTAAGGAAAAGATTTTTAACTGCGGCATCATCCGTAATCAACCAGGTGCAAGATTATATTAGTAGTATCTGTATAGAGGGTCACGAGCTTGCTGATTTAATAATCGAATATGTTGATTTTGTTAACTTAAGAACCAAGCCAAATGATCATTACTCTGAATGGGCTCAATTTGTGGAAATTGTGGAAAAAATCAAACACACATTATGAAAAATTAACTCCAGGCAATGGGATACTTTCTTCAGTATCAAAATAGAATTTTTGATATTTATGGGGGATAAATGAATCAGATTGAATTTCTACGAACCGCAAAAATCGAAGACTTGGGTCTACCTGACCAAGTCCTCCAAAATTTGTTTGATCAAAACTTATCCGAAATTAAAGAAATCTATTTGCCACTTCAATCCTATCAGGCATTTTGCAAATTTTGCGCTGCAGGAGTGAAAGTGTAATTCGACCATGGAAAAAACCAAACAACTATTCACCCCCGAAACCCCTCTTGGTCAAGATGTGCAAGCTTTATTAATGCAGCATCCTGAAGGTCTCCGCCCGGATGAGATTCGCCGATTGCTACGCCGTGAAAAAGGAATACACGTAGCACCTGAGAACTTGCGTGAGCTACTTGGTAATATACGTGTGTTCAGCTTGTTACCTGGAGATCTTTATGTCTTGGTCGGTAATGAACGACCGGGATCTACTACCGATGATTCACAGAGTTCATCACCGAAAAGTCAGACGGTGTGGGATGACCCATTGATCGCTAATTTGCCCGCTGCGCGGCAAAATTATGTGGTTTTTGATCTTGAAACCACCGGAACAGACCCGCTCCAGGATCGGATTATCCAAATCGCTGCCCTTAAAGTGAACGCCGGGCAACCGGTGGCTGTCCGCAATTGGTATGTTAACCCAGGCGATGTAACCATCCCTTATACCCTCAAAATCATTTTGGGCATAGTCGAGAACCCGGCCTTGGAGCAGGTGGTAGCACATGCGCCAGCATTGGCGCAAGTGCTACCAGAGTTCCTAGCTTTTGTGGGAAATCTACCGCTAGTAGCACATAATGCACGCTTTGATGGACGGTTTATTGCGGCTGCGCTTGGCCTGGAGCAGTTACCCACACCATTAGTGGACAACCTGGAGCTATCTCTATTGCTTGCGCCCAATTTGTCATCGTTCCAGTTATCCACATTAGCTGAAGCAGTGGGTTTTTCGATGGATGTATTAGGGGAGGAGTGGGCTGGCTTAAACCTGGATAGCAATTTTTCTGCGCATAATGTTTCTCGAGATACTCTCCATAATGCGGTAACCGATGTGTATGTTCTTTACCGGGTCTATAACCATTTCTTGCTGGAATTAACCCAGAACGGGGAGGTCCAAGACCTGCTCAAGGCTTTCTTACCAGAAGCATTTGATCTGGGCGCACAATATATTGCAGTTGATCCTATGCTTTTGTCCGAATGGAGCGCTCACTGTAATTGGACGCTCAATCCCGGATATGCCAGTCCGCCTCAGTCTACACCTGCAGGCTCGGTTTTGTTAACCAACTACTTATCCAGCCGCGGACATCATCCACGCCCGGGGCAATTGGATATGCAAAATCTGATAATTGATGCCATTGTTGGGGATCAATACACGATGATTGAAGCCCCGACCGGTACGGGAAAGACGTTGGCGTACCTTACAGCCGCAGTGTATGCTGCGCTTAAAGATGGCCGTCGGGTAGCATTGTCTACTGCTTACCGCAACTTGCAAGATCAGCTACTGGGCGAGATCCGGGATTTGCAACAGCATGGAGAGGTTGCTTTTCGCAGTCAATTACTAAAAGGCGTCGGCAATTATTTGTGCTGGAGCCAGATTGCACGTTATCTCGGTGATGGTGCCTTGAGAAGCATCCAGGCTGGATCTACGGTGACGATTTCAGAACGATTTATATTAGCTTATGTGGCATTATGGCTGCCTGACAGCGCCAACGGCACAGTTGACGAACTGAGTTACTGGTTGTTAGAGGCAATACCTGTGGCCCGCAGCGTGATTCACCAATTGCATGCCACTGCCGCATGCAATCCCAATATCCAGTCCACTTGTGAACATTGCCCGATGCCAGCGGCTTACTCCAATGCCCAGCAGGCTGAAATTGTTGTAATCAATCACGCGCTATGGCTGTCTGATCCATTGCGCATGCCGCCATTTACCTGTCTGGTATTGGATGAGGCACATAACCTGGAAGACGTAGCTACCAGCGCTCTAACACGAGAAGTGTCGGAAGAGAGCCTGAACAACCTGCTACACAAATTGTATGATCCTCGCACTGAACGCGGTCTGTTGATCCGGATCCGAGCCAGTACGAGGGATGTAGATACGCTAAAAGCCGCTGCAGGTGCACTCAATGCAGTACGTCGAGTTCACGCGAGGGTAAAAGATTTTGGGCCTTTTTTGGTCCAATTTATTCGACGTTGTACACAGCAGGTGGATCCTTGTTATGGCGCATCCTATCGCTTGGAAGCGCCTCCGGAGAAAGTGCACTCAACGACATGGCAGCAAGCTGACCTGGCGCATCGAGAGTTATTTGGACTGCACCTAAAAGATTTGCTTGAGGTTTTAGGACAGTTGTTGGAGGCGATTAAAGGCGTACATGACCTGCCTTATCACCAAGCAGTAGTGCTGGATTTAGAAACCTTGATATGTGACTTGGCTGGACAGCGTTCTCTGGCTTACGAATTACTGCGTGTGGCTGATCAAAAGTTAGTTTATTGGCTTGAGGTTGGCCCACCGCTTCATCCGAATGCTGAACCTCGTGACGACCATCCCGACGGATGGGCTATTAAAGCCGCACCGATTGATGTTGGAGAAGCGTTGCAAGCGTATTACGGTAATCTTTCCAGTGTAACTTTCACCTCTGCAACCCTGGCACTTAAGGGGAATGATTTTAGCTACTTCATTGATCGCCTGGGGTTGAAGGAACGCCTGGAAAATCACTTTGTTCGTAAACTGCCGCCTGCCCTTCCTTATGATCACAATGTTATGCTCGGCTTGACGTCTTACTTGACTTATGCACCTATACAACACACCATGGAATCCTTTAAGCAGGAGCTTTCGAAAGAACTGAATCTCTTTTTGCGCTTTACCGATGGGCGTGCTTTAGGATTATTTACAGCGCGGGAACGAATGGAGTATGTTGCCGGGAAAATTTCCAATGACTTGTCTCGCGCTGGTATTCCACTATATGTTCAGTCCCAAGATACTTCTCGCCGTCGCTTGCTGGATGCTTTTCGAGAGCGCAAAGAAGCAGTCCTGTTTGGCTTGCGTAGTTTTTGGGAAGGTGTGGATGTGCCCGGCGAAACGCTTAGTTTTGTTCTGATGGAAAAATTACCTTTTCCTTTGTTGATTGAGCCGGTGCACCGGGCACGTGCTGAATATTTATCTAAACAAGGAAAATCTGAATTTGATGATTACATGCTGCCGTTGATGCTTTTGCAATTCAAACAGGGGTTTGGACGGCTGCTGCGTCGGGAAGATGACTGCGGTGCGGTGGTACTGTTCGACAGGCGAATTCATCGTAAGCACTACAAGGCAGATTTGTTAAACTCGTTACCAGGGTTTTTACCGCGTGATGAAAATGCAGAACGTTCGCGGCGAGGTTTCTATGAAAAATTGGCTAAGACTTTCCCCAATTTGATCGACATGCAAGCCAAAGCCAGTTTATTGAGCGAATTAGCCGATGAAGTACTCCCTGATCTGGAAGCGCGTCTGGAAGCTTTCCAATTGCCGGATCTAGTTTCACAGGATGATTACCAAAACTGGAGGCCTCTCTTACTTGAAGCCATGCAAACCTTATTTGGACATAGTGACTTCCGCGAAATCGATGGAATGTCAGCTCAAGAAATGGTAATTCAAAACATGCTGGCTGGTAAAGATGTGTTGGGAGTGCTGCCAACAGGCGCAGGAAAATCCTTGACTTACCAGCTTACAGCATTGGTCCGCCAAGGCGTTACTTTGGTTTTTTCACCTTTGATCGCATTAATGAAAGATCAAGTTGCCAGTCTGAATCAACGCAGGATTGAAGTCGTTGGCGCAATTTATAGCGGGCAATCAGCCAGCGAACGCGATGATGTATTAGAACGGATGCGGCGTAGCCGCGCCCGATTGGTTTATATTTCACCTGAACGCTTACGAGATCCGGTTTTACTTGCTGCGTTGCATAATACGCGA
>ENA-ORXD01002156-ORXD01002156.1-sediment-metagenome-genome-assembly--contig:-NODE-2156-length-13841-cov-3.440860_pt1 | contig 13841 bp, 14 predicted proteins | sample MGYA00237862_ERZ511471 | MGnify/ENA metagenome assembly ERZ511471 | reverse complement strand
TATAATATCCATATTCCTTAAATAATAATGTTTAAGATAATTGAATTGAAGAAACCTTGATAAGTTTCCTTCTTAAAGTTTAGAAGGACACCTACAGATGGTGATGCCGGACAGCTTTGGGAAAAACTGCGGGTTGGCAAAGGTATCTATAATGCATAAAGCCGCCTGTTCGCGGCTTTACGTAACAAATATCATCGTATGAATTCGAAATTACCAAATTAAGATGAATCTTTTTCATTAGCATATATTCTTTTTTTTCTAAAATGAGATCCTGCTGATGATTATTTTGCTGTTTTCTTGACGGCTGTCTTTTTTGACGGAGCGGCATCCGCTTTGATTTCGTATTTCTTTTTAAATCTCTCTACACGACCGGCCGTGTCAACAATCTTCTGTTTTCCGGTCATAAAGGGATGGCAATTGGAACAAATTTCCGTCTTGATGTCTTTTTTGGTTGAACGGGTGTGTATCACGTTGCCGCAAACACAGGTGATGGTTGTTTCCTTATAGTCCGGATGAATTCCCTCTTTCATTGCTTTTTCACTTCCTCCCTGAATTTTATCTATAATTAATTATTAAAGTTTTTTACTTTTTTCAAAAGCGCTTGATTGCATTACAATATATGCGGTAAAAATTCAAGCAAAAACAAAAAAAGGGTTTTTGGGGGATTATGAATTCATTGAATCCAGAAATTCTTGATTTGTTTCAGTTTTTTTGATTTTGCCGATGATAAATTCCATAGCATCCACCGGATTCATTTCCTGTAGCAACCGGCGCAGAATCCAGACCCGGTTAAGATTATTCTTGGGAATCAACAATTCTTCTTTTCTGGTTCCGGAACGGATCAAATCAAAAGCAGGGAAAATTCTGCGATCAGAGATACGGCGGTCCAGATGAAGTTCCATGTTGCCCGTGCCCTTGAATTCTTCAAAAATGACTTCATCCATCCGGCTGCCGGTATCAATCAGAGCGGTGGAAATAATGGTCAGACTGCCGCCGTTTTCAATATTTCTGGCCGCACCGAAGAATCTTTTTGGTTTATGCAAGGCATTGGAATCAACGCCACCGGAAAGAACTTTTCCGCTGGGCGGAACAACCGTGTTATATGCCCGCGCCAGGCGGGTGATGCTGTCCAGTAATATCACCACATCTTTTTTATGTTCGACAAGACGTTTGGCTTTCTCAATGACCATTTCCGCCACCTGAACGTGACATGTTGCGGGTTCATCGAAAGTGGAGGAGATAACCTCACCGGAAACACTGCGCTGCATGTCTGTGACTTCTTCGGGACGTTCGTCAATCAAAAGCACCATTAAAACCACTTCGGGATGATTGGCGGAGATACTGTGGGCAATATCCTGCAAAAGAACTGTTTTACCGGTTCGCGGCGGAGAAACAATCAATCCACGTTGTCCTTTGCCAATGGGCGCAAATAAATCCAGAGTCCTGGTGGAATAATTTTTCGGATCATGTTCCAGATTCAATTTTTCCAGAGGATAAAGAGGGGTCAAATTATCAAAAAGTATTTTATCACGTGCCTGTTCCGGACTTTCAAAATTTACCGTGTCCACTTTTAAGAGAGCAAAATATTTTTCACCTTCTTTCGGGGGCCGGACTTCACCGGAAATCGTATCTCCGGTTTTTAAATTGAATCGCCTGATTTGAGATGGGGAAATATAAATATCATCCGGACTGGGCAGATAGTTGTAATCAATGGCTCGTAAAAAACCGAATCCGTCAGGCAAAATTTCCAGTATTCCCGAACCGGAAATAACGCCGTTTTGCTCTGCCTGCGTCTGCAAAATGGCAAAAATCAATTCCTGACGCCGCATGCCACTGGCTCCGGGAACGTCCAGCTTTTTGCCCAGGTCATTGAGTTCGCTGATAGGCAATCGTTTAATGTCTTCGATATTCATAAATATTCCTTTGTATTTAGTTATGGTTAGTTGATGTGAAAATTGTTATAATTATTAAGTATTTGCCTTTTTTTACTGCATTATTTTAAAAGAAACAAAATAAAGATAGTTAAGATTTTAATAACTACAGATTAAGTCTCGGGTTGTGTTTTTGAATATTTGAAACGCTCCAAAAGGTAGGGCTTCAATAGCCTTCTTAAAAGTGTGAATGACCTTATCTTATTATGATTGGGCTGTCAAGAATTTTTATTTTGTTGTTAAAATGTTCATTTTACGGGATTTATGCCTTCATTTAAGAAAAATTAATGATCAGCTTCACAACATCTTTTTTGCCTCTTCCACAAGCATCACAGGAATATCGTCCTTTATTTCAAATAGCAGCTTACAATGATCACAAATTATACCCTTTTTCTGCTCATCAAGGCGAACCTTTCCTTTACACCGGGGACAGATTAAAATTTCCAAAAGTTTTTTATTTAAAGTCATTTGTCTCTCCTTAACAATTCTTTCACAACGGCAAAAACCTGTTCGGGTGATATATCCTCCATACATTTTTTTGTCGAACATTTTTTTAAAAAACAGGGGCTGCAGGTGATCTCTGTCCTGATTATTTTATGGCCGGCTCCATAGGGGCCGGTTCTTGCCGGATCGGTCGGGCCAAAGAGAGCAACAACCGGGGTTTTCACCGCCGCAGCCAAATGCATGGGACCGGAATCTGTGGTGATCACCGCTTTAGCTTTTTGGTAAATATAAGCTAAACTAAGCAGGGTTGTTAACCCTCCTAAATTGATTCCCTGGGTCGTCATTAACGAAGTGATTTTTTCAATAGCCGCTTTTTCACTGCCGGTAAAAACGATTTTTATTTGGAGCTCGTTATTGATTAAATCCGCCAGACGGGCGAACTTGGCATCGTTCCACAGTTTTGTTTCCCATAAAGCCACCGGATTAATGGCGATAAATTTCTTGTCTTCCAGGTTGAATTCTCGCATTAGACGCAGTCCCATCTCTTCTGCCTGCTTATTCGAGGGAATTGTAAATTCAGCCTTGTTTATCGATGCCCCGAGATAACGGGGAAAATCCAGATAACGATCAATTGCATGCTTGTTCATGTCTTCAGCAATTTTTTCATTAAGAAATAAACCGCTTAGTTCCTGCCAGGAATCATAACCAAGTTTTCTTTTCCCGCGGCTCAAAAATACAATGATCGCACTCTTGAAAAGTCCATGAAAATCAACAATCAGATCATACTGGCGCTGCCGTAAATTTTTAATAAAAGCCATTATCTCCTGCAGAGGCTTTTTGAGTTTACCGCCTTGAAATTCTTTGATCCAGCTCTTGCGTCGTGAAATTAAAACGGAGTCGAGAAAAGGATGATTTTTGACCAGATCCACGGCATCCTCCTCCACAACCCAGGTGATATGGGCATCAGGATAAAGCCGGCGGATTTCGGCCAGGGACGGCAGGGTATGAATTACATCGCCTATGGCGCTCAGTTTTACGATGAGGATGTGCACATTTTTCCCCTTAATATCCATTTTACAGCTTCCAGAATATCCGTTGCAATGAAATCCGGTTTGCTTTCCGGCGTCGCCTTATCCGGACCGTCATCCTGAAGCAACTCTTTTCCATAGCCTGTCTTCACCAGAATTCCCCTGACCCCCGCTTTTTTTGCCGCTTCCATATCTCGAAATCTGTCGCCCACAAAATAAGATTTCTTTAAATCAATATTCAACTCCTGCTCGGCTTGCAGCAACATGCCCGGGGCCGGTTTGCGACAGTCGCAAATCTGTCGATAACGTTCCACCCCTTCTGTTGGATGATGCGGACAAAAATAGAATTTATCGATATATGCGCCCTGTTGACGTAACATTTTTTGCAGACAGTCATTCGTTTCCCTTACGAATTCTTCCGTGAATAATCCTTTGGCGACACCGGCCTGATTGGAAACAACGACGACTTTCATTGCGCTGGCGTTGATCAGCCGGATGGCTTTATAAGCACCGGGAATGACTTTCAGTTTATCCAGACTGTCCAGATAGCCTACCTCTTCATTGATCACCCCATCCCTGTCCAGAAAAACCGCTGAAATTTTTTTCATGGATGCTCATCCCGACTGACTTGAAATAAATTTTTTGCTACGTTGAAAACATCATCAACAGAAATTTCTTTCATACAACGGAAATCTGTCGGACATGTTTTTTTCAGGCAGGGGCTACAGGATATTTCCTTACGGACGACGACAGACCTCTTGCCGACGGGGGATGTGGTTACAGGGTTGGTTGAACCGAAAATTGCAACCGTGGGAATATTCAAAGCGCCTGCTATGTGCATTAACCCGGAATCATTACTGATAAAAAGGCGACATTGTGAAATGAGATAAATCGCTTCACGCAGATTTGTTTCTCCCGCCAGATTAACCAGTTTAGAGTTAGACAATTTTTTAACTTGATTGGCCGTTTCCGTATCGCCCTTGCCGCCCAGGATGATGCCCCGCGTGGAAAACTCTTCGTTAAGTTGATCGGCCACCTGGGAAAATCTTTCTGGAAACCATCTTTTGGCGGCCCCGTAAGTCGCTCCCGGCGCAATGCCGATTAAATCTTTCCTGAACCCAGGCAAATATTTATCCCAAACATCTCTTGCCTCCGAAATGTTTATTCTTGTTTCCAGATTCATTTCCCGATGAACAGAAACACAACCCAAGGCCTTGACCATTTCCAGATAATAATCAACCTGATGGATTTTTTTTATTTCTTCCGTTCGCCGGATTCGATGCGTCAGCAGAAGACCACGGCCGTCGGAATCGTAACCGGCGCGAAGCGGTATTCCCGCGGCCAGAGCGATGATGGCGGCTTCGATGGCATTTTGCAGAAGGATTGCCAGATCAAATTTTTCTTTTTTGAGCCGGCGTGCGAGGTGTAAAACGCCGGGGGGAGAGTCAAACTTCTTTTCATAAATAATGATTTCGTCCGCCCCGGAAAAAAGTCTGTAAACATCGGCTACCAGAGATTTCACCAGGATGGCGAGATGGGCTTTCGGATAAGTGGCGCGGATGGACGCCACGGCCGGCAGTGTCATAATGGCATCGCCGATCCAGTTGGTGCCTCGAATCAAAATTTTGTTTATACCTTCCCGGGGTATTTTATTTGCCGATCCGAACGCCAATTTAATTTCCCCATAATTTGTTCTTACAGTTTTTTACTTTTTCCATGATAAAATTTTCAAAGGATTGCGTGGACGTTTTTATTTCCATTTTTATGCGTAAAATAAAAATCATTTTTAAAAATTCCAGATGATTCTGAAGGCGCATGGCATCTTTCTGGGTCGTCATAAGGTAATCAGCGCCACTTTTTAGCAACCCCTTTTTTATTTTTTCAATTTCTTTTGCGCTGTACGGATGATGATCCGGGAAAATTTCAAAGAAAAGTATTTTTGCTCCGGCGGCAAGCAAAGCCTTTTTAAATGAATCCGGATTGGCTATGCCACAAAACGCGTAAACCTTTTTATCCCGTAATTCGGGAATCGGTTTTTGAATACTTTCATCACCGCTGATAACATCTTCGGTATGATGAATGCTTCTGAAAATCGGAATTTTGTGAGTCTTAATCACTTCTTCTATTTTTGCATCTAACTTTGTTTCTTCGTCAGCGCGTGTGAACAGAATGGCGCTGGCGCGTCTGAGTTCTTCCACCGGTTCACGTAATTTACCCCGTGGCAGGACATGATAATTTCCCTTCAGACCGTCGCTGTCCAAAAGCACCAGATTGAGATCTCTGAAGATCTGCCGGTGCTGCATGGCGTCATCACAAATGATAACATTCGCCCCGAATTTTTCTATAGCCATCATGCCTGTGACTTTTCTTTCAGCTCCGGTAATCACCGGAATATCTTGAAGAACAGAGGCCATGAGAAACGGTTCATCACCTGCTGTTTCACTATCAAGCAATGTTGTCTTGCCGTCTGATACAATATTCACAGGATCTTTGCTGCGGCCGCCGTAACCACGACTGATAATGGCCGGCCGCAAACCGTTCTCCTTCAGCATTCGGGCCAGCATGATGACGCAGGGAGTCTTGCCCGTGCCGCCAACGGTGATGTTGCCGACACTGATCACCGGACAGGAAAGTTTGATCTCTCTGAATATTTTATAATCAAAAAGCCGGTTACGAAGCGTGACAACGCCAAGATAGAAAAAAGACAGAATGTGCGCGATGATTTTTAAGGGGATATTTCCGTCATTATCCCAGATCCTTTGCCAGTTGACCATTTTTCTCGTCACTTCCTTCATCTTTGAACTGCAAATTATACAAACGGAAATATTCGCCCTGCCTTTTCATCAGCGTTTCATGATCACCCTGCTCAACAATCTCTCCGTGAACTAATACAATAATTCTATCGGCGTTACGTATTGTAGAAAGCCGATGCGCTATGACAAGAGTCGTGCGGCCTTTCATGAGATTGTTTAATGCTTCCTGAACTTCCAATTCCGCTTCCGTATCCAGAGAGGAGGTCGCTTCATCGAGAATCAAAATAGGAGCATTTTTCAATAGGGCGCGGGCGATGGAAAGACGCTGTTTTTCTCCCCCGGAAATTTTAGTGCCCAGTTCCCCTATATTAGTGTCATAGCCTTTAGGCATTTTCATGATGAAATCATGGGCATTCGCCGCTTTCGCAGCGCTGATAACATCTGACTCGCTTTTTTCAAAACTGCCGTAGGCGATATTATTTCGTACGGTATCATTAAAAAGGATTGTTTGCTGCGTTACTATCGCAATCTGTTTGCGTAGTGATTGCAGAGAAACATTTCGAATGTCCTGTCCGTCCATCAGAATTCGGCCTTCGCTGACATCATAGAATCGTGGTATCAGATTGACCAGCGAAGTTTTTCCTCCTCCGCTCATGCCTACAAAGGCAACAACCTCGCCCGATTTTATCGAAAGCCGTATGTTTTTTAACACCGATGTTTTTTCATAACGGAACGTGACATTTTCAATATCAATGCCTTGTTGGATGGGTAAAAGCTCTTTTGCGTCAGGCTTATCTTCAATATCCGGAATAAGATCAATGATGCTGAAAACCCTTTCCGCGCCGGCAATGCCCTGATTAATGGTATTATTGACATTGGTCAGCCTCTTAATCGGCTCATAAAGCATCAGTACTGCGGTTAAAAAAGAAAAAAATGTACCGGGAGTTGATTTGCCTTCCAAAACATTGTAGCCGCCATAAAAAATGACAGCGGCAATACCGACACCGCCCAAAAATTCCATCAGCGGATGAGAAAGAGCTTTGACGGTTGCCGTCTTCATGCTTAATTTAAAAAAACGTTCGTTTTCACCGGCAAATCTTTTGTTTTCATACGATTCCATGTTAAACGCTTTTACAATGCGGGTTCCGGAAATGGTTTCCTGCAAAAGAGAACTTAGCCTGGCCATTGTTACTTGCGTTGATGTGGTCACTTTGCGAATTTTCTTTCCGAACTGGGAAATAGGATAAATGGTAAGCGGAAAAATAATCATCGCAATGAAGGCCAGTTTCCAATCCGTGTAGAAAACAACACAGACCAGAGCAACAATCGTAAAAGAATCCTTGACCATACTGGTCACGACATCCGACACTGCGTTTTGAATGGATGCAACGTCGTTGGTAATGCGCGACATGAGCAGTCCTGTCGGATGATGTGTAAAGAAAGACAGCGATTGCTTCTGGATCTGTTCGTATAGTCGGTTGCGCAAATCGGTAACGATGCGCAATCCTATAAAATTCATTAAAACTGTTTGAACATAAGTGCAGATTCCCTTTAACAAAAAAATCAACACAACAACAATGGGAAGCCATTTCAACGAAGCAGGATTCTTGGCCAGAAAAATGTCGTCTAAAACCGGTTTGACCAGTACGGCCTGTGACGATGTTAATGCTCCGGCGGCAACCATACACACCATGGAAAAGAAAAAGCGCATATAGTAAGGACGGCCAAGGCTCAAAAGACGTTTAAATATATTCATAATTCACTGGTTCCCTTTATAACATATCCAATGCCAGTTTGGCAGTTCTAATCGCTGCTCCGGGTTCGCCCAGTTTGGCGCTGATAATTTCCAATTCCTTGATCATTTTTCGTTTTGTTTCCTCACTTTTCAAAATAGCAAGAGCTTCTCTGGCAATCCGTTCACCATTGGCATCGCCTTGCACCAGTTCCGGCACAATCGTTTTTCCGGCAATAATATTTGCAAGTCCGATATGCTTTACGTCGACAATTAATCGACCCACAACATAAGAAAGCAGCGAAACTTTATAAACGATAATCATGGGCACTTTAAGCAATGCTACTTCCAGCGTCGCCGTTCCCGAGGCGACTAATGCAAAATCTGCACAGGAAACTGCATTGTATGTTTGACCGGATATTATTTTTATTTCAATATTAAATCTGCCAATAATTTCATTAACAGTTTTTTCGTCAAGGGTATCGGCCAGCGGTAACACAAATTGTATGTCCGGAAATTCTTTTTTTAGTATTTCAGACGCCCGCAACAGCTCCGGCAGCAATTTTCTGATTTCCGCAATTCTACTCCCGGGCAAGATGCTTATGGTAAGCTTATCTTGCGCCAAATCAAATTTTTTTCTCAAATCCTGTTTTGAAGAACCTGCTTTGACCATATCCAGTAATGGATGACCTACATAATTTACCGTAAAACCCTCCCGGCGATAAGTTTCCACTTCAAAAGGCAGGATAACCGCCATTTTGTTCACTGTTTTTTTAATTTTTCCGATTCGACCTTTACGCCATGCCCAAACCTGCGGACTAATGTAATATAAAACTTTAATCCCTTTTTTGCTGGCAGCCTTGGCCAGGGGTAAATTAAAATCAGGATAATCTATTAAAATGACGAGATCAGGACGGCGTTCATCCATCGATTTTTTCATCTTTCCCATTGTTTTAAAAATATTATGCAATTTTGAGACGGCCTCGGTCAAACCGACAACGGCCATTTCGGAGGCATCGGCAAGCAGTTCAACGCCTTCTTCACGCAATTTTTTTCCGCCGATGCCATAAAAACGCAATGCGGGATTGATGTTCAACATCTCTCTGACAAGACTAGCGCCGTGCATATCGCCGGACGCTTCGCCGGCAATAATCATGATGGTTTTATTTTTATTTGAATTTGTCATTGCCCGGATCGGATTCTTTCAAAAGACGCCGTTAATCACGTCGGCAATCAGCCTGATTTCTTCCCGGCTTAATTCCGGAAACATCGGCAGAGAAAGAACTTCCTGAGAACACATCTCGCTTTGCGGCAATTTCTCCGAGTCATGATATAATTTCAGAAAAACGTCCTGTTGGTGCAGAGGCACCGGATAATACACAGCAGATGCGATATCCTTTTTTTGAAGAGTTTCAGCCAAAACATCACGATTTTTTGCCCGAATTGTAAATTGATGATAAACATGTTCGCAACCTGAAGCGACAACGGGTAAAGTTATATTCTTGTTTTTAATTGCCTCACAGTAGGCCGCAGCGTTATTGCGGCGTGCGGCATTGAACTGATCTATTCTTTTGAGCTTGACACGGATGATCGCTGCCTGAATTTCGTCGAGGCGGCTATTGTAACCTGCTTCCTGATGGTAGTAGCGCCGGGAGCTGCCGTGATTGCGCAATATTCTTATTTTTCCGGCGATGTCTTCGCTTTTCGTGATTACCATACCGCCATCTCCGTAACCGGCCAGATTTTTACTTGGGAAAAAACTAAAACAACCGGCATCTCCCATGGAACCAACTTTCCTGCCTTGATAGACAGCTCCGAATGCCTGGGCACAATCCTCAATGACTTTCAGATTATGCTTCCGGGCTATTTCCATGAGGGGATCCATATCAGCCGGATGACCGAATAAATGCACCGGAATAATCGCCTTTGTTTTGGACGTTATTCGAGCGGCTATCTGGCTGTAGTCCATATTATAAGTATCGGGACGAATATCCACAAATACGGGTTTTGCTTTCAGAAGCGCGATAACTTCCGCCGTGGCAATAAAGGTAAAAGGCGTTGTAATGACCTCATCCCCCTCCTTGATGTCGCAGGCGCGCAGAGCCAGTAATAACGCATCCGTGCCGTTGGCAACGCCGACAGCGAAAGGCAAATCATGATAGGCGGCAACTTCTTCTTCCAACGCACTGACATTAGGTCCAAGAATAAAACGGGTTTCTTCCAGAACGGCAGCCACCGCTGCATCAATTTCTTTTTTGAGAATGTGGTATTGCCTTTTCAAATCAACCATCTGAATCATTGTATCATATCCTCGGTAATCTTTATTTTTCTTAATATGTCATCCGCCAGAGCCAGAGATTTACGAGCATCTTCGCCGGACACAACCGGCTGAGATCGATGAATAACGGCTTCAAGAAAGGAACGAATTTCCTCTTCGAGGGGATCATGGCTGCCTACTTCAATATTGTTCTGAACGATTTGCGAACCCGTCTCATTTTTTATTTTACTCAACGATAAAATTTCCCTTTTCTGACAATCAACAGAATGATACCCCTCGGGACTGAAAAAACGTATTTTTTGCATGGTTTTGGCGCTGATACGACTGGCGGTAATGTTCGCCGTGCATCCGTTGGCAAAGGAAACACGTGCATTGGCAATGTCGATTTTATCGGAAAGGATAGGGACGCCCACGGCATCGACAGCGGTAACGGGAGAATTGACAAATTTTACGATAATGTCCAGATCATGAATCATTAAATCTAAAATAACATCAACATCCGTACCGCGCTCAAAAAACGGATGCAATCTATGAGATTCAATAAAAAGAGGTTTTTGGATAACCTTTTCCACAGCCATGATAGCGGGGTTGAATCTTTCGACAAAACCGACTTGCAACACAAGCTTCTTTTTTTCAGCAAGGCGGATCAAAGCATCCGCTTCCTCCAAGGTTGCACAAATGGGTTTTTCGATCAGAACATCCACGCCCGCCGCCAGGAAATCCCTGGCAATGTTATAATGATCACTGGTGGGGACGGCAATGCTCACCGCATCCACCTTGCCAATCATCGCACGATAATCTTCAAAATAAGAACATTGATACAGGGTTGCCGCTTTTTGGGCACGATCAGGAAACATATCCGCCACGGCAATGATTTCACTGGATTCTATTTTCTGATATTTCTGTAAATGATAATTGCCTAAATGGCCGATTCCGATGACACCGACTTTAATTTTTTTCTTTTTCATATCCTGATCAATTAGCGGCAAATGCCTCTTTCTGCTTCTTTAATAAATTTTATGAAATGTTTTGCTTCCGGCACATCTTCTGCTTTGGGCTCCGCTTTTTTTATCGCGTCTTTCAGACGCAGCTTTGAACGAAAAACAATTCGGTAGACTTCACTGATGGATTTAATCGTCTTGTCAGAGAACCCCCTTCTTTTCAATCCGATCAAATTCAAACCAAAAAGTTTGGCGTGGTTTCCCTGAGCGATGGTATATGGAGGGACGTCTTTAACCGCGGCGGAGCACCCTCCGATCATGCAGTGTGCGCCAACACGGCAGAATTGATGCACGCCTGTCAGGCCGCTGATGATAGCATAGTCTTCAACAAGCACATGCCCCGCCAGTGTCGCTGCGTTTGCCATGACAATATGACTGCCCAGTTTACAATTGTGAGCAACGTGGGCATACGCCATAATCAGGTTGTGATCACCGATCATGGTTACGCCAATATCTGCTGTGGTTGAGCGGTGAATCGTAACAAATTCTCTGATCGTATTGAAATTACCGATAATCACCCTGGTCTTTTCTCCTCCGAATTTCAAATCCTGAGGTGGCGCGCCAATTGAACAAAACTGAAAGACATGACAGTTTTCGCCAATATGCGTAAAATTATCTATAACCGTATGCGGACCGATGACGGTATTTTTGCCGATCTTAACGTCAGAGCCTATGATGACATATGGACCGATTTCAACGCCTTCTTCCAATTGCGCATCAGAAGCAATAATCGCTGTGGGATGAATTTTCATTTATTGAACCTTTTTCTGAAATTTTTTCTCCAGGTCATCGACTTTGTTCACAAGATCACGTAATGTGGACCTCATCTCGGGAAGCTTTGACCGGCAAGCCTCTACCTGCAACCACTCCTTATAAGGCATTTGCATCGCTCCGGCGACGACCTCACCCGGTTTGATGTCTTTGTGAATACCCGATCCGGCTGCAATCATCACATGATCTCCAATATTAATATGGCCGACCATCCCCGCCTGTCCGCCCACCATGACGCTTTTCCCCAACTTCGTGCTTCCGGAAATGCCCACCTGGGCAACAATAACCGAATTTTCACCGATAACAACATTATGAGCTATCTGAACGAGATTATCTATTTTAACGTTTCGCTGAATCCATGTTTTTCCCAGCGTAGCTCTATCAATTGTTGTGTTGGCGCCAATCTCCGCATCGTCATCAATTTGTACAAAACCGACTTGTGGAATTTTAATATTTTCCTTGCCGGAAGAGGCAAAGCCAAATCCATCGGCGCCGACAATCACTCCGGAATGCAAAATCACCCGATCACCGATAGTGCAGGAGTGATAAACCGTGACATTGGCATATAGCGTTGAATTTTGTCCGATCGAGACGTTCCTGCCGATGAAAACACCGGGATAAACAACCGATCCACGGCCGATTTTTGCCCCTTTGGAAATAAATGCTCGGGGGAAAATTGTGGCTTCAGGAGATATCTTGGCTCCGTCTTCAATATAAGCATCAGGGCTGATACCGCGATGGCCATGGTCTAAAGGATAAAATAGCGTCAGTAATTTCGCCAATGCAACGTAAGGATCGGAAACAACGATTACATTTTTTCCTTCGGGTACTGTCTGCCGGGAAACAAGAATGGCCGACGCTTTTGTGTTTTTTAATTTTTTTAAATATTTCTTATTGGCAAGGAAGGTAAGATCACCTTGATCCGCCTCTTCAATGGATCGTATATTTTCGACAATAATATCATCCGACCCGATGACGGCGCCGCCAAGAAATACGGCTATCTCCGCGAGCGTCATTTTCATTGAGCAAATGTTTCCCTGTTACTTGGATTTATTGAATTCCTCGATAACCCTCTTGCTGAAATCATTCTCTTTCGCATAATAAGGAACGGGCATCGTTGCCACATCAATCACGAGGGTATATTTCTCTTTTTCAGCAATGGAACGGACAATCTTAATTATTCCGGGCATCAATTTTTGAGTCATTTCTTGATCACGTTTTTTCAGCTCTTCGTTGGTATCGTTGACCAGCAACTGATAATCTCTCATTTTCTTTTGATACGCCGTTTCCTTTTCATTTCGTGAACTCTGCGTCATGATGGAACCTTGTTTTTCCAGATCATCTTTCATTTTTTTCAGCTCTCTTTCCGCCGCTTTTATTTCCTGAGTTCCTTTTTCGTAAAATTTCTTAAAATCTTCCGCTGCCTTTTTGCCCGCGTTGGAATCCTGCATGATTTCCTGTAAATTAATAAAACCAATTTTATCCACAGCCAGAGAACTTACACTCCAGACAAAAACAAACAATGTAATCATCGTCATCAGACAAATATTTTTTTTCATTTACAATTCTCCTCTTTTATAGTGCATTATTTTTTCTGTTTACATTGGCATGCCAATGGTAAATTCCCAACGTCCGTCAGAATCATCTTTTAAATCCCCTCGGTCAATGATGCGGCCATATTCCAGTCTTAAAGGTCCGATCGGTGAATACCAGCGGATGCCGGCTCCATAAGATTGCCGTAAGTCACCAAGATCATACTTCTTGTTCCAGGAGTTCCCGGCGTCATAGAAAACGACCAGTTTCATGCCCGAATCCTTAATAAAGGGGAAAATCAGTTCGACATTAAAGACCACCATATTGGTCCCGCCCACAACATCAGAAGTTCCCCCGTCGGTAGATCGGA
>ENA-ORXD01002155-ORXD01002155.1-sediment-metagenome-genome-assembly--contig:-NODE-2155-length-13847-cov-3.348221_pt1 | contig 13847 bp, 15 predicted proteins | sample MGYA00237862_ERZ511471 | MGnify/ENA metagenome assembly ERZ511471 | reverse complement strand
CCGGAGCTAAAATATCGATGCAGGACACTTCTTACGTGCCCGACACGGTCACGATCAAAGTCGGTGAAACGGCTACTTGGACGAATGCCGAGTCGTTGCACCACACCGTCGTGGCAGACAATGGAGAGTTCGAAAGCAACGAGATCGCAAATGGCGAGAGCTTCAGCTTCACCTTCACCGAGGCCGGAACGTATCCCTTCCACTGCAGTATCCATCCCACGATGACCGGAACCGTTGTCGTCGAGTAGGGACTGATCGGATACAATCCGCTTGCGCAGCGGTCGCCTTCTCCGGACAGGCGGCGGAGCGCCATCCGGAGAGGTGGCAGAGCTGGCTTAATGCGGCGGTCTCGAAAACCGTTGTGCCGCGCAAGCGGTACCGGGGGTTCGAATCCCCCCCTCTCCGCTTAGTTTTCCGCAATAAACCACGAAATGGCTCCCAGCAAGGCCTGGGGGGATTCCGAACCCGCGAGGGCGCGAGCGTCAGCGAGACAGTCCTTTGGACTGTCAAGCAGCGAGCGGTCCGAGCCGAGCCGGACGGTGAGGCGAGGACGGCAGCTTGCGAAGCAAGATGCGCGAATCCCCCCTCTCCGCTCATTTGCAGGCCTTTATCGAGATGAAGCCGGGCTCTGGGAGTCCGGTTTCGGCGTCTCTAGGGCCGTCTTGGTGACATTCTGGTGGCGCACTTGTCACCAGGGTATGGACCGGGACGGACGGGAAAAAACCGAGCAGCACGTGCTCAGTACGGCCCGCGGCTCACGCTGACCGCTGTCGAGGCACGAGTTGGCGGCGGCTCAGAGGGTTGACGTCTGAAGACGTAGATCGCCCACCCGATGGTATCTCGACCCCAGCGAAGATAGGCTTCCTTCTCTTCTCCCACTCTGCGCAGAATCTCCGGAAGATCCGGGTCGTCCGGCTGCGACAGTGCGTGCTCGACCGTGGCAGACCACTGCAGTCCTTGGTATCTGTCCCAGTCGTCACCATTGCTGACAAGAGTGTAGACCAGGTCGAGCCCGCGCTTCTCCCCGGCCTCTGCATTGCCGATATGGGTCCCGAACGCCTCCTTCGGAAAATCAAGAACCCTCAGGTGCTCCTCGCACGGCTCCTGCAGCCAATAGGGTTCACCCGTGACCACCCAGCCGCCGGGCGCGACCATGGACGTCAGCGCATCCAAAGTTCCGGAATGTCCCCCATAGATCCAGCTGGCGCCCAGGCAGGAGGCCACGGTGAAGCTGTGAGGTTCCTCGGGTTCGAACTCGGCACCGTCCATCTGTCTAAAGGTGACCTCAGCCTTGGGCGCTCGGACATTCAGTCGCTTTCGCGCCTCGGCGATGAAGAACGGCGAGAGATCGATGCCCAGGCAATCGACGCCGTAGGCCTCGGCTAGACGAATGAGAAACTCGCCCTTTCCGCAAGCTATGTCGATTACCCTCGCACCAGCGGGAAGCCCGAGTTGTTCCACGAGGTGGCCTATCTTCTCCTCGCTCGTGGGGTTGCATATTACGTGATCGTGATGGGTGACGTCGTAGAATTTCCACATGTCCATGGATCAGTTCCTCAATCTGACTAGGAAGTATGGGGCAGACGGTACATGCGCCTTAGCAGTCGGTCAAGGTCGTCATTTGGAAGTGCGCCTCCTCCGCCCCAGCATCACTCCTTTGCAGCTCGGGAGGCGACCGGATGGTCGGAGGCGGCGGAGCCCGGGACTGGATCAGCATCGAGCAGCCTCCACGGGCGCCAAGGCAGGGCCGCTACGACCACGGCGAACAGACCGACGGCGAGGCCGATGAACGCAGGCCGCGTCCCGACTGCCTCAACCAGCAAGCCCACCGCAAGAAAACCGGCCGGACCCGCCGCCAGTGCCGCCGAGTTGGTGGTTCCCACCACCCGCCCGCGCAGATGGTGCGGTGTCCGTAGCTGCATGGCGTGGTTGAGCAGAGGTCCCACGGGTCCCCAGAAGATCCCGGACAGAGCCCCGGCAGCGAGCAGCTGCCCGAATCCAGGCAGGAAGGCCATCCAGACGAGGGAAAGAGTCGCTCCGACCATGCACAGGGAGCACAGAAGCCTCCGGGACATCCAGCCCACGAGGCGCTCATAGGATAGGGTGCCGACAACGATGCCACCGCTCATCACCATGAGCAGCATGCCAAGGCGTTCCGGTGCCCCCACGCCCGTGAAGTACACGGGGAGGATCACGCCTTCCACCGGATAGTACAGAGCAACGATCAGGGCCACGAGCACGGTGAGGGGCAGGAGCAGGGGATCACGATAGACGAAACGGACACCCTCCACAGTCCCGCGCCACAATCCCGTCGGACGGGTATCATGCGGCGGCCGCCCGCTTCCTGGCAGGGACCGGAGCGGAAGTACGCAGACTGCCGCGAGCACAAAGGCCACGCCTGTACCGATCAGTGCGCTACTTGCCCCCCAGAGAGCATCGAAGCGAGGGAGACACAGCCAATCCACGCATCCGTCGCGGCCCACCAGCGCAGCCGTTGTTCCGTCCCCTACCAGACCATGATCCTCCAATCGGAGATAGCCGTCGCGGTACGAGACCGGGGAGAAAGGGATGTCACAGTGGATCATCCTTTGCCCGTACCCGGCTGCCCCAGTTTCGACACCCTCAACCACACCAAGGACGTCAGGCATGAGCACTCGGGGCCGCGGGCTTGGCCACGTCCTGTTCCGGCACCGGGTTTCGGCGTCGAGGAGGCTCGCAAACGTTGGGCACGGCAACGTGCACTGGGGGTTGTAATCCCCCTCTCCGCTTCTCAATGCCAAGAACGGCTTCGCGGAGCCCGGTCTGCGCGACCGGTTTTTCGCGTCTTCGGGCCGTCTTGGTGACACCTTGGTGACGATCTCGTCACCAGCAAATGGAGGAAGGCGGACCAGGGAGTGCGGGAAGGCAGACCCGATGCCGTCGTCCCAGCCCGAGGCCTTATCTCCTGCGCGCCTCTTCGGAGCCACGAGACCCACGATCCCGATGACGGCTACGAACGCTGCGACCTCCCCCGCAATCTTCGCAGCTGCTCGGGCCGGGTTTCCGCGTCTTTCGGGCGAGTTCCGTGACAAGTCAGGGGCAACCTCACCACCACGGAATGAGCCGAGACGCTTCGGGCTAGGCCGGGTCGGGTATCTGCGGAAGGAACAGTCGCAAACGCCAACAGAGTGCGGTAGCACCGAGGAGAAAACTGTGGACTCACTTGACAAGGACTACGCGTCGGGGCTCTTTTGGGCCTGTGAACCCCCTTGCCTCTCACTCTACCAACCGACCCATCGGCACCGTCCGGAAAACCAGCAGGATCCGATTCGGTTCGGGAACCTCGTGAAGACGCTAGAGGAATCGCTTCTGCAGAAGTACCCGAAGCGTGAGATCCAGAAGCTCTTGGACCCGTTCCGTGCATTGGCGGAAGACCGTGAGTTCTGGGAACATACCCTTGACGGATTGGCAGTCCTGGGTGCACGGGGCGTGTTTCGAGTCTACAGGCTCCAGCGACCGGTGCCCGAGTCGGCCGTCGTAGCCGATAGCTTCCATACCAAGCCGCTGCTGCGCATGCTTCAGGCAGCCGACCGCTACCAAGTTCTCGCTCTGAGCCGCGAGAGCATCAAGCTCTTTGAGGGTAACCGTGACGCCTTGGATGAGATCGATCCGGCCCCAGGTGTCCCGCAGACGATCACCGAGGCGCTGGGCGAAGAATTAACCGAGCCACACCAGACCGTTGCCTCATACGGCGGTGTCGGTGGGTCACACCCGGCGATGCACCATGGCCACGGTGGGAAGGATTCCGAAGTAGACATCGACGCGGAACGCTTCTTCCGCGCCGTCGACCGCGGAATCATGGAGTACCACTCACGGCCATCGGGCCTTCCGCTCATCTTGGCGACGTTGCCGGAGCATCGTCAGCTGTTCCACCAAGTCAGCCACAACCCGTTCCTCATGGCTGAAGGCATCGACATCCACCCCGACGCCCTATCCGGCGACGAACTACGTCAGCGCGCCTGGCAGGTCGTCGAGCCTCACCACCTAGAACGGCTGGCCGCACTGGCTGATGAGTTCGGCAGAGCAAAGGCCAAGGATCTCGGCGATGAAGATGTACTGCGCGTCGCCAAGGCGGTCGTCGCTGGGCGGGTCGCGACTCTGCTCATTGAAGCCGACCGCCAGATTCCCGGCCGTGTTGACGCTGAGACCGGCGACATCGAGTTCGAGGACTCGGCAGACCCAGAGGTTGATGAGGTGCTCGATGACTTGGGGGAGTTGACCTTGACGATGGGCGGGCAAGCCGTGATCGTCCCCACCGAGCGGATGCCAACCAAGACCGGGGTAGCCGCGATCTATCGCTACTGAGGAGGACGGGCGCATGCATATTCAAATCAACACCGACAGCAACATTGAAGGCGACAACGCGTTGACTCAGCGGGTCGAAACCACGGTGAGGGAGGCCCTAGACCACTTCAGCGAGCACATAACGCGGGTTGAAGTCCACCTCAGCGACGAGAACAGCGGCAGCAAGTTCGGCACTGAGGACAAGCGGTGCCTGCTGGAGGTCCGTCTCGTCGGCCATCAGCCAATCGCGGTGAGTCATCAGGCCTCTACCCTGGAGCGGGCCGTTGATGGGGCTGCCAAGAAGATGAAACGTTCGCTCGTCAGCACCTTGGGTCGGTTGGATAATCGCTAATGGGCGTCGTCTCGTACCGAGGCGGCCCAGCCGACCACCTGCCCCTCGCGTCACTCTCCTTCAGCCTCCCGCTCGATGCCCTTACCGAATGGGTCGCGAACTGCCTGCAAGGCCTACCGGGGGTTCGAATCCCCCTCTCCGCTTAGGAAAAGCAGAGGGATCTGACTCCGGTGGTGCAAGAATGTTCATAGGTCCGCAGGACCAAGAACCTCCGCGCGTACCGGGTATATGATGATTCGAAGGGCACGGACAATGCTGGAGTGTCCGGTGCGGTGGCAGCGTGAAAGCACGAGGCGGTGAGCTTCGAGCCAAAGGTGTGAACATCGTTCCTTTGTCGGGAGCGAGCCGGGTTTGCGAGTCCGAGACGAGGTCGGTCGACCGATATGCCTGGGGAGGTGCAGATCGTGGAGAGGGACAGGCGAGATCGCAGCGTCGTCACCCAGGCGATCACTCGGCACTTTGCCGATGTGAGGGCCGTCGACGGCGTGGATCTCGACATTGACTCCGGGCAGATCTTCGGCTTTCTCGGCCCCAACGGCTCGGGCAAGACCACCATGGTCAAGGTGCTTACTACCATCCTGGCTCCCACGGCTGGTACGGCTCGAGTGGGCGGCTTCGACGTGATAGCGGATCAGGCGGAAGTCCGCTCCCGGATCGGAGTAGCCCTCCAAGAGGTGGGGCTCGACCCTCTCATGACGGCCCGGGAGATGCTGGTGCTGCAGTCCCGGCTTTTCTCCGCGGATTCGTCGGCCTCCCAGTCAAGAGCAGAGCGACTCCTCAGGACGGTAGGCCTGGACGAGATCGATCCCAAGAAGAGAGTGGGGCAGTTCTCCGGAGGCATGAAGCGCCGGCTCGATCTTGCCCTCGCTCTGGTAAACGACCCCGACATACTGTTTCTCGACGAGCCCACGACGGGACTCGATCCCGTCAGCAGGATGGCTATTTGGGAGGAGGTTCGCCGGCTCAACGAAGACCTGGGAATGACCATCTTTCTCACGACGCAGTATCTGGAGGAAGCGGACAGACTGGCGGACGAGGTGGCGATCATCGACAGGGGCAAGATCGTTGCGCAAGGGGTCCCGCGTGCCCTCAAAAAGGAGATCGGGAACGAGGTGGTAACCCTAACGTTCAGTTCCGCGGAAACAGCGGCCAAGGCGGGCGCAGTCCTGGAGAAAGAGGCGCAGTCACAACAGCTCTCGGGGCGCGATCTGCTCTGCTACTTCACTGCTGCTGCCAACAGACTGCCGGGTCTCGTACGAGCATTGGACGAGGCTGGGATAGCACTCGAGGGGCTCACCCTCAACGAACCGACCCTGGACGACGTCTTCCTCAGGGCGACCGGCCAGCGCATCGCCCCCCGGGAGGAGACCCGATGACCGACGTCCTCTTGCTTATCTCGAGGTCGTTACGGAACAGCCTTCGAACACCGGCGGCCCTGCTACCCAACGTCGCCATCAGCGTGTTCTTCTTGTTCGTCTTCAACTCGGGGCTGTCATCCGTGGCCGGACTTCCCGGTTTCAAGGGCTCGTACCTGGCCTTCATTATCCCCGTGTCCATCGTGTCGGCCTCGGTCGGCGGTGCCGGCACGGCCGGCCAGGCTCTGATACGAGACATCGAGTCGGGATACTTCACGAAGCTGCTCCTCACTCCCACCTCCAGGCTTGCGCTGGTTTGGGGACCGATGGTGGCGGGTGCCATGCTTCTTGTAGGACAGGTGATCCTTATCCTGGTGTTGGGACTGGCCCTAGGTCTGAAGACTGCCGCCGGTCCAGCCGGTCTCATCCTGGTGCTGCTCTTTGCCTTTCTCTGGGGAATGGCCTTCGCCGGATACGCCGTCTTCATCGCGCTCAAGACCAAGAACGGAGCGGCAGCTGAAGCGGCCACCTTCGCCTTCTTTCCGCTGATCTTTCTCTCCACCACGTTCGTTCCCAAGGAATACATCGGTGCCACCTGGCTCAAATGGGCGGCCACCGTGAATCCGACCACCTATATCTACGACGCTATGCGTTCGCTGCTCATCGACGGATGGGAAGCTAGGCCCCTGCTGATCGGGCTCGGGGTGATACTCGCCTTTGCCACTCTCACCGGGTCGCTTGCCCTGCGACAGGCCCGCCGGGCCACCCAACTGGGGTAGCTCGTGTACCGGACCGCAGCGGCCTCATCCTTCTCACTGGGGCAACCGGCTACACCGGAGGACGGCTCACTCGTCTCCTGGCAGGCGGGCCCAGCGCCCGGCATGCGCACTTCTACACGCTCTGGAAGCGAGTGACCACCTAGTGTGTATCGACAGCGGCGGAGACCAGCACACAGCCAGGAGCGGGGCGAACGACGTCAGTTGGGGGTATTGGGCCCGCACGTGACCCGAGCACCCAGTTGGCGAGAGGGCCGCACTCGACAGGTTTCCAGCCAGCGGGTCAGTCCGTCCTTGGAATCCGCTAGCGGGAGCGTCCCTAGGCCGATCATCCCGTCAATCACCACATCTTCACGTTCATGCCTTGGGTAACAGGTATTCATTCAACGCCACTCACGGGTACGAGACGGGCGCAGACAAACGCCTGCCCTCGGCGTAGAACCGCACGAGAGGAATGGGATTCCCCACCCACTACGGCAGACCGAGTCCACCTGCCTGGCCGCTAACCGAGCCCCACGCCCCTGATCGAGTCGGTGTAGCATTGCCTGTCTCTGCTTGGAAAGGTTTCCCGACAGGCGGACATGCACTAGTTGTGAACACCGATAACACGACCCTGAATTCGTCGACCGGCGAGTCGCGTTATCTCTCGCTTGTCAACGCGCACTTCGCCGACATCTGGAGGTTTGCGCGCAGGCGGTGCGACTCGAGCCAGGACGCCGATGACGCGACGGCCGAAACCTTCGCGGTCGCTTGGCGACACTCGAGGTCAGCGAGCTTTCAACCGATAGCCTCGGCCTCTCCGGGCTCCCCTTCGCCGGCCAACCACTCGACAAGCTACGCGCGTTCGACCCCACGTCCCCTGTAGCGGTCGAGGTGACTGTCGGCACCGACGGCCTGGTAGAGCAGGCCAAGCTCTCGTACGAGATCGAAGGTAACTCCTTCACCTACGAAGTCACTTACAGCCAGCTCGGCTCGGCCCCGGCCATCAGTGCACCGGATCAAGCCCACGCGGTGACCACGGACAGTCCTTTCGAGGTCGACGGGAAGTAACCGGTAGAAGCATGTCGCGCCGATAGGTTGCCGAGAGGCCCCCTACTCCGAAGGGGGCCTCTCCATGTCTCAGCCCCCCGCGCTCATAGTACTCGGGGCTGCTTGTCTTTGAGGCAGTTACTGTGGCGTGTGATACCTTGACCGGGATTGAGCCGGCCCTAGCCCGGGACAATGCTGTCACCCATCGGCCAATCGCGGTTGACAACAGTAATTCTCACCGAAACTGGAGGTCCTGTAGATGAGGCTGCGCACCGTTCTTGCCCTGTTTGTCATCTCCTTGCTCGTTCTGCCGCTTGTCGCATGTGGAGGCGATGGCGAATCGACAGATACGACGGCGGTGGGAAACCCGACAACCACAACGGCGGGTACCCCGGCAGGCGAGAAAATCGCCCACATGTCCTCTAAGGCTGTGCTGGACGCGATCAGCGCGGGTGTGAAGGACGGCAAAGTGGTAAGGCCGTTGACCGCTTGGGTGATCAGCAGCGCCAGCAGGGCGAACCTATATTTCGTAGCCATGGAGTTCTCGAGTAGCACTGAAAACCACCTGGGGCTGTGGGCGACCGATGATCCGGAGGGCGCCGGCCAGTTTTGGGCGATCGACAAGACGGCTCGGGACGTGACAACGTTTCCCAAGGGTGATGATGCCGAACCCAAGATCACCATGGACGACGCCGCAGCGAAGGAGGCACTGGCCAAGTACACCGTCCAGTGAGTGGTGGCCGCGCAACCCGCGAAAGGAACGCTGAACTGGAGGTAATCTGCTTCTCGGCACTTCCTGAAGACCGTCATGGCTGGATCAACGAGTGTGATGTTGTCGCTGCAATTGCCCGGTTGTCTGAACGCAGACATCATCCTCCTCACAGACGTGCCACGCATTGACCAGTGTGACGTTTCGATCGGCACGAAATGGTGAGCGATCACATCCTCCCAGGACTAGACGGGGGAACACCAACGGCAGCCCGAAGAACCTCCGTCAAGCCCTGCTGAACGGGACTCATCATTGGACCGATGGCGTCCCATGATCGGCGTGCACCCCCTCGGTGCGGTCTGTGGAGCCCACGTCTGGTAGGCGGTCGTGGCGAAGCAAGGCCGGGCCAGTCGGAGGTTTTTCACGGCTGAGGATGAGCGATGGACTATCTGGATCGCTTGTTGTTCTGCACGTCCGGGGGACAGTTCCGGGAGTTCTGCGGCGTCACTACCGATCTGGAACCCAGAGATCTCTCCCTGTACCGTCGACTCCTCCCACGTCCGGTCTCGATAGCAGGCGTAGTAGCGCTACGGATGCTATCGATGACGCCGCATCATGCCGTCCAGTGGAAGCCAATCGGCCGCAACTTCGTTTTGGAGCGAGTTCCTGGGCAAGCCACGACGACACGCCGCGCGCGCCACTGGCAGACAGACCGGGACCCATGTGGGCAGAGCAGATACGTCCCGGCCAACCGTAAGGCGAATGAGAGTCGGGTTGACAATTCGGAATACCCCGTGTAGGCTTTGACATAATAATCATGTATATTATACTTAACATATGAACGACCTGAAGAACAAGCGTTTTTACGGATCTGTGACTGTTGGCGAGCGAGGGCAGATCGTCATCCCGGCAGAGGCCAGGCGAGACTTCGACATCCAGCCAGGCGAAAAGCTGCTGGTGCTGGCTGATCTCGACAAGGGCATCGTCATCGCGAAGGGCAACGTGGTACTGGGTCTCCTGGGCGGGACGCTTGAGGGCTTGAGGAAACTGGAATCGATAGCGGGGAGCCGCACACGCCGGCCCGATGAGCCGGAACCGGATGAAACCTAAGGAGGGAAGCCGTGACGAAGCCTCGAGTCCATGAGACCAACGAGGGCATTGTCGGCGAATTCAACGTCCATACGTATGACGAGTTTCACCGCGTTATGCGCGATCGCGGATGGATCGAGACCGATCTCATCATCGAGTCCGGCATCACATCGGGGCACGCCCTGGAGATAGGCCCCGGGCCTGGGTATCTCGGTCTCGAGTGGCTGAAGAAGACCGAGGGCACGCGACTTACCGGGGCCGAGATCAGCCCGGACATGATCACCCTGGCGACAGGCAACGCCGAGACCTACAGTCTGACGGCCCGCGTGGAGTACGTCCTTGCCGATGCACATGTGCTGCCCTTCGAAAACGACGGCTTCGATGGGGTCTTCAGCAACGGCTCCATGCACGAGTGGGCACGGCCCGCCGAGGTACTAGGCGAGATAACCCGGGTTCTACGGCCGGGAGGCATCCTGGTGCTCTCCGACCTCAGACGGGACATGCTGCCGCCGGTCAAGTGGTTCGTCTGGACGATGACCAAACCGAAAGCGATCAGAAGGGGTTTCCTGACATCGGTCGCTTCTTCCTACACCCCTGACGAGGTCAAAGCACTCCTCCAAGGCATCCAGCAGGTAGACTGGAAGGTGAACGGCAACCCCATCGGCATCGTGGCACGGGGCGTGAAGCGCCTCTAGAACTGAGGGACTCTTCTCCCGCTTCAGAATGCCAAGAACCGTGTGTTGAACCCGGTCCGAGTGGCCGGATTCTGGCGTGTTTCGGGTGAGTTCGGGGGCAAGTCGATAGCAGACTCAACAGCGCCCATTGGTGCGAGATGGATTCCTTGCTCTCCGAAGCACCTCGCCTGCTCCGTTTGTTCGAAAAGGTTTGCGTTGCCGTAACCTTGCCGAAACGTTAGGGCTTGGTCTTGACGATACCTTTTGGGCATGATGCCAGCAGGTAGAGACGATCGCCTTCAGAATGACTGGATGCGACGACTGGCTCGTCACTACGACGAGGTCCGCGCCAATCATCCCCACGATAGACTCCTCCTGCTTTTCGACATCGATGGCACCATTCTCGATCTCCGCTATCTTGTTCTTCACATGCTCAGTTGGTACGACTTCGTTCATGGGTCGGAGTACTTCTCCGACCTGCGTATCACAGATATCGATATCCATGAAGACGACGTCGGCTATTTGCTCCAGCGTTGCAGCGCGTCTCCCGGCAAACGGAACACGATCCGCAAGTGGTACCAAGAGCACTTGTGGAGCTCTGAAGCATGCAGAGTTTCACACGTCCCCTTCAGGGGAGTACTTGAGATCATTCGCTGGTTTCAGCTGCAACGGAACACCTTTGTAGGTCTGAACACCGGCCGTCCTGAGTCGATGAGGGACGTGACTCTCGAGTCATTGAACCGCCTCGGGGGCGACTTCCGGGTCGCCTTCGCTTCCGAACTGCTACACATGAGCCCAACCAAGGCGACCAGGGACATTCTCCCGGCAAAGGTGTCGGCCATAAGACACTTCCAATGTGCCGGCTATCGTGTTGTCACCATGATTGACAACGAGCCCGCAGTTCTCGACGCCGTACACCATGCCGTCAGCGAGGATACTCTGAGGGAAGGGTTGGAGCATGAGATCCTCCTTCTGCACGCCGACACCATTTTCCTATCGCGCCGCGAGCTTCTGCCCCCAGGCACGGCGGGAGGCTCCAGCTACGATCTCGTCCGCCTCATTCCGGAGAGCTCACTTCCCCGCCACATCGAATTCGTCTGGCACGGAGTGAACAGCAAGGAAAACCTAGAGTACTACCTAGCTTCTCCCGTGAGATGGGGAGAGATGGATGTGCGGGTACATCCTCTGACCGGGGAGCCTGTGCTCAGGCACGATAGCTTCGTCGCTCGGCCGCCTCGCGAGCACGAGCCGATCATGCGGCTCGAAAGGGCATTGAAGGAGATGCGCGCCGCCGATCGCGCTGCCAAGATCGACCTCAAGGAGAGCAGTCCGTCACTGGTGGAACAGGTACTCGGCTTGCTGGACGACCTAGGCTTCGATGACGAGGACCTCTGGTTCAACGGTGATCTTGACTGCCTGCGAAAAGGGGGCATCCAGTTTCTGTCGGACCGGAAGCCCGGCGCGATCATGCAGGTTCCAGTCCATTTCGTCGGACCTTTGGTACTGGGTGCTCCGGACAACGCCACCGCTTTGCTCACTATGCTCAGGGCGTGGGGAGTCAACCGAGTGTCCCTGAATTGGAGGACCGAGAACAGACGGGAGCTCCTGGATCTGGTTGACCAAGTTGGCCTGGAGGCCAATATCTACAACGTCCCGGACTTGGAGGCGTTCCTTCAAGCGGTGCTCCTTTCGCCCAAATCCATCACAGCGGACTTCAACTTTCCCGAGTGGAACTACTTCGGAAAGGGGTCAGGCTGTTGGGCAGAGGAGGACACGGCCGCACCCGCAGTTTGCTCGGCGGTGTCATGACCGCTCGCACACTACCCCTCTCCGCTTCATAAGGCCAAGAATTGCTAGTCGCAACCCGGTCCGTGAGGTCGGGTTTTTGGCGTCTCACGGGGCGAGTTTGGGGCAAGTGGGGGTGAACTCGCCGGCAACAGGCGGAACCAGACGGACTCAAGTACACGGGACGCGCCTCCCTTCTCAGGCTTGCTCGGGTTCTCTCTGAGGGTGACGTGCATGATCTGCCTGAGTTTTTCCCTTTCCTTAACCCATCGTTCACACAGCCCGAGCACGCGTCCCCTACTCTCGTCATGAGGACCAAGCTCACGGCGAGCCAATGGAGGTGTGATGGGAATCTCAGTCGCACAGACAGGGACGGGTTCGAACCTCACTTTCGCGACCCCCACCAGCAGTCTGGCCCAGTTCGTATCTTCCCTGGGTGTGGGCAGCCTCTGCTTTTGTTGCCGCTCCTCGCTCGCATCCCCGACGGGCGGTCGGGAGGACGTCGTTCTCACCTGTCCCCGCTGCGGCGCCGAGGTGGCCACGGATCAGCCTCGCGTTCTGCAGCGAGCCGCTTAGCAGTGCTTCATCTGGGTATCGCGTTTCTATTGTCCCGCCGCTGTCGCCGTGAAGACTCCGACCCTCTGTCCGCCGGACCTGGGGCCGCAAAGGGAGGGGTGGAGCGTGTCTGAAACAACGAGGGTGCTCTTTCTGTGCACCAGGAACTCTGCCCGGAGTCAGATGGCCGAGGCATTTCTCAGGCACTACGGTGGCAACCGCTACGAAGCGCACAGTGCTGGTCTTACTCCCGGGGAGGTCGACCCCATGACCATCCAGGTCATGGCCGAGCGGGGGTACGATCTCTCTGGCCAGCGGGCGAAGGGCATCGACGAGTACCTCGGCAAGCTCCTCTTTCAATACCTCATCATCATGTGCGCCGAGGCCGAGAAGAACTGTCCCACCGTCTGGCCGGGAGTGAGCAGGCGCCTATCTTGGCCCGTCGATGATCCCAGCTCCTCCACGGGCTCGGCAGAGGAACGACTGGCCGGGTTCCGTGCAGCGCGGGATCGGATCGAGGAAATGGTCAGGGCCTGGGTGATCAGAACTGACATCTAGTCTTCGGTCGTCCTTCTCACCGGGTACGTGTCTTCTCCTCTCTGTGCCATCCTAACGTCCTCGTTGCCATTCAGCGCCCTACGCAGCCCTGCCCTCAGTGTTGCGGGCTTCATCCCCTCGATGGTCTCACCTGCGCGGAAGCCGCACCGTGCGATGAAGTTGTTGACGATCTCCTCCTAGACACCCTTGTCTCGGCGAAGGGACGGCAGTTCGGCTGGGGTGAACTCGTAGCTCTTGGCCATGAGGAGACTCCTTCCGTCCGGTGTGATCGGACGCAGGGCTAACCACGAAGGCTAAGACGGGAATCGGCTACTTCCGCACCACCTGCCCGTCATGGCATCGATCTTCTCGACGGCCGCCTCCCGCATGTACGGTAGAACGTAGCTGCAACGTCGAGAGTGATCGAGGCAGGCGCTTGACGCAGCCGCGAGGAAAGAGCTATCCGGATAACCAACGATGAGGTGTTACAGGCCAGAGGCGAGGGTGCGATCTAGCGACGAGATCATCGTTCTCTGCTGCTCCTGCCACCAGCGAAGCCAAGACACGCGAAGCCTCTCATGTCGACGCAGACATGCTGCGACTGGGCGTCTTCGGTGGCAAGTACATGACCGATTGCCGGGATGAGTTTCCGGCATCCTGGTT
>ENA-ORXD01002154-ORXD01002154.1-sediment-metagenome-genome-assembly--contig:-NODE-2154-length-13851-cov-3.863511_pt1 | contig 13851 bp, 12 predicted proteins | sample MGYA00237862_ERZ511471 | MGnify/ENA metagenome assembly ERZ511471 | reverse complement strand
CACGGGCAGGATCGTGCCGACGACGTTGGAGGCGTGCGTGAGGACGACCAGCTCCGTCTCTGGGCGGAGGGCGCCCTCGATATCCGCGGGGTCGAGCACGCCCTCGGGCGAGCACGGCGCCACGGTCAGCGCGACCCCCCGGCTCTCGAGAGCGCGCAGCGGACGCATGACCGAGTTGTGCTCCATGCCGGTCGTGACCACGTGCTGCCCGGGCCGAAGCAGCCCCTGCAGGGCCAGATTGAGGGCGTGGGTCGCGTTCGCGCAGAAGACGACGCGCAACGAGTCGTCGAGACCGACCAGCCGGGCCACCGCCTCGCGGGCGCGGAAGACCGTCCGTGCCGCCTCGACCGACAGCCGGTGGCCCGAGCGGCCCGGGTTCGCGCCGACGTCGGTGAGGAAGTGCCGCATCGCGTCGACCACTTGCGGCGGCTTGGGCCAGCTGGTGGCCGCGTTGTCGAGGTACACGACGGACGGCGGCGCCCCGCTCATGAGTCCTCTCCGAGGCCGTCCAGTGCGGCGCACGGCGCGGCGCACGGCGCGGCGCACGGTGCGGCGCACGGCGCGGCACCTGCTGAGGGGTCCGGGCCGACGCCCGGGGCATGCGCCGCGGCCTCGCTGATGACCTTGGCGCCGAAGCTGTCGGTCATGGTCCTCCGATCGAACCGGGACGAGCGTGCGCCTCGGCTCGAAGGGTGCTCCATGGCCGGGAAGAAGTGGCACCCGCGCGCCCTGCTCACGACAGGGGTGTCGCGCGTACGGACGCGGTCAGAGCGAAGATCCGGCCCGGTTCAGGTGGCTGCCCTCGAGGAGGCGGATGTCTGGGGGCCCTCACGGGGCTCCAGCCGGCAGAGGCGCCCGCAGGCGAAGCCGACGCCGGCTCAGCGACTGGGTTCGAACATCTTGAGCCCCATGATCCACCTCCTCTCCGATATCACGCAGAACCTACACCACGGGCACAGCCGAGTGAACCGACGGCCCCGGCGGCCGTGGACCGTGACCTCACGCCGCCGGCACGTGCAGCAGCGACCTCTCGATGGCCGGGAGGCGGAACGGGAGGACGTGCCACGTGGCCCCGAAGTCGGTGGTGTCGAGCACGCTGCCGTCCGAGAGCCCGGCGTAGAGGCGGCCCTCCTCGGCGATCAGCGCGTAGGGCATCGCGGCGGCCTCGAGGACGGGCCGCCACGGCTCGTCGCCCCGCGACCGCACGACGAAGCCGTGCCGCTGCGCGCCGTGAGCGGCACGGACCCCGCGGGCGACGGAGAGGAACTTGAGCTCGGGGTCCTCGCCGTCGCCCGCGGCGGCCCACCCGTACCTCATGCGCCCGAGGCCCGCCGGCCGCCTCCACGTGGCGCCGGCGTCGCGGCTGAAGGCCCCGCCGCCGGCGCCGCCCTCGTAGGCGTAGCGGCCGTCGCTCCCGTGAAAGGCGAGCGTGTGGCAGTCGCGCAGGGCGCCGCGCCGGTGACCCTGCCACGAGGCACCGCCGTCGGTCGTGCGCACGACCGCGCCCGACTCGATGCCCACGAGCATCACCCGCGGGTCGTTCGGCGAGACGACGATGGCGTGGGCCTCCGCCTGAGAGTGAGGCCGGGAGACGGGCGTCCACCAGTAGGGCCGACGGAGGCGACGGAACGACTCGACCTCGCGCCAGGTCGTGCCGCCGTCGTCCGAACGGTACAGGAGGGGCCCCTTCGTGCCGGCGAACAGGGCGCCGGGCGCCCCGGCCAGCGCCGTCACCCTCTGCCCCTCGAGACCGCACCGCTCCCAGGTCCTGGCGCCGTCGTCGGAACGCAGCACCCCGTCGGAGGTGCCGGCGTAGAGCCGGCCGCCCTCATCGACCGCGAGCGACAGCACGTCGGCGGTCGGTGTGGTCGACACGGCCCAGGTCTCCCCCGCGCCCCGGGCCACCGACAGCCCGGAGGCGGACCCCGCGATGAAGAGCTCATCGCTCATGTCGCACACCCCTCTGCGGCGGCTCCGGGGGCGTGCCCTCGATCGCACCCTCGTCCGCCTTGACGCCTTCGTCCTCCATGATGCCCTCTTCGCCCTCGCGGCCTTCGTCCTCCATGATGCCCGCTTCGCCCTCGCGGCCTTCGTCCTCCATGATGCCCGCTTCGCCCTCGACGACGTGTTTGAGCTGGCACAGCGAGTGGTTCCACACCACGTCGTGGACGAACGCCGGGAAGACCCGCGCACCGAGCCGCGATCCCAGTCTCGACAGAGCTCCAGACCCTGGGGGGAAGTCGAAGGCCACGTAGATCGTGAGCAGGCTGACCCCTGCTCTCAGCCGATCGACGTCGAAGGCCAGGGTGCCGCCGCGAGCGAAGCCGGCGACGACCCTGTACAGGAGATAGCGCCCCGGGACCACCTTCTCGAGGACGACGCCGAACGAGAGCCACGAGGGAGTCACGTCGTAGCGGATCGTGCTGCCCGGCTCGTTCGGCTCGCCCGCAGTGCGGTGCACACGGATGAACCGCGGCGTGAAGTACCGCCGGTCCGGGTCGCCGAACCTGCCCAGCTGCCGGAGTATCGCCGCGGCGCCCGCCCTGATACGGATCGAGTACATCTTCTCCACCTGCGGGGGCCGCTCCGGCGCGGCGACGCCCGTGACCGCGGCGATCTCGCGACGCTTGGCCTCGACTCTCTCGGTGGCCACGCCGGTGGGGTACCGCCCGATGCCGCCCCAGTCGAGGCCGAACACCCGCTCCGTGGCGTAGTTGCGGCCCGTCACCAGCAGGCCCCCCGTCAGGATCGACCCGACCACCGCGGGGCGGAACATGGCCTTGAAGATGTGACGGTAGCTCTCGTCGCCGCTCGCGATGCCCCACAGCACGTCCGCCAGCGGGCGCTCCCGCTCGGGCTTCGTCTTCCGCTCGGTGAGCACGGCCTGATAGAGCACCCGGCTGAGCGCCGGGCGCGAGAAGACGGCGCGACTGAGCAGGAACACGGCGCGCCCGAAGCGATTGTCGACGTGGAAGCCCCTGACGACCGGCCAGTAGCACGCCTCGAGACTCGCCCGGTCGATGCCCTCCGTGAGGACGCAATCCGCCAGGGCCGAGCCCGTGACGTACGCGGAGAAGAGGCCGTCCTTGTAGAGCCGGGAGACGGCCATGTCCCCCACGAGAGCGATCCGGTCCCCGAAGGGATGGCGGGCGGCACCGACCGCCATGCTGGGGTGGCAGACGCACGCCGTCCTCAGCTCGGCCGTCCTCGGCAGCACGCGCCTGATGTGCGGCAACTCCACGAAGCTCTCGGCGATGCGCAGAGACTGGGAGGCGTCGGCGCGGTCGATGCTCTTGCCGAGCAGCACGACGGTGATCCACTCGCCTTTGGGGATGAGCGAGGACATCTCGATGGAGAGCTCCTTCGAGCCGTACTGCGCGAAGTGCACCTCACCCTCCATGGTGCGCAAGAGGTCCTCCTGCGCCTGCATCTCGCAGATCACCGCCTTGCGCACCTTGGGCGGCGAGAGCCCCGGCATCATGCGCGCGAGCGCCCCGAAGAGGGGGTCGGACGCCGGGTCCATGCCGGGGGTGCGGTTGATGCCGGGGGCGAACGCCACGAGATCGGCTTCGATCTCCCGGCTCGTCCCCTCGGTCGCCAGCCGATAGCCGACCACCGGTCTGCCGGCGGCCGACCGCCGGATGTCCCGGACGTCGGCCGTCACCACCCGCGCGCCTTCCTCCTCCGCCCGATGCAGCAGGAGCGCGTCGAAGTTCGTGTAGCGATGCGGGCGCTGCCTGGGCCTCGAGCCGCGGAAGACGCTGAACATCTCCCTGCCCTCGGGGACCGGCAGCTCGATGCTCTTCCAGTCGCCGTGGACCGTGACCTCGGTCGCTCTCCCCTCCACGATCTCCTCGGGCAGACCGATCCCGTTCTCCTCGAGGACGTCGGCCAGCCTGGGGGACACGCCGCCGGCGCAGTAGTTGCAGCCCTCCCACGAGCAGAAGGCCTCGGGCCGGTAGAAGCAGACCTCGGTCTTCCTCTCCATGATGGTCAGATCGAGCTTCCGGCCGAGCTCCCGGGCCCGCCGCAGCGCTCGGATGGCGAAGAACGACCCTGCAGGGCCGCCGCCCACGACCACCACGGTGCCTCCGTCCGGCAGGGTCAGGCGGCCGGCCGTGTCGCGGCGTCTCACGTCGAGGTGGCCGGGGCCGGCCCCGGTCGCGCGATCGGAGGAGTCTCGGGCCCTATGCGCCCGGCGGCGCGTCGCAGCATGAGGAAGGATGAGGTGACCACCAGCGCATCCTAGAGAGCCGGCGGTCAGATGGCGAGCCCGGATCCTCGCGCCGACCCCGGAGCGATCTCGACACCCCCGGGATGCCCGGGCAGACATCCATCGGGCCGACGATCTTGCGAGTCACCGGGAGACGCAGCGCGCCGTCGCCCGCGAGTCGTCGCCTGACCGCTCGGGCCTCAGCTCGCGGCGATGGCGGCGCCGGCCCGGCGCACAAGTTCGCCGGCTGCCGCGCACGCCCTGTCGGGATCGGCGGCCCGGGCGATCGCGTCGATGAGCGCGCTGCCGATGATGACGCCATCGGCGAGACCGGCGACCTGCGCGGCCTGCGCGGGCGTCGAGATACCGAAGCCCACCGCGAGGGGCGCGGCCGTATGACGACGAAGACGCTCCACGAGGCCGGGCAACGCCCTACTGACCTCCTGCCGTGGCCCGGTCACGCCGCTCACGGCGACGCAGTAGACGAAGCTCGTCGCCGCGGCGCCCACCATCTTCAGGCGGGCGTCGGTGCTCGTGGGCGTCGCCATGGGGACGAGGCTCACGCCCGCGGCGGACGCGAGGTCGGCGAGGCCGCCGCGCGCCGCGGGCTCGCCTTCGGCGCCGGACGCCGTGCCGGCGGCCTCGTCGAGCGGCAGGTCGGGGATCACGAGCGCCTCCACGCCCGCCTCCGCAGCGCGCGCGAAGAAACGCGCGCAGCCGTAGGCGAGCACGGAGTTCACGTACGTCAGCAGCACGAACGGCACGCGGGCGCTGTGCGCCGCGGCGAGCTCGAAGACGGTCTCCGGCGTGACGCCCGCCAGCAGCGCCTCGTGTGCCGACCGCTGCACCACGGGGCCGTCGGCGATCGGGTCCGAGAAGGGGACGCCGAGCTCGACGACGTCGGCGCCGGCATCGACGAGCGTCGCGATCAGGCGATGGCTCGTCGCCACGTCGGGGTGACCGCCGGTGAGGTAGGGGATGAGGGCCGCGCGCTTCGCGCGCGGCCTCTCGAAAGCACGTCGCAGACGCGGCGCGAGCCCCCGTGGGGCAGAGGCGGACGTGTCGTCCGTCACGTCAGCCCCTCGAGCAGATGAGCCGCCTCGTGGACGTCCTTGTCGCCGCGCCCCGAGAGATTCACGATCACGACGTCCCCGGCGGCGAAGCGCGTGCCGTCAGGCTCGAAGGCGGCCCTTCCGCCGTCCATCCCGTGACGACCGGTCACGGCGGGCGACGGCGGTGTAGCAGCCGCGTCGCAGGGTCCACGGAGCACGTAGGCGATCGCGTGCGCGCTCTCGAGCGCCGGGATGATGCCCTCGAGCCTGGCGAGCGTGGCGAAAGCCGCCAGGGCTTCCGCATCCGTGACGGCCGCGTACTCCGCACGGCCCGAGTCCTTGAGCCACGAGTGCTCGGGCCCCACGCCCGGGTAGTCGAGGCCGGCGGACACGGAGTGGGCTTCCATCACCTGCCCCCAGGCGTCCTGCAGGAGATAGCTGAACGACCCGTGCAGCACGCCGGGCTTGCCCTTGGCGAGCGGCGCACCGTGACGGCCGTCGAGGCCCTCTCCCGCCGCCTCGACACCGGTCATCCGCACGGGCAGATCGCGAAAGGCGTGGAAGAGGCCGAGCGCGTTCGAGCCGCCGCCCACACAGGCGACGAGCTCGTCGGGGAGGCGCCCGTAGCGCTCGCGCACCTGGGCGATGGCCTCCGCGCCGATCACCGCCTGCAGGTCACGCACCATCGCCGGGTAGGGCGCCGGGCCCGCGACCGAGCCGATCGCGTAGAAGGTGTGGCCGACGTTGCTCACCCAGTCGCGCAGCGCTTCGTTCATCGCGTCCTTCAGGGTGCACGACCCACTCTCCACCGGGACGACGGTGGCCCCGAGGAGACGCATGCGCACCACGTTCAGCTCCTGCCGGCGGACGTCCTCGGTGCCCATGTAGACGGCGCACTCGAGGTCGAGCAGCGCGCAGGCGGTGGCGGTCGCGACGCCGTGTTGGCCGGCCCCCGTCTCGGCGATCACGCGGGTCTTGCCCATGCGTTTGGCCAGGAGCGCCTGACCGAGGACGTTGTTGATCTTGTGAGCGCCGGTGTGCAGCAGGTCCTCGCGCTTCAGCAGGACCGTGGCGCCGCAGCGCTCGCTCAGACGTGCGGCGTGGTAGAGCGGCGTAGGACGCCCGGCGTAGTCGGCGAGGAGGCGCGCGAGCTCGGCCTGGTAGGCCGCGTCGTCGCGCGCCTCCCCGTAGGCGCCCGCGAGCTCGTCGAGCGCCGGGATCAGCGTCTCGGGCACATAGCGGCCCCCGTACGGACCGAAGCGGGACTCGATCGTCATGCCGGGGCACCTCCGGAGTGGTCGACCCTCGCGACGGCAGCGAAGAACGAGCGCAGCAGCTTGGGATCCTTGACCCCCGGCGCGCTCTCGACGCCTCCCGCGACGTCGACGGCGTGCGGGCGCAGAGACTCGATGGCGCCGTCGACGTTGGAGGGCCGGAGACCGCCGGCCAGCACGAGGCGCTCGCGCGGCAGCTGCTCGGCCGCGAGCGCCTCCCAGTCGAGCGTGCGACCGGTGCCCCCATACGCATCCGGCGTGCGTGCATCGAGCAGGCAGAGGTCTGCGGTGCGGGCGTCGACCGTGTCCTCGGCGGCGACGATCAGCGGCCGCAGGCCGCGACGCTGCGCCGCCGCCCTCACCGCCGCCACGGAGGGGCCCTCCGCACCGGCCGAGAGCTGGACGGCGTCGAAGCCGCCCGCGGCCACGGCCTCGGCGATCCACTCGGGATCCTCCGTCGTGACCACGGCGACGGCGAGTGCACGGCCGGTGTGAGGCACCAACTCGGCAGCGCTCGCCACGGCGACGCGCCTCGGGCTCGGGCTGAGGACGAAGCCGCAGGCCCAGGCGCCGAGCCGAGCCGCGAGGCAGACGTCTCGCTCCGTGGCCAGGCCGTAGACCTTGACGCGTGTCATCCCGCCCCGTCCTCGGCTGCCGGAAGCGCTCTCAGGCCGGCGATCGTGGACGCGAGGTGCTCGCGCGGAGCGCCCACGAGCGCCTCGCCGACGAGGACGGCCTGCGCGCCCGCCTTGCGCGCCCGCCGTGCCTGGGCCGGCGAGCCGATCCCGCTCTCGCTCACGAAGAGCACGCGCTGGCCGATGAGCGGGCCGAGTGCTTCGCTGACGCCGAGGTCGACAGTCAGCGTGCGCAGGTCACGGTTGTTGACGCCGATGAGCGTAGCGCCCACGGAGCATGCGCGCTCGAGGTCGTCGGCGTCGTGGACCTCGACGAGCGCATCGAGCCCGCAGTGGTGACACTCGCCGAGCAGCACTCCGAGTGAGTCCGAGGGCAGCGCCGCAGCGATCAACAAGGCACCGGCGGCGCCCGCCTCGGCGGTCTCCCAGATCTGGTAGCGGTCGACGATGAAGTCCTTGCGCAGCACGGGGACCTCGACGGCCCTCACGACGGCGCGCAGGTCGCCCATCGAGCCGCCGAAGCGGTCAGGCTCGGTGAGGACCGAGATCGCCTCCGCGCCGGCGGCCGCGTAGTCGCGCGCCAGTGTGGGAGCGTCAAGACCCGGCGCGATGTCGCCCCTGCTCGGCGAGCGACGCTTGACCTCCGCGATGACGGCCAGCGGCTCGGGCCCGCCGGCGGCTCGGGCGGCGGCGCCCGGCGCGGCCAGCGCCGCGCGCAGACGACCGTGCCGAGCGCGCGCCGGGGGCCGCGCCAGCGGCGCGCGCTCGCGCCCGGTCTGCGCGCGACGCCGCGCCGAGACGATCATCTCGAGCAGGAAGTCGCTCATGCGGTCTCCTCTGCCAGGCGAGCGCTGACGGCGACGAGGGCGTCGAGCTTGGCGCGGGCGGCGCCGGAGGCGACGGCCGCCCGCGCCTTCACGACGCCGTCGGCGATGCTCGCGGCCGCCTCCGCGATGAAGAGCGCGGCGCCGGCGTTGAGCAGGACGATGTCCAGGTGCGGCCCCTCGTGCCTGTCGAGAAGGCCGCGCAGGATCCCGGCGTTGTCGCCGGCATCGCCGCCGCGGAGCTCCTCGAGGCGCGCAGGACGCAGGCCGAACTCCTCCGGGCTCACCGTGTAGCGAACGTGGTAGCCCTGCCCGGCGAACACCTCGACGACCGCGGTGGGGCAGGTGGTCGAGATCTCGTCGAGGCCGTCCTCGCTGTGCACGATGAGGTTGCGTTCGGAGCCCATGAGGCGCACGGCGTGCGCGATACGGTCGACGTAACGCGCGTCGGCCACGCCGATGAGCTGGTGACGTGCGCCGGCCGGGTTGGTCAGGGGGCCGATGAGGTTGAAGGTCGTCGCCATGCCGAGCTCGCGCCGCACCGGGGCCACATGCTTCATGGCCAGGTGATGCCGGGGCGCGAACATGAAGCCGATGCCCGCCTCGGCGATGCAGCGGCTCACCTGCCCGGGAGTGAGGTCGATCGCGACGCCGAGGGCCTCCAGCACGTCGGCGCTCCCGCACCGGCTGGTCGCCGAGCGGTTGCCGTGCTTGGCGACGGTGACGCCGGCGCCGGCAGCGACGATCGCGGCGCCGGTCGAGATGTTGAACGTCTGCGCGCCGTCGCCGCCGGTGCCGCATGTGTCGAGGATCACGTCGGCGTCCACCTCGACCTTCTCTGCGAGCTCGGTCATGGCGCGCGCCATCCCGACGATCTCCTCGGCCGTCTCGCCCTTGACGCGCAGGGCGCTCAAGAAGGCGGCCGTCTGCGCATCGCCGGCGCGGCCGCCCATGATCTCGAGCAACACCGCGCGGGCCTCGTCCTCCCCGAGGTCGCAGCCCGCGGCCAGCTGTTTGAGCGCCGCACTGATGACGTCATTGGGCACGGCCGACCCCCTCGGTGTCGGGCGAGTGGGCCTCGGCTTCACCCATCGCCAGGAAGTTGCGCAACAGGTCGCGGCCCGCCTCGGTGAGCACGCTCTCGGGGTGAACCTGCACGCCGTGCACCGGCAGCTCGCGGTGCCGGACGCCCATCACCACTCCCTCCGCGTTCCAGGCGCTGATCTCGAGAGCGTCCGGCAGCGCCTCGTCGACCACCAGTGAGTGATAGCGCGTGGCCACGAACGGGTCGGGCAGCCCCGCGAACACGCCGCACCCGTCGTGGGCTATCCGGTCCGTCTTGCCGTGCACCGGAGCGCCGGCGCGGACCACCACGCCGCCGTACACCTGAGCGATCGCCTGGTGACCGAGGCAGATGCCGAGCACCGGGAGCGACTCGGCGCCGAAATGGTCGATCGCGGCCATGGAGGCGCCGGCCTCGTCGGGCGTACACGGCCCGGGAGAGACGACCAGATGGGTCGGCCGCGCGGCGGCGATCTCGGCAAGCGTCACGCGATCGTTGCGTCGCACCGTGATCTGCGCGCCCAGCTCGCCGAGCAGCTGCACGAGGTTGTAGGTGAACGAGTCGTAGTTGTCGATCACGAAGACCCGCGCCGCCCGTGCGCGGGGAGCGGGTCGTGCCGTGGTCCGGTCGGACACGCCGGGCTCGTTCATCACGCGAACTCCTCGTGGGCCGACTCAACGGCGCGCAGCAGCGCCGCCGCCTTGTTCTGCGTCTCTTCGAACTCCTTCGCCGGCTCGGAGTCGGCGACGATGCCGGCCCCGGCCTGCACGTAGGCGACGCCGTCCTTGACGATCACCGTGCGGATGCAGATGCACGTGTCGAGGTCGCCGCCGTAGCTCAGGTAGCCGATCGCGCCGGCGTAGGGGCCGCGACGCACGGTCTCGAGCTCGTCGATGATCTGCATCGCGCGGACCTTGGGGGCGCCGCTCACGGTGCCGGCAGGGAAGGCGGCCTTGAGCGCGTCGGTCGGTGTGACGCCGGGCGCCAGCGTGCCCCTCACGGAGGAGACCATGTGGATCACGTGCGAGTACAGTTCCATCTCCATGAGCTCGTCGACGGCGACCGAGCCGGGCCGGCAGACGCGCCCGAGGTCGTTGCGGCCGAGGTCGACGAGCATGACGTGCTCCGCGCACTCCTTCTCGTCGGCGCGCAGGTCGGCGACGAGCCGCCGGTCCTCCGCGGCGTCGGCGCCACGGCGTCGGGTGCCCGCGATGGGGCGCGTCTCCACGTGGTCGCCGCGCACGGTGATGAGCGGTTCGGGGCTGGAGCCGCAGAGGGCGAAGTCATCGAAGGCGATGTAGTACATGTACGGGCTGGGGTTCACCGCCCGGAGGCCCCGATAGACCGAGAACGGCGACACGGCGACTGGCGTGCTGAAGCGCTGGCTGAGCACGACCTGGAACGCGTCCCCGGCGTAGATGTACTCACGGATGCGGTCCACGCCGGCCTCGAACTCCTCGCGCCTCATAGATGACGCGACCGGGAGGGCGGCGGGCACGGCCGCCGGGCCGGCGGCCTCCGCCGCTGCCCGCGGATATGCGTCAGCGGGCAGCGGCGCCAGGAGCTTCTCTTTGACGGCCGCGATGCGACCGAGGGCGCGCGCGTACGGCTCGTCCACGCCGCGGCCCTCGACGAAGGCGTTGGCGACGACCGTGATCACGTGCTTGAGGTGGTCGAACACGAGCACGGTGTCGGCCAGGAGGAACGCCATCTCGGGCAGGCCCAGGTCGTCGGGGGGCGCCGCCGGCAGATCCTCGAGCCGCCGCACGAGGTCGTAGCCGAAGTAGCCGACGAGGCCGCCGGCGAGCGGGGGCAGCGTGCCGCCCGCCGGCGACCTGTAGCTCCGCATGAGCTCGGCCGCCGCTTCGAACGGGTCGGCGTGCTCCACCTCGAGGCGATCGCCGTTCTCCTGCACGGTGAGCTGCCCGTTCGCGTAGGTCACCAGGGCGCGCGCACCGACGCCGAGGAAGGAGTAGCGCCCCAGATGCTGGCCCTGCTCGGCGCTCTCGAGCAGGAAGGCGCGGCGGGGAGCCCCGAGCTTCAGGAACGCCGAGACGGGGGTCTCGAGGTCGGAGACGAACGAGTGAGTGACGGGCAGGACGTTATGAGCCAGTGCGAGGCGTCGCGCCTCGACTAGCTCCGGTGCTACTCGTATGTCCTCCGCCACGGGCCAGTCATGTGACACCTCCGGTGAACACTTCGGCCCTGCACCCTCACACCGCCGCCGTTCCGGCAAGCGGTCTTGAGAAGGTAGGGGACCGCCATCGGACTGTCAAGTGCCCGCCGCAGGCGACGGGCTCGGCGCCGGCGTGAGCGGCCTAGGCCAGCGCCTCCACGCCCGCGCCGACCCGGTTGCGACCCTCGTGCTTGGCCTCGTAGAGGGCGACGTCCGCCGCCGCGACGAGACCCTTCAGGGTCGTCGTCTCATCGACACTCGCTGCAGCGACGCCGATGCTGACCGTGACGCCGAGCGTCTCGCCGTCACAGTCGATCGAGAGCTCCGCCACGGCCGCGCGCAGCCGCTCGGCCACCGCGGAGGCGCCGTGCTCGTCGAGCTCGGGCAAGACGATACAGATCTCATCGCCGCCGTAGCGGCCGGCAAGATCCGACTCACGCAGCTCCGCCCGGCAGATGGCACCGAGAGCACGCAGGACCTCGTCCCCGACCACGTGACCGCGGACGTCGTTGACGAGCTTGAATCGGTCCAGGTCGAGGAGCAGCACCGCGAGGGGGCGAGCGTGGCGGCGGGCTCGTGCCACTTCTCGCGAGCCGAGCTCGAGCAGCCGCCGGCGCGAGAGCAGGCCGCTCAGCTCGTCCGTGTTCGCGAGGCGCCGCAGGTGGCGGTAGAGCCGCACGCTCTCGCTGACGTCGCGCAACACGATCACCTCCCCTACACTCTCGCCGCCGCGGACGACCGGTGTGACGTGCAGGCTGTAGTGCCGCTCCTCGGGCTCCGCGCGCAGCTCCGGACCGCTGACGGAGAGAGCGACCGCCTGCTCGGCGCCGGGCCCTGACTCACGGCTCTGCTCGCCGCCTGCCGTCTCGCCCCGGTCGGCACGGGCGCGGCTCACCGCGCTCCTCAGCGCGGGGCGCTTGCCGAGGAGGCTCTCGAGCGGCTGGCCGAGCACGTCGGGAGAGAGCTCCGGCAGCAGGCCACGCGCCGCGGGGTTGAGGTCGACGAGCAAGCCGCGCGCGTCGACGACGATGATGGCATCGGGGAGCTGGTCGATCACGGCATCGCGCGCGAGCGGTGTGAGGTCGAACATGCGATGGCGCACGAGGACGACGGCAAGCAGGAGCACGGAGACCGACAGGCTGCTCATCGCCGGGTTGAAGTTGCGCCACGGCAGCAGGCCCACGATGAAGAGAAGGCCGGCGATCATGGGGAGCAGCGTGGCGACCAGCAGCAGCCTCCCGCGGGCGCGCACCAAGCCCTGGCCACGCACGGCGGCGCCCGTGAGGCCGACGATCGTCCACAGGAGCAGCCCGTAGGCGAACGGCAGCCAGAGGCCGTAGTACAGCAGGCCGTAGTCGGCGTCGACGAGGACGAGCGGGCCGGTCAGATCGAGCGTGGGCTCCCCACGGAAGAGGCCGCCGGGATCCGCGAAGACGCTCACGATGGTCGCGGCACAGCCGAGCCAGAGAACGGCGAGGAGGGTGCGCGGCAGCGGCCGAGCGCCCACGGCCTTGCGCATCGTCAGGAGCCAGAGCAGCGGGAGGACGGCCGCGCTCACGAACTGCACGTTCGCCCAGGTCAGCTTCCCCGAGAGCCCGACCACCGAGAGCTCGGCGACGTAGGCGAGCGTCCAGAGGAGGAGGAAGCCGAGAACGAGGCCGAACCGGGGCGCCAGCGGCTCGCGCCAGTTGAAGGCCACGAACACCAGCAGCCCCAGCAGGACTACGGCTGAGGCGACGTGCAGCACGAGGACGAGATCATAGCCGCAGGCCAACCACTCACCTCCGAGAGAGCAGGATCGGGGAGCGCGTTCGCTCCGGTCTCATGCATCGGCAGCCGGCGAGTGCCGCTTAACGCCACTGCGCCGCGGTCGAGAGCGTCGGCGGCGCGGCGCCCGAGACGGTCTGGTACGCCGCCGGAGGCGCTGCAGGCACGCCGGGAGCGTGGCACCGGACTTCCTACGTAGACAGTAGTGTGCCTCCTCTGGACGGATGTCCCCTTCGCCTGCAGGCCTCCCGTGGCTGGATGTCCTCTTCCCCTCGGCTCGCGCCTCGCTCAAGATGCTGTTAGTGGGTGAGCGATCAAAGGACGTGCCGGTCGTGAGAGGTCGCAGACGACAGAGGGGGCTCATCTCCCTGCAGACGCTGGCCATCCTCGCGTCCGTGACCCTCGGGGGCGTGGTCGCGGTACCGGTGTGGGTGAGTCGGGCCGCCGCACCGCAGGGGGCGGTCATCGCCGCCGACATGCGGACGATCGGCATCGTGTACGCGCAGGCGCTCGTCGAGAGCGATGAGACCTCCGTGTGGACCGCGCCTCGCCCGGAGACCGCCGGCGCCCTCTCCGCCTCCCTGCAGCGTCCGGTGGTGAACCAGATCAGCCACAGCACCGAGATCGTAGGCGGAGGCGTGCCCCAGCGGGGTGAGCCCGCCCCCGCCGTGTGGATCACGGCCGATCCCGAGAAGAGCTCGCGGTCGATCGGCGCGCACCGCGACCTTCTGATCCACCTCGCCGGTACCATCGTGGTGCACGTGAGCGGCTCATCGCTGGAGGTCTACGCCGTCTCCGAGAGCGGCTCGGTCAAGACGCTTTAGGCCGCCCTGCGCCGGAGCAGTCG
>ENA-ORXD01002152-ORXD01002152.1-sediment-metagenome-genome-assembly--contig:-NODE-2152-length-13856-cov-16.588940_pt1 | contig 13856 bp, 13 predicted proteins | sample MGYA00237862_ERZ511471 | MGnify/ENA metagenome assembly ERZ511471 | reverse complement strand
CTGGTGTCTTTATCCAATAACCAGTGTGAAAACCGATCCAGTACCGAGGGTTTTGTCCCCACTTCCTCCATTTTCGGAGGAATCTGCTGCTCGTGAACGGGAGATTCCGGCTCAGGTGCAGGAAATGATTCGGCATCCAATTCACCCAACACCTCTACTTCGGGTTCAGGTTGAGGTTGGTGGGCGCTCTCTTCAACAGAGGTTTCGTTTTCGGGGATACTCTCTTGGTTTTCCATGCAAACTCCTCTTAGTTCGGGGTGGGGGTATTGATCATTACAGGTGTTCGGGTCACTGTTGGTGTGACGGTCGAATGGATTGTGGGTGTTGGTGTAAATGTTGGGATCTCAGTTTGCTCGCCAGCAGATTGAAATTCATCACCTTCCACCAGACTGCGTGACTCTTCTGTGATTATAAATTCATTAACAAGCAAACGCCAGGCGCTATCTAGATCTTCGGCCATTAGCACCGTTGAGATGGAAGCATCCTCCAATGCCAGGCCCAGCCGGCGGGTCACCCGCGGAATCACCACCAACCGGGGGTCCATTCCACCTCGCTCAGACAGGGCAGCCAGTACGGCATTGGCCGCGCGCATTTGATCTATTGCCTGTTCGGGATTATTTTGCAGCAGATCCGCTCTGGCCCGATCCATCAAGAGCAGGGCTTTCAGCACTTCAACATCATTCCGTAGCCATTCGACTGAATAAGCCTGGTTGGCTTCTTCCCAATCAAATGGTGTGGGGGTCGGCGTTGCGGTTAACGAACGCATTTGCTGCGCCATCACCTGGGTGGCCAGATAACTCACCGCTGATTCCAGCTGTTCAACTTTTTCGATATCCAGCGCTTGATCAGTTACCGCCGCTTGTAACGCCTCCATTTCCACCCACAATTCATCCAGGTCTTCAGCCCGCAGATCCGATTTGCTTTCCAGCACCGTCAGGCGCTCGTTAAATTGCGCCAATCGTTCTTCAATCTGATCGCGTTGGGTTTGCAATTGTGTTTCCAAAGCGTCCATCCGGCTGCCGCTATCTTGAATCGGCTGAATCACCTGCTGGTAAAGATAAACCACCCCAAAATAAGCCGCCAGCAGCAAAATGACCATTGCCATCAAAGCGACAATTACGCGTAGAAAGGCAAAAAATATCGAGCGCACACTGCCGCCAAAATTCGATTTATTTTCCGATGATCCGTTCATCCCGTCCTCCCTTATTATTTGACCACCGGCTCAGCCAGTAATTCATTCAAAAGACCGCGCAAGCCATCCAGGAACTGAGTGAATTTGGCCACATCCGTTTCTAACTTTGCGGTGCGTTCATCCAATTGTTGCACCTGTTCGCCGATTTGAGCCAATTGCTGGTTAGTCTGATCCAGAGTGGTTGCGAGCTCACCAGTTTGTTTTTCCAAATCGCTCACCCGTCCGCTCAACGTTTCCAGGTTATCCATGCGCGTGCGCAGGCTGGCTACATCTTGCTGCAAGACGGTGGTCTGGCTGGAAAGATCCTCGAAACTGCGCTGCAGGACGATGAATTGCGCTTCGGTAGGATAGTTCAAAGACGCGTTAACCACGCCCAAAATTCCCAGCGACAGGATCACCGCCAGGAAAATACTGATCACCGCGAACCCGGCGCTGTATAAAATCAATTCATTGCGTGAAACTCCGCCCGATTGTGATTTTTCGGCTTGCGCGATCTCAGGTGATTGTCTGGGACTTCCTTTGGGCAGCTCAGCCGCTTGCGGTTGGCTGGTTTCAGGTTGAGCCGCTGGAGCGGCCGGTTCAACTGGCGTCGCGAATACTGGCTCGGGTTCTTTGACCGGCTCCGCTTCGATGGGTTGTTCCACTGGCTCAGTCAAAACAACCGCCTCTTCTACTTCACTTAGTTCCATCACCTGACCATCCACCACATCACTCAGCGGAGCTTCTACCGGCTCCGCGTCCTGTGGCTGCGCTTCTTCTGGAATTGATTGCGTGGTCAGATACGCGCGCAGTTCATCCACTTTATTAGCGCTGATCCCTCGAATTTGAGTCAGCTCTGCTAAAGATTCAAACGGACGTAATTCCAAAATGCGTTCTGCATAAGACGGTCCAAGACCCGGAATCTCGAGTAATTCTTCCTTGCTGGCCAGGTTTATGTTAATAAGATGCTCCTGATCCATTTTTTCCTCCATTTCTCCTAAAAACCAATTTCTGGTCAAATTTACTACTTCTATTCGCGATCTCCCTGATCTCCCTTGCCCGGTAATCGGGGCGGGTTGGAATACGGAATCGGAATGTAATCCACAGAAGGCCGCCGGGTGCGCGCCTGGGGGTACAGATTCATGATCTGATAAACTTCAGCCGGCACCTCTGTATTGACCTTTAATCCTAATTCCCGCGCCTCTTCCACGCTGATCGGGTAATCGTGGGTCCAACAGCCAGAGGCGAACTTCTCGGCCAATTCTTCCGCCTTTTCCTGGCTGTATTGCGCGCAGGCAATTGCGCGAATGGTTTCTTTCACCTGGTTAATCGCTTTACGGGAAATATCCGCGAGAATCAGGGTCTGGTCGTCCACTTTCTCGCGTGGTTTTTGCTCAACCGCGTTGATGATCGATACCGCCGGATACGTTCCGATTTGCGGATCCGTGGGTCCCAGCACCGCGTTTTCATCCATGAGAATCTCATCCGCCGCCAGGGCGATCATGGTGCCGCCCGACATGGCGTAATGCGGCACAAACACACTCACCCGCGCTGGATGCCGCGCCAGCGCGCGGGCAATCTGTTCGGCCGCCAGCACCAACCCGCCGGGAGTGTGCAGCAAGATATCAATGGGCAAATTGGGGTCGGTTAACTTAATCGCCCGCAATACCTGTTCAGAATCTTCAATATCAATATAGCGCGCCATCGGAAATCCCAGAAAAGTCATGCTTTCCTGGCGGTGAATCAACGTAATCACCCGCGAACCGCGTTTTTCTTCCAACGCGCGCAGCATGCGCACCCGCGATGCTTCCAGCATCTTTTGGCGAATCACCGGTATCACCGAAGAAATCAGTAAAAAGATCCAGAACAGGTTCAGTAATTCCATTTCTCCTCCCAAACACACCGGAATAGATACGCTGATTTTAACTTTTAAGCCTTATGACCCTGATAAGGGATTCCCGCTTCACCAGGGATAGTATTCATCTTGATGCCAGCTCGGGCTGGACCGGCGCGCCTGCAACGGCCGGGCCAGTAAAACACCAAACACAAAGCCGCCAATATGTGCCCACCAGGCAATCCCGCCCATTTGCATGCCCCCCGCCGCGGCCAGGCTCAATATTCCTGAGAACAGTTGTGAGACAAACCAGAAGCCCAGGTAAATCACCGCCGGAATTTCCACGAACCACGGTAAAACAAACACCGGCACTAAAGTGATGACTTTGGCGCGTGGATAATAAAAGAAATACGCCCCCATTACCGCCGCGATGGCTCCGCTGGCGCCAATCGATGGGATCAAACTGTTGGGCGCTGAAAAGGATTGAATCAACCCCGCTGCCACCCCACCGAGCAGGTAGAAGAATAAGAAACGCCCGGACCCCAGCCGGTCTTCCACGTTATCCCCAAAAATTGCCAGGGTCCACATATTGCTCAGGAAATGCAGCCAGCCGCCATGCAAAAACATATGCGTTAGAAATGGCAGCCAGGTCAACGGATTCAAAGGGTTAATCCGCGCGGGGATCAAACCAAAAACCGTGATAACTTGATCCAATTGAAAAGAATTTAACCCCACTTCCAAAAAGAACACCACCGCGTTGATCCCGATCAACAACCAGGTCACCAGCGGAAAAGATCGTGAGCGAATTGTATCTCGAATGGGCAGCATAATTTACACCTCACTTCTATTTTTAGTATAGTCAGTGGAGTTGCTTAGCGCAAACAAACACATAAGCTCCTAGCTGGGCTGCTTGAAAAAATCCCCACCTTGCGGCGGGGATTGATCAATTACCATTTAAAAACATGTCTCAATATTTGTAATGTAAATCCAGGCGAGAGACATGCGGGTCTTCTGCCAGGTAGCGAATTTTTACTTCTATACCGGGGGGCAGTCGATCAAACAATTTTTTCGACACTTGTTGTTTCGCCGCGAACCGATCGCTGCCGCCATCTTTTCTTTGCAATTCAAAGCTATACGACACCATATAAATGTCAACCACGTCTTCTATGTCCCATTCAGTCCAGCGGTCGTCGATTTTTCCATTGGTTATCCGCCCGGATTTCGTCAGCCGGTTGAAAACCCGCGCTTCCGCGCTGCGTCGCAGCAGGATGACCAACAATAAGATGGTGATCAAGACGCCCAACACCAGGATCAACACCGGCGCGAGCGAAGTTGTAAGCGCTTCAAGAGAAAAACCAGCCGCCAATCGCAGACTTAACCAATACCCGCCCCCAGCTGCCATCGCCAGCGAGATCAAGATTCCAAATGTCAGCAAGACCATCGTCACGGTCTTCACCGGTGGATAAACCAACGCCTCCACCTTGGGACGCGGCCCTATGGCGGGAACAGAAGGTCCTCCGTTTCGAGCTGGGTTTTCAACTTCAACCTGAAATTCAGTGGGGTGTTCAACTTCCTCGTCCTCCGCAAAGGTCAACTCATCGCGCAAGGCTGCTTCCAATGCCAGATGAGGATCTTCGTCAGGTCGTTGGTCGGGTTTAAGCCTGGTCAATGCCCACTGTGCTTCGTCATAATCCGGGCGCAATGCCAGCGCCCGCTCCAGGCACTGTTTGCGCCGGCTTTCTTCCTCCACCAGCGTAGACATGGTAAACCAGGCTTCCGCGTCTTGCGCATGGTCCAGCAGATAACGCGCCAGCATCTGTTGCGCGTCAATTCGCTTGCCCTGGTAGAACAGCGCCATCACATTTTCTAAAACGTTTTCTTGTTCTTGTGGTTGCTGGATATCCACTTAACTTCTCCTATCCTTGCGATTTCCGGGGAAAAACGCTTCATTCATTTTCATTAATATACCAGAAGCTTTCAATTTTTGCAGGCAGGCCCGCTGCCAGGAAATTTCAGTTTCAGCCATCCTCTGGATTTTTAATCCATAACCAGGTGAGCAAAATCAGACTGGTGATCGTGGAAAATACAACCCCCTCGCCAGCAAAAAACCAGGCCAACAAGCATCCCGGCCAGTAAGCCAAACTCCACCAACCGCCAAAGAACCAGTTGCGCCGTAATAATCCGGCCTGGGTCACCCCCAACAGCACCGCCCACAACAATCCCTGGCCTAATGGGGTAAGCCCGGCCCAACTGGCAGAAATGGAAATCCCTGCCGAAATGGCACTCAGCATACTCCAGCCGATGGGTGAAAAGCGCGCTCCAGCAGTTCGGAGGGCCCATGCCTGCCCGAGACCCATCCCCGCGCCGGTGATCAGACCCAAAAGCAAACGGGGTAATAAGCTGGATGCAAAGCCAAGCATTGAAAAGGCCAGCCAACCTGCCAGAGTAGCTGCCGTCCAAACGAGATATACCCTCACCCTCAACATCCATTGAGCCGGGTTATTTGCGATAGTAGAGGCCATTTGAACACCCTCGCTAATGCCTCGATTATACTCCTCGCCTGGTTGTTTGATATAATCGAGCCAATGAACTCCACTGAAGAACAAGTTACTCCCTCCGCGAATCGCCAGATTGCCCGGGCCGCCGGTACCGTGATGGGCGCGATTGTGCTCAGCCAGGTGGTGGGCTTGGTGGCCAAGAGTCTGGTGGGCAGCACCTTTGGCACCAGCAGCGCGAGTGAAGCCTTCTTTGCAGCCAACCGCTTTTCAGAAATTCTCTTTAACCTGGTAGCTGGTGGGGCGTTGGCATCCGCCTTCATTCCCACCTTCACCGGATTACTGGCCCACGACAGACGGGAAGAAGCCTGGAAGCTGGCATCGGCAGTCATAAACCTGGTGCTGGCTGTTCTGGTGACTGTCAGCCTGGTCTCGGCTGTTTTCGCCCCCGCGCTGGTGAAATACATTCTTGCCCCCGGATTTGACGCCCAAAAGCAAGCTCTAACCGTGCAGTTGCTGCGCGTGCAGCTACCCTCGGCTGCCATTTTCGGTATCAGCGGATTGTGCATGGGCATTCTCAACGCGCACCAATCTTTCTTGCTGCCCGCCCTGGCGCCTTCCATGTATTCTTTCGGCTGGATCTTCGGCGCGCTGGTGCTGGCTCCGCGTATGGGTATCTTCGGTTTGGGCTGGGGGGTGGTGATCGGTTCGGTTTTTCACCTGCTTATCCAACTACCCCGCATGCTGCGCCTGCCCGCCCGCCAGTATCACCTGACCTTTGGCTTGCATATCCCCGAAGTGCGTGAGGTGGCGCGTCTGATGGGACCGCGCTTGCTGGGGGTGGCAGTGGTACAGCTCAACTTCTTACTCAATACCATCCTGGCTTCCGCCCAACCCGAAGGCTCGCTCTCCGGGTTGAGCTTGGCTTTCCCGTTGATGATCATGCCCGAAGCGGCCATCGCCCAGGCGATCGCCATTGCCGCTTTACCCACTTTTTCGGCTCAGGTGGCGCTGGGCAAATTATCGGAGATGCGCGATTCACTGGCTGCCACGCTGCGCAGCGTGTTGCTGTTGGCCGTGCCAGCCACCTTTGGCTTAATTTTGCTGCGCGAGCCGATTGTGCGCCTGGTGTACATGCGCAATGAATTCGACGAAACCTCACTGCAATTTGTAGCCTGGGCGTTGCTGTGGTACGCGGCCGGGCTGGTCGCGCACTCGCTGGTCGAGATCACCGCGCGCGCCTTCTATGCCCTGCACGATACCAAAACCCCGGTATTGATCGGCATCGCTGCCATGAGCCTCAACCTGGTGCTGAGTCTGGCCTTTAGCACCCTGTTCCGCTCTTGGGGTTGGATGCCGCACGGCGGACTGGCCCTGGCCAATTCGCTGGCCACCGCCTTAGAAACTGTGGGTTTGCTGGTGCTGATGCGCCGCCGCCTCAACGGATTAGGCGGGCGCGCCATCTGGATGTCTGCCGCGCAGGCGCTGGCCGGATCGGCCGCGATGTGCGCCGCGCTGCTGGCCTGGCTGGCCTGGTCTGGCGCGATGCCCGCTTCCATCACCGCCCTGGGCGGCGTGGTGTGTGGCAGTGCGGCTTACCTGCTGGTGCTGGCCGCGCTGAGAACCCCCGAACTGGGCCTGTTATGGAGCCTGCCCCGCCGCTTGCTGAGCCGCCTGCGAAAATAAACCTCCCCCGAACATTCCGAGGGAAGTATCGCCAATCAATTCACCTTTTGTCTATGGCTTAATCATCCAACAGACGCCGTTCGCCTTCCAGCGCGCGGATGCCGGTGACATCCTGCGACACTTCCAGGGTGCCTTTGTACACCCCTTGCGCGTCGCGCATGGCGTAGTAGCGGATGTGGATAAACTTGCCCATCATCTGAATCCAGAACTCGGCCACGTCGCGCTTGCCGGCGCGGAAATCATCCAGAATGCGCTGCACCGCGTCCAGGCTCTTGGGCGGGTGGCAGAATTGCACCTTGCGCCCAATGATCGCTGCCTGACGTTCGAAAATCCGTTCCTTGGTTTGCGAAAAGAAGCGCACCTCGTCCTTCTCATCCACAAAGGTCACATCCACCGGCAGGTTGGTCAGCAGCAGATTGATCTGCTCGGCGCTCAACAGGCCCGTATCCAATCCAATCAAACCAGCCGGCGCGGCAGTTTGCGGTGCCTTGGCTTGCGCCGCTCGTTGTTCTTCTTCCAGAATGACCTGGAATGCGGGCTTCCATTGGGTGCCGGGCTGCACGAAGAAGTACCCCAATTCACCCTCTTGCTCGCGGATGGAGGCCCATTCTTCTTCTTTGAGGCGCTGCATGGCTGCCGGGAAGAGGATCTTCTCTTCTTTGTAGAACATCTCTTTCATTGGCGTTTCAAACGCTTCAAAGGTTTCCATCACCAATTTTGCCAACTCGGGGCTGTTGGCGGTCGCGCCTTGCTCCAGCTGCGCGCTCATCTTCTTCCACTCAGCCCGGATCTGGTCGTGAATGCCCCACATCACCTGCGATGGGCCAGTGAACCCGTACTTCTCCAGCAGCGAGAAAAGCAAATTCTCTTTGCGCAAGTAGTGCTTCTCAAACTGACGCACTTCTGCCAACGCCGCGACCACTGCCTTGCGCCGTGATTCGGCTGGTTCGGCCGCGTATTCCTCCCCGGTTTTACGCAAGGTGCGCAGCAGACGTTCGGCTACCTGGTTCTCAGCCCGGAATGTGAACACCGGGTGTCCGGGAACTGTGTCGGGCTCGCGCTGCAGATCCAGCGATTCACGCACCACCGCCACATGCAGGTCACACAGGCGTTGTACCTCAGAAACCGGCAACCCTTCAGAAATGAGCATCTGCTCCACTTCGGCAATCTCACCCGAATCGGCAATCTTCACCAGTTCGGCAAATCGCTGCTGTACTACTTCCAACGGTTGGCCTTCATGCAAGCCTTTCAATACTTCCTTCAACAGCTCTTTTCGGCGGCTTGTGTTATTGATATATTCACTCATCTTATCCTCCAGGTTGTTTGCAGAATGATTAAACGAAAGGCGGTTACCGGCGCTCAGCCCAACCAATCATGAACGGCACGCTGATCGCCCCTACCGGGCAGGTATCTTCGCAACGCGCGCACAGTGTGCAGCGTTCCGGTTCAGCCAGTTGGGGCAGCGCGTCCAATTCAGCGATCACCCCAGTTGGGCAAACCTGAGCGCAAGCGCCGCAGCGCGTACAGCGAGATAAATCAATGGTGGGGAGTGGATTTTGTCCCTTGCGCATTTTTTTCGCCTTTCTGGATCGTTTCTACATCCAGCATAGCGCAAGGAAAAAATAAATAATACGACTTAAGTCTGATTTGTCAGGATTCGGCTTCTCGTTCCAGGCCTTCCCGATCGAGCAGCAACAACCTGGCCCCCTCACGGCGCACCAGACCGCTATCCATAAACCCGCGCAAGGTCCGGCCGATCACATCCCGCACCGTGCCCAAATGCGCGGCGATCTCATCCTGCGTCCATTGCGCTGAAACCTGCCCGCTTTCCGCCTGCTCTAAAAGGAAGCGCGCCAGCCGGCCGCGCACTGAATGGAGCGAGAGGTCCTCCACCAGATCGGTTAAATGATCCAGGCGTTTGGCAAAGTCCCGCAATACCGCATAGGCCAGATCGGGATGCTTTTGCAACTGGCGGCGGTAATCTTCCACTGGAATCAGCAGCAGGGTCAACGGCGTCAACGCACGCACCGCCGAGCGCAGCGGACTATTCTCGTCCAGCGCGGGCACGGTATTAAAGTGCATTCCCGGTCCCAGATTGGCCAGCACCTGCTCGCGGCCGGAAAGGGTCATCCGGTAGATTCGCGCCGCGCCGGATTGGACAAATCCCACCCAGCGGCAGGGGTCGCCTTCCAATTGAATAATCTGTTCCGCCTCAAAATCCTTTTGAATCGCGCATTGTGCCAGGTCTTGCAAAGTTGTCTGGCTTAAACTGGAAAACAAGGGTTGTTGGGTAATCAATTGGATTAAGGGGGTCATTTCACTTTTGATTATACTCATTTGGCGGGACGGCAAACAAGAGCGCTCACATCGAGTAAAATAGGGTTGCATTAACCGGATTGAAAGGATGAACCATGACTGACACAATTGGAAAAGAATTCATGCGCAAGACGCGCTACGCAAATATGCCGCCTTCTATGCAGGACCAGGGCTTGCCTCAGCCGCCCCTCGAGCTGCCTTGCAAATCCATGCTGGAAAAAATTGCCTTGCCCGCCATCGAAGATGTTTCCATCCCTTCCATGGACGTGACCCAGGCATTGGGCCAACGCAAAACCCTGCGCAAATACAGCGATGCGCCGCTGACCCTGGCCGAACTCGCCTACCTGTTGTGGGCCACCCAGGGTGTGAAAAGCGTGAAAGAAAACGCGCACACTTTCCGCGTGGTGCCTTCAGCCGGGGCGCGTCACGCCTTTGAGACCTACCTGCTCATCAACCGCGTGGAAGGCCTGAAACCCGGGCTGTACCGCTACCTGGCTCTCGAACACGCCCTGGTCTTGCTGCCCAGTGATCCCGACCTGCCCATGAAATTATCCGAAGCCAGCCTCAAGCAGTCCAAAATCGCCCACAGCGCGGTGACCTTCATCTGGGTCGCGGTGCGCGAGCGCATGGTCTGGCGCTACAACGAGCGCGGCTACCGCTACCTGCACCTGGATGCCGGGCATGTCTGCCAGAATCTGTACACCGCCGCCGAACCGATCGACTGCGGCTTGTGCGCCATCGCCGCTTATGACGATGAGGCAGTCAACGCGTTACTCGGCCTGGATGGCGAGGAATTGTTCGCCATTTATATGGCATCTTTGGGCAAGAAATAAACCCGGACGCAATCAATACCAATGCTGGGGCGTGTTGATCGCGCCCCATTTTTCATTTAAACAATATTGAATTAAGCGCGCAGTCTAATATCCACTACACATAAGCTGGTGAATGCGGGTAGCTGAATTGATCGGTCAACCAGTTGCGCGAATGCTCGTTTTTATGTACAATCATAACAGTTGTAATGTTACCGGTAACATTATCGGGCATGCAACTCCATAATTCCGCTGTGCGAGGTGCCATGCTCAAAATTGCCAATCCCCTAGTCAGCAGCACGCGAATTCAAACTTCCAATGGCCAGCGCTGGTTGTATGCCCTCGGCAATCTGGGCTGCGCCATTCCTTACCAGACCGTTGGCGCGGTCTTGTTGTTTTTCTACGTGGATGTACTCAAACTCTCTCCCGTGTGGGCGGCAGCGGTGATGACCGGTTACGCCATTTTCAACGCGATGAACAACCCGGTGATGGGTTATCTCTCGGACCGTACCAAATCGCGCTGGGGACGGCGCATTCCCTTTATTCTTTTTGGGACTCTGCCCTACGCCTTGTTCTTCGCCGCCTTGTTTCTGGCGCCTTTCAACGGCGCCACTCAGCCGATCCCCCTGCTGATCTGGTTCATTGTCACCTTGTTCCTGTTCGAAACCCTGGCCACCATTGTACAAACCGCTTACTACGCCTTGCTGCCAGAGATGTTCTCCGAATACACCGACCGCACCAGCGTGTCTGTGCGTATGAATATCTTTATGACTGTGGGGTTGATCATCGGCGCGGCGCTCCCCATATCGCTGGCCACCATTTTCGGCTGGCCGTTTATGGGCATGCTGCTTGGGTTGATTTCTGCCGCCGCGCTGCTGTTCTCCGTCAAGGGCATGTACGAACGAGAATCGAATCTCAGCGCGCCCGAAGTGCCACTTTGGCAATCTATAAAAGCCACCTTTAATAACCGCAGCTTTATCACCATCGTCTTTGCCCAAACCATGCGCCATTTTGCCACCGCGGTTGCCTCTTCGGGTTTGGCTTTTTACGCCAAATACAGTCTCGGCGCCGACCCTTCCTCTTCCTCCATGATCCTGGCCACCATTTTTATTGTTGCCACCCTGGCGCTCTACCCGTGGAAGCATTTCCTCGCCAATCGTCTGGAAGCCCGCACCACGTTATTAATTGCCTATGTATTAATGGGTCTGTCCACCATTCCGTTGTTTCTGGTGCAAAGCCTGCTGGCAGCCATGCTCACCGCCGCCTTCATGGGGATAGCGCTGGCTGGTTTGTTGTTAATGGGCGATGTGACCCTCTCCGATGTGATTGATGAAGACGAAACCAAAACCGGCCAGCGTCGCGAAGGCATGTATTTTGGCATGAGTGGCTTTATTATCACTTTTGCCTACGCGCTCAGCTCGCTGGTTTTCGGCTGGATCTCCACCACCTATGGATACAATCCCCAGGCGGCCACCCAACCAGAAAGTGTGGCGCTGGGTTTTCGCGTTTTTATGAGCATTCCACCCGCCATTGGCTCGCTTCTGGCGGTTGTAGCCCTGGTATTCTACCCGCTGCACGGCCAGCGGCTTAAGCAGGTAAAAGCGCAGCTTAAAAACCAATCTACTGATAACCAATCCTAATTTTCTCGAAATCGCAGGTACCGGATGACTTTTCTAATTGCCGCTGTTCTCATTGTCTTGGCGTTGCTTTTCAGCGGGCTTTATTTTGCATACGTCGCTACCTTTCCAAAGTGTTTCGGATTCGATGAAACCTATGAAATCGAAAAAACCAACGGAAAATTGGTTGAGGATGAATTTCAAAGCTGGGAAAAAGAAGTTGTTACCATTCCATCGCCTTACGGTTACAATTTATATGGTTACTATTTCCCTGTGCCCGACTCCAAACGCGGGGTGATCCTTTCGCACGGGATCACCTACACCCTGTTTGGCTCGGTAAAATATATGAAGATCTTCCGCGATTTGGGTTTCAACATCCTGATCTACGATCTGCGCAATCATGGGAAAAGCGGTGGACGCAACTCCACCTTCGGCTATTATGAAAGACACGATCTGCAGGCGCTGACCAGCTGGATGTTCCAGAAACTGGGGACCGATGCCGTCATCGGTACCCATGGCGAATCGATGGGCGCGGGAATCACCATTATGCACGCCGCCATCGATCCGCGCTTAAGTTTTGTGATCGAAGATTGTAGTTACAGTAATCTGAATGACTTGTTTGGCTACCGCGTGAAAAAAGATTACCATCTTCCCTCATTTCCGCTCATTCCGCTATCCAGCCTGATGAGCAAGTTACTTACCGGCATGCGCTTCGAGGCGGTTCAACCAGCTGAGGAAATCAAAAAGATCAGCGCGCCAGTGCTCTTGATCCACGGAGCGGATGATGATTTCATCCCTACCCGTCAGGTATACGAATTGTATGAAAACAAGATCAATGGTCCGCGAAAATTATACGTTGCCCCAAACGCGGCGCACGCCGAATCCTTCTGGAATAATCAAGAAGAATACACCCGGGTTGTAACCGACTTCTTGCTTGAAAACCATATTCTTTAACCCAAACTTATCGAGGATGATCATGTCTGAAATTCAAGAATTACACGAAGAGAAAGTTCCCCTGAAAAGCAGGATCTGGGTCTCCATCGCGGACGCAGCCTGCGCCATGCTGAACACCTTTGTGGTCAGTATCGGTCTGACGTATTATTTCACCAGCTTCCGCGGAATGGACCCCGGTCTGGCTGCCACCACCTGGCTGCTCTTTGGCATCTGGAACGCGGTGAATGATCCGCTGTTTGGTTACATCAGTGATCGCACCAAGAGCAATTTAGGACGGCGCATCCCCTATATCCGTTACGGTGCGCCAATTATTGGATTGGCTTTCGTGCTGTGCTGGATTAATTTCGGCGGCGCACAAGCCAGCCAAACGGTTATGTTCATCCAAATGACCGCGCTGCTCTTCATTTTTGATGTACTCTACACCGCAATTGCCACCAGCATCTATGTGATGCCTTTCGAAATGGCGGTATCTAACAAAGCCCGCAGCAGCATCTTCATCTGGAAACTAATTTTCTCCGTGTTTCCGCTGGCAGTGCCGCTGATCCTGTGGGGATTTATCAAGCCCGAGCCCGGTTCAGATCCTTTTACCTTCCAGATCATCATGGTCGCCTTCGGTATTGGCATGGCTTTGCTGATTTTCTTCAGCACGTATTTCTACAAAGAAATGCACTTCCAACAAGAGGAAGAACAGCTGCCTTTCTTGAAATCGCTTAAAGAATGCTTCACCAACCGCTCCTTCATCGTCTTTGAAGTGATCAGCTTCACCATCATTTACGTGCAAACCTCGTTGATGCTCGGTCTCAATTATTACCTGGCCGAATTCGACCTGCCGGCTGTCCCTCTCTATGCCGCCCTGGCGGTGGGGATTGTCGGCGGGGTTTTCCTGTTCGTCAATCGCCGCGAGCAATGGGGGGTAAAAGTCTGCACCATGGTGATGGCCGCGGTATTTTCGTTGGGTTGTTTCCTGATCCTGGG
>ENA-ORXD01002151-ORXD01002151.1-sediment-metagenome-genome-assembly--contig:-NODE-2151-length-13871-cov-4.015514_pt1 | contig 13871 bp, 11 predicted proteins | sample MGYA00237862_ERZ511471 | MGnify/ENA metagenome assembly ERZ511471 | reverse complement strand
CAATCAGCGGATCGATACCATCCAGGTGGTTGACGGCGGAAAGATTCAGGCTTACAGCCTGCCCGATCTCGTGGGCGAAAAATATCGGGCGATGATCCAGCAGAAATCACGAAACCGGGTGAGGAGGCAGGATGCCTTCGATATCTACTGGCTTTTGAAGAAGGGATATCTGAACGACGAGGAGCTGAAGATCCAGGTATATCGTTCATTGCTCATGAAAGCGGACTCCAGGGCAATCACCGTCGACAGAAACTCCCTGGCCGACGAGGAGATCGTCAAACGCTCGAATGCTGAGTACGCAACCCTTGCCGACGAGATCGATGGAGAATTGCCTTCGTTCGATACCGTCTATCGCGCTGTGAGGAATTACTACGAGGCCTTGCCGTGGGAAACGTGATCGACGTTCCGGACGATATGGGTGTGGATGGCTTCGCACCTGCGGGGATGCGGGGCAGAGAGCATGCCCGGAAGCCATCGTTTCAGAGTAAGAGGATCATTGCTTCTCGCCCACGGCCTTGAAGAAGGTGTAGCAGAACACCCCGTCGGGCTCCGCCGTCCGGTAAAGGTCCCGGATCCCGGCGTCGAAATCGGCCGGTTCGATCATGCCCGCCTTCAGGGAAGATTCCCGGACCCCCTCGATCATGGCCGTAAAGGTTTTCTTCGTGAAACCCTCCACGAAACCCGGTTTCGAGGCGTCGACGTAGACCATCCTGGGGGAGACGCGGATGCCGTCGTACCCGGCCTCGGTGAGGAGGGGGTACAGTTCCCTGCCGATCATGGCATTCCCGCCCGCTTTCCGCTGCAGTTCGACCTGGCACCGGATCGCCCTGTGGGCGGCTTCGCTGTCCGGGTGAAAGAAGGTCGAGCCGTGGTCCCCCTCGATCACCGTGATCGTCCCTCCCCGCCTGAGATGCCTTCCCAGCAGTCGAAGGGCCTTCACCGGTTCCGCGAGATGCTCCAGGAGGAAACAGACGAAGACGTGGTCAAAGGCGCCGGGACCGTAAGGCAGGTGGAAAATGTCCGCCCGTTCCACCCGGACATTCCCGAGACCGGCCGCGGCGACGTTCTTCCCGGCCTCGGCGACGGAGGCTTCGGAAATGTCGAAAGCGGTGATGAAGGCCCCGGGGCTGTTTTTCGCCAGCGTCAGGGTCTGGGCGCCGACGCCGCAGCCGGCCTCCAGAACGCGGCTTCCCGGCGGGTACGTGGTGTCGGAGTGGAGCAGTTCGACCAGCGTGCCGGCCTGGTCCTGCAGTCGAAGGTTCTCCCGCGGGTCGTATCCGTGAACGTAGGCTGTGGTCATCCTTTTTCCTCAACCTTTCCGGGGAAAGCCCCCGTCCCGCCGAAATCCCGCCGGCCGGGGGCCGCGTCGCGGGCCTGTTCCCTCGCGTAGGCGGGCGCCTTGGGGGTCTTGTGCAGGTCCCCGTACCGTCTCGAGGACGGGTAATATTCCGCCGCGAACTGAACGATTCCGGCGGTCTTTTCGCCGGCGACGCTTTCGATGAAGGCGAGCATGGCGTCCATCCCCGCCGACACGCCCGCCGCCGACCAGATGCTGCCGTCCCGGACGAATCGTTCCTCGACGACCGTGACGTCAGCCAGGGCTCGAAGGCCGTCGAGCGAATTCCAGTGCGTGGTGGCTTTCTTCCCGGACAGGAGCCCCGCGCGGTGCAGGAGGAAGGCGCCCGTGCACACGGAAAGCACGGCCCTGCAGGATTTCGCCTGTCCGGCGATGAAGCGGATCAGGTCTTCGCTTTCGACCTCCCGGCGCGTGCCCTCGCCGCCGGGAACGAGAAGGAAGTCCAGGGGAGGGCACTCATCGAAGGAGACATGGGGAACGACGACGAGTCCTTTCGCGCAGGAGACCGGCGCAAGGGACCGGGCCGCGATCAGGCAGTTTCCCGGGCCTCCCGCGAACTTTTTCCACATGCCGAGAAATTCCCACGGCCCGATGAAATCGAGTTCCTCCACGTCCGGAAACACGAGAACGCCGAAGTTCATACGATCTCCTTTCCCGCTCCGTCCTTTGTTTCTCCTCCCATGGACCCGCCGTCCCGATGCTCCCGTCGCCGGGATTCGGGCGACCTGCCGCCGGATTTGTTATCCTTGCCGTATGAAAAAGGGTTATTTCGGATTTTCACGACTTCGTCAAGGGCGAAATCCATCGATCCCGGGACCGTCCCTCCGGCCCGGGGGGGACGGGGCGGTTTGACTTCGGCCGGCGAGGAATTAAGTTATATAAAAAAGGAAAAATCATGAAATCCGGGATAAAAACAAAAGCGACGATAGCGGGCATGCTGCTTTTGCTCCTGGTTGCGGCGATCCCGAACCACGGCATGGCGGATGCGAGGGAAAATGGTGAAATGATAAAAACGGAGAGCACGACCATGAAGGATACGAATGCGGGCGACACCGGTTCGAAGGAAAAGGCCCGGCCGGGAAGCTGGAAGGATTTCAAGAAGCCGGACGACGCCGCCTTGAAGGAAACGTTGACCCCGGCGCAATACTGCGTGACCCAGGAGGAGGCGACGGAACGGCCCTTCGGGAATGAGTTCGCCGACAACAAGAAAGAGGGCATTTACGTGGACGTGGTGTCCGGGGAGCCCCTGTTCAGTTCCCGCGACAAGTTCGATTCGGGAACGGGCTGGCCGAGTTTCACCCGGCCCCTGGAGCCCGGCAACATCGTGACCCGGGAGGACCGGAAGATCCCCTACATGCCCCGGACGGAGGCCCGAAGCCTTCGCGGCGACTCCCATCTCGGCCACGTGTTTTCCGACGGTCCGGCGCCGACGGGAATGCGGTACTGCATGAATTCGGCGGCCCTCCGGTTCATCCCGGTGGAGAAACTGGAGGAGGAGGGTTACGGGGAATACCTGGTCCTTTTCGCGGACCGGAAGTCCGAAGGGAGGGCCGAGCCTGCGACGGCGACCTTCGCAGGCGGGTGTTTCTGGTGCCTGCAGAACGTTTTCGACCGGCTGGACGGCGTTGTTTCGACCGCCGCGGGCTACACCGGCGGGAGCAGGAAGAACCCTTCCTACGAGGAGGTCTCCTCGGGGACGACGGGGCACGCCGAGGCGGTCCGGGTCCGTTACGATCCCGCGAAAATAAGCTACGCCGAACTGCTCGATGTCTTCTGGCACAACATCGATCCCTTCGTGAAGGACCGGCAGTTCTGCGACGTGGGATCCCAGTACCGGACGGCGATTTTCTATCATGACGAAGAGCAGCGGCGGCTTGCCGGGGAATCGAAGGCGAAGCTGGAGCGTTCGAGAAAAGCCGACGGCCCCGTTTACACGGAGATCGTCCCGGCGGGGGACTTTTATCCCGCCGAGGAATACCACCAGGAATTCTATCGGAAAAGCCCCCTCCGTTACGGGCTCTATCACTCCGGGTGCGGCAGGGACAACCGCCTGAAGGAACTCTGGGGCGAGGGAACTCCTTGACACGTGCCGTTTCCGCTGGTATCCGGGTACCATGAACGGAATACATCACTTTGAGCTCAGGGTTTCCGGGGAGGTCATCGACGACAACGGCCACATGAACAACGTGGCCTACATCCGGATCATGCAGGACGCGGCCGTCGACCATGCGGACCGTTCGGGATGCACCGCGGCGACCCTGGAGGCGGGAGCGACGTGGTTCATTCGTTCCCATTTCATCGAATACCTGCGGCCGGCGTTTTCGGGAGACCCCGTCACCGTCCTGACCTGGGTCTCCGGATTCAAGGGGGCGAGGTCGTTCCGCGAATACCGCTTCCTCAGAACGTCGGACAGCACCCTCCTTGCCAGGGGAAATACGGACTGGGTCTTCATCGACGCGAAGTCGGGCCGGCCCCGCCGCATCCCCGTTCGGGTGAAGGAAACCTTTCCCCTCGTTCCGAAAGAGTGGGGCCCCTTCGATGAGAGATGAAATCGGCGCTGATCGTTGAGGGCGGGGCGCTCCGGGGGATTTTCTCGGCGGGGGTCCTCGACGGTTTTCTCCGGCGAAGTTTCAATCCCTTCGATTTTTCCATCGGCGTGTCGTCCGGCGCGTCCAACCTCGCGGCATACCTTGCGGAAATGGAGGGACGGAACGCCCGTATCTACATGGACCATTCCCTGAGGCCCGAGTTCGTGAATCCCGCCCGGTTCCTCCGGGGCGGCCATCTCATGGACCTGGACTGGCTGTGGGTGGTCACGATCCGGGACATGCGGCTCAACCGGAAGGTCATTTACTCGAAAGGGAAGCCCTTCTTCGCCGTCATGACCGACGTGGCCTCGGGAAGGGCGGTCTACGAGGAAACCCGGCCGGACAATCTCGAAGACGTTCTCAAGGCTTCCAGCGCCATGCCGCTCCTGTACCGGGGGTTCCCCGTGATCGACGGCAGGCCCATGGCGGACGGCGGCATCGCCGACGCCCTCCCCGTGGCGGAGGCGATCCGGAGGGGCGCATCCCGCCTCATGGTCCTCCGTTCGAGGTCCCTGGAATACGTCAAGGGCCGGGGCCTGTCCGACCGTTTCATGGAGTGGTATCTGAGGAAAACGCCGGCCCTGGCGAGGACCGCCGCCGGAAGGGCGGACCGTTACAACCGGTCCGTCTCGCTGATCCGAACGCCTCCGCGGGGCGTGTCCGTCGTGGAGGTGTGTCCTCCTTCCCGGTTCCGCGTCTCCCGGCTGAGCCGCGACCGCGCCGTTCTCGACGAAGGGTATGAAATGGGGCTTGCCGCGGCGGGAGAGACGATCCGGAGGTGGGAAAAGGAATCGATCCCCCGGTGACGTCCCGCCGGATCAGGGGCCTTTTCCACGGCCGCCGGGAATGTCCCCGGGTGCCGCAATCCCCCTGCGTTCGAGGAGGGACCCCTCGAGCCGGTACAGCTCGATCAGGGCCTTCAGATGGTTCGTGATGGCCAGGATTTCGGAGATCCTGCTCGACAGCAGGTCCCGCTGGGCCTGGCCGACCAGAAGGGTCGTCGATTTTCCCACCCGGAACTTTTCCGTCTCGATCCGTTCCTTTTCCTCCTGGAGGATCCGGGTCGCCCGGGTCGCCGCGATCTGTTCCTTTGTCCGGGTCGCCTCGACCCATGCGGACCGGACGTCCACCTGGACCAGCTGGGTCATGTTGGACAGGGCCTCTTCGGCCTGTTCCCTCCGGAGAAGGGATCTTCGGTGTTTCGCCCGGGCCTCGCGGTTGAGGAGGGGGTATTCGAGGGAAAACCCCGTCAGGATGTCGTAGGATTTGCCGTCAAGATCGTCGAGGGACTTCCCGAACGAGCCCGCGTACCCCGTTTTTCCCAGGTCGATGAAAAAATCCATCCTGGGGAGAAGGCCGTTTTTCGTCTTCACGATTTCCAGGTCTTCCCATTGGGCCTGCAGCCGGGCCTGGTTCAGGTCCGGCCGCATCCTGAGGGCGATTTCCACGTGGCTGTCCACGCAGTCGAGGGTGACGTCGGGAATCTTCGGTTCGTAAAGAAGGGTGACCTTCCGGTCCCAAAGATCGCCGCCCGGCGGATTGAGAAGCCGGAGGAGCTGGAGGCGGCTCTTTTCCAGGGTGCTCCGGGCGTTGATCAGGCCCTCCCGGCGGAGGGCGATCTCCGCTTCCGCGGCGGCGAGCTCCGACTCGGCGAGGGAACCGATCCGGATCATTTCCTCCGTCTGGAACTTCTGCTGTTCCGCGAGCCGCAGGGACTCGAGGAAGATGTCGATCTGCCGTTCCGCGGAGGCGTGGCTCCAGTAGGATTCCTCCACCTGGGCGATAAGGGTTTCCGCGTATCCCCGGAGTTCGTAGAGGGACATCCTCGTGTCCGTCCGGGCCTGGCGGAGCGCCGCGAGGTTGTAGCCGATCCCCGCCCCCCGGAGAATCGCCTGGGTGACGGAAAGGCCGATCCGAGAACCGTGAAAGTCGTCGCTGTAAAGATCGGACCAGGACCGGCCCGTGGAAAGGTTCACGCCGATCTCCGTTCCCGTGGGAAGATATTCGGACAGACCGAGGAACGCGCTGTCCTCGTTGTCCAGCGACTCCTTGTCCTTCCGTTCCGGGGTGTCGATCCTTTCCCGGAACCTGGAGACCCCCGCCGAAAGCAGGGGATCGAAGGCCGCCCGTTCCTCGTCCTCGGCGGTTCTCATGATCGCCGGGTGGAGCTTCTCGATTTTCAGGGACCGGTTGTTTTCCAGGGCAAGGAGGACGGCGTCCTCCACCCGGACGGCCAGCGGTCCCTCCGGCGGCGGCGCCGGCGCGGGGGGCGGTACCTCCTCCTTCGCCGCGGCCGTCTCTGCCGCCGCGGCCGCGCCCGGGGACAGCGGCTTGGGACCTACGAAATCCTCCCGGTCGGTTCCCGCCGGGCCCGCGCAGGACCCGATGAGGAAGGAGAACGCCAGGAGGACAAGAAACGCTTTTCCGGAAGCGGTGATGTTCATGACGGACCGGGATGCTCCTTTTCCGGTGGATTTTCTTTCCTCCTCCTCACCAGCCGGGTGTCGAAGAAAAGATAGACCGAGGGAATGATCAAAAGGGTGATGAGGGTCGAGCTTGCCAGGCCCCCGATGACGGTCCGCGCCATGGGGGCTTGCACTTCGCCCCCTTCGCCGAGCCCGAAGGCGAGGGGGAGCATGGCGAGGATGGTGGTCGTGGCGGTCATGAGAATGGGGCGAAGCCGCCGCCGGCCCGCTTCCTCGATGGCTTCCCGGAGGGGCAGCCCGTCGCGGCGGCGGAGCAGGTTCGTGTGGTCCACGAGGAGGATGGCGTTGTTCACCACGATCCCCGCCAGGAGGATGCAGCCGATGAAGGACTGGACGTTGAAGGTGCTGCCCGTGAGGAACAGCGCGAGAATCACGCCGATGGCCGCCATGGGAACGGAGAACATGACCACCATGGGATAGCGGAACGACTCGTAGAGGGAGGCCATGACCATGTAGACCAGGATCAGGGCGAGGATGAGGCTGACGACGAGTTCGCGGAAGGCCTTCTGCTGTTCCTCGTAGTCCCCGCTGATGACGATGCTGAAGTCCTTGGGAAGCGCCACGGACCGTAGTTTCCCGCGGATATCCCTGAGAATGGAACCCATGTCCCTTCCGGTGATGTTGGCGGAGATCGTCACCACGCGTTCCTGGTCCTTCCGCTCGATCTGGACGGGACCCTTCAGCGGTTCCACGGAGACCACGTTCCTGAGCACCACCGGCTCCCCGTCCGCGCCGGTCAGGGTCAGGTCGAGGATCTCCCCGGTGGCCATCCGGTCGGCGCCGTCGATTTTCACCCGGATGTCGTACTCGTCGCCGCCCTCCCGGTAGGTGCCCGCCAGGGTCCCCGACAGGATGGTCTGAAGGGTGTTGGCGACCTGGGAAACGGTGAGCTTCAGGTCCGCCGCCTTCCCCCGGTCCACGGAGACGATTTCCTCGGGGGTTCCCGATTCGCTGCTTGTCTGGGCGTCTGTGACGCCGTCGACGGATTCCACGAGTTTCCGGACCGTTTCCGCCAGCGTCGTCGCCGTTTCCAGGTCGTATCCCCGCACTTCGAGCTGGATCTTTTCGACGCCTCCCGAAAAGATCCGGAACAGGAAGAGCCCCTGTCCCGCCCGGGTCCGGATGACCATCCCGGGAATCCCGGCGAGCTTCTTCCGGAGATCGGCGGCGATTTCCTCGCTGGAACGGGACCGCTCCGACCGGGGCACCAGGGCGATCTGCATCTGCCCGGCGTGGGAACCCCGGGAGCGCCATCCCGATCCGCCCATGGAGGTCACCGTGTTTTTCGCCTCGGGAACCTCGCGGTCGACGATTTCCTGGATGGTGCGGAACTTCTGCGCAAGGAGATCGAGACGGGTCCCCACTTCCATTTCGGCGTTGATCTGGACCTCCCCTTCGTCGGCGGAGGGCATGAATTCCACCCCGATGAGGGGAATCAGGGCGAGGCTTCCGGCAAGGAGAAGGAACGCAGCGAGAATCGCCGTTCCGGACCTCGCCAGGGCCGCCCGGAGAAGCCGCGTGTAACCTTTTTCCAGCGCCGAGAGGAGCCGGGTGCTCCATTCGTAAAGACCGCGGGTCCAGCGCCGGTCCGGGCCCCCTTCATGGAGGCGGAGGAACTTCGCCGACATGACGGGCACGATGGTAAGCGATACCAGGAGGGCGCACAGGAGGGCGAAGCTCACCACGGAGGCAAGCTGGATGAACATGACGCCCGACATGCCCCGGACGAAAACGAGCGGGAGGAAAACGGCCAGGGTCGTCAGGGTGCTTGCCACGATGGGCGCCACCACCTCCCCGGCGCCCCGGATGGTTCCGCTTTCGGCTCCTTCCCCCGCTTCCCTGTGACGGTAGATGTTCTCCAGGACCACGATGGCGTTGTCCACGAGCATCCCGATGCCCAGGGCGAGCCCTCCCAGGGTCATGATGTTCAGGGTGTATCCCCCGAAGTACATGAGGGCGAAGGTGGCGACGATGGAGACGGGAATGGCCGTGGCGATGATGAGGGTGCTCACCACGTTCCTGAGGAAGAACAGGAGGACGAAGACGGCGAGGATGCCGCCGTACAGGGCCATGGTCCCCACGTTGGTGATGGAGTTCCGGATGTACTTGGAGGTGTCGATGATGGGAGTGAGGTGGATCTGGGGGAGATCCCGGTTGATTTCATCCGCCTGTTTCAGGACCCGCGCCGCCACTTCGGCGGTGTTCGTTCCCGACTGCTTCCGGATTCCCAGGCGGATTCCAGGTTTCCCGTTCACCGTGATGAGACGGGTCATCTTTTTCCACGTGTCGTCGATCCGGGCGATGTCGCGAAGCCGCGTCGGGGCCCCCTCGCGGATGGCGACCACCGTGTTTGCGAGCTGGTCCAGGCTCGTGAACTCCCCCCGCGTGCGCAGGGTGATCTCGAAGTTGCCCCGGTCGATGGAACCCGCGGGCAGGGTCACGTTGCCTTCCTCGACCCGGTCCAGAATCTGGTCGAGGGAGAGGTCCATGGCCTTGATCTTCTCCCCGTCGATGTTGACCTGGATTTCCCGTTCGTAGGCGCCCCAGACATCCATGGCCGCCACGCCGGGGATCCTCTCCATCCGGTTCTTCACCTGTTTGTCGATGAAGGTCGCCAGATGGACGGGATTGAGGCTGCTGTGAACCCCGAAGATGACGATGGGAAAGTTGGCGACGTCGAATTTATACAGGGTGGGGCGTTCCGCGTCCTCGGGAAGCCTGGAAATCACCCGGTCGAGGCGGTCCCGGATGTCGTTGGATGCCGTGTCCAGGTCGGTGCCCCAGGAAAAGGTCACCCGCACGTTGCTCGTCCCCTCCGAGGAGGAGGAATAAACGCTTTCCACCCCCGGGACGGCGCTGATGGCTTCCTCGATGGGCCGGGTGATGAGCTGCTCCACCTCCTCGGGGCTCGCGTTTTCGTACAGGGTCCGGACCGTCAGGGTGGGGTAGGTGACGTTGGGCATGAGATCGATGGGAAGGCGCGCCAGGGAGATTCCTCCCAGGATGAGGATGATGAGGACCATCATGACGGTGGAGACGGGGCGATGGACGGCGATGCGGGGAATGTTCATGGGTTCAGGCCGGCGAGGAGCTTTCGGCGGAGCCGTCTTTCCGGGGCGGCTGCCCCGAGTCCCCGGGAAGAAGGATGGAAGCCCCGTCCTCCAGGAGATGCTGTCCCACGGTGACCACCAGTCCGGAGACGGCGGGATCGAGGATCTCGGCCTTGTCGCCGCTGACGATGCCCACGGTGACGGGGACGAACCGGGCCTTGCCCGTCGCCCTGTCGGCCAGGAAGACGCCCTGGGTGCCGTTCCGCCGGACCAGGGCGTTCGCCGGGACCAGGGTGGCCGTTTCCCTCCGGCCGAATTCGATGCGGACACGGACGAACATTCCCGGCTTCAGGAACTCCTCCCGGTTGGGCACGGTGATCTCGACCCTCGCCTGACGGGCCGATTCCTTCAGGAGGGGGGCGATGCGGGTGATGGCGCCGGGGAAGGTCCTGCCGGGATAGGCGTCCGTCTGAAGAACGGCGCTCTGCCCCGGCCGGATGCTCGGGTAATCCCTTTCGATCACGTAAATCACCGCCGTCAGGGGATCGATCCGGAGGATCGTCGCGATGGGCGTGTTGGCGGCCAGCATGGTCCCGCCGTCGACGAAACGTTCCCCCACGACACGGGTGTCGGGCCCGCCGTCCCAGACGGCCCGGATCCGGGTGTATCCCAGACGGACTTCGGCCGCCTTGAGGGCCGCCTCCTTCTGGGCCACCTGGGCTTCCGCCACCTTCCGCTTGGCCAGTGCCGCCTTGAACTGGGCCTCCGCGGCGTCGAGCTCCGATTCGGATACGATTTTCTTTTCGCGGAGGGCCCGGGCCCGTTCGAATTCCCTCTCCGCCAGGCTGAGGGCGCTCCGGTTCTCCTCCACGTTCGCCACGGCAACATCCAGCTCGGCCTTTGCCTGGTCCAGCTGCTGGAGGTATTCCGCGTCGTCCTGGAGGGCGATGAGCTGATTCCGGGTCACCCTGTCGCCGATGTTCACGAGGATTTTCTCGAGTTTCCCTGCCACTTTGGGAGCGACGGTGTACTGGGATTCCGGCAGGAGCGTGCCGGTGAAAATGCCCTCCTCCGTGATGGGCCCGGTGGTGACGGGGGCCGTTTCCACGGCGATGGCGGTTCCTCTCCCGACGGGGGATTTCGCCGGGGAGGGGGATATCCTCTGGAAGATCTGCCATGCCGCTGCGGCCCCGAGAAGGATGAGGACGGCAACGAGAAGTCTTTTTTTCATTCCAAACTTTACTCCCTCCGATGGTCCGGTCCGAGGTCGGTCCTGACCCCTTTCACTAATCAGCCGCCGGCAGGCGGTTGATCCGGCTGGCGGCGCAGGCGGCCCCGTAGCCGTTGTCGATGTTGACCACCGTGATGCCGGGGGCGCAGCTGTTCAGCATGGCGAGAAGGGCGGCGATTCCGCCGAAACTCGCCCCGTACCCGATGCGGGTCGGAACGGCGACGACGGGAACGCCCACCAGTCCTCCGACGACGCTCGGGAGGGCGCCCTCCATGCCCGCGACGACGATGAGCACCCTTGCCTCCCGGAGGAGTTCCAGCCTGTCCAGAAGGCGATGGATCCCGGCGACGCCCACGTCGTAAATCTTCACCACCCGGTTTCCAAGCATTTCCGCCGTCACGGCGGCCTCTTCCGCCACCGGCAGATCGGACGTGCCCGCGGTGACGATGGCGATGAAACCGGGCGCCTTCGGAATGTCCTCCCGGACGACGGACAGGGTCCTCGCGAGGGGATTGTATTCCGCTTCCGGGCAGAAGGCCCGGACATCCTCGAAATGCTCCTCCGTCGCCCGCGTTGCCAGGAGATTCCGGTGCCGTTCCAGCAGCTCCCGGAAGATCCCCGCGACCTGGTCCCTCGTCTTGCCTTCGCAGAACACCGTTTCCGGGAAGCCGTGCCGAAGTTCCCTGTGGGTGTCCAGCACGGCGAATCCCAGGTCCCGGAAGGGAAGGTCCCTGAGCAGTGCGACGCCCTCGTCGACGGAAATGCGGTCCCGGCGAAGATCGTCCAGCAGTTTTCTAAGATCCTGTTCCTTCATCGTTGCCCGTCGTTTTTTTCGGATCCGGGGCCGGGTTTCGGGATCAGTCCGCCCCGTATCCCCGAAGATCCACCGCGACCCGGCCCAGGCCGAGCGCATTCAATCCCTTTATCACGAAATCCCCTGTTTCTTCCCGGAAAAATCGTTGCCGGTCCTCCTTGCGGACCTCGATGACGGCGAACTCCCCGCGGTCCCGAACCCGCACGTCCCTGAACCCCAGAACGAGAAGGAGATCCTCGGCGGCTTCGATTCGTTTCAGCTTCAGGAGATCGACTTCCGAGTGGAAGGGAATCCGGGTCAGCAGGCAGGAGTCGGACTGCCGGATTCCCCCGCCCCCCCCCGTTCGGGACAGGGATCGTCTGACGCCGGCCTTTCCCATGGCGCTCTCGCGGAGCGGACTTCGGATCCCCAGTTCCTCCAGCGCCTTCAGGCCCGGACGGTCGGTCGTTCCGTCGTCCCGGTTCGTGCCCTCGATCACCGTCGCGAATCCCTCCGAACGGGCGGCGTCCGCGATCGCTTCCATCATTCTGCGCTTGCAGAGGTAGCAGCGGTTCTCCGGGTTTCTCCCCATGCCGCCGGCAAGGGGAAGGGGAAGCACCCTGTGCCGGACGCCGAGATCCAGGGCCGTCCGTTTCGCCGTTCCCAGGTCGCGGGAAAGGGTGTACGGAAAAGCAACCGTCAGGGCGAGCAGGTTGCCGCCCAGGGCCTTCCTTGCGGCGCGAAGAAGCAAGGTGCTGTCGGCGCCGCCCGAAAAGGCCACGGCGCAGGGGCCGATGCTCCCGATGGCTGCGACGAGACGCCCGTAAGGGCCTTTCCCGGCGGATGGGACCGGATTCACCTGTTCCGATCCTCCTCGCCGATGCTCCGGAGGATCTCCCAGAGCGAGACCCCGCATTCGTCGGCCAGCCTCCGGCAGTCGTCGAATTCCGGTTTCGTCCGGATCTTCCTGCCGTCCCGGATGGCGTGCTTCACCCGGACGGGACCGTATTTCGTGTGGAGGGTCTCCGTTTCCCGGTGGAGCGTGCTTCTTTCCACCGGGTGCCTCCGGATGCCCAGGGTGGTCGTTTCCTCGAGGAGGATGTCCTCCACGGCCTTCGCCGAACCGGGATCGGAAAGAACGGTGACGTTCGTGCCGGGACGGGACTTCTTCATGATCACCGGCGTCAGGAATGCGTCCGCCGCCCCCGCCTTCAGGAGCCGTTGCAGGACGTGCCCGTAGAATTCGGGGTTCATGTCGTCGATGGTGCATTCCGTTACGATCATCCGGTCTTCCGGGCGGGGGAGGGAAACTTCGCCGGCCGGTTCCCCGAGGACGGCCCGAAGCACGTTCGGGACCTCCGGGTCCCGCGTCCCGATGCCGTAGCCGATTGTCTCCGGACGGATGGAAATGCGGCTCGAAAAGATATCCGCCGTTTCCGCCAGGATGGCGGCGCCGGTCGGCGTGGTGGCCTCGTGGTTTACGCCGCCGATCCTGACCGGTATTCCGGAAAGGATCTCCAGGGTCGCCGGCGCGGGGACCGGCAGGATGCCGTGGCGGCCCGAAACAAAGCCGCCGCCGAGTTCCGGCGGGGAGGAAGCGACCGCGTCGACCCCCAGGCATTCGATGCACAGGGCATGGCCGACGATGTCAATGATCGAATCCGCCGCTCCGACTTCGTGAAAATGAACCGCCTCCACCTCCGTACCGTGAATCTTCGCCTCCGCCTCCGCCATGCGGCGGAAGATCCTCAGGCTTCTTTGACGGACCGGATCGGGCAGGGGGGCCCGTTCGATGAGGCCGCGGATGTCCCCGTAGGATCTCGGCGGCTCCGGGTGCCCCGTCCTCCCGGTGCGGAAGCGGGTCCCCGAAATGCCCCTCCGGGAATCCTTCAAAACCGTGATTTCGACGTCCGGAAGGGGCAGCCGTTTCAGGTTCTCGAGAAGGAAGGAAGCGTCGACCCCGAGGTCGAGAAGCGCTCCCAGGTTCATGTCGCCGCTGATTCCGGCGAAGCAGTCGTAATAGAGAATCACCAGGGACGGTCCTCCCGTGAGCGTTGTGCGGGAAATCCCGCTGCGGCGTTGTTGGAGTATATCAGAAAGAAAAAGGGGCGGAAAGGGCGGACAGCGGGAAAGCCGGGGCGTTCCGCCCCGGGAACGGAGACCGGGAAGGAACAGGCGGGGACGCGTGCGGATTATCCCGTTGATGTTCCCTCCCGATTGGGGTATCGTGACCCCGTCTTCCGCCGTTGTTTCACGAATGTTTGACGAACTCGTAAAAAGGCCGATTCGACACTTTTTCGAACGGCAAAGGAAAAAGCTCCATAGGCAAGGCGCCCGAATCCCGAGGACTGAGGCGTACTTCCGGT
>ENA-ORXD01002150-ORXD01002150.1-sediment-metagenome-genome-assembly--contig:-NODE-2150-length-13873-cov-4.726008_pt1 | contig 13873 bp, 9 predicted proteins | sample MGYA00237862_ERZ511471 | MGnify/ENA metagenome assembly ERZ511471 | reverse complement strand
AAATCCGCCGCGCCTCGCGGAGCTGCTGAAATATCTGCAGAGCCTTTTCCGGACTGTCCAAGGCCATGCCGTTGATTTCCTTAATGATGTCACCCCTCTGCAGCCCCAAGTTGGACAGGAGGGAGCGGGGGCGGATCATCTTGACTACGAAACCTTCGGTCTGACCGTTGACCACCAGAGGTTCCATGCGGGCGGATTTGAGCAGCTCGCCCAGATTGCTGCGGGCGCTCTCAGCTTCTTCCTTGGGAATCAGCCAGCGATTTTCACCGACCGATTGAATACTACTGCCACCACCCGGAGTTGGCGCCTGGCGCGAAACAGGAGACGTTGATCCTTCTTCCATGGTCAACGTTTCCCGACTGCCGTCCGAATAACTCAACGTCGCTTGAAGCCGTTGCACGTCAACCAGTTCTCCGCCTCCAGCAACCCGTTCCTGTAAACGGAAGACAGCGGTTTCCTTGCCGTCGTTGATCACGGCAAGCGAATCAGCCCCAGCCGCCACAGTCCCTAGCAGCCGCAAGCTGCCAGCCGCCTTGCGTGTCGCAACAGTTACCGGAGCGGACTCTTCATCACTCCCCTGGAGAGTGGTCGGTTTGGCCGTAGAGTCAAAAATGTTGCGTTGCAGAATAGGCTGATAATCGTTGAGAAGGGGATTGCGCAGGGCTTGGGTCCGTTTGGTTGAAACGGTTTGGCTGCTGCCCGGCGATGGAGTCAAAGCCAGGCCAATGAGGGTGCTGCACAGGAAGCCAAGGGCAATCCCGAGCAGAGCGGTGCTCAGTACATGAATTCCCCAGAAGTATCGTTGCAGAAAGGTCAGCATGAACTCCGTCCGGTTGCTTTGCGGCGATAATTAAAAAACAAAGCAAGCATAGTTGCTGAAAGGGTAAAATGCAAGGGCTTAACCGGGAGTTTTTCCCGCTTTTCAGTCTCAATCGACCTCAATGAATATTCGCTGAAAATGTATCTGGATGGTGTTGTTAAGGCGAAATGAATTAAAATGTGGGTTCGGTGTTGTCCTGAACCGATCGGATTCTTTTCTTTCCCTGTCTCGCCCCGTATGGAATAATGCCTTCTTCTTTCATCTTCAGCAAGGAGCCTGCCCATGTCCGAAGGACCTCGCCGTCTGTATCTCATTGATGGCTCTTCTTATATCTATCGTGCCTACTTCGCCATTCGTCATTTGTCCAATTCCAAGGGGTTTGCCACCAACGCGGTGTATGGCTTCATCAATATGTTGCTCAAGGTTGTGCGCGAACATCAGCCCGATCACCTGGCCGTGATTTTCGACGCCAAGGGGCCGACCTTCCGCAAGGGAATCTATCCCGAGTACAAAGCCAATCGTGCCGCCATGCCTGAAGATCTGGTGCCGCAGATACCGATTATCAAGGAAGTGGTGCGAGCCTTCAACATGCCGGCCATCGAACTGCTCGGCTTTGAGGCGGACGATATCATTGCGACCTTGGCGCGGCGCTTTGCCGCTGATGGGTTGGAGATCACCGTTGTCACCGGTGACAAGGACTTGATGCAGATCGTCACCGACCGGGTACGCCTGCTCGACACCATGAAGGATAAGGTGACCGGTCCGGCGGAGGTGGAGGAGCGCTTCGGCGGCCCACCGGAGAAGGTGGTCGAGGTCCAGGCCTTGGCCGGCGACAGTTCGGACAATATCCCTGGCGTTCCCGGCATTGGTGAAAAGACCGCCGTGGAGCTGATCCGCGAATTCGGTACGGTGGAAGATCTGCTGGCCAACATCGATAAGGTCAAAGGCAAGAAACGGCAGGAGAATCTGCGCGAATTCGGTCATCAGGCCGTGCTCTCCAAGAAATTGGTCACCTTGGTGGACGATGTTGACTTGGAGGTGGACTACGATCAGTTCGCCTTGTCCGAACCAGACCGCGAAGCGCTGACAGCCATCTTCAAGGAAATGGAGTTCCACAAGCTGCTGCAGGAGTTTTCCAACGACACTCGCAGCAGCACGGAAAACTACCACGCCGTCCTCACAGAAGCAGATCTTGATGATTTGTTGAAACAATTGCAAAGCGCGGAGCGGGTCAGTTTCGACAGCGAGACGACCAGCCTCGATGCCACTCGGGCCGACTTGGTCGGCCTGTCCTTTTCTGTGGAGCCTGGGGAGGCCTGGTATATCCCTTTGGCCCACCGCTACCTCGGGGTTCCCGACCAGTTGGAAATATCCCTGGTCCTCGACCGGGTACGGCCGCTGCTCGAAGACCCAGCCAAGCCGAAGATTGGCCAGAATCTCAAATACGACCTGCTGGTGCTGCGGCGGGCCGGAATTCTTGTGCAGGGGGCCAATTTCGATACCATGATCGCCTCTTACCTGGCGAATCCTGCCGCCAAGTCCCATGGTATGGACAATCTGGCTATGGAATTGCTGGGCCGCAAGACCATCACTTTCAGCGAGGTGGCAGGGAGCGGCAAGAATCAGATCGGTTTCTGGGAGGTCGAGGTGGAAAAGGCCACGGTCTATGCCGCCGAGGATGCCGACGTGACCTTGCAGCTGGCGCATAAACTGGAACCGATGGTGACGGCTGCGGAACAGGACAAGCTGTTCCACGAGGTGGAGATGCCGCTGGTCGAGGTGCTGACGGACATGGAGTGGCAGGGGGTGCGGGTCGATGCCGACCTGCTCAGCGAGCTATCCCGCGATCTGGAAGGAAAGCTGGCTGAGCTGGAGAAGGAAATCCATGAGATGGCCGGTGGGCCTTTCAATGTTGCGTCTCCCAAACAGCTGGGCGAGGTGTTATTCGAACGCCTCAAGCTGCCGCGGGGCAAGAAGACCAAAACCGGTTGGTCCACAGATGTCGAGGTGCTCAACACTCTGGCGGAAGATCAGCCGATTGCTGCCCGCATCCTTGATTACCGCAGTCTGGCCAAGCTTAAAGGGACCTACACCGACGCATTGCCCAAGTTGATCCACCCGGAAACCGGCCGCTTGCACACCTCATTCAACCAGACCATCACGGCCACCGGGCGGCTCTCCTCCAGCGACCCCAATCTTCAGAACATTCCGATTCGCACCGAAGAAGGTCGGCGCATTCGCGAAGCGTTCATTCCTGCCGAGGGGAATCTGCTGTTGTCTGCCGACTACTCTCAGGTGGAACTGCGCATCCTGGCGCATCTGGCTGACGAAGAAATTCTCAAAGAGAGCTTCGCCCATGGCGAGGATATCCATCAGCGCACAGCTAGTGAGATTTTCGGTATTTTCCCGGAAATGGTCACCCCCGATCAGCGCCGCCAGGCCAAGACCATCAATTTCGGGGTGCTGTATGGCATGAGTGCCTTTGGCTTGGCCAAGAGCCTCGGCATCAATCGACGTGATGCCCAAGTCTACATCGACAACTATTTCGCTCGCTACCCCAAGGTGGCTGGATTCCTCGATCAGCGTCGTGAAGAAGCCCGCCGCAACAAATATGTGCTCACCATCCTTGGCCGGCGCTGCGCCGTGCCGGAAATCGACAGCAGCAATGCCGCCATCCGCGGTTATGCCGAACGCAACGCCATCAACTATCCGATTCAGGGATCAGCAGCCGATATCATCAAGGTTGCCATGATTCGTATTTTCAAGCGCCTGCGTGAAGAAGGTTTGTCGACCAAGATGGTGCTGCAGGTCCATGACGAACTGGTGTTCGACGTTCCGGCCGCAGAGGTCGATATCGTAAAAGAACTGGTACGAACTGAAATGGAAGGTGCCGTGCCGCTGTCTGTCCCTCTTTCGGTCGATATCGGCGTCGGAAAAAATTGGCGGGAAGCCCACTGATCGGCAGCTCCCAAACATTTATCTGTTGCGCTGCAGCCATGCTTCGTCAACGATGTATCAGACTCATTGGGGGGAGAACTAATCTAACAAGTTCTCCCCACTCCTTTAATGACTTGTTATCCTGCAGTCCTCCTTTATCCTATTAATAATTCTCCCGCTTTTATCCAATATCGCTATTCCCGCGTGACAGCATGAATCCTTTTCGTCGTCATTGGCTGCTCTGGTCGTTTCTCCTGTTGCTCATTGCAGTGACGGGAGGGGTTTGGCTGGGGGCCGATGTTTTTCTCGATCGCTTCGTGAAACCCCGGCTGGCGGCAGCTGTTGCAGAACAACTCCAGGCTGATGTTGCACTTGAGCGCATCGTCTTGCAGGGCAGTTCTATACAGCTCGATGGATTGCACATTGAGAAACGAGACGAGTTGGATTTGGCTATTCCGAAGATTCGGCTAGCCTGGGATTGGCAGGATGTCTGGCGCCGGAAACTGACACGGCTGGAGGTTGAACAGCCCGAAGTTCAGGTGCGGCTGGCCAAATCCACAGATTCTGAACCACCGCCGCTGGCCTGGCCGGGACTTCCCTTTTCCATCAAAACAATTGTGGTACAAGGTGGGCAAATTCAAGTTGCCAGCGGAGAACGGCAATTCCTTCTCAATGATCTGAACATCTCTTTACCTCTTGGCGCGCCCGGACCGCTGCAAGTCCGGGCGGAAGTCGGACCGGAAAAACTATCCTTGCTGTTATGCGGCGAGGCGGTCGTGGCTGACACGTTACGATTGCGGTTGGACCAGCTGTCCTGGGCCGGGGAGGAATTGCTTGACGCCCCTTTGGAACTCGGTTGGGCTGCGGATTCTGGGGCGGGGGCTGAGGCTGCGATTTCGCTCGACAATCTGGATCAGGCCACTGTGTCGGGCTGGCTGGCAGCTTTTGAGTTATCCCTCCCGAAATCCGCGCTGACCGATTGGCGGGTGGAGGAGCTCGCCATCAGCGGTCGTCTGGAAAAAGATGGTGTCCGTTTTTCAGTGGCAGTAAATGGTGCTGATTTCACCGTCGCTGAACGTCAACTTCGGGTGGATGAATTCAGGCTGGAGGGAGTCAGGCCCGCGCAGGATTGGCTACTGAAGATTCAGGCAAAGCTTGCCGTCGGCCTGTCTGCAACCTTCCAGGGAACGTTTGGCGATTCTCGATTGTCCGGAGACTGGAACGTTGAGCTTGTCAATTTGAGAAGGGCGGCGCAACGGCTTGCCGCCCTATCGCTTTCATGCAGTGGCGGCTTAGGGGGGGGCGGAACGGTTGATTGGCAGGATGGACAGGGAAGGATCGTTGCCCAGCTGCAAGGAACGGCAGGGGAAGAGGATCCGAGTGCGCTCTGGCGTCTGCAGTCCTTGAGCGCCAAGGCAGAAATCGATATTGATGCTAGTCATATTCAGGGGAATATCCAGCTCAACCGGGACAGGCAACCATGGCTGAGCGTCTCGGGGACGCCTGAACAAGCTCGTTTTAAGCTGGAAGACTTTTCGCTGCAGGATTTAAAACAGGTGACCGAGAACCTTTTGCCGGATGCCCTGCAGGACTTCGCCACTTTAAGCGCGGAGGGAGAGTTGCGGCAGGGCAAAAAAGGCATCTGGGATTTATCAGCCGAGGCTTCGGCAAAATCGATCACTCTTTCGGCGGGGGAGATCAGCGAACCCCATCTGGCTCTGCAGGCCCGCTGGCAAGGTGAACGGTTATTGGTCGACAGCCTGAAGCTGAAGAGCGGGTGGAACGGTTTTGGGACCACGTTGCCCAATGTCAGTCTTGCTGCTGACGGGACTTTGTCCGCGCGGTCGGCCAATGTCCGGATCAACAATCTACACGTCGTCGACATCGAATACCTTCGTGAGGACGGTATGGCTGGCTTTACCGGCGGCCATGTGCTGAGCAAGGGCGTTGTTGAATGGCAGCAGGCTTCCCGGCAGATTTCCTGGAGCGGGACGCTGGCGTTGGGGGTGGGTGAGTTCCTTTACGGCGCTTTGTATGCCGATTTGTCTGATCTGCCGGCGGAAATCGAGGCCAGTCTGCGCTTCGACATCGATCAGAAGATCCTTCGTTTGCCGCAGATGAGACTGCGGGTGGCCGATCTGTTGCATTGTGAGCAGAGTGGTGAGGTTTCCGCGGAACATACCGTTTTGACCAGTCAATTTGAATTGCCAGACCTGGACGGCAAGCTGGCGAAGTTGATCAAGGATATTGGCGCACCGTCTTTCCCGCAACTTAAGGACATGGATTGGCGGGGGCGGATGCAAGGTGAGGTGGAAATGTCCATGGATGCCTCAGGCGGTGTGCTGGCAGGTATGCTGCAACCGCAGCAGGTTGCATTTTCATGGCCCGAGACCAAGCTGGATGTCGCTGGCGTTGACGGCAGACTGCCGCTTCTGCTTGGCTGGGGGAGCCGGGCCGTTGATTCGTCCTTCGCGGTTGGCCCTCAGGGGCGGCTAACGGTGCAGCGTCTTCAGGTCGGTCCCGTATCTCTCTATCAGCCGGAACTGGACCTGCAATCGCATCTCAATCGTTGGCACGTGACGTCGCCGCTTTTGTTCGACTTGGCTGGCGGCACCCTGAGCATCGCTGATCTGCTGGCGGGCTGGAATGTGGATGGGCCGCTGATCGGCGCCAATATCCGCCTCGGCGGGGTTGACCTTGGGCGTTTGACGGAGGAATTGCAGGTCGCTCCACTCAGCGGCGCTCTTAATGCCGATCTGGGGGAGATCCGTTTTCATTCCAATGCCCTGGAATCGTCCGGCGAAGTTCAGGTCGATGTGTTTGGCGGCCACCTGCGGATTCGAAATATCCGTTATCAGGATCCGTTTTCTTCCTACGCGACTCTTCATGCTGATCTCGATTTCAATGATCTGGATCTGCAGCAGTTGACCCAAACCTTTGAGTTCGGTGAGATGAATGGCGTTCTGCATGGCTACGTCCATAACCTGCGCTTGTTCGGGTTGGTCCCGTCCGGATTCGACGCACTTATTGAATCGCAGGAAAGCGGGAAACGCAATATCAGCGTCAAAGCTTTGAACAACCTGGCGGTCATTAGCCAAGGAGCTCTCCTCGGAACGCTGTCGCGAGGTGTTTATCGATTCATCGATTTTTATCGTTATCGAAAAATCGGTCTGCGCCTAAACTTGGAGAACGACGTCTTCCGTCTTACCGGGACGGCATTGCCCGATGATAACCGCTACCTGGTGTATGGTGGCGTGCTGCCGCCAAGAATTGATATTGTTGCTCCGCAAAACGCTATTTCATTTAAGGAAATGCTCAAGCGCCTGCGCCGCATCGACCGTACTTCAAGGGGAAGTTGATTCGGTGTTTGCTTTTAGAACACGGGCCGGGTATAGTAAGTCTCTGTCCGGATCTTCCGGATGGAAACATGGTTAGCCTGTTAAATTCATAGCCGGGCCCTCTTCCAGAGGAGAGACCAATGCGCAAACGTTCTCTTTTTATCTTGTCGGCCGCCTTGTTTGTTGCGGTGTCGTGCGTGACCATCAATATTTATTTCCCGGCCGAAGAAGTGCGCAGCGCCGCGGATCGTATCGTCAACGAGGTCTGGGGAGAAAAGGCTGATCAGCAGCAGCCGACGCCCGCTCCTCCGGCTCAGCAGCAGGAAGCTCCAGGACCCGGAAGCAGCCTGTGGCGGTTGGTTGGTCCGCAGAATGCCTACGCGGCACAGGACATCAATGTCAGTACCCCCGAAATCCGTGCTATCAAAGAAGCCATCAAGGCTCGAGCCGAGCAGCTTTTCCCTTATCTCGATTCCGGCCATGTTGGGCTGGGTGTCGATGGTCTGTTGAAATTACGCAGCAGCGACGGGCTTGCTCTCAAAGCGCGCGGTGAAGTCACCCGTCTGGTTGCGGCTGAGAATGCCGACCGTGAACGTCTCTACAAAGAGATCGCGCGTGCCAACGGTTTCCCGGAGCAGGTTGCCGAGGTGCAGGCGATATTTGCCGATTCGTGGCGCTCTCAGGCCAGAAAAGGCTGGTATCTGCAAGGCGCGGGCGGCCAATGGCAGCAAAAATAAACCTGGACCAAAATTCCCGTTGCACTGAACGGTTTAGGTCTGTAAAAACTGGATTGTTTCCCGTTTGTTAGTTATATTTTCATAAACGCGATAATTGGGGCACTGGAGTGACCGATGTGTCGCTCCAAGGTTTTAAATTCTATTGGAGGATGTGATGATCAAGGAAATTGGGTTTATCGGATTGGGGACGGTTGGAAAACACATGGCAGCCAATCTAACCAAAGGGGATTACCAGTTGACGGTGTTCGATCGCCAGACCCGGGACGTCGAAGACTTGGTGAAACTGGGGGCACGGCCTGCCGCAACCCCGCTGGAAGCAGCCAAGGGCATGGACATGGTGATCGTGATCCTGCCGGAAAAAGAGGAAAAGCAGGCTGCCTTGGCCGGTGACCAGGGGTTTATGGAAGGCTTGAATCCCGGTACAATTCTCGTCGATATGGGGACCCATTCCCTTGATGCTACCCTGGAGATCGCTGCCGAGTGTCAGCGCCGCCGCGTTCTGTTCCTCGATGCTCCGGTCTGGGGGACCAAAGAGCACGCGGCCAACGGTCTGCTCACCATTCTGGCCGGCGGTGATCCCGCTCTTATCGGCCGCTGCCGTGAAGCGTTCTCTCACTTTGGACTCAACATCATCCACGTCGGCAAGATCGGCGACGCCACCCGTATGAAGTTCGTCGTTAACCTGGTGCAGGGCGAGATGATGCAGGCGTTGGCTGAAGGTCTGGTCCTGGGTGAAAAGCTTGGCTTCAGCGTTGACAAGATTCTCGAAGTTCTCGATTCCGGCGGCGTCGCATCGCCGTTGATTCACCGCAAGGGACGTTCCATTGCCCGCGGCGACTTTTCCCGTAACCTTGCCCTTAAGTATGTTTTCGAAGGGCTGCAGATGGTTAAGGAAGCTGCCGACAAAGCGGAAGTCACTCTCCCTGCAGCTGAAACCGTCCTCAAGGTTTATGAGCAGGCCGTCAAGGATGGCCGCGGCGAGGAAGACTTCTCTGCCGTCGTGAAAGTGCTTTGGAAATAATCTTTCGCCTCTACGTGACTCATACAAAAAAAGCGCCTGGTTCCCCAGGCGCTTTTTTTGTATGAGTCGTGATTGGTTGAGATTCGAACGGATGATTTGAATTTTGGGTTTGCTTTGGCCTACTGCGCTTCTCAAATCTCGACCGCATGGTAAAGTTCAATCATTCATTGGGCTAGATTGAGATTCAATGCGAAATTCAGCGTCGAAAGGAGGATGCCATGCAGATCAAGTTGGGCTACAAGGAAATGGTCGCCAGAGCGGAACAGCAGATCGAAACCATCTCGGTGAACCAGGCTCTGGCCGCAGTCGATGCCCCGGACACAGTCTTTGTTGACCTGCGTGACATCCGAGAATTACAACGCGAGGGCAAAATCCCCGGTGCTCGCCATGTTCCACGCGGGATGCTGGAATTCTGGATCGATCCGCAGAGCCCCTACCACAAACCCCTCTTTACCGAGAACAAACGCTTTGTTTTTTATTGCAACCTCGGGTGGCGCTCAGCCCTGGCTGCGCAGGTAGCCAAGGAAATGGGGTTGGAGAATGTTTGCCACATCGGTGGCGGCTTTGACGGCTGGGTTAAAGCAGGTGGGGCAGTCGAGCAGCTGAAGGCGCCTGCCAAAGGGTCGGCTTGAAAATGCCTCCGGTTGATATGGACTGTGTTTGTCTTTGACAGGTCGATAATGCAATGAGTGATTCACGCCATCGCTGGAATGCCCGTTGGCAAGACAGGAAGAACGATCCCGAGGCCCCTGATCGGTGGTTGGTCGATGTGCTGCCGTTGCTTCCCAAAGGGACGGTGCTCGACGTTGCCTGCGGGCAAGGACGAAATACTTTATTCCTCGCAGATCATGGCTTTTCAGTCACAGCCGTGGATATTTCTGAAGCTGGATTGCAGCAACTGGCTGCAGCCGCAAGGCTCCGCAAGCTGACTGTTGAAACGTGGCAAACCGATTTGGAGGATGCTCCAAATCTGCCGGCAGGTCCATTCGATGTTCTGATCGATTTTTTCTACCTGCATCGGCCGATCCTTCCAACGTTGCTGGAGTTGGTGCGGCCCGGTGGAATCGTGGTTCTGCGTACGTTCAGCAGCGCCGGTCCGTTTGATGGCGGACTGGACAACCCTGCTTTCGTGTTACAGCCCGGAGAACTGTTGAAGATTTTCGCAGGTTGGGACATCCTGCGTCACGAGGAAGGGCTTGAGCCCTCCCGTAAGGGGGGCTCGCTGGCTGGAATCGTGGCTCGCCGACCTCTCTGATTCGTTTGCTGAACATCCTTTCTCTCGGAGAAATCCGCGGTGGCGGATATGACGACGAAAAATTTCTTCATCCTCGCCCTTTTGGTTCTGCTCTGTCTTGCGCAGGTCTGCTTCTGCCAGATTTTGCAACCCTTTTCCAGTGACGGCTGCAGCAGCTTCCCGGATGGGACCTTGAGTGAGCCGGAGTTATGGCAGCGTTGTTGCCTGGAGCATGATCTGGCCTATTGGAGAGGCGGGACTTACGCTGAACGCCTCGACGCGGATAGTGCCTTGCAGGAATGCGTGGCGAAGACTGGGGAAACCGAAATCAGCGTGGCGATGCTGCTCGGCGTACGGGTCGGTGGCTCACCGTGGTGGCCGACCTCCTTCCGCTGGGGCTATGGCTGGCCCTATCTGCGCGGTTATGAACCGTTGACTCCTCGGGAGTGGCAGGATGTGCGGATTCGTCTGGCCGAGGCTGAATTGCCGGTGCCGATGGGCTGGTCGAAAGGCGCCGCGCCTCTGGTTTCCCCCAATGTCCCCAATTGGTATCAGGTTTCCTGCAAACTTTATCGCAGTGCCCAGCCCGATGCGGATGGCTTCAGGGAGATTGCCGAAGTGGGAATTACTACAGTCCTCAATCTGAGGGCCTATCATAGCGACGATGATGAGGCTGCCGGTACCGATTTGAAATTAGTCCGGGTGCGGATGCAGGCCTTCAATCTGCATCGCGAAGAGGTCGTAGCGGCATTGCGGGCTATTCGCCAGGCCTCCGGTCCGGTCCTGGTACACTGCCTTCACGGTGCTGACCGCACTGGCACGGTGGTTGCCATGTATCGCATCGTCGAACAAGGCTGGAGCAAGGAAGCTGCCATTGCCGAGATGACCGGCGGCGGTTTCGGCTATCATCCGATCTTCCCCAACCTTCTGCAATTCATACGTCAAGCTGACGTCGATCAGATACGTGCCGAACTCGACGGCAATAAGACTGGCGGTTTGTCGAACTGAACGACATCAGGCACTAATCGGTTTTCCTGAAAAAAATGGCAATCATTCAATGTTGCGCGGTTTCTCGCGCCGGTCGATGATTGCCATTTTGCTTTTAGGTCGGTAGGGCTTCAGCGGGCGAAATAGGTGCGGTAGAGCCTTACGGTATTGCGCATGCACATGGCCACGGTCACCGGGCCGACGCGGGGGATGAACAGTTCGGCTTTTTCTTCCACCTCGGGCTCGAAATTTTTGATGGTCGCGAAGTTGAGGCAGATGGCGTGGGGTGCAAGTTCCTCGTAGCGGATTTTAGGGAAAGCGCGGGACGGAACTCCGGTAATCACCATATCTGACTGCTTGAGCGCATCAGCACGACTGATATCGGTTTCTTCGGCACGGCCATTTTCGTATACAAGTGGACCGAATTCGTCGAAGGAAAAAACCTTTGCCCCGTCGTTTGACATCATCACCGCCAGTGGGCGTCCGACCACCTCGCTGCGGTTAAAGATGGTGACCGTTTTGTTTTCTGCCGGTCGGGTGCCGCTGGCGCCATAGGCACCATTCGCTTCAAGGATCTTGATGACCGAGAGGGCAGTGCAGGGGACCACCGCCTTGCCGCTTTGCTCAACCCCTTGTACGAGGCGTTCGTTCTCGTAAAGTTTGCGAATCCAAAACGAGTTGAGACCCTCGATATCCTTTCGAAAGTCGACCACATCCTTCAGGTATCGATCCTGTTCGTTTCCGAAAATCGGATAGTAGACCATGATTCCATGGACAGCAGGGTCGTCGTTGGCTTGACAGATTCCCTGTTCCAGTTTCAGTCGCGGCAAGTAACGCAATTCATACGCGATGCCGAGGTCTTCGCAGGCGTTGCGCGTGTACTCAGCGTAGGTGCGCGACGGTCCGTAATCACCAGCCAGAAAACCGACGACTTTCAACTGAGTATCGAGGGCGCGGATTTCCCGTCGGATTTCCGAGCGATAACGGGCAGCGACGGTTGTGGGTGCAACCAACACGGTGATACCTCCTGGATTCTGTTTGGAAAATTCTATGTGAAACAGTTGGTTGGGGACGCTAGCACAGCCATGCACACGGGGCAACCCTGTATACGGCAGGGCAAAGGGTTGGCCGTGTAAGGCCGTTGACGGAAATCTCCCTGTTTGATGCTGAACCCTGTCGGGATAATTTACAGCATACTTACTTTTGTTGATTTGTCATTTCTAATTTGCTGAAAATTAAAGAAAATTAAAATTGGCATGGGAATTGTAATTTTCTGATATCAAGGGCCTGGAGGGCCGGATGCGGAAGGGATGTCCGCTGTTTAGTTTGTTGTGCATTCATGGGAGAAATGAAATGAACAAGAGGCTTGTAACTTTAATTTGGGGCTTACTGTTGGTCCTGGGTTACGCGGGGATGGCCCAGGCGACTTATTATCATTTTGAGGATTATCAGTCCCAGGATATCTATTTTGCGACCGGGACAGTCGGGACTTGGGAGTTCGATTTAAATAGCGATGCCCTCGGTCTGTGGGTTATCCCCTCCATCCCTCTGACGAGCGGCGGAATAGATTGGGATCCTAACGATCCTTCCTACAGTGAAGGGAGCATGTCTGACGCAGATACCCTGCATCGTGCCTACCTGACGATGCGGTTCTGCAGTGCTAATGGCGATGTTATCGATATGCTTTTTGACGACATCTTGTTTTGGAATGATGCTTCAATCAGTACCGGGGGGACCGGCACCATCAACGTTTTTAGCCAGCTTTATGACGACCATTTCCTTAAAGTGACTATTGTCTCAGTTCTGGGGGACTTCAGGGTTGACTGGATGAATCTGGCCGGTTGTTTTGAATCCGCCACTCCCGTCCCCGAACCGGGCACCTTGCTACTGCTCGGTTGCGGGTTGATCGGATTGGCTTTTGTGCTGGCCAAGAGGTCGTGAGATCTCTCGCCTTGCCGGACTTGTCGGTAAATTTTACAGCAGTTGCATGACGCTAAGGGCTGACGTTTGGTCGGCCCTTTTTTTGTACTTTTCTGTCGTTCTGGTTCCTTTTGACTCTGTCTGACAGTGGCAATTATTATTGCATTAAAACTGGAAAATAGCCTATTTTATAGTACTATTTGGTAAAATTTATTGGATTTTTCTGGATTTCTGGAGGAAGTTATTTCCGCGGAATCTCAACACAGCACAACATTGGGCCCCCATCCTGGTCGGCCGGCTGTTTTCATCGGTCTCGGTCCGATCCTGCTTGGGCTGGCTTTGGTGGTCGGACTGTTCTTCATCAGCCGTTCCAACTATCTGTTGTTCCACGGCCTGGTGGAAAGTTATGGTATTGCGATTGCCTTTGCGATATCCATGGTGGCCTGGAACTCCCAAGAGCATGTCAGCAATCCTTACCTGTCAGTCATCGGCGTTGCCTACCTTTTTGTCGGATTTCTTGATTTGTTGCATACCCTCTCCTACAAGGGGATGGGGGTTTTTACTGATTACGATTTTTACGCCAACCAAGTGTGGATCGCCACTCGTTTCCTGGAGAGTGTTACTCTGCTGGTCGGTTTCATTTTCCTTAAACTGGGACGGCGTCCCAATCTGTACCGGGTGGCAACGGTGTATGCTCTGGTCACAGGTGCAGTCGTTGTTTCTATCTTTGTAACCCGATCGTTTCCTGTCTGCTTTGTCGAGGGGGGCGGATTGACCCCTTTCAAGAAGGGCAGTGAATATGTCATCTGTGCCATCCTTCTCCTGGGGATCGGGCTGCTCATCAAGCTTCGTCAGGAGTTTCCCCGTCGAACTTACCAT
>ENA-ORXD01002148-ORXD01002148.1-sediment-metagenome-genome-assembly--contig:-NODE-2148-length-13886-cov-3.409950_pt1 | contig 13886 bp, 12 predicted proteins | sample MGYA00237862_ERZ511471 | MGnify/ENA metagenome assembly ERZ511471 | reverse complement strand
TTCCGACCGGCATGGGGGGACGGGAACAAACCGGTTATGCCGCTGCTAATGGGGCTGTTGAGGGGTTTACGAAAGCCTTGGCTTTAGAGCTAGGCCGCTACAATATCAACGTCAATTGTGTCGCTCCTGATTTCATTGATACGGAAATGACCAGAAATACGGCACGAAGCCAAGGGTTTTATGTGGACGATTTCAGGAAATTGGCCGTCGCCCAGATACCGCTGCGAAGAACGGGTACGCCGGAGAATGTGGCTGATGTTTTGCTCTTCCTTGTATCCGACGAATCGAGTTTTGTTTCTGGACAGGTGATATATGTCAGGGGCGGACCCTGAAATCAGTGGAGCGAGCGCCGATGCATTTTATGCCTGATACGGAAGATGCTGATTCCGCTGCCGAAGCTTTTTGGCCGGAAAACTACAAGCAGGTAATCAGAACAGATGCCCGCCGGATGATAGGAAAAAAGCTCAGGGAAAGGGAGAATTTCGGGTATGTTTATCAGCAGTATTACCGTCAAAAATTCAGTGAGATCGATCAATTTGTCGGCAGGATAGCTGATATGGCCGCCATCGGGATGGAAAACGGCGCCGATGACGCCTTTGATGAGATCATTACAGCTTTTTTGTTCGAATATCCATTGCCGCAAGAACGAAGATATGCCCGTTACCTCTGCCCCGGAGTTCTGGATGTGGCAGCCGAGGCCAAGCTTAAGGAGGCTGTTATTGATGAGTACAGCCGCGACAATATTTACGTTTATGCCTATTCGGCAGGCTATCAAAAAATCTACAAAAGCTTTGAAGAATACATTAATTGGATAGCGCGGCTTGTCGTATGCGGAGCGCTAAATGGTGGCGATAATATGCTGGAAGCCATTTACAAATCGCTTATCAATGGCTCTCCATTACCACCGGCGCGCAGGTATCCCCGGCGTCTGAAAACATGGGTGGTTCCTGCTCAAAAATAATTTATCATTTAAAGAAATGAGTGCTACAGAGCCGCCATGAATTAATCAGTGATCTGCGGGAAAGGCTCAGCCGGAAAGAGTGTTGCAGTGAGACGAACGACCGATGGCTTACGAAAACAGCATGGCTGAAAAATAAGCAAACAAGGATGCGAATACAATAATGAAAATAAAGAAAGCTCAGACAAGAAGGGAGAACATAAAGGCTTTAATCGCGGTGTTCATGTGGATCATATTAGGAATTATATTGGGGATAGCCGTACACTCACTAATATCTTAAAAATTTTTTTATTTTATTTCCAGAGGCGGATTAATTCATAACCCCGGTTCAGGTCATATTAATGGTGTGGATTTTCAGCAGGAAATCCTTAAACTGTTCCTTGGTCGTCTCCTTGATAGACTCGATGCGCACGATTATTTCCTTGTTGTAGAATGTATAACCATTTTCGATCATTTCCGGATCATCATCATCGTCGAGGAAGTGTTTCATAAAATTCATGGCGTAAAGTTTTGCCTCTTTTTCGTCTTTCGCGGTTACTAAATAATGATGATGCTCCACTTCTTCATTTTGCGTCTCGCTGATTTTCACTCTGTAGTCAGGCATAGGCCTCCTCCTTTGTTAAGTACATAATACTATTTTATATTCTCAATATATTTCCGGAGAATCAATTGATCTCGTTTCAGTTTCTTGCTCATATAAGATCAGCAAAAAATAATCAATTATTTTAATGAATATTTAAGTATAAAAAATGAATAAAATATTGTTTATGGTTTAATATCTCTATAAAATTTTGACATTTACAAGCGGAAAAAACAGCATCAATAATTGACTGCCTTTCTCGGGGAGTTAAAATTATTTTCGATAGGCGATATTTGGGTTATGATACCGATAAATGCAAACAGCTTTTGCCAAGAAAAATTCGGGGAAAGGGGAATGAAAGATGGCCTTTATTGCACCGACGAGGGATCAATTTAAACAACTAATGGCTCAAAATTATAAGGGGCCGATTGTGATGGTGAATTTATTGAAATTCAAACCGGATGGAGGTGCCGAATCATACGGCAAGTATTATGAGGAAGTTACAAAATTAATGTATGGGAAAGCAATCACCAGAATAGTTTATCGCGGTAAGTCGCTGATGCCGGTTATCGGAGATGAACAATGGGATGAAATTGCGCTTTATGAATATCGATCGATCGATGCATTTATCGAGATGAACAAAAACAAAGATTATTTGGGCATTGTTCACTATCGGACGGATGCACTTGATGATTCTCGCCTCTATTGCATCGTGCCGAAATAGGATCCTTTACAAGCTTTGCTTTGTCTGGAATAAATTTTTGAAAACAGGTTTGAAGGGGAAAGGTTGGCGTTGACCTTATTTGCCTTTGAGCAGAGCGACTTTTTTGCTTTTTCCGGATCATTAATCGCACTCCGCCAGTTTTTCCAATGCCTGGCGGTCCATAATGGAAATGACGCGCCCTGACGTGGAGAGGATGCCGTCGTTGGCCATTTTTCTTAAGGTCCGGGAAAGTGCTTCCGGCGTTGCCCCCAGAATCTTGGCCATTTCCCGCTGAGAAATGGCCAATTCTATAGTGTTTTTTTTATCGCTCATAGAGCGGGATAATTCATGGCACAGAAAAGAAGCCAGCCGTGCAGGAATTTCTTTTAAAGAGAGGGATTCGATCAAGTTCATGGAAGCCTTGAGACGCTGAGACAGAATTTTAATGATGTTGAATAAAATAGCGGGATCCTGCTTGGCTACCGTCTCTATAACCATCCCGGGAATGAGCAAAACAGTGGCATCTTCAATGGCCATAGCGGAAGCAGGGAAGGAATCAGTTGCAAAAGCCGTACAGAGGCCAAAAGGATCTCCTGGCCCGAGGAGCTGCAAAGTCTGCTCCTTGCCTTCCGGGGAACTTCGGTAAAGTTTAAGCTGTCCGGAAACGACCACGTAAAAAGAACGGATGGAATCCTCTTCACCGATAATCATTTCTCCTCTTTTATATTTTTTGTAAGCAGCCTGCGCTATAAGCAGGCGCATTTTTTCCGGAGAAACCCCCTGAAACAAATCCAAGTCATTTATTTTCTTTATGCTATTCATGCAAAAATATCTCTCTTTTGCGTTGATTTAGGTCAATGAAATATTTCAGATCAAGCAGTATTAATAAATCAAATTTCAGGTAATTTTTACCACAGATATAAAAGAAACAAAAATAAATAAATAACAGGGAGGAAAAAAATGAATTCAGAATTTATAAAACATGCGAATGACAATGATTTCAGCACAGTGGTGCTCAAAGAAGAAAAGCCGACGCTGGTTGATTTCTGGGCGCCTTGGTGCGGGCCTTGCCGGGCGATCGGACCGATCTTGGAAGAGGTTGCCGCCCAATATAATGATCGCGTTAACGTGGTCAAGGTAAATGTGGACGATAACCCCAAAACAGCCTCTCAATACGGTATAAGGAGCATCCCGACGTTGCTTTTGGTTAAAGGCGGAAAAGTGCAGGAAACTCAAATAGGCATGTTAACAAAAAATCAACTGGCGGAGCTGCTGGACAGGAACTTGAATTAACCATGCCGGGGGGCCGGTTGGCTGCCCCCAGCTTTTGCGAAGGATATTGAAAATGACTGATTTATTGGTATTACTTTTAATTTTTGCCGTTTGGATTTTTGTGCAGGCCTGGTTGCTGCCGCGCTTGGGCATTTCGACCTGAATGAGGCCGGCTTGTCCGGTCGGGGACAAGAAAAAAGAACAAAAGACGGAAGGCGATCAGAAAATAAGCTAGCTTTTGGATTTATGTAATGAAAAGGAGATAATTAAATGGATGGCCGTTTAAAAAACTTTCCCATTTCATTTTTTGCCGTAGTTATGGGATTGACCGGAGCAACAATTGCCTGGGAGCGGGCCGAAAAGATTTTCGGCTGGAGCAGTTCTCTCAGCACAGCTCTGCTTTTCATCAGTGAGCTGGTCTTTCTGGCGATTTTTTTTATTTATCTGGTAAAAATTTTCCGCTATTGGCAGGAAGTCCGCAGGGAATTTCAAAACATTACCAAACTGTCATTTTTCCCAGCCATTTCGATCAGTTTACTGCTCCTGAGTATTGCCCTGATTAATAGGCATCCGCTGATTCTGTCGCAGATTCACTGGCTTGTCGGTGCCGTGCTTCAATTTCTTTTCAGCATTGTCATTATTTCCATCTGGATTCGTCATCCTTCTCTGGAAATTAACGATATCAGTCCGGCCTGGTTTATTCCTGTCGTGGGAAATATTATTGTCCCGCTGGCCGGCACTGTCCATGCGCCTGTGGACATATCGTGGTTTTTTTTCAGTATCGGCTTGGTTTTCTGGATCGCGCTTTTAACCATTATTTTATATCGCTTGATTTTCCATAAACCTCTGCCGGAAAAGCTTCTGCCGACACTGTTCATTCTGATTGCCCCTCCTGCCGTCGGTTTCCTTGCTTATGTTAAAATGACAAATCAAATTGATGCCGCGGCAAATATTCTGTTCTATTTTGCCGTGTTTATTTTCATTTTGATGATTCCGCAGCTGCGCATGTTGTCCAAAATTAAGTTTTATTTGTCCTGGTGGGCCTATACGTTTCCCATGGCGGCACTGACCATTGCCACGATGGTCATGTATCATTACAGCCATTTTGATTTTTTCCTTTATCTTGCGCTGGCTTTGCTGATCGTTCTTTCTGTTGTTGTTATTGTTATGAGCTTTAAGACGCTGGCCGCCATAAAAAATAAAATGATTTGCGTCGAAGAATGAATTAAAAAATGCCCTAAGCATAAAAAATGCGGAAGTGGTCAAATCACGACATGTAAAAAAGGTGTCTTGTTTCTAAATTACCGGCAGATTATAATTAGTACAATAATTTTTGCGACAATTCTTTTTTAAGGAGGTTGCCATGAAATTGAAAACAAAAGATGGTGCCTGGAATCCCTATCTGGTGGGAGTACTGATCGGTATTCTGGCGATTGTTTCAGCTTATGCGACAACACAGGTAATAGGAAAAACGAATTATTTAGGTGCGTCAACGACGTTTGTCCGCGCCGCTGCCTTTCTGGAGCAGACGGTTGCTGCCGATTATGTGAGCGCCAACGAATACTTTACCAAAACGAAAATCCGCGTGGATTGGCAATTTATGCTGCTCATCGGCGTTTTTTTGGGCTCCCTGCTTTCTTCCCTTATAGGAAAGAGCTTTAAGATGGAAAAAGTACCGCCCCTCTGGAAAGAATACTTTGGTGCATCATCCGGTAAAAGAGCGATTGTTGCCTTCCTGGGTGGAATCGTGGCCATGATTGGGGCGCGCATGGCTGATGGATGTCCGAACGGCCACGGCTTGAGCGGCATCATGCAATTGTCCATGAGCTCTTTTGTGGCCATGATCATGTTTTTCGGCGTAGCCGTCATTGTCGCCAGACTCATTTATGTCAGGAGGTAATTATGAACGCAGAACAGATATTAGGATTGCTGACGGGCATTATTTTCGGATTTCTGCTGCAGAAGTCGCAGGCCATCCGTTTTGAAAAACAAATCGGGGCGATGCTTTTTAAAGATATGACCATCTTTAAAGTTATGCTGACTGCCGCGCTGGTCGGCATGATCGGCATCTATATCATGTCGGATGCCGGGATGATTAAACTCGGCCATAAAACGATGAACGTCGGAGCTGTCGTTATCGGCGGCGCTTTATTCGGCGTGGGCTGGGCAACGATGGGATTTTGTCCGAGCACTTCGATTGCCGCATTAGGCGAAGGCCGCTGGCACGTGCTTTTCGCCATCGTGGGCATGCTCATCGGGGCAGCAATCTATGCGCAGCTTTATCCCTTTTTCCAGTCAACCATCGGAGCTTGGAAAAATTTCGGCAAAATCAGCTTGGCCGACGCGCTGAGTATTACGCATTGGGTCATCATCCCCATCATGTGGATAGTTGTCATCTTTCTGTTTTACTTGTTTGAGAAAAAAGAAATTTAGATGAAAATTAAGGCACATGAAGAGGCAGACATAACCTGACCCCGGCAGGTTATGGAAAAGCACCCGGTTTTCAGGAAGTTCAAAAAGGTTTAACTGTTAGGCATTCCGAAGAGTGGGCGGCAAAATCTATTTTAGATGTAAGCGAACAGCATGAGCCAAGCGTAAGGCAACAAGGGAGAAATCATCAAAGCAGCCATAGGCATTAAACAAAATTTTGTCAGCCTGTTCCTGATTTATGGAGATTTCGAAAAAGTTAAAAAATAACACAAATTTATTCTTATGAATAAGGCTTGTTTTTCTGCCTCGCAAAGCCGAAAAGAGGCGTATCGTGAAAACCCTGATTGAGTTGTTGAATGAGAATAAAGTTAAAAGAAAACTGCATAAATCTCGCGGAAAAGCCGAAAATTGTTGGTTTTATGAGTGCCAATGCGGATTCACCACACCATCGGAAGCACTGATGGAATATCATTTGCGAACAAAGCATGATACTATCAGGCGGGTGATATGAAATATAGGCTTTATATGCGCGGGCAGAGATGACCAAAATTAAATGTTTCACCAGTTGCGGGGCAGTTGTCCCGTATCTTCTTTCCGCAAGGCGGATTGTTGACGGCTAGGCACCCCCTAGCTGACTGCAAAATCAACTGGGAACCGATTTCCATACTATTGAATTTGGCCAACAGCGGTTTTTTCTAACGCGATGTTTTGGCTTGCGTCTTTGCTGATATGCATTGATATAAGCAGTGATTAAGTGTCGCATATCGGATCCGGCAGACACATGACTTGTTTCAGTTTGACTTCTTGTTGGTAAAGGAGGAAAAAGAAGAGAGATAGGAAGTGGGCGAGAGTGTTGTCATCTGGTTTCAGAATTTTAGAATTATTTTAGAAGGAGGCAAAAAATGGATATAAAAAGAGTTGCAGTTCTGGGAGCCGGCATCATGGGAAACGGCATTGCCCAGGTGAGCGCTGTTGCCGGATACGAAGTGTTTCTTCGGGATATTGAGGATTCCTTCATTCAAAAAGGGATGGCCAATATTGAAAAGAGCTTAAGCCGCATGGTGAAGGCGGGAAAAATGCAGGAACAAGAAGTCCCGAAAATTTTGGGGAGATTGAAAACAACGACAGATCTCAAAAAAGCCGTACAAGATGCGGATTTGGTGGTGGAAGCCATTCCGGAAAATCTGGAGCTGAAAAAGCAAATTTTCCGGGATTTGGATGCTTTCTGCCGGCCGCAGGCAATTCTGGGCAGCAACACCTCGAATTTCAGCATAACCGCCATTGCCGCAGCGACCAATCGTCCGCAGCAGGTCATTGGTCTTCATTATTTTAACCCCCCGGCAATGATGAGATTGATTGAAGTAGTGCGAGGGGTGGAGACTTCGGAAGAGACTCTGCAGACTGCCCTGGAATTTGCCAAAAAGAGCGGAAAAGAAACCGTGATCTGCAAAGATTCCCAAGGCTTCATTACCAGCCGAATCATCAACCTGTGGCTGACCGAGGCCGAAAGAATTTTGGAAGAGGGGATCGCAACCAGAGAGGACATCGATAAGGCTTGCCGTCTGGCCTTTAACCATCCCATGGGGCCTTTCGAGCTTGCTGATTTTTCCGGTTTGGACACCAAACTTTATGTATCCGATGCTTTAAATCAGAGTTTTGGCGATCGTTTTCGCTCCTCTCAGTCACTGAAGAATTTGGTGTCGGCGGGTCATTTAGGAAGAAAGGCCGGCAAAGGCTGGTTTAAATATTCCAAATGAAAACGTAAATTAGCTTAACTTTCCGTTTGGGAAGAGTGTAAAATCAAACTATAAACATCAAGGAGAGAAAAAATTACCGGCAGTATTGAGGACTGGGTGCTGAGCCTTAAAAACGCCTTCTTGCCATGCTTGATCTTTAAAGGTCATCGCCCCTGACCGGCTATTCAGGGAGGCAGTACCCATGACATTTTGGCGGTTGATTTGTGTTTAAGCCTGTCTCTTTAGTGAGACAGACGATCGGGGAGTTGAGCAAGGCCATAGAAATAAGGCCGGAGTTTGCCATTGCGCAACACGGAACAGGAATTAAATGATTATCGGAAAGCTGCGCGCCTGGGGTGCAAAGAAGCGCAGGATTATTTAATAAGACAAGGGATAAAAAGCGAATAAGTCTCGTCCTCTGCCGGCAATGCCATTGCAAACTGATCGGTGGAAGTTTATAATGATAATGCCGATTACATTATGTGCCGCTGGCTGTTGAAAAAAATTATTTTCCTGCCGCAAGAGCATTCGCCGGAATGAAAAATGGTATTGCACGTGGCTGAAAAAGAGAAGCAAGAACCGGTCGATAATCTGGCTGATAATACGCCCTCTTTCTATAAAAGGCATGTACAGGGGGCTGTAATCAGATCGGCTGCCAGCATCTTTATGTGGTGCTGCGGTTGGATTGCCTATCTGGTGGGCATAATCCGCCTGGATAATTTCACCGGCATCAGTTTCGTTGTTTTATTTTTAGCCGTCTATAACCTGCCTGCACTCCTGGTTCTTAAACGGACTCCCGGCAAAAGGTTGCGCAATTTTTTTTCTCTGCTGATCAATTTACTGGAAATCATCTGTTACACGGCGATCATGCATTTTCTGGGGGGCATAGAAGCGCTTTATCTGATTCCGGTATATGCCATTCTCATTTTTTATCTCGGCATTGTGGCCAATGGAAAATATCCCTTCCTGATTGCCGTTTTTTGCATCATCTGCTTCAGCGCTATGGTGTCACTCGAATACTTAGGCCTTCTGAGGTCCTATAAGCTCCATCCGACCTTTCAATGGCCATGGATTAATCAGATTATGATCATGCTGGCTAATGCCACCATGTTGGTGGCAATTGCTTTCGTTGCTTATTATACAGGCACTTTGCTCAAGAAAAACAGGGACAATCTTTATCGACAGTATCTAGATCTTAAGGTTGCTCATCAGCGGGCAAGCGAATCCGACCGCCTCAAATCTGAATTTTTGGCGAACATGTCCCACGAACTGCGGACCCCGCTCAATGCCATTATCGGCTTTTCGGAGCTTTTAGGATATGATTACCCCCAGAAACTTAGAGAAAGCCAAAACGAATATGTCAAGAATATCAATACCAGTGGAAAACACCTCCTGGCGATCATCAGCGATATCTTGGATCTTTCCAAATTGGAAGCGGGCAAACTGCAGTTCGACCCGATAGATGTTCTTTTACCGGAGCTTTTGCAAAATAGCATCCTAATGTTCAAAGAGACCACCCTGAAGCGCCGCATCCAGATGAAAACAGATTTTACCGGTTGTCCGGAAACAATTAAAGCGGATGAACTAAGACTCAAGCAGGTCATTTACAATCTCCTCTCCAATGCCCTGAAATTCACGCCGGAAGGTGGAAATGTAACTTTAGCGGCCCGTCGACTGATAAAAGAAAATCATCATTGGGTAACGGAAAACGGGTTGGTCGTTTTTTTGCCCGCACCGGTCGGGTATGACCGGATAGATTATAATTGTATTGTGGATATTTCCGTGGCGGATACCGGCGTCGGGGTTAAGAAAGAGGATCAGAAAAGGATTTTCAGCCCTTTTGAACAGGTTGATGGATCAATCCGGCGCCGGCACGAAGGAACGGGGTTGGGTTTGTCGCTGGCCAAACGATTTATCGAATTGCATGGCGGTTTCATTTGCGTGGAAAGCGAAGGGAAAAATAAAGGCAGCACCTTTCATTGTATAATTCCGATTAATTAGAGGTGATGAGCTTAAGATCACAGCCGGATTTTTACTTCTCCAGAATTGGCCCGTTTGATTTGCGCGCATCTTTTTATATTTATGGGAAAAAAATATAGCCCACTCTACGATCCCCCGACTGTGCCCGGTATGTTCGTGCACCAGGCGGCAAAACTCGGCGACTGGGTCCTCAAAGTGAGCAAAAGGGATGGTGTCTGGACGCCTGCCACCTGGCGGGAAACATACGACATCATCCGTTGCCTGACACTGGGGCTTATTGCCTGCGGCATCCGGAAGGGGGATTGTGTTGGAATCATCAGCAAAACCCGGAGTGAATGGTCGGATGCGGACCTGGCTGTGCTTTGTTCCGGCGCCGTGACGGTGGGAATCTATCCGACAGCAGGCGCGGCGGATATGGAACACATACTCAGCCATAGCAATTGCCGGCTTGTCTTCGTGGAAAACGATGATCTGCTGCCGAAAATAACCGCAATGAAAAAGAAGATCGGTCTTTCCGGAAAAGTTGTCCTTTTCGAAACCAAACAGAATTTCCCCCCCGCCGATGTTGCTGCCCTGCCGGAGCTGATGCGTTTGGGCCGGGAATTGGATTTGCGGCAGCCGGAACTTTTCGATCAGACCTGGCGTTCGGTTGCTCCTGACGATCTGGCGACAATCGCTTACACTTCCGGCACAACCGGCCCGCCAAAGGGGGCCATGATTACCCATGCCAACATCTATTATACGGCAATCCATGCCGCAGCAACCCAAAACCTAGATGAAAGCGATTTCGGCATCGCCTACCTTCCCCTGGCCCATATGCTGCAGCGACTGACCGTTTATGCCGCCCTGCATTCGAAGATTCGCGGCGTCTATGCCGAGAGCATCGAACAGCTTATTGACAATTTTGGCGAACTGAAGCCGACGGTACAAGTCGGCGTTCCGCGGATCTTTGAGAAGATTCATGCGCGGATTATGCAGAAAGTCTCCGTATCGTCACCACTTCGGCAGAGCATCTTTGACTGGGCGATGCAAATCGGCTGCCGTACTTCACCGTATCGACAGGGGAAAAAATCCATCCCTTTACCGCTTGCCTTCCAGAGGGCCATGGCGGATCATCTGGTCTTCCGGAAAATCCGCGGCGTCTTCGGCGGTCGCGTGAAGCGTCTGATTTGCGGAGGCGCCCCGATGCCGGTGGAACTTCTCGAGTTCTTCTATGCGGCAGGTTTGCTCATCCTGGAAGGCTATGGTCTCACGGAAACTGTCGCGCCTGTCTGCGTCAACCGGCCGGACAACTTCAAATTCGGCACCGTCGGACGCCTGATCGAAGGCATCGAAGCGAAGTTGGGTGAGGGCAACGAACTTCTCCTGCGCGGGAAAGGCCTGTTTCGAGGGTATTATAAAGACCCGGAAGCCACCGCTATGGCGATCGATGCCGAAGGCTGGTTTCACTCCGGTGATGTTGCGCAAATTGATGCTGACGGTTTCATCCGCATCACGGATCGCCTAAAGGACATCATCGTTACAGCCGGAGGCAAAAACATTGCACCGCAAAATATCGAAAACATGGTCAAGACACTGCCGATAATCAACCACGTGCTGGTCCACGGAGATCGAAGAAATTACCTGACGGCTTTGATCACGCTTGACAAGGCGGATTTGCTCGACTGGGCTGCGCGGCGAAATATCGCCGCCTCTTCAGTGGCAGAGCTTTGCTCACATCCAGCGGTGCACCGTGTCGTCGAAGAACACATCGCTTTTGTAAATAACCGTTTGGCTCCTTTCGAGGCAATCAGACGGTTTGCCATCCTGCCGGATGATTTCACCGAAGAAACGGGTGAATTGACTCCAACGCTCAAGATACGCCGCCGGGAAATAACAAGTAAATATCGGGACGTTCTGGATAAATTCTACGAAAACTAAAGGTTGCGACAGAAGCTCTTTTGTTCCGACAAATGTTACTTCGCTGCCTGCCGGAACAGCAGCGCGAAAAAAGATCAATCTTTAGGATAATGCTCTTTTGATCAATGCCAATAGCTTGGCAGGATTCGCGAAAGCGGTCACTATTCCCTTGACATACTGGGCTGAAATTTTTATAAGAAATCCGCGATCAAATAATTTTTGCCGAAGTTGAATTGCCGGCCACGAGCAAAAAATCGACAATAAAATCAGAAGGGGAGAATGTTATGGACGTTGTGGAAGCCATTAATAAAAGAAAATCAATTCGGAGCTTTAAACCGGATCCGGTACCGCCGGATGTCCTGAAGAAAATAGTGGGACAATCTTTGCGCTCACCATCGGCATCCAACAGCCAGCCGTGGGAATTTGCCGTGGTCAGCGGGAAAAAACTGGAGGAGATTAAGCAGGCATACTTGAATAATTCCAACAGCAAACCAACCTTTGACATACCCATATCATTGAAATATCCCGACCCCTGGAGCTCGAGGCGTTCTGCGGTTATGGCCGGAGTTTTGGAGAAGCTGGGAATAGCGCGCGAAGATAAACAGAAGCGCATGGAATGGGGATTGAACGCCCATCGGCTTTGGGGCGCTCCCAGCTGCATTTATATCATGATTGACCGCTCTTTTTATTCTTTTGAGGGCGTTTCCGCCAATGTCTGGAATATATTTGATTGCGGCCTGATCACGCAGAATATCCTCCTGTTGGCCACCGCGCATGGATTGGGATCAATTCCCGCTATCGAACCTGTTCTTTATCCCGACATTATCCGCAAGACATTGAATATTCCGGATACCAAATTGATGGTTTTGGGCATACCACTGGGATACATAAATTCAGACAATCCCGTCAATGAGCTCAACACGACGAGGGAGCCATTGGAGAAAATTGCCCGATTTTACGATTAATTGTCTCTTTTGGAGATATTATCCGGTAAAAAGATAGTCTAAAATATCCAGCACAAACAATTATTTTGTGCCGGAGCGGCAGTTAGTTTGGCAATTTCATCTTGCCACACAGATCGATACAGCAGATTATGGCGGCTGGAAAGGAATTTCACAAAACAACAGGGAGTAATTATGTCGCCGGTGAGCGCAACATACTGGGGGATTTCGGGCTATATAATTTTCTGGGCTTTGTTTGCCATTGCCTTCGGCTTGTTTATACAGAGGCTTTATTTCCTCATTGAACTTGTTCGTCTGGGGAAAGAGGAAAACCGCTTTGCCGATATAGGGAAGAGAATCAAGATTATGCTGATGGAGGTTGTTCCTCAATGGTGCAATCTTAAATCCGTCACTTCCCGGGATCTGGCCGGCATCGGACACGCTCTTCTCTTCTGGGGGTTTAGCTGTTTCCTTGTCAGCTACATCATCTTTATCGGACTGGCGGGAGGATTTGGCCTTGCCCATTTTATTGAGGGCACCGCTTTTGAAAGATTTTACCTGACAATTCTCGATATTGCCGGAGTTATGGTAACCATCGCCATTGTGTGGGCGGCTGTGCGGCGCTATATCATCCGGCCGCCGAGACTGGAGCCGAGTGCGGAAGCAGCCGTAATTTTGTGTGCGGTTTTTGCTCTGATGGTGCTCAACGTCTTGATCGTCGGCTTCAACTATGCGGCACTGAAAGTACAAAGCCCCTGGCCTCCCCTGGGAGCAGCGCTGGCGGCTTATTTTACCGGCGCCGGGGTTTCCCAGGCGGCATTGGAGACAGGTTACCGGGTCTCCTGGTGGCTGCACTATCTGGTAATCCTCGGTTTCATGATTTACATTCCCTACTCCAAGCACCTGCACATTCTTATTTCTCCGGCTACGGTTTTCTTCAGACCGCTGGGGCCGAAAATGATGCTCGAACCCATTAATTTTGAAGAAGCGGAGACCTTCGGGGTATCAAAAATTGAAGAATTTACGTGGAAGGACCTGCTGGACCTCTTTGCCTGCGCCGAATGCGGTCGCTGTCATGTCAATTGTCCTGCCCAGACCAGCGGCAAGGCACTCTCACCCCGGGATGTAATTCACAAATTAAAAGTGCATCTGCTGGCGGACGGACCTGCAAAGCTGGCCGCCGGGGCGGATGCAGCCGTCGAGAATAATAAGGAAAAACAGGCCGCGCAGATCAAAGCCATGATCGGCGAAGTGGTTACCGAGGAGGAGATCTGGGATTGTACCACCTGTGGCGCCTGTCAGGAGATTTGTCCGGTGGGGATTGAACATGTGCGCAAGATGATCGACCTCAGACGGAATCTGGTATTGATGCAGAGCAAAATGCCGG
>ENA-ORXD01002147-ORXD01002147.1-sediment-metagenome-genome-assembly--contig:-NODE-2147-length-13896-cov-3.514726_pt1 | contig 13896 bp, 12 predicted proteins | sample MGYA00237862_ERZ511471 | MGnify/ENA metagenome assembly ERZ511471 | reverse complement strand
AATAGAAAATACAGTGTAATATGGGATTTGCCACTTACAACCTGCCTGCTCCTACCGTCTAGACTGCCAAGGTTTGCACTTCGAAATTACCAAAAATATCGGTTTCTTTTTATGTCATAATTGAGAAATATCATGAATATTCAAATCCTGCCCTGGGATTCCAATTTTTTTGGTTTTAAAACAGCCCGTATTTTACCCGGTAATCTTTCACAGGCGGAGCTTGAACAAAACTTGCTTGCCCTGAAAAGCGCAGGCGTTCGGCTGGTTTATTGGTCTAGCGCTCAGCCCGTCTCGTTCAATGTGACCTCTCTGCACGGCCGTCTGGTAGATCACAAAGTCACATATTCTCTTGAGTTAGGAAAATTGAAGCCAGATCTATTTTTCCCGCATGAACGGGTAAAAAGTTTTACAGCAAATATGCTGCAAACGGATATGTTGGACTTGGCAGTACAAGCCGGGCAATATTCACGCTTTGCCCGCGACCCGGATTTTCCACAGGATTTATTCATCTCGCTCTATCATGAATGGATGAAGAAAAGTATTGCCGGGATTCTTGCAGATGAGATTTTCATCATTGAAGAAAACAAGGGATTGGCGGCCATGCTGACCATTGTAAAAAGAGAATTTTTAAGTGACATCGGTCTGATCGCCGTGAAACCCGCCTTTCGTGGAAATAATTTTGGCGAGATGTTAGTGCGCGCTGCTCAAATGTGGTCTATCCAGCAGGGATTGCAACAATCTCAAGTAATCACGCAAATGGAAAATATTCCTGCTTGCAGATTATATGAAAAATGCGATTACAGAATCCAGAAAATTGAGTATTATTATCATTTCTGGCTAGGGTAAAACCAGTGCCAAGTAGAATTATGGCATAATTGCAGCAAAATTCCTTAAATCATAAGGAGACAACGAGTGTCTTATAAAACCTTGTGCGTTTTAGGTTTGGGTTATATCGGATTGCCTACCGCCAGTACATTTGCTACGCATGGTTTGCAGGTTACCGGCGTGGACATAAACAGCGAAATTGTGAATGGCTTGAATAATGGGCAGGTGCATTTATTTGAGCCCGGGCTGCGTACGCTGGTGCAAGCCGCATTGCACTCCGGCAATCTGACCATTCGCCAGCAGCCTCAGGTAGCAGATGCTTTCATCATCGCTGTACCTACACCCTTTAAAGGGAATAAACAGGCAGACCTGAGTTTCGTCATAACTGCTGCAGAATCCATCGTCCCGTTTCTCAGAGCGGGAAATCTGGTCATTTTAGAATCCACTTCACCTCCGCGCACAACGGTAGATATGCTGGCGCCTATTCTTGAGAAGAGCGGATTGAAAGCTGGGCAAGAGTTCCACCTTGTTTATTCACCTGAGCGCGTCCTGCCAGGACAGATCCTGCACGAACTGATCGAAAACGCGCGCGTGATCGGGGGCATTAATCCTGCTTCAGCTCAAGCCGGCCGCGACCTCTACAGCATCTTCGTCACAGGCGAGATCATTCTGACGGATGCCACCACGGCGGAAATGGTCAAGCTGATGGAAAATACTTACAGAGATATTAATGTTGCCGCTGCCAATGAGTTCGCCCGCTTGGCGGATGTTTTTCAAGTGGATGTTTGGGAGGCTATTGCCCTTGCCAACCGTCACCCGCGGGTTAAGATCCTGCATCCCGGTCCAGGAGTCGGCGGTCATTGCATTAGCGTTGACCCTTGGTTTCTGGTAGAAGCGGCTCCCGAGACTGCGCATTTGGTTCGATGCGCGCGTCAGGTGAATGACAGCCAGCCTGCTTATGTGGTTGATTTTGTTTCACGCAAGATCGGTGCGCTTAGCGGTAAGCGCATTGCCGCATTAGGGCTGGCTTACAAAGCCGAAGTGGATGATCTGCGCGAATCACCCGCTATCCAGGTGGTGCAATTGTTGAGGGACGCCGGCGCGCAGGTGGCAACATTCGAGCCTTTTAAACCAGATTTTCACATCGAAGGGACGCATGCCGCTGATTCTCTGCAGACCGCCCTGCAAAACGCGGACGCCATCATCCTGCTTGTCGGGCATAATCAGTTCAGAAACCTTGACCCACAAAAAATCAAGCAGATCACCCCAGCACGAAACGTTATTGACACAGTGGATGCCTGGGAGCGAGAAGAGTGGCGCTCAGCCGGTTTTGAATACTACCATATCGGGGACGGCAAGCATTGAAGATTAAAGCATGAAGAAGCTGCACGTAATAACCATGATCGGAACCCGTCCGGAAGCCATAAAACTGGCGCCGGTCGTGCAGCTATTAGAGCAGGATGCTCACTTTGAATCGACGGTGGTTGCCACGGCCCAGCATCGCGAAATGCTCGACCAGGTACTCTCTCTCTTTGGTATCCAGCCGACCTTCGACTTGAACCTGATGCGGGATGACCAGTCCTTGGCGCAGTTGACCGTCGCATTATTCACCCATCTTGACCCGCTGCTTGAAAAAATCCAGCCAGATTGGGTGGTAGTGCAGGGAGATACCACTACGGTCATGGTCGCCGCTTTAGCGGCTTACTACCGGCACGTGCGGGTCGCTCATGTGGAAGCCGGTTTGCGCACCGGAGATAAATGGCAGCCCTTCCCGGAAGAAATCAATCGCCGCGTGGCTGGCGCTGTGGCGGATCTGCATTTCGCACCTACGGAATGGGCGAAATCCAATCTGCTGCGAGAGGGAATTTTCCCAGAAAACATTAAAGTGACCGGCAATACCATCATTGATGCGCTTGAGCAGGTCAAGCACCTGCCCATGCCGCCAGAGATTGAACGGCTGCTTGAGGAAAACGAAATCCTTTCCGGCAAACGCGAACTGATTGTGGTCACCGCCCATCGGCGCGAATCCTTCGGAGAACCTATCCGCAGCATCTGCGCGGCTCTGCAGGAAATCGCCCGAACTTACACCGGTCGGATAGAGCTGGTCTACCCCGTGCATCTCAATCCGAACATTCAACGGCCGGTGCATGAGCTGCTGGACGGCATCAGCAACATCCACTTGCTTCCTCCGCTGGAATACCTTTCGCTGGTGCACTTGCTGCAGCACGCCAAACTCATCCTGACGGATTCGGGTGGCATTCAGGAGGAAGCCACCGGCTTGGGCGTACCTTGCCTGGTGCTGCGCGAAATGACCGAGCGCCCGGAAGGCGTGCAGGCCGGCGTGCTGAAACTAGCGGGCACTTCCCATCAGAAGATCATTGCGGAAACCAGGCGCCTGCTGGATGAACCCGCAGCCTACCAGGCTATGGCGCAAGCCGCCAACCCTTATGGAGATGGGCACGCGTCTGAAAGGATCATTGCTGAATTACTGTCACAAATCAGATAAATTCGGGGAAATAATCAAACAAGATAAGAAATTGTTCAGTCCAGAATTTTATTCCCGCACCAGATAATCCCCCTGCGCCACCCATTTATAGGTGGTCAATTCACGCAGCGCCATCGGTCCGCGCGCATGCAGGCGCTGGGTGGAAATGGCAACTTCAGCCCCCAATCCGAATTGGCTGCCGTCCGTGAAGCGCGTGCTGGCATTGACATACACAGCTGCCGAATCCACCTCTGCAATGAAACGTTCGGCATGGTCAGCATCTTCGGTAAGGATTCCATCTGAATGACCGGTAGAATGGGTGGTGATGTGCTTTATCGCCTCATCCAAATCCGCAACCACTTTAATGCACAGCACCAGGCTGAGCCATTCCGTGTCAAAGTCATCAGCGCCCGTCTCCTCAACTTCCTCGCCCGCAGTGATACCCAACCCTTGCAGGGCTTCGCGCTCCAAACGGAACCTGACTCCATCTTGTTTTAAGGTAGCGATTACCTGGGGGATGAAATCGCATGCAATAGCTTGGTGCACCAAGAGCGTATCCAGAGCGTTACAAACCGTCGGGCGCTGGATCTTGGCATTGCGGATGAGCGGCAGGGCTTGTTGCAGATTCGCACTGGCATCCACGAACAAATGGCAAATGCCAATGCCGCCGGTAATGACCGGAATGCTGGAGTTTTCGCGGCAGAAGTTGTGCAGTTTAGCCCCCCCGCGCGGGATGAGCATATCCACAAATTGATGCATCCTGAGCAGCTGGGTAACCAACTCTCGGTTGGGATCATCGATAAATTGCACAGCTCCCTGTGGAATTTGGGCTTGAGTGAGGGCATGCCAAATACCCGATACCAGCACACGATTGCTGCGGATGGTTTCGCTGCCCCCGCGCAGGATGACTGCATTGCCGCTTTTAAGCGCCAGGCTGGCCACATCCACCGTTACGTTAGGTCGTGATTCATAGATGACTGCCAAGACCCCTAGCGGGACGTGTTGTTTATGCAGATGCAAACCATTTGGCAGCTGCTGTTGGTCAAATCTTTCCCCCACCGGATCAGGTAAGTCAATCACCTTGCGCAAATCCTGAGCGATTGCTTGGATGCGGTTTTTAGTAAGCGTCAAACGGTCAATCAACGCAGAGCTCAAGCCAGCTTTTATGCCGTCCTCAATATCCAATTGGTTAGCTGACAACACACTATCGGAATGTGCATCCAGCCAATCCGCCAGGTATGATAGGGCTTTATCCTTCATCTCACGCGGCATCAGGGCTAGTGCATGGCTGGCTGATTTTGCATTCTGACAAATAGCTCGAATATCCATATCCATTTCTAATTCAACAAGGTCATATTGTTATGGTGGATGACCTCATCTCCGTAGGCAAAACCGAGCAAAGGCTCGATCTCTGCTGACTTTCGTCCCATGATTTTTTTAACATCTGCGCTTGAATAATTTACCAAACCCAGTGCGCAATCCTGCCCATTAGGATTCTTCACCCTGACAATATCTCCCCGTTCAAATTGCCCATACACATCTGTGATTCCGACCGGTAGTAGTGAACCGCCGCTACCAATCGCGGCAGCCGCACCCGCATCCACGCGCATGCCTGCCCGTGCCACCACGCCAGCCAGCATAAATCGTTTGCGGCTCTGTAGCTTATCTTCCAGCGGGTAGATGCGCGTTCCGATGGCTTCTCCCGCTGACAATCGCAGTAAAACGTCATGTTCGGTTCCTTTGGCAATGATCACTTCTGTTCCTAAGCGGCGCGCCATATCAGCTGCCTGCAATTTCGTGATCATTCCCCCGGTGCCCAGATTGTTCTGGCTGCCCCCAGCGGCTAGCCAGATTTGCTCGGGGATTTTTTTCCCTCGCACTTCTGGAATCAGACTGGCTTGATGATCCTGTTGAGGATTGGCGGTGAACAAGCCTTGCTGATCCGTAAGCATGATTAATCGGTCTGCTTCGATCAGGTTGGCAACTAAGGCGGAAAGGTTGTCATTATCGCCAATACGGATCTCCTCAGTCGCTACGGTATCATTCTCATTGATGATCGGTAAAATACCTTGCTCCAGCAGGGATTCTAGTGTGTTGCGCGCATTGATGAACCGTTTGCGATCACTGATATCTTCACGCGTGAGCAGCACCTGGGCTACTTTCAAACCATAGATCTCAAATAATTGTTCATACACATTCATTAATCGTGGTTGTCCGATTGCAGCCAGCATTTGTTTGGCCGGGATAGATTTGGGCAATTCCGGGTATCCCAAACGTTCCCTGCCAACCGCAATTGCACCTGAGGAAACCAGGGCAACCTGTTCCCCGCGGGCGATCAATTGCGCAATCTGCCTGCCCAAAGAAACAATCTGTGGCAGATGCAGCCGAGTACTGCCCACCGTCAATGTGGAAGTACCCACTTTGATCACAATACGCTTAATGGCTGTCATATTAAATTGTCCAATTGTAACGCCAATTTTAATAGATATGGGTCGTCTGGCTTGAATCAAAGAATTGAAGGTATAATCCCCATACTTCGCTGGGAAGAAATGAGAAAACCCTTTGTCTGAACCCTCCATCTGCATCTTGCCGAAATTAAAAGGTCCTGGCGGGCCTTCATCTTTTCAGGCCAAGCTAGTCGCTGGTTTACGGGCAATGAACATCCCTTCCCATCATGATCCACACACTGCCGGGACGCGCGCAGTGCTGGTTATCGGCAGCACGCGCCAGCTAGGAGACCTGCTGTATGCAAAAAAACAGGGTATTCGCATCATTCAACGTCTGGATGGCATGAATTGGCTGCACAAAAGACGTAGGACCGGCTGGCGTCATTTTCTGCGTTCCGAGCGGTTGAACCTGCAGCTTACATTAATACGCCGTTATATTGCCCACGAGATCGTGTATCAAAGCAATTTCACGCGCGACTGGTGGAATACAGTCTATGGCTCCCTGCAAAAAACAAGCCATGTCATCCATAATGGAGTAGATTTGAACATCTTTTCTCCCAAAGGCCAGGGAGATCTCCCAAAGGATTTCATCCGACTGTTGGTTGTGGAGGGTAGTTTTAAAGGCGGGCACGAACGTGATTTATTCAACGCTGTGGAAGCTGCTTGTTTGTTATCTGAGAAGCTGAACCATAAAGTTGAGTTAATGATCGCCGGAAATGCGCCGCCCGAATTGCGCGCCCAGGTTCAAGGTGAGTACAATGCCTGTGTGCGCTGGATGGGATTGGTGCCGCATGAACAGATCCCTTCATTAAATCGCGCAGCGCATCTGCTCTTCCCCGCAGAAATCAATGCCGCTTGCCCCAATTCGGTCGTTGAAGCACTGGCTTGCGGTTTGCCGGTAGTCAGTTATGCCACCGGCTCTCTGCCTGAATTGATCGGTGAGGATGGTGGTATGGTAGTGCCTTATGGCAGCAATTATTGGCATCTGGAAGCCCCCGATACGCAAGCATTAGTGGAAGCTGCCATAAAAGTCCTCGAAGATCGGCAAAAATTTCACCTGTCCGCCAGAGCGCGGGCAGAGAAATCCTTCGGTTTAGAAAAAATGGTACAGGCTTACCGAAAAGTTCTCTTAGGGGAGTGAATACAGCAAGCTGCTGCCGGGGTTGTCGTTTTATTGGTCAAATCCATAGGTAAAGGCGCGTTCATTGCCGCGCTTGCTTTCCCAAGGATAGACGATGTAGGCATCCGTGATGGCAGCATAGAAATCCGGCCGGAAATTTCCAAATAGGTTGCGGTAGGGATTAAAATGCAAAACACAAGTATACGGAATGCCTCCCGCAGCGGAAACACGGTTTTTTACAGCTGTAATTGTCCTACCCGAACCCCATACATCATCAACGATCAAAATACGTTTGGCTGTCAGAGTGCTGTCCTCCGGGAATTGCAGAAATTGCGGCCAGGCCAGAAAGCGATTACCTTGCCGGTTGGCTTCCATGTCCGATTCAGCCGGAAAATCAACCGCAGCGGTAAGAATATGCTCAATTTGTAAGACAGCCGCCAGCAAACCGCCAGGCACAATCCCCCCGCGCGTAATAATCACCATCCCGTCGAACTCATGGTTGAATTGCGGAACCAAATGGTCAATTAAAGCATCAACGTCATCCCAAGTGAGTCTTTCTCTGCGCATACCAATCCTAACAAGCTTTATAGATTATACAAAACATTCTCGTGTCTAATCCAACGAAGGTAAGGTAAAAACAGCTTGATCTTCTAAGGAAATCAAAAAGTCAATCCCCAAGGTTTCACATTGATTAATGAAATCATCATCAACAGAATAGTGATTCTCGTCTAAAATGATGTAGCTAACGTCAATCTCGCGCAGAGCATTTACACTGGTTTCATCGGGAAAATTCTTTAACAATGGATCCAATTCAAAAAACCGGTTGGAAGGAAAGGTACGTATCAATCCTAATAATGGCTTTTGATTATAGAGTGTGTAGAAAAGACTGTATTCCTCGAAGGATTGCTTGAAAGGCAGTTGCACTTGCCCTCCGTAAGGTTGTTCAGCCAGCCACAAATCCACCGCCCGCGGTTTAACTTCTGATAGTGAATTAGGGATAACATAGAAATCCAGCAGGATTGCCAGAATAGCCAATATGGAAACCGGAATATGGAACGTTTTTTTTATTCGGCCTAATACCCAATGAAATCCCAAACCAGCACCCGCACAGCAGAAAACCATGCTGAACACAGCCAGGCGCATCCAAGCTCGCATGATGGAATAAAAAGGTAGATGCTTGAACAGAAAGTATCCCGGCAGGAATATCAACCCCTCTTCGTTGCGGAAGATTACTGCAATGATTGAAGAATCCATCACACGCACCGGTTTCTCCATCCAGGTTAGATTGGTGCCCATTGCTAATATGATACTTGCCACAAAACCCACACCAAGCATTTTAAAAAGGTACTCATGACCATTCACTTTGCGATGCGCATAACCGACCCCCGCCAGAATCAATGCGAAAATACCCAAATAAAGGGTAGCCTCGTTCCATAGATCGCGTGGAAAATTTTCCCATACCCATTCTCCCCATAAGAAATGCCGTGTGAAGGGCAGCAGAAAATCAGTAGGGCTGGCGGAGAAGGTCATTACATCTTCCAATGTGCGCATAGAACTTGTTCCCTGATGCACCCGCAGATATGGAATGATCCCAACCGCTAGCGCCGGTAAAGACAAAGCCCCTGCGTAAAAGAACTGCCGCCAAATGTCAGAATTTTTCATCTGACTTCGCTTGAAAAAAAGGAAATAAACCACCAGCATAAAAGCGCTGATCAGCAGGGTTGAGTATAAATAGTATTGCGAGCTCAACGCAATTCCAGATAATCCTATCGCCAGCCGCATCCAATCGCAGTTTTTTCTTTTTCCACTTATCAAGATCGATAATAATCCCCAGAAAAATAAAGGGAACCATTGAATAGCTGAGATATTGAGATGGCCAGAAAGAAAGTGAGCCATATGATAAGGCAGGAAAGCATACGCGCTTCCCGCCAGCAATCCTGCTAAACGGTTGGCACTGAGCTGGTGGATCCAGGCAGACATGAACATCCCCGCCAAGATGAAACTAAGCAGCATGGAGAAGTTATAGCCCAGCACAAATTTATCAAAGATCGCAAACGGCATGGCGAAAAAAAGCTGCAGGGGAGCGATCTCCGTAACAGCCAGGTTATATCCATTGGGAAAATTCAATAGGTGGGAATGCAAGGGAAGTTGTCCGAGATCAAATAGTGCCTGCTTGAACCAACCAATCTGCCAGATGAAGTACAGGTTATCCCCCAGGCCTCCCGCAACGTGAGTGGATATTTTAGAAAGCAATGGACGTGTAAATGCCAATGTCAGCAATGTGAAATAAATTAGCTGCACACCCATCCAGATCAGGTTTTTTTTCTTTTGCGCATTGATCATGCTTGACAGACTTGTTTGAAATATTACGATAAAATGATTTGATATTTCCTTACAGATTCTTTATTCTAAATGAACTCTCTCTTTGAAGCAATTCATACTACCATCCAAAATCGCACTCTCGTTGGAATTCCCAAGTCAATTGAACAAGTGCATCCTTGCTATGATGGTTATTCGATCGCAAACATCCCCGCCAGCATCTGCGATTGGCTGGGCTGCCCATTTCCCACAAGTCGATCTTTAGCACCCATCATCACTGAGCAATTTCATGATCAATACAACCATATAATCTTTGTGGTTATCGATGGTTGTGGGCTGGATTTTCTACGGTTTCATCATCTCGATCCCAATTCGATGCAGCCATCTTCTAATTGGCATAGATTGATTAACGATGGACTTTTTTTGCCGCTCACCAGCCTTGCGCCCAGCACTACTGCGGCTGCATTGACCACTTTTTGGACTGCCAAACTACCAGCAGAACATGGTGTCATCGCCTATGAGGTGTTTCTGAAAGAATATGGCGTGATTGCCAATATGGTCACCCATTCAGTGGCAGCAATAAACGCTGCGCATGGCAGTCTTGCCCAAGCAGGTTTTAAGCCAAAGCAATTCCTGCCTGTTCCCACGCTTGGATGGTATCTAAAGAAAGCCAACATCCATTCTTTTGCTTTGCAGCATCAATCAATTGCTGATTCGGGATTATCCCAGATGCTTTTAGAAGGGACACAAAGGCTTCCTTTTCAATCGCTGCCTGAAATTTGGAGGACAGCGCTGGATATTCACCACCGCTTCAGCCGCCAACGCACATATACCTATATCTATTGGGGGGAATTGGATACCCTATCCCATCGTGTTGGACCGCATAGTCAGCAATTGTTCGAGCTTTGGCAAGCTTTCTCCATGCTGCTGGTCGATTTCATCCAGCAGCTGCGCAGGATAGCAGCCTCGCGGACATTGGTAATTCTGACTGCCGACCATGGGCAAATTGGTACGGAAATTTCATCAGATTTCGAAATGCGTCATCATCCTGAGTTTACCCGGCACCTGATCATGCAGCCCAGCGGTGAAGGGCGTTTGCCATTCCTGTTTATCAAATGCGGGCACGCAAGGGATGTTGATGATTATCTGAAAAATCATTGGGGTCAGCAATTTTCAATGGTGCCCTCAGAAGTTGTACTGAATGCTGGCTTGATGGGAAACTGCGAACCATATCCAGCAACACAGGATCGTTTAGGGCAATTTGTCGTCTTTCCTCAAAATAATGCATATTGGTGGTGGGCTCCAAAAGAAAATCATCTGCTGGGCAGGCATGGCGGATTATCGCAAGCGGAAATGCTGGTACCCTTGATCGCGTGGGAGATATGAATAAGCCCCCGAAATGGGGGCTTCTTTGAAATATCTTGTTAATCTAAGCTTTTTTCTTTTTAGTCTTGGCCAATGCCAGCCAGAAAGCGCCGATTCCGATCAAAGTTGCGGCCAGTGCTGCCAGCCAGCCAACCACAGGTATCGCGCGGATGAATACGTATAGCAATACGCCCACCAGCAAATTCAACCAGACTTTTTCTTCAGTTTGTTTGAAAACCGCTTTCATCAGCCATTGTCCAAACATATAGGCAGCCAACAGCTTGCTGATGGTAAAGACTGCAAAGAAGAAAAGCATGGCAACCAGCAAGAGGCTGGTGCCGAACAAGCCGAACCAAACAGATAGCAAGCTGCCCAGGCTGAGGAAACCGACCAGAATGCCCAGCATAACAAATACCAGCGGCACGATCAGAACAGCCAAGAAACCCACGGCGATCAGCACAAAACCCCATCCAAAGGAAGCCATGGGTTGTTGATAAGCCGCATCAATCAATTTTTTGAAAGGTTTTGCCAATAACCATAGCGCCAAAGCGCCCAGCACAAAGAGTTTGATGAAAGTTCGGATGAACATCAGACCCTTATTGATCAGGAATTGTCCGGGGATCTCTTTCTTGAAGGGTTTTACCTCTCTGCTGAAGTCTTTTTGAGGCTGAGCCTCGCTATATGGCACTGGTGTCTGATAGATCACGCTGCCTGCCGCGATGTTATCCAGCTGACTTGAGGAATCTACCGAACTAGTTAAAGTGGTATTGCCTGCAATGGAAGCATTATCTGCCACCCGCAATCCGGGTTGGGCAACTTGTTCTACATATTTGCTGATCCATGGATTGAAACTCATCCAAGCGGTGGATTCGGCAGATTCTTCCACCTCGCCCACGTCAATACCGGCATTTCGCCCAATACTGCCATTCAACTCTACTGCTGCCGCGCTGGCGTTGAGATCACGCTCTATAGCGCCAGAAAGCAGCGCCTGGTAAGCGGCGACATATAAATCACGTCCAACGTGCGAATCCGCATCGGACGTCAGACTGAACCCGCCATAGAACAGATTGCGGGCAACATTCGCACCGCTGGCTAGCTTCATCGCAGATGATCCGCCAAATGTCGAACCATCCACCGTACCGCGCAGGTTGATTTCAGCTGCACCGAGGAAAAGGTTGCCTGTGATATGCGCACTTTCATTGACAATGATGCTTTCACCCATCAAAACTGCATCACCATTGACTGTTCCATTAATGGTTACAGTCTGACCGGTCGCAAACAGAATGCCATTCACGGTGCCATCTACAACGACGTTGGCTCCCGAAATGAATACATCATCGTCAATGGTCTGGGAAGCCGGGATCTTCTCGCCCTTGGGGAATTCCGCCGCGCTCACTGTCCCGACGCCGCCCAAAACTGCTACGGTTACTAGGCTTAGGATAATAAGCCATCTTGACTTGGAACTGATTAACTTTTTCATTTTTTCTCCTTTTTGAAAATCATTGCACAAAATATACGCAAGAACGAAAAAATGGTTGCGCAGTGCAACCATTGATTCAAACACGCATGCTGTGAGTTTTTGGATTATTTGGCAATATCTCGCAGCACCATGACCAATGTGCCCACCAGGATAACGAAGAGAATGATGATAGCGCCCAACAGGATGCCGTTGGTCTGTTCCGCGCTAGCCGCCCATTCTGGCGGAATGGGAGTGGGTGTACCCGGCAAAATCGCCAAGGTCGCAGTAGCGCTGCCTTCTTCAAAGCGGATTGATTCAAAGTATTGTGAAAGGGATTCACTCCATATAACAATGACGGTGAATGCCAAAATGACAATGAAAAAAATCAGATTCTGAAAATTAATCCAACTCGGCAAGACTTTGCGAAGCCTCTTGCGTACCTCGCGCATTTTTTCTGTGAGCGTCATTCAAGCACCTCCAGGCTTTCTGCCGCTTTCTGCGCACTCTCTGCGGCTGAAACCTGACTGGAAAAAATCTCCTGCACTGCCGCTTTAATGCTGTTGTTGAATGCTGAGATGATATACGTGTTTGGACGATTTTGCGCTGTTAGCAGCATCTTACTGATGCTATCTTGGACAGTGGAATTCTGCCAGGTTGAAATGGAGGACGGACGCACCGGCAGATAACCGGATACTGGCGTCCATTCTGCCATAAAGTCAGCATCCACCAAGTATTCTACTAAAGCTGCCGCTGCTTGCTTCTTTTGCTCATCGGATTCTATCAGGCACCATAACCAACCGCGCGTCAGCGTTACAGGGTTTTCACCTAACGACGGCAATAACGCCAATTTTAACTCCTCTGGATTCTGCAGCTGCCGGCTAGCCCAAGTGATCAACCCTTGTGAATCAGAAGTCTGGAACGCTTCCCATGCTTGGTCATCAGTTTTTAGGTCGATCAATGCTGGTGAGAGCATTCCTTTTTTCAAACCCTGCTCATAGGCCGCAAGTACTTGAGCCAGCACATCCGCATTAATAGATGGGTGACCCTGTGCGTCCTGCATCAAACCACCCGCGGATAAATACAGCGCAAGTGTAAATTGAATATTTTGATCGGCAGCCGGAAAAATCAACCCATTCAATTGAGAGAGCATATTATCCCAACTTGGCTGATTGCTGTTTAGCGAAGCATCGCGGTAGACCAAACCGAGCGCATCGGCGGCAAAAGGTAGGCCATAAGCAGTGCCCTGAACAATTCCTAAAGACTGGGCAAAGGCATACCAATCACTTTCATCAATGCTCTTTGAGATCTCTTCAATGGGTTGGATTAATTCATTCTGAACAGCCTGCTCGAGATCGGAACGGGAAATCAACACTACTGCTGGTAATGCGTTCGGTGCCACTTGGTTAGCGTAGAGAAGTGTGTCCAAAATCCCGGCAGCTCCACTAGCCGGCTTTACGCGGATATCCAAGGACACATTTGGATTTTCTTCAACGAACCTTTGCAGGTGCGCGTTGAACAGCCGAGCAGCTTCATGATCTTCATATGGGCTGAATTGGGGCGGCACCCAAATGGTCAGGTCAATGTAAGTCAGCGCGGTTGGGGTAGCTTGTTCCGCTGTACCCGCGATAACCGGCAAGGTTTCCTGGGGCGTGGAAATTGTAACCTGGACGTTTTCGTTGGCTGGCAGAAAAGAGTCCAAAATATTCTGACCTTGGCACCCGGCCAATGTGACCACAGCCAGTATCAGCATTGCGATAAAAATTCGCAGGGTTTGATGGATGCTTCCATCTTTGGGATTCATCATTTTCCAAATCATTATTCTACCAACAATCTTTCTCAATGAACGCGTACAAAGGAGGTGGATTATACAGTCTTT
>ENA-ORXD01002145-ORXD01002145.1-sediment-metagenome-genome-assembly--contig:-NODE-2145-length-13909-cov-3.253109_pt1 | contig 13909 bp, 13 predicted proteins | sample MGYA00237862_ERZ511471 | MGnify/ENA metagenome assembly ERZ511471 | reverse complement strand
GGACTTGTTGGCCAGACCGAACACTGAGAGTCCCGAACGGGGCTCCGGGCCCAGAGAGATCACCTTCATTGAGGCCATCCGTGAAGCGCTCGACGAAGAGATGGAGCGCGACGAGAGGGTTGTCCTCCTCGGCCTCGACATCGGCCGATTTGGCGGCATCTTCGGTGAGACCGCGGGACTCTACGACAAATACGGCGCGAAGAGGGTCATCGACACGCCGATCGCCGAAGCCTATATCGCGGGGAGCGCCGTCGGACTTGCCATAAGTGGCCGAGTCCGTCCGGTCGCGGAGTTGATGTTCGCGGACTTCATCGCCAACGCGATGGATGAGATCGCCTCCAAGGCCGGCAAATGGCGCTACATGCACGGCGGACTGATGGACGTGCCGCTCGTCTATCGCCTTCCGGAGGGGGCCGTTGGCGGCGCCGGCGCCGAGCACTCCCAATGCCCGGAGGCCAACCTCTACAGCGCCATGGGCCTGTATCTCGTCGTCCCGTCGACACCGGCCGATGCGAAGGGGCTGCTGAAGAGTGCCATCAGGGACAACAACCCGGTGTGCTTCTTCGAGCACAAGGCGCTGTATTTCACCAAGGGCATCGTCCCGGACGGCGAGCATCTCATCCCTCTGGGGAAAGCCGACGTCAAACGCGAGGGCTCAGACGTCACCGTTGTCGCTTGGGCCCTCATGGTTCACAAGGCCCTCGAAGCGGCAGAGCAACTGGCTCAGGAGGGCATTAGTGTCGAGGTAATCGACCCGCGGGGTCTACGCCCACTCGACATGGATACCATCCTCGGCTCGCTCCGCAAGACGGGAAGGATCGTCTTTGCGCAGGAGGCTCCCAAGACAGGGGGTAACGCAAGCGAGATTATCGCGATTATCGCCGAAGAGGCCCTTGATCTCCTTGCCGCTCCGATCAAACGCGTCGCCGCCCCAGACATCCCGGTCCCGCAATGCATAGCCATGGAGCAGAAGTACCTGCCCACGACTGCGCAGATTGTGGATGCCGTGCGCGACGTTCTCAAGTGAGGCGCGCTCCAACGCTTACCCTGCACCTCAGGTAGAGAAATCGGGAGGCGGCCCCCCGGGGCCGCCTCCCGACACGCACAGGGTCCCCAGAACCATCTTGCATGTCGTGGGGGTGCTGTGTAGCGTGAGGGCAGCTCACAGTGGACCAAGGGAGTTCCCATGTTGTCGAAACGGAATCGCTGCGTTGCCGGCCCGGTGGTTGGATTCCTCGCCGTTCTTTTCTTCCTGCTCACGTCGAGTGCACCGGCCGACGCCGCGGGCTGGACGTGGAGCCTAGAATCTCTCGTTGGTCCCTCAGACTACGGCAGCGTGTCTGTAGATGAGTCGTGCATCGCGTACAGGGCTGGTGAATCCATCATGTTGTTCGATCTCGACTCAAGAGCGAGTACGGAGATCTTTCGGACTGAGGCCAAGCTTGGACCGCCGGTGGTGAGCGGCAACTTGGTTAGTTGGGCTGCCGGTCCGCGGACCGAGCCCTGGGACGTCTTTGTGTACGACATCGCCTCCGGCGAAAGGGTAGAAATCCCACAGCAGGGGCACAGCCCCGATGTGAGTTGGTCACGCGTGGTCTTTGTGGCCGAGGAGGGCATCTATCTCTACGACAGTGCCGGTGGTCAGACCTCGCTCATCGCAGCTGGGGCGCACTGCTTTGGGCCGCACATCAGTGGTAACTACGTGCTCTGGCAGCAGTTCCGTGTGGCCGAAGATTGGGACTCCGTCGAACTCTACGTTCACGACATCTATTCCGGCCAGACCCGCCAGATAACCTCGAACGCCCTCTATGACGCCGAGCCCTCTCTTTCGGACAGGTATGTCGCGTGGCACGCGGGCAGTGCGGACGATCCGCTGACGAATGAGATCTTTCTCTACAGCCTTTATTCCGGTCAAACCTACCAGATCACCCATAACACCCGAGACGACAAGTTGGCGCAGATCTCTTATTCAGACCTGGCTTGGCAATCGGACCTGGGGGACGACTATGCCGGCAGCGAGATCTTCTTGTACAACCTTTTCTCCCAGAAGACGGTCCAACTTACCAACAACGACCGGCCCGACCGGTTCCCGTGCTTGAGCGAAGGTCTGCTGGCTTGGACCACCACCAGTGCCGACACCCAGGACAGGGCCATTTCTGTCTATCAAATTGAGAGTGAGCTGAGCGCTGAGATCCCATTGTCGTCCACCGAGGAGCCAATCTCCGTGGCAAGTCAGGGAAGCGTGTATTGGGCGGATGGATCGGAAGACCATTCCGGCATCTTCGCGCTTGCGCCTATCTGGGAGCTGGACGATGCCAACGACAGTCCCTTCCTGTCCGCGATTCAGTCTTTGGCCGGCCGGGATATCGTGCGGGGGTTCGCGGACGGGACGTTCCGGCCCGACCAGCCGGTGACTCGGCAACAGTTCGCGAAGATGATCGCCAAGGCCACCGGCATCGTGGTCGGTCCCGCCACCTCCTGTCCGTTCCCCGACGTGGCATCCGGCCTCGATCTGAGCGATCCCCTCTATCCCGACAAGTACGTGGGCGCGGCGTGGCAGGCCGGGCTGATCAAAGGCTATTCCAACGGCAGTTTTGGTCCGTACGACAGCATCACTAGGGCTCAGGCGATAACCATGGTGGTGAGAGCCGCGGAACGGCTCAACGACGGGCTGCTTTCAGACCCCCTCGTAGCCTACCGATCAACCTGGGGTAACTTTGGGGCGGCTCACCAGCTCAACGCTCGAAAAGCTGAGTACAACGGCATCTTCGATCTGTACGATCTGGAGGAGCGGGATCCAAACGGGCCGATATCGCGTGCCGAGGTGGCCCAATTGCTGGATGACTACCTCACTCTCATACGGATCACTCCCGCATACTCCGGCGTCCCGGTGGGCATCACGCAACAGGAGATAGCCGACATTGTTCTGGAGGAAATGGGGGCCCAGCCCGGGAGCGATTCTTACCAGGCACTCGTGATCGGTGACCATCGCCGGGTGGGCGATTGGATCGGAGGATTCGTCTACATCCGCTGGGCCGGAGGCGCCGTGGTCTTCCTCCACCGTGAGGCGGAATCTTGGACGCTCTGGATGGTGGGAACCGACTTCAACGTCGAAGATGCTCTCACTGCGGGTGTCCCTCCTGAGCTCATAGATTATGTCTTCTAGCCCGCGACCATTTGACGGCGAGGGACGGATAGGAGTCGTCTTCGATCTCGACGGCGTGCTTCTCGATTCCCGCGCTGTATGGGAACGGGTGTTGCGAGAGCTTCTCTTAACGTGCGACAGGGAATGTGACGACCTCGAGGCAGCCTTCCAAAACGGCCAAGGTGACAACTCGCTTCAGTGGGCCACCTGTCTTCGTCGCATGCTCAACCTCCCTCTCGCGGAGGAGGCGATAATCGAGGCCGTGAGCAGAGGATTGCTCGGTCACTATGCCGAGGACCTCCCTCTGGTTCGGGGCGCCGAGGAAGTGCTCACTCGTCTTTCGGCTCGCTACCCTCTGGGCCTAGCGAGTTCCTCGCCCCGGGACGTAATCGCCTACGTGCTCGAGCGTGCGGGGTTCGGCCGCTTCTTCACCGCGTGGGTCTCCTCGGATGATGTGCCCAGCGGCAAGCCCGCCCCCGACGTCTTCATGCGCGCGTGCGTTCTTCTCGGGGCGGTCCCCGGGCGGTGCGTGGCGATTGAGGACTCCAGAGTCGGCATTCGCGCCGCGAAAGCCGCGGGCCTGAAGATCATCGGAGTGCCCGCCCCAGGGTTCGCCCTGGATCCAGACAGCGTCCCGCTTCTGGATGAGGCACTCGATTCGCTTGCCGACCTTACTCCGGATACCGTGGAAAGGGTCGTCAGAGGCTGGGCAGAGCCGTCAGGCGGGTCTCTCGACGACTCGGGGACCCTCGGGCGTGCCCAGGACTAGGACGTCGGCGGGGCGCATGGCGAATATCCCCACGGTGACGACTCCGGGGATGTTGTTGACGAGCCGTTCGAATTCGACCGGTCTCTCAATCTTGAGTCCCTTCACGTCAAGGATGATGTTGCCGTTGTCGGTCACGAACCCGTTCCTCCACACCGGGGTGCCGCCCAGTTCCGCCAACGCGCGGGCCACGTGACAGCGGGCCATGGGTATCACCTCGACCGGTAGCGGAAATCGCCCCAGCACATCCACCCACTTGCTCTCGTCCGCGATGCAGACGAAGCGGCGCGAGGCGGCGGCGACAATCTTCTCTCGGGTCAAGGCTCCCCCGCCTCCCTTGATGAGTTCCAGTTCATGATTGGCTTCGTCGGTTCCGTCCACATAGAGGTCGAGCCCGCCAATATCGTTCAAGTCGTGAACCGCGAAGCCCAAATCCTGGAGTCGCCTAGTCGACGCGTCGGAACTCGAGACCGCTCCTTCAATGCGCTCTCTCACGTCCGGGAGTAAGTCAATGAAGCAATTGACCGTCGTACCCGTGCCGACCCCGATTATGCCCCCCTCAACGTAGCGCAAGGCGGCTCGAGCCGCTTGAATCTTCATCTGTTCCTGGTTCATGCCCTGATTCATGAGGTGACCTCGCAGCCGATGACTGGTGACTTCCGCCGTAACATGGCACGCCGATGTGCCAGGTTTCGCTAGAATGAACGAGGGGCTCGTTAGACGGTCCCCGCTATGATTCTTTGAAATCGGCAGGAAGTCAATGACTATTGAGGGCGCGGGTGCCCAGATCGCGAAACGATCAGGAGGATCTCGATGAATGTCAGTGAAGCCATCGTCTCACGGCGCTCGGTTCGTGCCTTCAAGCCCGACCCAGTGTCCTCCGACACCGTTGAGGAGATCCTGCAAACGGCTCTGTGGACCGCTTCGTGGGCCAACACCCAGCCCTGGCAGCTCTACGCCGCCGCGGGCAACACCTTGGAGCGGCTGCGTGCGGGTTTTCTCGACCGTCATGAGAGACATGTTCCCGGTCAGCTCGACCGGGCTGCTCCGCTGGAATGGCCCTCACCCTACAAGGAGCGGATCAACGAATTGATCGCCGCTCGGGCCGCGGTCATCGGCGTGGCGAGGGATGACCCGAAGCTGCAGCAGCTGTTCGTGGACGGGAATCGTCGCTTTTTCGGCGCTCCTGTTGTCGTCTATCTCTGCATGGAGCGCCGTTTGGATGCCTGGTCCCTGTTCGACCTGGGAGCGATCAGCCAGAGCATCATGCTGGCTGCTCTCGAGCATGGGCTGGGCTCGATCCCGGCGGTGCAGCTGGTTCTCTATCCCGATCTCGTCCGCGGCGAGATGAGGATTCCCGAGGAGCAGATGCTGGTCATCGGCATTGCTCTGGGCTATCCGGATCTTGACGAGCCGTCTGATCGTTTCCGGAGTAGTCGAAGGCCGTATAGTGAGGCCGTAACCCTGATCGACGTCAGACCTTCGGTGACATGAGCATGAACAAGTTCCTATTCTCATGCGATGGATCATTGAGCGATCTGTTTGCCGACATCGAATCGCTCGCCGACAGGCTCATCGACGAGATTCCCGAGGATACGTTGCTGGAGCGTGACCTCGAGGAACAGGCAGCGGCTCTCGCCAGACAGCTTCTTCCTCATGTTCCCGAGCCCATGGTTGACCGAGTGTCGCTGCAAAGGGACGTTCGCCCCGAAGGGTCGGCGGTGAGATTCAGCCTTCCCTTCGCGGGTAGTTCGGCCCTCTTCAGATACCGGCCAACCGACGCTCAAGGGGTGCCGCCCGAAGGAGAGGCTGCCGCCACTCTCATTATCTGGATACCGATGGCGGGCCAAGACGCTGAGGGCGTGGAGGTCGCCTTCCGGGCACGCGTGGAGCACATTCAGCGCTGGCTCGGATTGGTGGCGGATGAGTTGGTCGTGTTTTCGGGGCGGCTGCGTTCTCGGATTTCTGCGAAGCTGGAGGAACGCCGCGAAACAGTTGGCCGGGAACTGGCTATTATGAAACGATTGGCCGTTCGCTTTCGGCCGGGGACGGACGAGTTGTCGGCGCAGCCACCCGAGGAGTGAGGCACATGCCGGACGGAGACGACGGGCGTCAGACCCAGCACTGGGATGAGGAGAACAGGACCTCGCTCGTTCTGGCCATCCTACGCGGAGAACTCACCATTGGCGATGCGGCCGAGAAGGCGGGCGTCGGACGCGACGAGATCGAGGCATGGAAGGCGCAGTTTCTTGAGGTGGCAGAGACCGCGGTCCGCTCCGGGGCCAAGCCGGATTCGGCGACGACCGGCGATGTGGATGCCGGGGCGGTCGATGCGGGAGTGTGGGTATGGACTGACGAAAAGACGCCCCTTGTGCCGGTCCTGTTGATGGATGCCCTCTGCCAAGCGGGCTTTCCCCTTGAGGCAAATGCTGAGTGGGTGGGAGGGCGCTCTTTGCCGTCACCGTTTCAGAGGCCCGAGTCGATGTCGCTTCTCTATGGCCGCGCAGACAATACGATGCGTCTCCACATGCTCAGCGCCAAGATGAACGCGAGCCAAGCCTTCCAGCGACACACGATGCTCTCCGACTGGCGGTTCCCGCTGCAGATATCTGCCGTACTGATTCTGCTCGAGGATTACAGTCGACGGGGCCGCGGACTTCTCGGCACGCGCAGGCCGGCCGGGCTGGCAGCTCTCGAATGGTGCCTAGGACAGAGACTGCCGCTCGTCGTGGGAGCGATGCAGCTTCCCCACCAAGAGTTCTCCGAGCAGGCTTTTCGCGATTCCTATTCTCTGGATGAAGGCGTCTCTGTGGTCGCGGGTCCTTCTCTGCAGGCCGCCCGGCCAAAGATCGCTCGAAAGAGCATCAAAGAGGGAGAGCTGGACCTTATCGGTCTCCTCACCGGCAGAGGCAAGCTACGATTCGACCCCGATTACGGGAAACGCCTTCTCAGAGCCGTCCAAGTCGAGCTGAGGGCGCTCGACGGCTGACCTCCGGCGGGCGCGGGAACATTGATCCGCTTCGCCGGGCTCGCCTCAGCTAGGTTGGGCCGTCTGGTCACCCTGAACCGAGTCGCAAAGCCCTGGAATCTCACGCAGGCGCAGGCCTTTGAAGGACTCCTCCATGAAGCTTGCGATCAACCTCGCCACCTCGGGCTTCTGATGGTCAAAGGTATGACGAGCGCCCTTCACTATGCACATTCGGTAGTCGACTCCGTAGTCCTTGAGGGTTTCCTCCACTGCCGCGGGGTCAACCAGTTCATCGAGTTGGCCGCAGACTGCAAGCACAGGACCGGCGTAGTCTTGTAGTCCTTCCAGGCCGCCTACACGATAGCCCTCCCAGTGCACCACGAGCGCGACGAGGGCAAGGGCCTGTACCATGTCTCCCATACGTCCCGTAGCGCGCGCCGACTGGACGCTCCCGAAAGAATAGCCGGCCAGCCCAAGCGGCAGCGGCGAAGCCGGGGACATCGCATCCAGTCTCTGCCGCAGATACGCAACAGCGGCCTGGACATCACGGTGCTCGTCGACACCCGTGTAACTCCCCTGGCTTCGGCCTACCTCGCGAAAGTTGAAGCGCAAAACGGCCATTCCGCGATCGCGGGCCGTTCTCGCGATGCGAAAGACCAAGGGCTGGGCCATAGTCCCACCGTGAAGTGGGTGGGGGTGCGCAACGACGAGACCCCCGATGACGGGCCTTTCCTCCGGTAATTCGAGAATCCCCTCCAAGCGGTCGTCGCTCTGGAAATAGACATGATCAGGCAAAAGTGCCTCCGGACTCGCTCTCACCTCGTTCATGCCACGCAATGCGCGGTTCGTTCCTGGGCGGTAGGCGATGGTAGCGGTACTTCGGATAGCCAACCATGAGGACGCCATAGAAGCGCGGGCCTTCCGGCAAACCGAGTGTCTGTCGCAGAGAGGCCGACTCGGGCAGTGCGCGCATGAGATACCCGCACCAGCAGGCACCGAGGCCGAAGGCCGGCGCTGCCAGATCGAAGAACGACAAGGCGATAACCGCATCGGTGGGGGAAACCATGTCTTCCCCCGGAGTATGGGCAATAACCAGTGCGGGCGCGTCGCGCGCGATCGGATCGCGCCCACTCTCCCAAGCCTTCACGAGGAAGGGTGCGTTCAACATCGAGGCGAAGGGGTGCTTCTCTTCCATCCATTGCTTCATGACGTCGATGACCCTGCCGGCGATCTCTCTCACCTGCTCGCGCGAATCAACCACGAACCACCTGACTGGTTGCCGATTACTACCTGTTGGCGCGTATCGGGAGATTCGGATGAGTTCAGCAATTTTTTCACGCTCGACAGGTTTGTCGCGGTAAACGCGGACCGACCGGCGGGACCGCAGAACGTGCTCAACCTGGTCGGCGCCGAGCGCCAGTTCCGGCCGAACCGGAGGACAGTCCTCACGATGGATTGTTGCGTGAGAGAGAGCACCATGGGGGCACGCCGCCACGCAATGACCGCACCTGATACAGATGAGTTCCGCGTCCGGGATGGAGGTTGGAACAGGCGAGTCCTCCCTGAGCTCGATCAGGCGCGCCGGACATACGGCGACACAGATACCGTCACGACGGCATAAGCTCTCATCGACAGACACCAGACTCATACGACCTCCCCGCGTTAACTGACCGAAAGCTACCAACCAGGCAATCTTGGATCATATTGTAATCGAGGGAGAGGCCGCCCGTCGGCTAAGGCAGGCGAAGGGCGTGGATCGCAGGTGGCGCCCTCAATGCTGAGATGCCCGGCAAACCCTCGCGCCTTGAAGAGCGATGGCCTGCCGGGCATACGGTCCCGCGAAGCGCTGTCGTGCCTCTTTCCGCCTGCTTGCGGAAGATCCCAAGCAGAGCTTCCCCTTGGGGGACGGGAAGTCCCTACATATTCCGATTCTTAATAATGGGCTTACCAACGGGAAGGATGTCTCTGCCGCCGGCAAGGTCTTTATAGATAATTGCCGCCATCATATACCATGCATTCAGAGCGCAGAACACCAGAACAACACCCGCCACAAAGTTAAATGTGTCATCAACAAAATGACCAATATCGAGAAGAATAAAACCGAGCAGAAGAAGAAGAAATGTGGATGTCATTGCCTTGTGTATTCGCAATGCACCAAGCGTCAGAATGAATGTGAAGATAGTCCATGCCAGCAAGTAATAACCGACATCTTTTTCGCTCAATGTGTAGATCTCGAAATGATTGAGGAGCCAAATGATTCCGAGGCCAATCCAGAATGAGCCGTAACCCGTGAACGCGCAATAGCCAAAGTTATTACCCATCTTTTGCTCTTGGAATCCGGCAATCAATTGCGCAGCTCCGCCAAAAACAAAAGCCATGGCCAATACCGGGCCAATCCCAGCCAACTCCAGGTTGTGGAATTGTAGTATCAAGGTTGTTAAGCCGAAACCTGCCAAACCAACCACCGCAGGATTAGCATTCTTCGTTTCTGCCACGAAAGCCCCCTCTTCTTATAGCTTGATAGACTCTCCCCATGATGCCTGAAGGTACTATGGTTTTATTAAGCACCAATGGGGTTGACACAGTGACGGCGCTCCACAGTGTCGCCAAATTGTAACCGGCAATAGCTGCCGACACCAGATGGTCGGACCCGAACGTCTTGTGCGGACATTCCTCCCCAAAACAGTCTGTCTTGGCAACTCGCGCCCCGCTGCGCGGGCTAATCGTACAACATTCGCCCGCGTTGTGCAGCCTCTTTTCGATGATCGCGAGAGTGTGGCGCTCGGCGACGGCCCGCAGGGGCCTCTGGACGGCGGCGGGGAGCCTATTCCTGGTAGCCTGCGTCTCATTCTATGGTGCTGGTGCTATTGTGATCGACTCCGAATGGGGCCTAGTAGTTCTTCTGAAACCGTCGCCGAGCGGCGGCCGATGTGGGATCTAGCCGGATCGATTAACGAGTTTGAAGAAGCGGCTTTCCCTTCCATCTTTGGTTGTTTCTTGGTAGAGAAACGCCAACTTCTTGTCGTCAAATTTCTTGAAGAAAGCCTCCCATGATATCTCCTGCAGGGTCTGGCTTTTGCCAAAGCCTGGAAAGTCAATGCGCAGGAGCCCTGGATCGTCTTGCCCGCCTGTGGTTCTCACCTGAGCCGGACGTCCTTCTCGCTTTTCCACCCAGTCCTTGATCTTGGCGTGATCGGTGGTTGTCCTGGACCCGCCTGCCATTCGTGTAGCCTCCTTCCCGCGGTCAACGAGTCAAGGGGGCATTACCCGCAGAGACGTGCTTCCATGCCTGGTTTTCGCCGCGACTACTGGGATAATGATCTGGTTGAAGACGCGTGGCTCAGCGGCACGATGGGGCGTGTGGCGAAGCCGGGCGAACAACCAAGAGGACCCGGCCCTGAGAGAAAGAGCAAGAGCAGCAATGAAACCCGACATAGAGATCGCGCGCGAAGCCAACCCGCTTCCAATAGCAGAAGTGGCGGCCGGCCTGGGGCTGGACGCTGAGGACATCCGGCCCTACGGCACCTACAAGGCGAAGATACGGCTCGAAGTCCTCGAGCGCACACAATCTCGCCCGGACGGCAAGCTTGTCCTCTGCACCGCGATTACCCCCACCCCCGCCGGTGAAGGCAAGACTACGACTAATCTCGGTCTCTCGATGGCCCTCAACAAGATGGGGAGGAGTGCCGTTGCCACTCTGCGTGAGCCGTCTCTGGGCCCTTGTTTCGGGATCAAGGGGGGCGCCGCCGGCGGTGGTTATGCGCAGGTTATTCCGATGGAGGATATCAATCTGCATTTCACGGGCGATATCCACGCTATAACAACGGCGCACAACCTGTGCTCGGCCGTCTTGGACAATCATCTATTTCACGGCAATGACCTGAACATCAACAGCCACGACATCTCATGGCCAAGAGTTCTGGATCTGAACGACCGCGCGCTCCGGCAAATCACCATAGCCCAGGGCGGGGACGGCGTGGAACGTACTACCCGCTTCGACATCACGGCAGCCTCCGAGGTCATGGCGATTCTGTGCTTGGCAACCGACTTGGAGGATCTGAAGGCCCGCCTCGATCGCATCATCGTTGCCTCGACGCTCTGGGGCCGTAAGGTCACGGCGCAGGATCTTAGGGTTTCGGGAGCGATGGCTGTGCTGCTCAAAGACGCCTTCATGCCCAATCTGGTTCAGACCCTCGAGAACACGCCTGCCATCATCCACGGAAGCCCGTTTGCCAACATCGCCCACGGCTGCAACTCCATCCAGGCCACGCGCGTGGGACTGAAATTGGCCGACTACTGCATCACCGAGGCGGGTTTTGGGGCCGATTTGGGGGCGGAGAAGTTTTTCGATCTGAAGTGTCGATATGCCGGCCTCGCTCCCGACTGTGTGGTCTTGGTCGCTACGGCGCGGGCTCTCAAGATGCACGGCGGCATCCCGTTTTCCGAGCTGAAGATCGAGAACCTTGCGGCACTTGAAGCCGGGATAGAAAACCTCGAGAAGCATCTCGAGAATATGAAGCGGTTTGGCCCACCGGTGATCGTGGCCATCAACCGGTTCTCGGACGACACCGAAGCAGAGATCGCGCTCTTGCACGCGCGTGTGGAGGCACTGGGAGCGCAGGCGGTTCTCTGCAACGTATGGGCTCAAGGGGGAGAGGGCGGCCTCGAACTGGCCGAGGCTGTGATCCGTGCCTGCGAGGTCGAAGAGAAGCCTCCGTTTGAGTATGTCTACGAACTAGGCATGAGCATTCCCGAGAAGATCACGTCTATCGCCACCCAGATCTACGGCGCCGACGGCGTCGATTATCATTACGAGGCAAATGCCGCCATCGAGCGGTTCAGCCGCTTGGGCTACAGCACGCTGCCGATCTGCATGGCCAAGACTCAGGCCTCACTGTCCGACGATCCACAGAAGCTTGGGCGTCCTCGAGACTGGCGACTGACCGTACGAGAGATCCGGCTTTCAGCGGGGGCTGGGATGATAGTGCCTGTCTGTGGAAAGATAATGACGATGCCGGGGTTGCCCAAGCGCCCTGCCGCAGAGACGATCGATCTCATCGACGGTGAGATCGTGGGCCTGTTCTGATCGTGGACAACGGATAAGGATCCGGCGAGAAAAGAGCATGACAGCGGACAACTATAAGAGCCTGGCGATTGCCGAGTACCTCGATTGCCTGGCGAGCGACGCGCCCGAGCCCGGCGGAGGCAGCGCGGCGGCCATAGTGGGCGCTCTCGCGGCGGCCCTGGTTGCCATGGTTGCGAATCTCACGCTGGGCAAGCAGCAGTACGCGGGGGCGGAGGGCTCGATGGTCGAGATGCGTAGGTCTGCTCAAGACCTGCTCAGCCAATTGAGCGATCTCGCTACTCTTGACGGGCTCGCCTACGGCAGCGTGGTTGCGGCAATGCGGCTTCCCACGGACACGCCGACCGCCCGGAACGAACGCGAGACGGCTCTGCAGGCGGCGCTGAAGGAAGCCGCTCAAGTGCCGCTACGCGTGGCTCAGGCCGCGCTCGCGGTGGCCGGCCTGTCGGTGACAGCCGCCACCCAGGGCAATACTCACGCGTTGAGCGATGCGGGAGAGGCCGCGATTCTGGCTCATGCGGCAGTCGAATCAGCGGCCCTCAATGTGAAGATCAATCTGCGGTGGATCGCCGACGAGGAGTTCAACCGCATGGCAGAGAATAGGATCGAGGAGATCGCCGGCGAGACCGCGGATCTCCGTGAGCTCGCCTTGTCTCAGGTCAACAACCGGTTAGCGGGTGGATGAGGATGGAGGCCGCGTGAGGGCGACAATCATTGATGGTAGAGCGGCGGCGCAGGACCTGAGCGTGCGGCTTGTGGCTGAGATCGCGGGTTTGCGGGCGTCAGGCGGCCGACTGGGCATTGCGACGCTCACCGTTGGCGACGATTACGGCGCGTCAATGTACAGGTCCGCGATTGAGAGGCTGTGCGACCAAATGGGGCTGGCCTATCAGAATTGCGCGCTGGCGTCGACCGTGGGCAACCGAGACGTTATAGAGGCCATCCAGACTCTCAATGCCGACTCGGAAGTGTCGGGAATCCTGCCCCTGCGTCCCCTCCCGGTGCAAATCGACGAGGCTACTCTTGTTGACTCGCTTGCGCCTGAAAAGGACATAGACTGTCTGCACCCGATCAACATGGGTAGATTGGCGCTCGGGAAGAGTCCCCTCGCTCCGGCAACTCCGGCAGCCTGTCTGGAACTTCTGGAGAGATATCTCCGCGATGACGAGCAAGAGCCCGCGACTGCCCTCGAGGGGGCGGAAGTCTGCATCGTGGGACACTCCAATACCGTTGGCAAGCCTCTCGCGTTGATGCTCCTGAACCGCAATGCGACCATTTCGGTTACGCACGTGTACACTTCCAACAAGGGCGACCTCGGCCGGCATACTCGTAATGCCGACATTCTGGTTGTGGCGGCCGGCGTGCCCGAGCTCATCAGAGCCGAGCATGTCAAAGAGGGGGCCGTGGTTCTCGATGTCGGGATAAACCGAGTGCTGATATGTTCAGGTTGTGGGTCCCGTATCCCCGGCAAGGCCGGTCGGTGCATGACCTGCGGGATGGATGCGGTCGAGGCTCAGACCGCGACCGTGGGTGATGTAGAGTTTGGCTCCGTTGTTGAGAAAGCAGGCGCAATCAGCCCGGTTCCAGGTGGGGTGGGCGCCGTGACGAACATGATGCTGGTGCGCAATACCGTCCAAGCCGCGCGCCTGCAATTGGGCCCCACGTAGCCGGGCGGGGCGGAATTCGAGAAATGCGATGATAATCAGCAAGAAAAAGCCGATCGAAGACATCATCGAAGCCTTGGAAGGCGAAACCAAGGTTTTCATCGTGGGCTGCGGCGAGTGCGCCACGGTTACTCAGACAGGTGGCGAGAAAGAGGTCGCGGAGATGAAGACCCTGCTCGAGGATGTCGGCAAAGAGGTGGTTGCCGTCGAAGTAGCCGCCGCCGGTTGCCAAGAACTAGACCTGAAGCGGATCCTGCGCAAGAACAAGGAGGCCACCGAGGCG
>ENA-ORXD01002143-ORXD01002143.1-sediment-metagenome-genome-assembly--contig:-NODE-2143-length-13947-cov-4.557895_pt1 | contig 13947 bp, 14 predicted proteins | sample MGYA00237862_ERZ511471 | MGnify/ENA metagenome assembly ERZ511471 | reverse complement strand
CCTCGATCGCCGCCTTGGTGCCGCTCACCACGAGCTGGCCGGGGCTGTTGAAATCAGCGGCCATCCGCAACTCGGCCAGGATGCCGGGCTGTTGGCCGGCTGCGGTACCCTCGGAGTCAATATCACCGATTCCCTGGAGCAGGCACTGAGCCGGTCCGACGTCCTCATCGACTTCACCTTCCCGACAGTATCGCTGGCCAATGCCGCGATCTGCGCTCGCATGGGTAAAAAGATGGTGATCGGCTCGACCGGTTTCACCCCCGATCAGCGCAGCCGCATGGAAGCTTACTCCCAAGATATCCCGGTGGTGCTGGCGCCGAACATGAGCGTCGGAGTCAATGCCTGCTTCAAGCTCCTCAAGGAAGCCGCAAGCATCCTTGGAGACGGGTTCGATGTGGAGATCGTCGAGCTGCATCACAACAAGAAGAAGGACTCCCCTTCCGGCACGGCCGTACGCATGGGCGAAGTGGTAGCCGAAGCCCTCGGCCGCGACTACAACCAAGTGGCCAACTACCACCGCGAAGGAATGTGCGGGGAACGGACCAAAGAAGAGATCGGCATGCAGACCGTGCGCGGCGGCGACATCGTCGGCGAACACACCGTCTATTTCATCGGCATGGGCGAGCGTATCGAAATCACCCATCGCGCCATGAGCCGTGACATGTTTGCCCGCGGGGCAGTTCGCGCCGCCAACTGGCTGGGTGATAAACAGCCCGGAATGTACGATATGCAGGATGTGCTGGGGCTGAAGTAAAGCGCAAACCTGTTGTAGCAAACGGTTTTGATTTCAAAGGCGATTCTTTATGAATCGCCTTTCAATAAAGTTTTGATAACGACAACGACCGGGAACGAGAGATTTTTCGTCAGATCAAGAAAGACGAGCCGAGCCAGCGCAGGCGTAGTGCGCTACGTCGAGCATGGACGAGGTGAAGTCTGACGCAGAGATGGTGGAAAAGAACCGTTCCTCTCACGGAGGAAAAAGAATGGCACGCATCAACGATAATTACCTGAAACTCAAAGCCGGCTACCTGTTCCCGGAAATCGGCCGCCGCGTCCGTGAATTCAGCGCAGCCAATCCCCAGGCCAAAGTGATTCGCCTCGGTATCGGCGACGTGACCCGGCCTCTGGCCCCGGCGGTACTCAAGGCTTTTCACGACGCCGTGGACGATCTGGCCACCACCGATAATTTCGCCGGCTACGGCCCCGAACAGGGATACGACTGGCTGATCAATGCCATCATCGAAAAAAGCTACAAGCCCCTCGGTGTTGAGTTGAAGACTGGGGAAATGTTCATCTCCGACGGCTCCAAATGCGACTGCGCCAACATCCTCGACATTTTCGCCCTCGACAACGTGGTGGCCATCGGCGACCCGGTCTACCCGGTCTACAACGACACCAACGTCATGATCGGCCGCACCGGCGAAGCCGACGAAAAGGGTTACTACAAGGGAATCGTCTATCTCCCCTGCACCGAGGAGAACAACTTCATCCCCGAGCTGCCGAAGCAGAAGGTCGACATCATCTACCTGTGCTTCCCCAACAACCCGACCGGCACCGTGGCCACCAAGGCCGAGCTGAAAAAGTGGGTCGACTACGCCAACGCCAACGGCGCGGTGATCTTCTTCGACGCCGCCTACGAGGCCTTTATCACCAACCCGGACATCCCCCACTCGATCTACGAGATCGAAGGGGCCAAGCAGTGCGCCATCGAGTTTCGCTCCTTCTCCAAGACCGCCGGCTTCACCGGCGTGCGCTGCGGCCTGGTCGTGGTGCCTGAAGAAGTGATGGGTACCACCGAGAAAGGCGAGAAGTATTCCTTCAACAAACTGTGGAACCGCCGCACCACCACCAAATTCAACGGCGCCTCCTACCCGGTTCAGAAGGCTGCCGCCGCTGTCTACTCGGATCAGGGCTGGAAAGAGACCAAGGAAATCATCGACTACTACATGGACAACGCCCGCATCATCCGTGAAGGTCTCACCGCCGCTGGCATCACTTGCTACGGCGGGGTCGACGCCCCCTACATCTGGCTGAAGACTCCGGAAGGACTCTCCAGCTGGGATTTCTTCGACAAACTGCTGAACGAATGCAATGTGGTCGGCACCCCCGGCTCGGGCTTCGGCCCCAGCGGCGAAGGCTTTTTCCGCCTCTCGGCTTTCGGTCACAAGGAAAACGTGATCGAGGCGGTGGATCGGATCAAGAAAAAGTGGGGCAAGTAAAATGACAAAGGGCGGCCGAAATGGCCGCCCTTCTTGTTTGTGGGAACAAGGATTTCCGCTGGTATTCATTCGCACCGTATGCGAAACTTTGTTTACTTGATTTGGCGCTGCCACAGGCCATGTACAGCTGATTCCGATACGTTTTTTCGGGAGGAGGGGAAGGTGAAATCTTTTGTTTATAGGATCAAACAGGCCTTTCGAGCGAAAGGGACCAGGTGCTGCCGTAATAGAGCAACACTCATGGCAACCTCGCTGGTCTTAATAATAGCTCTTTCCGGTCTCGACGCGAGGGTGTTGGCTGGCAGTATCTACAAATGGCGAGACAAAACGGGACAGCTCCATTTTACCGACTCCGAAACAAACATTCCGCCCGAATACAGGGATGACGCCAGCAAGAAAACGGTCGCTGATACGCCCACGCCCAACACCAACTTCATCCCCGCGCCGACCGTTCCCAAATCCCCCGCTCGCCCTCAGAGCATCAATAGCGAGACCAATGAAGACGCCATCAACATTCCTTTTACGGATCGAGAAGGTTCTGCCGACCGGGTAATCATCAACATGGTCTTCAACGGTCGCATCACCGTTCCGATCATGGTCGACACCGGCTCTCCCGGTCTGGTGATATCAGCCGAACTGGCTGACCGGCTAGGGCTGTTCCGTGAGGACTCCAGCAACCTGCTGGTCATGATCGGCGGCATTGGCGGCAGAGAGGTTGCAGTCCGCACCATCGTCGACAAGGTGCAGATCGGCTCCATCACCGAAGAATGCATCCCGGCGCACATCGTCGGAGAGATGGCGGAGGCCTATGAGGGGCTGGTCGGCATGGACATTCTGGCTAACTATACGGTTACCATCGATTCAGCTCAAAAACGCCTGATTGCCAGAAAAAACCCGGCGAGTGATCAGCTCCCCGCCGGCCACGGCCAGAACTGGTGGCAGAGAAACTTCCGGGAATTCAATTATTACAAAGAGCTCTGGGAGAACCAGCTGAAGGCAGTGGATGACAGAGGCGGCCCCTATACAAAACTGCCTACCAGTCGAAGCAAAGAACTCAAGGCATTCATCGAATACCAGCGCGCGGAAGCGGAAAAACTGCTTGTAAAACTGGATAGATATGCAAGCTGGAAAGGTGTACCGCGGCACTGGCGGCGGTAGGTTCGTCCCCTCCGAGTTGGGGTTTACATACACTCCATTCGTGGCCTGTCGAACAAGCCGAAATTTTTATTTTGTTTTGGGTAATACGGCGGCAATCACGGAGTCGAGCACTCCGGGGAACAGCGCATCGAGATCGTCTCTGCGCAGGCTGTTGACCCACTCCTTGCCTTCGCGCCTGGTCGCAACGACCCCGGCGTTCCTCAGAACCTTGAAATGGTGAGAGAGGGACGACTTGGGCATGGTGAGGCCGAAGCACCCGCAGGCGACTTCCCCCTCGCCGGCGAGCTTGAGCACGATCTCCAGCCGCACCGGGTCACTCAGGGCGTGTAGTACCTTGGGGAGGCTGATCTCCTCCCGCGACGGCTGCTCTTGTTCGACATTTATCCCTGCCATACTCATCCTTTCTCTGCATCCTCCCACTATAAAAAAAAACTCTTGACCGCGCAACACAGTTCGACTATTTTCGAACCATTCAGTTCGAATAAAATCGAACCGTCTGGCCGGGCCGCTTCAACTATCCGGCCACATCGAATTCCCCCAGCCAAAGGAAAAGACATGAGAGCCATCGCGGTGAACGGCAGCCCCAGGAAGAATTGGAATACCGCAACCCTGCTCAAGCATGCCCTGAAAGGCGCAGCCAGCCAAGGTGCGGAGACCGAACTGGTGAACCTTTACGACCTTGCGTATAAAGGCTGCACCAGCTGCTTTGCCTGCAAGGAAATCGGCGGCAAAAACTATGGCCGGTGCGCGCTCAGGGACGAACTGGCCCCGGTTTTGGAGGAAGTCGCGACAGCCGACGTCCTCATCCTGGGGACGCCCGTCTACTTTGGCGCCGAGACCGGCGAGATGAGGTCGTTTCTGGAACGGCTGCTCTTCCCATATCTGACTTACACCCCCGGTTACGCCTGCATCTTCCCCGGCAAGCTCCAGGTTGGACTGGTCTACACCATGAACGTCCCCGAAAAAGACTTGGCAGCGCGCAATTACGACAAGACTTTTGGTGCCACCCAGGGATATTTGGCCCGAGTCTTCGGCAACTGCGATCTGCTGCTCAGTACGGACACCTACCAGTTCAGCGATTATTCGAAATACCTGTCGACCTGCTGGGACGCCGAAGCCAAGAAGAAGCGCCGCGAGGAGGTTTTTCCGCTCGACTGCCAACACTCCTTCGCCATGGGGGAAAAGCTGGCAGCCGCCGCAAAAGTTCCGTAATTCAAAAAAAGCGGCACCTCCAACCCGAGGTGTCAGACTTTGCCATAAACCAACAGACGGAGGGAATAGATATGAAAGTCGTCGCATTCAACGGCAGTCCCCACCGGGAAGGAAACACCTGGCACGCCCTGAAGATGGTCACGGCCGAGCTGGAAGCGGCGGGGATCGAAACGGAAATCGTCACAGTGGGAGACAAGACGATTCGGGGGTGCATCGCCTGCGGCATGTGCGCCAAGAACAAAAACGAGCAGTGCGTACTCCCCGGTGACGAGGTGAACGCCTGGATCCAGAAGATGAAGCAGGCCGACGGCATCCTCCTCGGCTCGCCGGTGCACTATGCCGCCATGTCCGGAGCGATGAAATCCTTCCTCGACCGGGCTTTCTACGTCGCCGGCATGAACGGCGGCCTGTTCCGCCATAAGGTGGGTGCCTCGGTGGTCGCCGTGCGCCGCTCCGGCGGCCTCCCCGCCTTTGAGCAGCTCAACGTTTTTCTGCAATACTCCGAAATGCTGATCCCCACCTCCAACTACTGGAACGTCATTCACGGCCGCATGCCGGGAGAAGTGGCGCAGGATGAGGAAGGGGTGCAGATCATGCGGGTACTGGGGAAGAACATGGCCTGGTTGCTGAAGTTGGTGGAGCACGGCAAGGGAGCGGTGACTCCGCCGGAGCTTGAAAAGAAGACTTACATGCATTTTATTCGTTAAGTTGGATAAAGGGTCGGAATCCTTATTGTTCCCCTGAAAAGTCAACAAAAAACAGGGCGGCCAATCGGCTACCCTTTTTCGATTCGGACAAACCTGGCCGCACCGACCTATTTCTTCTCCACCCCAAGGATGCAATACTTCGAATAAGTCGGCCTCTTCCTGCGCGGCCCAATCCTTTTTGGGTTTTCCTTCATCTCGGCGCACCATTCCTCACTTCCGACATCGTGAGAACAACCTGGCGGGAATTCCGGGCGACTGAGCCCCGGTCATTGCCGGGGCTTATGATCAATGCTTCTTTGAGCAGTTTTTTCGCCGTTACAGGTCGTTGAAAAGTTCATTCGTGTTTCGCTTGGTCACCCCAGATTTCTTTCACTCGCTGGTCGCGACCGCAGTTCCAACGGTAGTAGTTATAGCGAATCGGATTTTTTTTGTAGTAGTCCTGGTGGTAACTTTCATCCCCTTTTATCGGCCAGAATGTCGTTGCCTGCAGAATCGGAGTGACAACTTTTTGATTCGGGAACATGGCCTGAACCTGCTCTTTGGATTTTTCCGCAATTTTTCGTTCTTCGTCGTTGGCGACAAAAATAGCTGCCTGGTAGCTGTGTCCTCGGTCACAGAATTGTCCCCCGTCGTCAAAGGGGTCGATATGCCGCCAGTAGTAGTCGAGTAACTGCTGATAGCTCAGCTTCTTCGGGTCATAAGTAATTTCGACAGCTTCGTAATGTCCTGCGTGGTTGCCGTTGTAGGTTGGATTTTGCAGGGTTCCGCCACTGAAGCCGGATACAACGTCACCAACGCCATCCAGTTTTTCGAAATCCGCCTCCATGCACCAGAAACATCCACCGGCCAATATTGTTGTTGCGGCGAACGCCGAAGTCGCCATGGAGAGCAGCGTTACCGTTAAAATCAAGATTCGTTTCGATCGCATAGTCCACCTCTGCGGTTTTTCGTTGGTCATTTAAAAAGAGAAACGTAATCCCCATAACCCTCTTTTTCGAGATCGGCAGCGGGGATAAAACGCAGCGCTGCTGAGTTCATGCAGTAGCGCAGCCCGGTAGGTTGCGGCCCGTCATCGAACACGTGCCCAAGGTGAGCATCGGACAGCTTGCTGCGGACTTCGTTGCGCACCATGAAAAAGCTGCGGTCTTTTTTCAAATAGACAGCATCCGGGTCGATCGGGCGGGTGAAGCTCGGCCAGCCGGTGCCTGATTCATACTTGTCGGTTGAGCTGAACAGCGGAACACCGGAGATCACATCGACATACAGGCCCGGTTCATGGTTGTTCCAGTATTCATTTTTGAACGCCGGTTCCGTCGCTTCTTCGCGGGTAACCCGATATTGCAGCGGGGTCAGGCTCTTGCGCAAATCTGCGTCGCTCGGCACGGTATATTCTCGTTTCATTTGTATGCCTTTATCCGTTTTCATGCCGGTCTCCATGGACTGTTTGGAGGCGTGGTCCTGCATCTCTTGATTCATCATATCCGCGGCAAGCCCCGCTTGGGAGCCCAGGAGCAGAGCGATGAAAAATCCTAATATCGATAATCTCTTCGCTGATAATTTCATTTGGTTTCTCCTTGGCAAAGACTGTATGGATTTGCGTTTTGCTGTTGATATACAGTATAGAGGACCGTGATAAAGCTGGAAAAACGAATCTGTAAAGATTCGGTAAAGTTTACCGGGTATTCAGGCCGGCAATATCAGCCATACCTCGGTTCTCCCTGCCGCACTCGCGGCTCCAAACCGCCCGATGTGCGCATCGATGAGTTCTCTGGTGCAATGACGAATACTCTCAACAAGCTACCGAAACTTGAACTGTCCCATGAATAAGAAAATAACCCTCTACCTGCATTAGCTTCGCCGGGAAAATCCCTGCAAAATTTGATCGTTCTATCCGCAGCCGGTAAAATCTAGATATCTCCGAAGTGGGCCAGCCGGCATTTTTTAGCAACCCACCCCGCCCTTCTCAGAGATGCCGGCCGATGAGAAGAAACCCGCGTAAGGAAAACGACAAGCAGAAAAGGAGCATGCCATGTCAGAGAAGATGACCGGATCGTGCCATTGCGGCGCCGTTGTTTATAGTCTTAAGGAGGGCATCAAAACCGCTGCCAATTGCCACTGCAACACCTGCAAAAAACTTACAGGGGCTGCGTTCAACACTATCGCCTTTACGGGCAAGGAAAGCCTTCGCATTGACCAGGGTGAGACGGAGTTAACCGCCTACCGGGTCAGCGACAACGCCACCAAGCATTTCTGCCGCAGCTGCGGGACCCCCATTTATAGCCTTCACCGCCATTTCCCCGGCAGCTGCCTGATACACCTCGGCTCCCTGAACACCCCGGCCGCGATAACGCCAGCCATCAACGTCTTCTGCGAGAGCATGCTGGCCTGGGTGAAAGAGATCGCTTCGCTTCCCTCCTTCGACCGGACCCCGCCGGAGGAGTAGCCCCTCCCCGCAAACGCGGCCTGATTAAAGACATCATTTTCATTGTCACTTTTCCTTTCTTGAGATAGCATTCTCGCTATTCTCATGAGTGCGTGAAGAGTAGCGACCGGTTAACCGCTCATCTCCGATAAAACAACTGCTCTCATACTATGGGTTTCTTCTTGCAATAAAACCGGCTGACCGGCCTGATCGAAATCACTCCACATGACCCAAAACTCCCATTTCACCTTTCGCCCCATTGGCATCCTGCGCTCCCCCTATTCCCGCCGCATTGATGCACCGCATCAAAGCACTGTGGTGGAGGGAACGGAAACCGGCAAACTTGCCATCGCAACGCTGGAACTTGAGGATTGGCTGGACGATGAAGTGATCCAGGATCTGAACGGATTTGAGAGGCTTTGGCTGATCTTTGCCTTTCATCTGAGCGAGGGTTTTGCGAGCCGCGTTAAACCGCCACGTGGCGGACCGAAGCGGGGCGTGCTTGCTACCCGCTCCCCGCATCGTCCCAATTCGATCGGTCTGTCGGCAGTGGAACTGGTCAAAATCGAAGGCAGGACACTGCACCTGCGCGGCGTGGACCTGCTGGATGGCACACCTGTTCTGGACATCAAACCCTACGTGCCCTACGCCGATGCTTTTCCGAACGCCAAGGCCGGTTGGATCGACGAGTTGGATGCCAAACAGGGGCGAAATTCTGCCCCGGGCCCTCGCAAGCCCAGGACGTTGTTGCATTCCGGGTCTTAGTTTTCCAGGCCCCAAGGGGACCTCTTTATTTTCTGCATCCAGAAATCTCTGGCAGTGCGGGTTGATATCCGGGACATTTTAATCCTTGACGATATGGGCCTAGATTTGATAACCGTACGAAAGGCCGTCAGAGGGCATTGAATAGACTTCATGCCACGGATTAAGAAGAGATGGCGGCATCAAATCAACAGGATGGCTTTCGGGACGTCCTGAATTTTGTCTTACGAGTAAAGGCTTCCGTCTATGCCGATAGAACATTTATGCACTAAGCTGGAGCAGACGGTGCAGATCGAAAGCCAGCATGGCGAACTTCCCGACTTTCTGCATGAGCCGCTTCTGGAAATTGCCCGCCACCCAGAGAGGTTTTTCGACCAGGAGGAACTTATCGCCCTCCTCATCCAGCAGGTCCGCATGTATGACAGCTATGCTGAGTGCGGTTGTTTCAAGGACGGCTACAGCGCTTCGGATATCAAGACTACGCTGGGAAAACTCGGCATCGAAACTTAATTCCCTAAGAATTTCAATAAGTGTTGTCCTTTTTATGTCACGCGAAACCCTGTTTGAAAAATTTTATGCCAGCGCATTTATTTTCTTGCTTTCACTTTTAGCCTCATGCTATCGTTCGTTAACTTAAGCAAGTTTGTGTAGATTTTTGGTTGCCGGTTAGCTTGACAGGTTGTCAGTTACGAACAAAACACACAGACCATCTTGGGCTGTGTGTTTTTTTATTTGGGGCCGCGTCTAGAATTTGCACAACAAAAGACTCCCGCAAGGGGAGAAGAAGGAGTTACAAGCATGGCTGAAGGTACTGTAAAGTGGTTTAACGACGCTAAAGGTTTTGGTTTCATCGAGCAGGACAACGGTCCCGACGTGTTCGTTCATTTCTCCCAGATCCAGGGTTCCGGCTTCAAATCCCTGGCTGAAGGTGACCGCGTTGCGTTTGAAGTTGTCCAAGGCCAGAAAGGCCCCCAATCGGCCAACGTTCGCAAACTCTAAGATCGACCGCGTTATCCATTACGCCTTCAAAAAGCCCTGCGGCATGCCGCAGGGCTTTTTTTTGTTCAAAAGTCAACCACGGAAAATGATAGACAGAGCCCCCCATTGTTTTTTGCAGCGCTTCTGCTAGAGTCCTTGCAGCAATCAATTCATTCCCTCCCCCCTACCAAAAAGGATCAGTAAATGTTCAGGATTCGGCGGGTTTTCGACGATGTGCGGCCAATCAATCAACATGCCGTTGAACAAGTTCAGGTCATCCTGCGCGAACAATTCCCTGCCCTGGCTCAGGCGGATATCGACAAGGTTCCCGACCTGCTGCGCAACCCGTTGAAACACCGCTTCCGCTCCATCCTGTATGTCCTCGAAGGGCAACGGAATCAGGTGAAGGGCTTTGCTCTACTGTCCCACGACCCGATCCTGAAGTTCTGCTACCTCGACTATATTTCCGCGGCCCGCCATGCAACCGGCGGCGGTATCGGGGGCGCCCTCTACGAACATCTACGCGAAGAGGCCTTATCGCTGGGGGCATGCGGAATCTTCTTCGAATGCCTGCCAGACGATGCGAAATTGTGCCGGGATCCGTCCACCCTCAAGCAGAATCAGGCCCGGCTTAAGTTCTACGAAGGCTACGGTGCCCGCCCCATCATCAACACCGCCTACGAGACCCCCGTCACGCCGGGGGACGACAACCCTCCGTATCTGGTCTTCGACCCGCTCGGCCAGGAAGCACCTTTGCGCCGTGATCAAACCAAGGTTATCGTGAAGGCTATCCTGGAGCGGCGCTACGCCCAACTGTGCCCCAAGGAATATGTGGATATGGTTGTCGCATCCGTCGTGGATGATGTGATCCAACTGCGGCCTCCTCGCTATGCCGCCAAAGCCGAAATCATGCCGCGCTTCAATGTCAGCGGCCGGCTGCGCCGCATTCCGCTGGTGGTCAATGACCGCCATTCAATCCACCATGTACGGGAACGCGGCTACGTTGAAGCGCCGGTGCGCATCGATGCCATTCTGCGCGAATTGAACAAGACCGAGTTCTTCGAAACCGTGGCTGCCAACGAATATCCGGAAAAACATCTGCGCAGCGTGCATGATCCGGCTTTTGTCGGGTATCTGAAACGGCTTTGTCAGAATCTGGAGGAAAAACGCTCGGTCTACCCGTATGTGTTTCCGCTGCGCAATCAGGCGCGGCCCCCCAAGGAACTGGCGGTGCGTGCCGGCTATTACTGCATCGACACCTTCACCCCCCTGAACCGCAACGCCTACCTGGCAGCCAAACGCGCAGTGGACTGCGCCCTGACCGCCGCCGACAAACTGATCGAGGATTACCGACTGGCCTATGCTTTGGTCCGCCCTCCCGGGCATCACGCCGAGCGCCAGGCCTTCGGCGGCTTCTGCTATTTCAACAACGCTGCCATCGCTGCCGAACATCTGAGCGAATTCGGCAGCGTTGCCATGCTCGACATTGATTACCACCACGGTAACGGCCAGCAAGTCATCTTCTATGGCCGCAGCGATGTCCTTACCGTCTCTATCCACGGCCATCCCCGTTTCGCCTACCCCTATTTCAGCGGATTCGAGGATGAGACCGGAGCGGGCGAAGGTCAAGGATTCAACCTCAATCTCCCTCAGCCGGAAAACCTGGACGCAGACCACTATTTGCAAGCGTTGGACAAGGCCTTGCGCCGCATTCAGACCTTTGCGCCCAATTATCTGGTTTTGTGTCTCGGACTCGATACGGCCAAAGGTGATCCAACCGGCACATGGGCTCTGCAGGCTAAAGATTTTGAAACCATCGGGCAACGCATCGGAGCTTTGCAGATACCGGTTCTGGTCGTTCAGGAGGGAGGCTATCGAACGCGCGGACTGGGGATCAACGCGCGGCACTTCTTCAGCGGATTGTGGCAGGGAATGTTCAGCAACGGTATTTCTGGGAAGGAAAAAAAGAAATAAGGTGGATGCGGGCGGCAAAAACCGCCCGCAACTGTTTAACGTTTAACGCTCAGCCTTATGAAGCTCCTGGCTACGGTCTTTGCTCAGATCCGCCCCCCCGAATCCCGCGTTGTCCATCGGCAGCAACATAAAGAACCGATTGCAGGCGTCATACTCGGCCGTTGCATCAGCGACCTGGAAATCGAGCACATGCCCGCCGGCGCTTTTATCATCAGTGATGAAGTGCAGATGGTAGCCTGGGACGTTGATCCCTTTGGCATAAGCCGGGCTACGGAAACCGACCAGCGTTCCGGAGACATCCTTGAGATCGAAAACGGCCTGTTGTTTCGCCACCTCCACCAGGGGAGGATACGGCTTCTGCTGCGCCGGAACGCTGCGCACCTTCATGTTGGCAAAGGTGCCTTTGACTTTAATGGCATAGAAGATGTTGGGATTGGTCAATCCCTGATCGATACGGCTTTGCAGTTGCTCGAAATTCATACCATCCGCCAAGGCCAGGGATCCATCCGCACGGAAGGTGGCCATAGAGGCAAAGGGAGTTTTTGTCGCAAGTGACGGCCGATACACCTTGCCATCAGTACGTACCTGATATAATTCGCCATCCAGAATGATCATTTCGCCATCCAGACCATCAAGGGTTCCAATACCGAAATCACCGTAGGATAAAAGATCGCTGGCCGGTAACTGGCCATCATAGACGCCAGCCAGAATGGCGTCGATGGTGGACACCTGACTGACGGTATCGAGCGGCCGAGACTGACACGCAAAGAGTGCTCCCGACAAAAACAGAATAAACAACAAACTCCTTCGTTTCATACATCCCTCCATTGAAAAAAGTTCCTGTCTCACAATAATCCCCCAGGCTAAGCCAAAATGCCTGGATGCCAGACATCGGATATCCTGAGGAACAAGGCGTTGCGGCCTATTCGTCATTGACGAAGGCTGACGAATAGGCCGCAGCCGGGCGTATTTCATCAGCCTACTTGAGTCTGGACTTCAATTGCATAATCCGTCGATACGATTCGTCGATGCGAAGCGTGCTCACCTTCCCCTCCTGCACCAGGGTCTGAATCAGCGCGACAGTCTTCGGTACAATATCCTGGTCGAACTGGGTATTGTTGGCGATCAGCAGGATATCCACCCCTGCGCCAATTGCAGCCTGCACCGTTTCCGGCCAGCTGTATTCGGCACGTATCGCTCCCATCTGCAAATCATCGGAAATCACCACCCCATCGTAACCAAGAGCCCCCCGCAGCAGCCCGGTAATGACCGAGCGGGAGAGGGTTGCCGGATAACGAGGGTCGAGCTGTCGATTGTAAATATGGGCGGTCATCACCGCATCGACACTCCCCGCTGCAAAAAGTTGGCGATACGGCTCGAGCTCCACATCCGTCCAGGTCTCGCTGACATCGACCAAACCTAGGTGCGAATCATCCCGTGAGCTGCCATGGCCGGGGAAATGCTTGATGGCGCACAGCACGCCCCGCTCGTGATGGGCGTCGATAAATGCCTGAGCCTGCTGAGCCACGACCTGAGGGTCACTCGAAAAACTGCGTTCCAACTTGGCAATGACCGGATTATCGGGATTGATACTGAGATCGACGACCGGAGCCAGGTTGAAATTGATGCCGGCCGCCGCCAGCGCGGAGGCCAAAAACTCCGTCTCGCGCCGGGTGAGTTGGGGATCGTTGCGGTCCCCGAGAAAACGGGCGGACAAGCTACGCGGAAAACCCTGTGGTTCCTTGAGACGCGAAACCCGCCCACCTTCCTGATCGACCGCGACCAGGAGCGGCACACTTGCAGCTTGCTGCAGGGCGGTTATAAGATCTCGGATTTGGCCGGGCGAAGCAAAATTCCTCTGTGGCGAGCCGCTGGCGACATCACGGTCGAAGAGGATCACCCCGCCGAGATGATACTCGCGAATATCTCGCAGGACAGGTGCTCCGTCGGCCACGGAGAGGCCACGGAAGCCAACCATGAGCATCTGGCCGATCTTTTCTTCCAACGTCGGCTCCACCGGTGCCACGGCAACCGGTTGGAGCTTCTCCCCCGCACAGGAACTGAGGATCAGGCTGACCCCAAAGAACAAAGCAAGACTGAAATTGCGAAACAACATGACGACTCCCGTCGACCCATAAAGGGTTCCGATAAAACCTATCAGCTTTTATTAATTAAACAACCTGTAGTAACAAACAGGTGCGTGAAAAAAACATTGGTATTTGGCGTTTGATCTCAGACTGAAAAAACCCCGCGGAATGATATTCCACGGGGTCCGGTGATGAAGAAAATTTTTCAATTAGCGAAACGAACAGACGTATTCGGCGATCCCTTCATCCACGGCGATCTCAAAAAAGGACTTACCGGGCACATCGAAAAAGGTCCCGGCAGCGTAGGTCTGCCAATCTGCCGCACCGGCAATGCGCACCCGGCAGGAACCGGCCACGATCTCCATGCATTCCGGTGCGTCGGTGTTGAACTTAAAGGTGCCGGGATAGATCAGCCCCAGGGTTTTCTT
>ENA-ORXD01002141-ORXD01002141.1-sediment-metagenome-genome-assembly--contig:-NODE-2141-length-13955-cov-4.526805_pt1 | contig 13955 bp, 11 predicted proteins | sample MGYA00237862_ERZ511471 | MGnify/ENA metagenome assembly ERZ511471 | reverse complement strand
AGCACGTCGTTGTCGCCGAAGCGGATCTCGTCCGTGGCCGTGGTGTCGTTCTCGTTGACGATCGGCACGATGCCCCACGAGAGCAGGCGCCGAAACGTGTTGCGGGCGTTGACGTAACTCGAGCGCCGTGCGAAGTCCTCGCTGGTGAGGAGGACCTGAGCGGCGGTGATCTCGTGGTCGTTGTAGAGGCGCTCCCAGTGGGCGAAGAGACGGCCCTGGCCTACGGCGGAGGCCGCCTGCAGGGCCGGAATCTGGCGCGGCCGCTCGGTCACGCCGAGCACGTGCTGTCCGCAGGCGATGGCGCCGCTCGAGACGAGCACGACCCGATCGCCGGCGTGCACGCAGTTGGCGACGTCGGCGGCGATGCCGGCGAGCAGACGCCGGCGCAGACGCAGGTGATCGTCGGCCACCGTGCTGGAGCCAACCTTGATGACGATCGTCTTCACGCCCGCGATTGTAGCAAAGCGACCGTCCGCGGCTTAGGCGAACTCGAACTCCTGCTCGCCGAGCACGACCGTGTCGCCGGGCTGAGCGCCGGCGCGACGCAGGGCGTCGTTGAGGCCGGCGCGCTCGACGACCTGCTGCAGGTAGCGCACGGCGTCGTCGTTGCCGAGGTCCGCCTTGGCGAAAAGACGCTCGAGTTGCGCGCCGTGGACCACGAAGTGGTCGCCCTCACGCGCCACGGTGAAGGTCTCGAGCCGTTCTTCCGCGGGACGCAGTATCGTGACGGCGCCGGCGGCCTCGGCCGCCGCTTGCGCCGCCTCCTGCGCGCGGACATGCTCCATCTGCTCGCCGAGCGCTGCCACCAGCTCGTCACAGCCCTCGCTCGTCTCGGCCGAGACGAGGACCGTGGCGATCGGCCACGAGAGACTGCGCAGGTAGCGCCCCGCCTCTTCCCTGCCGACGTCGTCCAGCAGGTCGATCTTGTTGACGACGACCAGCGACGGCCGCGAGACGAGCTCGGTCCGGAAGGCCGCCAGCTCATGCCGCACGACCTCCATCTCGCGCGGCCAGGCGGCGGGCTCCTGGCTGCCGTCGACGACGTAGAGCAGCACCGCCGTCCGCTCGATGTGCGCCAGGAAACGGTGCCCCAAACCGGCACCCTCGCTGGCGCCCTCGATCAGGCCGGGGATGTCCGCCAGGACGAGATCGCCGTCCGCGAGATGCACGACGCCCAGGTTGGGCTCGATCGTCGTGAACGGGTAGGCGGCGACTTTGGGATGAGCGCGCGTGAGCGCCGCGAGCAGCGAGGACTTGCCGGCGTTGGGCAGCCCGACCAGTCCGACGTCGGCGAGGAGCTTGAGGGTCAGCGAGAGCCAGCGCTCCTCGCCCTCGAGCCCGCGCTCGGCGAACTTCGGCGCCTGCCGCGTGGAACTCTTGAAGCAGACGTTGCCGCGACCGCCCTCGCCGCCGCGCGCCACTACGAGGCGCTGCCCCTCCCACACGAGATCGCCGAGGAGCATGCCCTCTTGATCGCGCACTTCGGTACCGATCGGGACCTCGACGACCAACTCGGGGCCGTCGGCGCCGCGCTTGTTGGCGCCGCGGCCGTGGCCGCCGGCGACGGCGCGGAAGTGATGCTTGTGACGGAAGTGGCTGAGGTCGTGCAGTTGGCGTGTCGCCACCAGCACGACATCGCCGCCCGGCGCTCCGTCGCCGCCGTCCGGCCCGCCTTTGGGCACGTACTTCTCGCGGCGGAAGCTGACCGACCCATTGCCGCCGCGCCCACCGCGCACGCTGATGCTGGCCCTATCGAGCACGTCGCGAGCGCCGGCGGACGCCGGCGGAACTCAGGCCTCGGGAATGACGGAGATGAACCGGCCCGCCGCCTTCTCGGTGAAGGCGATGCGCCCAGTGACCTTGGCGAAGATCGTGTGGTCGACGCCCATGCCCGCGTTCTCGCCCGGGCGGAACCTCGTGCCACGCTGACGAACGATGATCGACCCGGCCGGAACGACCTGGCCGGCGAAGGCCTTCACGCCGAGACGCTGCGCGGCGGAGTCGCGACCGTTACGGCTGGTGCCGGCTCCCTTCTTATGCGCCACGTTACGCCTCCTTCTCCTCGTTGAGAGCGATCGAAGTGATCTTCAGCCGGCTGAGACGGCTGCGATGGCCCTTGGTCTTCTTGAAGGTCGACTTGGGCTTGTACGTGAAGACCTTGATCTTGTCGCCGAGGATGTGCTCGTCGACGGTCGCGGTGACGATCGCCCGCGCCTCTCCCTCGTACTCGCCCGCGCCGGTACGCACGGCGAGCGTGTCGTACTGGACGCTGGAACCGGGTTCCGCGCTCACGCGGTCGACGACGATGGTGTCGCCGGTGCTGACCTTGAACTGCTGCCCGCCGGCGCGAATGATCGCGTAGGCGATGTCGGACTTCGTCATTTCTACTCCCCACAAGACAACGGCTGCGTATGATAGCCCATCCGCGAAGCGACCGTCAATTCGGCCGGCCGCGGGATCCTGTCAGCCTGTTTTGACTAGCGTTCCTTGCCCTCCGGTGCGCGCCGTCGCCGTGATGCGCACCTTCTTCGTCTCGCCGAGGAACTGGCGACCACCCTCGACGACGACCATGTAGCCGTCCACGTAGCCCACCGCGTCCCGCGGGCTGTAACTGAGGCTGAACTCGAGCTGGACGTCGACCTCCTGGCCCTCGCGTACAGGCACACGCTGCGCCTGCACGTACTGCGGCGTGCCCTCGGCGAGCACGCGGAAGGTGTCGACGGGCAGGCCGCCGCCGCCCTCGAAGAAAATGCGGCGGCCCACCTGCTTCTCGAGTCGCTTGACGCGGTCGCCGGCGAGGCGCTCGGCGACGCCGCCGTTGACCTCGAACAGCCAGGCCTGCGCCTGCGAACGGCGCGCCAAGTTGCGGATGCGCCGCTCCACGTTAAGCGCCATCGTCTCGTCGGAGAGGACACGCGCCTTCCCCGAGCAACATGGGCAAGAGCGGGTCATGATGCCGCGCGCCCCGTCCGTCGTGTTTTGGCGCGTCATCTCGACGAGACCGAGCGGTGAGAGTTCGACGACGTAGGTCTTCGTGCGGTCGGTCTCGAGCTCGGCCTCGAGCGTCTCGAGGACGGCTTCGCGATTCTTGGCGTGCGCCATATCGATGAAGTCGATGATGATGATGCCGCCGATGTCGCGCAGGCGCAGCTGGCGCACGGCCTCGCGCGCCGCCTCGAGGTTGGTCTTGGTGATGGTGTCCTCGAGGCCCTTGCCGCGCGTAAAGCGGCCGGTGTTCACGTCGATGACGGTGAGCGCCTCGGCGTGGTCGATCATCAAGTTGCCGCCGCTCGGCAGCGGGACGCGGCGCTCGAGGGCGCGAGTGATTTGCTCCTCCACGGCGTACGACTCGAAGAGCGGCGCCTCGCCCGTATAGAGCTCGACGCGCGAAGTGAGCTCGGGAGCGACCTTGTTCAGGAACGTGAGCAGGGCCTTGTGGCGTTTGGCGTCGTCGACGATCAGCGCGTCGACCGTGTCGTTGAAGAGGTCTCGCGCAACCTCGAGCGAGACGTCGGCCTCCTGGTGAACGAGACCGGGCGGACTCACCGACTCGGCCTTCTTCTTCAGACGCGTCCAAAGCCGCGAGAGGTAGGTCATGTCGCGCTTGAGATCTTCGAGCCCGTGACCCTCGGCTAGGGTGCGGATGATGAGCGCCGCGTTCTTGGGCTTCAGCTCCTTGCTTAGGTCGCGCAGACGCTCGCGCTCCCCCTGCCGCAAGCGCCGTGAGACGCCGATGCCGCTGCCGCCGGGCACATAGACGAGGTAGCGCCCTGCCAGTGAGATCTTGGTGGTCAGGCGGGCGCCCTTGCTGCCCATCGGGTCCTTCGTCACCTGAACCAGGACGTGCTCGCCCGGCTTGAGGGCGTCGGCGATGCGGCGGGCGCGCTTCTCGCCCTCGGCGTTCACGACGTCGTCCACGTAGAGGAAGCCGTTCTTCTCCAGGCCGAAGTCGACGAAGGCCGCGTCGATGCCGTTGAGCACGCTCTCGACCTTGCCCTGATAGATGTCGCCCAGGTAGGACTTCCTCTCCGGGCGTTCGATGTAGATCTCGGCCAGGCGCTCGTCCTCGATCAGTGCGACGCGCAACTCGCGCCCGTCGTCCGAGACGAGGATAACCTTGTGCTGGGGCTGCGCGGCGACGATTCCGAGGCGCCGCGGCGGTTCCTCGGCGGGAGCCGACAGCGGCGCGGCGCCCTCCTCCTGGCGCACGATCGCCTTGGGCCGGCGGATGTCCCGCCGGCGCGAGCGCGGCGCCGCGGCGGGCTGTTCGGCTGCCACCGGCTCGCTCGCCGGCGGCTCGCCCTCGGCCTCAGCGCCGAGGGCCGGCTCGGCGGCCTTGGTGCGGCGGCGGCCGCCGCGACGGCGGCGCGGCGCCGACTCGGCCGGCTCTCCCTCCGCGGGCGCCTGCGGCGACGCCTCCGTGGCGGCCTCGGCCGCTGCGGGCGCGACGCCCCCGGAGGACGTCTCGGCGGGTCCCGCCGGCGTCTCGACGCCGGCACGCGGCCGACGCGGCCGGCGCCGCCGAGGACCGGCCGGCGCCGGCTCCTGCGGCTGCTCGCCGGCCGCCGCTGACGGCGCGCCCTCCGCGGCGACCCGAGCCGCCGGCGCGCTCGCGACGGGAAGGGCCGGCGTCTGCGCGATGACGGGCAGCGACGACTCGGCGCCCGCTTCAAGCGCCGGGACCATCACTGAGACGCCCGGCGCCCCACCGGTCTCGGCCGCGGCCGACGCTCCCTCAGCGGCAGCATCCGGCGACGGCGTTCCGCCGGAGCGCGAACGACGGCGACCGCCGCGATGGCCGCGGCGGCGGCGTTTCACCGGTTGGGCCTCATCGCCGGATGCCCCCGTCTCATGCGGCGCGGCCACCGACTCGCCGTCGGTCGCGGCGGCCGGCATAGGTTCGCTCGCCACCGCAGGCACGGGCGCCGGCGGCGCCTCGGGCGCCGGCGCGGTTGCCGGTGCTGCCTCGGCCGCCGGCGAAACCGCGATCGTCTGACTCTCGCCGCTGGGCGTTGCCGCAACTTCGGCTTCCCGACGGGGGGGCGCACGACGACGGCGCGGCCGCGGAGCGGCCTGCGGCGCGGGAGCACTCGGCTCCGCGGCGGAAGCGTCCGGCTGTGTGGTCTCCGCCGCGGGGGCCGGCGCGGCCGGCTTGCGAGCCCGCCTAGGGCGCGGCGCCGGAGGCTCCGCCTGCGTTGCGGCCGACGGCAGCTCGATCGGCTCGGCCGCGGTTCCTTCCGCCGCGGGGGCGTCACTGCGGCGCGTCGTGCGACGCGGCCGGCGAGCACGCGCCGGCGGCGGCGCCTCAGACGTCGCGGCAACAGCGGCCGGCTCGGGCGCCGCGGCCTCAGCGGTGTCAGGCTTGCGCCGTCGGCCGCCGCGCGGCGCCCGGCGAGCGGGCCGCGCGGCGGTTTCCTCGCCGTCGCGCGGCGGCGCAGCGGCGCCCGCCGGAGATTCGATCCCTACTTGATCGGGTGAGGCGACCGGCTGGTCACCGGTCGTCTCCTTCTTCGCTCGTGTCACAGGAGATCACTCCTTCCGCCCTCTCGGCTGTCGCCCGGGGCAACTGCTTCCAGGCGACGCGCACCCGAGTCAGGGCGCGCATCACCGGTTCGATCCCCGCCCACTCGGCGATGAGATCGACGTACTCTTGCGGTCGTGCGGCCCCGCTCGCCCGGTGGCGGATCGTGAAGCGAAGCTGAGCTCCGCCGGCGACCGCCTGGACGCTCGTGTCGACGACATACTCCTTAAGATCGAGCGTGCGCTCGCCCTTCGGTGAGACACGCTGAAAAACAACCTGAGACTGCTCGGCGAAGCGCGCGACGGCAGCGGCCACCGCGCCGGCGTCGCCGAGAACGGTACAAGTGTACTCCGCCCATTGGGGCTGGGGACGAGGATGACGTTCGCCGGCGACCTCGACCGTCAGCGGCTCGATGCCGGGGGGGGCGGCGGCGCGCAGCTTCCCCAGCGCCGCCGACGGCTCCTCGCCGGCGACCTCGGCGACCGCCAGCTCACAGCAGCCGGCCGCGCCCACCGGGAGCGGCAGCGGCAGCGCCAGGCATGCCTTGGGGCGCATGCCCTGCGACAGGGCCAGCGTGATCCCGGCGCGCGCGAACGTCCGTTGCAGGGCGCGCGCCGTGTCCAAATGAGAGAGGTACGCGGCCGGACCGCCGCGCGTGAAGGTGAGCAGCCACCAGGTCACGCCAGCACCTCCATGGCCACGTCGCCGCCGCAGACGCCGCAGGCGGAGCAGCTGCCCTCGCGGCAGTCCGGTGTCAGCTCCGCGGCACGACTGCGCTCGTCCTCTTCGGCGAGGAAGGCAGGCGCCAGGCGGGCGTCGACGGCGTCGCGCCACTCCGGCCGGCCGGCCGGCAGGCAGGCCGGCCGCCCGAGTTCGACGCCGACCTCGCCGGCCGCGGCCTGCCAGGCCGTCAGGTCGAAGTGCTCGCTCCAGCCGTCGAACCTCGCCCCGCGCCGCCACGCGGCCTCCACGAAACGGTCGCTGCCGCGTCCGCCGCGCGCCAGCGACGCCTCGACCAGCGACGCCGCGACGTCGTGGAAGGAGACGCGCACGCCGCGCGGCAGCGCCTCGCGCAGGAGTTGTTGCCGGCGCCGCAGGGTTTGCTCTCCGGCGAACGGCTCGAGCTCGTAGGGCGTGTGCGGCTTGGGAATGTGCGAGGAGACCGAGATCGACAGCCGAGCGCGCCCGCGACCGGCCTCCTGCGCGACGCGCTGGGCCGTCCGTGCCATGGCCGCGATGCCGCGCACATCCTCGTCCGTCTCGTCCGGCAGCCCGATCATGAAGTACAGCTTGAGCCCGCTGAACCCGCCCGCGAAGGTCGCCCGCACAGCGGCCTCGAACTCCGCCTCGTCGACACCCTTGTTGATGGCGTCGCGCAGGCGCTGCGTGCCCGCCTCGGGCGCAAGGGTGAGCGAACCGCGCTGTTCCGCGGCGAAGCGCGCCAGGCTGCCGGCGGCCGCGTCGATGCGCAGCGAGGGCAGGGAGACGCGCACGCCCGGGCGCAGCCCGCGGATGCGCGTCAGCGCCTCCTGGACGGCCGTGTAGTCGCAGGTGCTCAGCGAGAGCAGCGAGACCTCGTCGCAGCCGGTCTCCCGCAGGAGGTCGTCGGCGGCCGCGACGACGAGCTCGAGCGGCCGTTCGCGCACCGGCCGGTACCACATGCCGGCCTGACAGAAGCGGCAGCCCGCCGTGCAGCCCCGCATCACCTCGACCACGGCGCGGTCGTGCACCGCCTCTAGGACCGGCACCACCGGACGGGTCGGCGGCCGGCGGCCCGAGAAGCCCATGAAGATCTGACGTTCCGCCGGCCCGGCGCTCGCGGCCGGCAGCCACATACCCGGTATGCCGGCCAGCGCGATCAGCCGCTCGGCGCGCGACGGCGCCCCCAACGCCGCGACGAGCGCATCGAGATGGTCCTCCACCTCGCCGGCGAAGAAGGCGTCGAAGAAGGCCGCCAGCGGCCACGGGTTGGCGACCGACGGGCCGCCGCCGAGCACGATCGGCTGGCCTTCGCCGCGCTCCGCCGCGTGCAGCGGCACGCCCGCCAGATCCAGCATCTCAAGCACATTCGTGAACGCCAGCTCGTGCGGCAGCGTGAAGCCCCAGAGGTCGCAGCCGCGCACCGGCGCCATGCTCTCCAGCGACCAGAGCGGCACCTCCGCGGCGCGCATGAGCTCCGCCATGTCCGGCCAGGGACAATAAGCGCGCTCGGCCGCCGCCGCCGTCTCGTCGTTGAGGTGCGTGTAGAGGATCTGCAGCGCCGGGTTGGAGATGCCTATCTCGTAGACGTCCGGGTACGAGAGCACGATGCGCGGCCGCGCGCCGGGCTTGGCGCGCAGGTTGAACTCTCCTCCCGTGTAGCGCCCCGGGCGCGCAACTCGCGCCAGGAGCGCGGCGATCTCAGCGTCCGGCCAGGTGGCGCTGGACGCCGTCGGGCAGTTTGCTCCGCAAGCGTTCGACTTGATGCTCGACTCGTTTCATGTGCGAGACCTGCAGCGGCGCACCGGCCTCGAAATAGGTGATCGCCGCGCGCCCGAGGGCCATGGTCCCCGCGAAACCGACGGCGCCCTTGAGCACCCAGCCGAAGCCGGGCACGAAGGCGAGCGCCTGACGGGCCAGGGCGCGGAAGGCAAAGGCGCTGCCGACGATCGTGAGAATCTCAAGGGCGCGGTCGAAACTGACCTCTTCCCCATACGCTTTGGCGATCTGCAATACCATGCGAATCTGGTTCGCCGTCATCGCCGGCATGTCGGCGCCGGGGATGATGACGAGGACGCCGATGACGCCGTTCTGCTTGGCGTTCTTGAAGATCACGTGCTCGGCGTAGGCGCGCCGCATCGCCGGCAGATGAGCGGCGAGCGTGGCGGCGCCGCGCTCGGCGGCCTGCACGAGACGTCGCTCGAGCGAAGGCCGCGCTTTGCTGTCGCGGCCCACACCGCGGGCGATCTCGTCACGAGCGATTCCGGCGACGTGTGCCCAGGCGTCGGCGTCCGCGTCCTCGATGAGGGCGACGACGGCGCGGCCGCCGCCGCGCGCCGCCTGCACGTAGGGCGCCGCCCGGCGCGCCTCGACGCCGCCCGCCACGAACACGACGATGTCGTACGGGTCGAAGGTGCGGAGTTGCGCCTGCAACTCGTTCAGCTCCAAGGCGTCGAAGGCCGCGGAGGCGCCGCCCGGCAGCCGCCGCGTGTCTTCGCCGAGCACGTCCTCGACGCGCCGGAGATGGGGCTGCGCGCCGACAACACAGACTCTCGGCAAATCGCGGTCGGCACGCGCCTCTCTGACGGCGTCGAAGATCTTGGAGTAACTCACGCTGCCGGCCATGACGTCCCCCTTCTGCTGGGCGTGATCGTGGCCCGCAGGTGGATCGCCTGCAGTAGGCCAACAAGCATGAGGAACGCGATCATGTGCGTCCCTCCATAACTCACGAACGGGAGCGGGATACCCGTTACCGGCATGATACCAATCGTCATGCCGATGTTCACGAACATCTGGAAGAGCACGACCACGCCGATGCCGCCGGCCAGAATGCTGCCGTACATATCGCGCGAGAGCACGGCGATGCGCAGGGCCCGCCAGACGAGCACCGCGTAGAGCAAGAGGAGCAGCGCGGCCCCGAGAAACCCATTGCGCTCGCTGATGACGGCGAAGATGAAGTCGGTGTGGTGCTCGGGCAGGAAGTCCAGGGTGGTCTGCGTGGCACCGTTGCCGCGGCCGAACAAGGCCCCCGCGCCGATGGCGATCTTGGACTGGATGATGTTGTAGGCAGCGCCGGTGGGATCGCGACTCGAGTCGACGAAGACCAGCAGCCGGTTGATCTGGTACTCCTCGATCAGGTGGATGCCGACGAGGGGCAGCGCCTTGAGGGCCAGGGCGAAGGTGAGCGCGGCGCCGCCGGCGAGCACGGCGAAGTGGGTCCAGGGCATGCCGGCGAAGTACAGCATGGCCAGCGTAATCATCATGAGCACCACGGCCGAGCCGAAGTCCGGCTCCTCGTAGACGAGAAAGGCGGGCACTGCGGCCAGCGCCAGGGTGGCGATCGTGACGCGTTTGGCGCCGACGTCTTCGACGTGGTCGGCGAGAAACGCGCCCAGCGCCAGCGTGAGCAGCAGCAGAGCGGCGGCCGAGGGCTGGAAGCGCGTGATCCCGAGGTCGATCCAGCGGCGCGCCCCGTTGACCTCCTGGCCGAGCGGGATCACGGCGACGAGCATCACGACGGCCGCCCCGTAGAACCACCACTTGAAGCGCCGGTAGATCTCGTAGTCGAGCGCCGCAATCACGGCGGCGGCGATCAAGCCGAGGACGACGGCGATGACCTGCTGCCGCACGAAGTAAAGGGGCTCACCGGCGACGTCCGGCTTGGTCGCGTAATAGACCATGGTCACGCCGTAGGCGATCAGCCCCAGGCTGGCGACCAGCAGGATGTAGTCGAGATGCCGGAGATACTCGCGCCAGCCCATGGTCAGTCGCTGTTCGTCGTGCCGCTCACCTTGCCGCCCTTGATGTTGAACAGGGCGTCGTAGATGAGGCGCGTAGCGGGCGCCGCGACGCTGCCGCCGTGGCCGCCCTTCTCCACCATGAGCACGGTCACGTATTTGGGCTTGTTGTACGGCGCGTAACTCGCGTACCAGGCGTAGTCGACGTAGCGGCCGGAGTCCCAGACCTCGGCCGTGCCCGTCTTGCCGGCGACGGCGATCGGGTAGCCGGCAAAGACCGCCGCCGAGGTGCCCGTGGGCGCCGAAGCGGCCTCGCGCAGCCCGCGGCGCACGGCGCCGAGCGTCATCGATGAGATGTCGACCTTGTCCGCCGGCCCGGGGTTGAGGTCGCGCACGACCTTGCCCTGCCCGTCCACGACATGGCGGCCGAGATGCGGCGTGACGATGGTACCGCCGTTGGCGATCGCCGCGTACGAGACGGCGAGCTGCAGCGGCGTCGCCTCGAGGTCGCCCTGCCCGATCGCCAAGTTTATCGAGTGGCCGGGGGTCCAGAGCTTGTCGATGGCGCTCTGGAAGTAGCTCTGTCGCCACTCGGGCGTGGGGATGCGCCCCTCAACCTCGCCGGGGACGTCGATGCCCGTCAGCTTGCCCATGCCGAGCTTGGTCGACCACACCGCCAGGGGAGAGCCCTGCCGGGCGTAGATGCGGTAGCCGACGTTGTAGAAGTACACGTCGCAGGACTGGGTGATGGCGCCTACGAGACTCAACGTGCCGTGACCGCTCTTCTGCCAGCAGCCGAAGCGCGTCTGCCCGCTGTCGATCGGGATCTTGTAGCTGCCCTCGCAGTAGAAGCTCGTGTCCGGCGTGATGACGCCCTCCTCGAGGGCGGTGACGGCGGTGATCGCTTTGTAGGTCGAGCCGACCGCGCGCGCCGTCTGGATGGTGCGGTTGAGCTGCGGGTAGTTAGTGGTCTTGGAGTTGAGCTGCTTGAAGTCTTTGGCGCTGATGCCGCCCACCCAGACCTCCGGGTCGTAGGTCGGGTAGCTCGCCATGGCCACGACCTCGCCGTTGCGCGCGTCCAGCACCACGGCAGCGGCGCCGTTGGCGCCCCAGCTGCCGGTGGTGTGCGCCAGCGTGATCGCGGAGCGCAGCGCGCCCTCGGTCGCCTTCTGCACCTTGGCGTCGATGGTCGTGACCAGCGAGTTGCCCGGCTCGGGCAAGCGTCCGCCGGGCGCCGCCGTACGCGACTTGGGCCGCCCGAGGGCGTCGACCTCCACCTTGGCGACGCCGTCCTTGCCGCGCAGCCAGCGGTCGTAGGTCCACTCCAGGCCGGCCTGACCGACGTTGTCGCCGGCCTTGTAGCCCTTGAAGCGCTGCAGCTCGAGCTGCTCCTCGGAGATCTCGCGTACGTAGCCCAGCACATGCGCCGCGAGCTCGCCCTGGGGGTAGTCGCGCAGGTAGGTCTTGCGCACCTCGACGCCCGGGAACGACTGCTTGTGCTCGAGCAGGTAGGAGACGACCTCGCGGCTCACGTCTTCTTTGATCACCACCAACTCGATGCCGGCGGCGCCGCTCTGTTCCTGCAGCTGCGCAAACGAGAGGCCGGTCGACGTCTCGAGCTTCGTGCGCAGGCGTTTCTCGGGCGTCTTGAGCACCTTCGCCAGGCCCGTCACAACGCTCTCGAGCTGGCCGCTGGGCACGTCCATGAGGCGGATCCCGACGGCGAGTCCGGCGCGGTTCTGCACGATGATCTTGCCGTTGCGGTCCTGGATCGAGCCCCGCGGCGCCTCGAGCTTGACGGAGCGCAGCCGGTTGTCGTTGGCCTGCGCCACAAATGTCTCGCTGCTCAGGATCTGCAGGAACCAGAGCCGAAAGAGAATGACGCCGAAGAGCACCACGGCGACGCCGGCGACGATCGCCACGCGCAGCGGCACGGACGGCAGATGCATGATCGGCCGGTCGCGGCGCCCGCTGCGAACCGTGCGGTCGACGCCCCGCGGCCTGCTACGCCACGCGCGCCTCACGCAGATCACCCCCCTCCTTCAGCCAGAAACGCACCACGACGTAGAGCGGCCCGGCAAGCAGGGTATTGAGGATCAGCGACGGCACGAAGACGCGGCCGAGGAAGAACCCGAGCGGGGCCTGGCGCTCCAACAGCACCTGGGCGATCGCGTAGAGCGCCGTCGCCACGAACGTCGCGGCGAAGGCGCTGACCAGCGGCGCGAAGCCGGCCGAAAGGTCGGCGGTCTCGGCGTAGCGCCCCGCGTAGTAGCCCACGAGCACGAAAATGAAGGCGCCCAAGCCAACCGGCTCCATGAGCGCCACGGCGACGAGCCCGCCCGTGAGGAAACCGAAGATGGCGCCCACCTCGGCGCCGCGCAGCAGCGCCACGCAGACGACGATGATCAGGGCGAAGTCCGGGTTGGCGCCGAGGATCCGGATGTGCGGCGCGATGGTCGTCTGCAGGAGGACGGCCGCCAGCAAGGTCACCACCAGGCGGACGATCTCGCGCGGCGACGGCCACTTCCAGCTCTCGCGGTCGGCGTTGGTGCGCTGGAACTTCACCGCACGACCACCTGGACGATGTCGAGCTTGCGGAAGTCGACGAACGGCTTGACCGAGATGCTCTGGTAGAGCTCGACCTCCTGCGCGCCGACGCTCTCGACGACGCCGACGGGGATGCCGCGCACGAAGATGGAGCCCTTGCGGCCCGAGGTCAGCACGTGCTGACCAACCTTGACGCGCTCGTTCTTATCCACGTACCCGAGCGAGACGTCGCCGGTGACGCTGCCGTTGAGGATGCCCTCGGCGCCGCCGGGCATGACGATCGAGTCGACGTAGCTCTGCTGATCGGTGATCAGCGTAACCTGCGACCAGTCGCCGGCCACGCTGGTCACGCGCCCGACCAGGCCGGATCCGTTGACGACGGCGTCGAAGACCCCCACGCCGTCGTCGCTCCCCAAGTCGATGGTGACGGTCGAGTACCACGCCGTCGTCGAGCGGGCGACGACGCGCCCCGTGACGAGCTCGACGCCGTCGGGAAAGATGTCGCGCCCATCGAGCTTGACGAGCGCGCGCAGTTCCTCGTTTTCTGCCTGCGTGATGAGCTCCTGGGCAAGGCCGGCGCGCAACTGTTCGACCTCTTCGCGCAACGCCTCATTCTCGGAGTTGGCGCGAAAGAGCCCGGTCGTCCAGTTCCAGCCGTCGCGGAACGGCTTCGTCACGACGGATGTGCCCTTCTGCAGAGGCCCGACGACTTCCAGGACGGCCCCTTGGGCGCCGCCCGCGGCGCCCTGGTCCGTCCCACGAAAGTAGAACGTGAGCATGGCGATCGACAGAAGCAGCAGGACCGCGACGACGATCCGCCGCCGGAGTACGCGCCGGCGTTTCACCCTTCAGCTCAGAGGGCTCTAGCGCCCGCGGGGCCGGGAACGGCTCTTGCTCTTGGCCAGGACATCGAACTCCTCGAGGTACTTGCCAGAGCCCACGGCGACACACGTGAGCGGTGATTCGGCTAGATGGACGGGCATCTGCGTTTCGGCCCGAAGGCGCTCCGCGAGACCCTGCAGCAGCGACCCCCCGCCGGCCAGCATGATGCCGCGATCCATGATGTCGCTGGCGAGTTCGGGAGGCGTCTTGTCGAGCGTTGCCTTGATGGCGTCGATGATCGCCTGGACGGGCTCATCGAGCGCCGCGCGGATCTCCTCCGAGGAGAGCACAATGGTCTTCGGCATGCCGGTCACCAAGTCGCGACCGCGAATCTCGGCCTGCTCCTCCTGCTGCAGCGGGAAGGCGGAGCCGATCTCGAGCTTGATCTCCTCCGCGGTCTGGCTGCCGATGAGCAGCTTGTACTCCTTCTTCACGTAGCTGATGATCGACTCGTCGAGTTCGTCACCGCCGACCCGAATGGACTGGCTGACGACGATCCCGCCCAGAGAGATGACGGCGACCTCGCTGGTGCCGCCGCCGATGTCGACGATCATGCTGCCCGTGGGCTC
>ENA-ORXD01002139-ORXD01002139.1-sediment-metagenome-genome-assembly--contig:-NODE-2139-length-13971-cov-2.668490_pt1 | contig 13971 bp, 12 predicted proteins | sample MGYA00237862_ERZ511471 | MGnify/ENA metagenome assembly ERZ511471 | reverse complement strand
ACGATACTCAGGGCCCTCCGCCCTCCCGGAAGGGAGTCCGGTCCGTTCTCGCCCGCAACATACGCCGCGGTGCCCTTCGGGTTCAACAAAACAACGGCGAGCCGGTACAGCCTGTCGCACCCGGTCGTCTCCACCACGTAATCGACACCGCCGCCGGTGGCGGCCCGGATGGCCTCGGTCACGCTTTCACGACGGGTGTCGATCACGTGGGTTGCGCCCAACTCCAGGGCAAGCTCGAGCCGCGAGGGGATCCTGTCGACGCCGATGATGGGATGGGCCCCGACGATGCGCGCCGCCATGACCGCCGCAAGGCCGACGCCCCCCGTGCCGAAGACGGCGATGCTCGCCCCGGCAGGCACCGCCAGTGAGTTCATCACGGTGCCGGCACCGGTCTGCATGCCGCACCCGGGGGGGGCCAGGATCTCCAGGGGCAGGTCTTTCGGGACCTTCACGAGATTGCGTTCCGTCGCCAGAACGTGGGTCGCAAAGGAGGACTGTCCGAAAAAGTGGCCCCGTACTTGGCTGCGGAGCAGTGCATTGCTGCCGTCGGGGCGCTGGAAGCCGAAGTTTATATCATAGAGGGACTCGCAGTCCATCGGGTGCCTGCTCCGGCAGGGAGAGCAATGGCCGCAGGACTGGAAGGAGAGGACGACATGGTCACCGCGCCGGACGCTCTTCACCTCTTTCCCGACACGCTCCACGACGCCGGCGCCCTCGTGGCCCAGGATCACGGCTCCATCCGACTCTTCGTACCAGTTGTCGACATAGCGGATATCGGTGTGGCAGATGCCGCTGGCGACGATGCGCACCAGCACCTCGTCGTGCCGCGGGCCTTCCATCTCGAGGGATTCCGCCTTCATGGGGCCGCCCCGCTTGCGCAAAACGGCGGCCCGGATCTTCTGCACGTCCACATCGGATGCGCGAGTCAATGCCCTGCTCCTTCCTCTGCTGATGGGGTTCTTGCCTGCTATCGCCTGTGGGGTTTCGCAGTTGCCTGGCCCCAGGGGGCTGCTCGGGGAATCGGATGAATCGTTGGATGTTGACGCGGGGCTTGTCGTGCGCTCCGGATTAAAATTACCACAAATGCCATTAAACTCGTCTTGTCGAAAAGTCAACCCTCAAGAAGCAGATTGCAGGGCTGGTATCCCGATTGCCGGGCAGATACGTGAAATTACAGCAGGCTGGAGGTTTGTCAAGTCACGAAAAACCGCTGTCGCCGCCCTTGCGCTCGCCCTGGTCCTGTTCCTGGCCGGCGCCCGGGTCATCATCGGTAAGGACCCGAACCTTGATGCAGGCTCCTCGGGGGCGGATACCGTCCGGGGCAAGGTGGCCGCCAAGGCGCTGACCGACGGCAAGTGCACCGTCATCGTGTGGAAGACGAGATACACCCCCGCAAACTGCACCGTGACCGTGTCGAAGACGAACTTCGAGGGGCAGATCAGCATCCAGAACGACCGGATCCTCCACACGAACCCGTCGTTCGAGCGATCACTTTGCGGCAGCTTTTCTTGCCTCTTCAGGACGAAAAGGGCAGGGTCGCTGACGGCCCTGCCCTTTTCGTGCATTCACGCTTATCTTATCATCCAATCCCGACATGCCGGCCCGGCCCCCGTGTCTCCAGCTGCTGCCAGGAGTCGGGCAATGACCCCCTTCTCCGGGGTCTGTCACATTTGTCACCAGCGTCCCCGACCTTGCCCGGGAGAATCTCTCACAGGGATTTTTTTGCGATACCCAGTTTGTCGAGAATATCCTCCATGAGACACCATTTCGTAAAGGCGGACTGCAGGAGGTTGAGCCCGACGAAGGCCGTGAAAAGCAGCCAGTATTTGCTATGGAGCAATCCGAGTGCCAGGGAGACAAGAATGAACGTGCCGGCAACCGCTCGTATCCATTGTTCCATCTTCATGATCTGCCCCCTTGCATGAAACCCGGTCAACCTTGCCAAAGCCTGCAGTTGCAATAACCGCTATTCCATTGCCGTCGTTTTCCTGTTCCTGAAAAATTCATGGTACCGCAGCGGAATCACGACGGGGTCAGGGCCGACCTCAGATCAACGGGGCGAGGGTCGAGTGGATTTTCCGGATGATTTCGTTTCGGACCGCGAGATTCCATTTTTTCGCCGCATTGGCCGAACCGTAGATGTTGCCGAGATAGAACGGCACCCCGACACCCCCGACAATGCCTGCCACGGCGTAGTTTTCCTGATGGATGGCCGTGAACGTCCCCGCGATGAAGAGCCCGTTGATGAGAAACGCCGTGATTCCGTCCCCGTAGTGTTCGGCATAGATGTAGCCCGATCCGGGCACGATGGCCGACATCACCCCGGCCAGAACAGGCGATTTCTCGGGGAGCTCCTCATACCGGTCGAGCTGCTCGGCGGCCTCTTTGACGCTCTCCTCGCCGGGATGACCGGGGTACCGGTCCCGGAATCGCTGCAGTGCCTGGCGGCTCACAGCCGTCTTGTTTTCATCGAGAGCCGCCAGGCAGATTGCCACCAGCGCGCGCGGGGCGTATTCCGATTCAGGGTGCTGCTCCACGAGAGATTCCAGCGCCATCCGCGTCCTGTCATAATTCTTCAGTTTCCAATAGCTGACCCCCTCGAGGTAGCCTGCCTGGATGGCGTATCCGCTTTCGGGGTATTTCTGCCGCGTGGCCAGGAAGGACCGTGCGGCCGCCCCGTACTCCTCGCCCCTGAAATAGGCCAGGCCGATCTGGAAGGAGGCGTAATCCGACTTTGCCGAATCCGGGAAGAGGATCAGGAATTTCTTGTATTCCGTGACCGCCCGGTAGTACTCGCCCTCCTCCATGAAGGCATCGGCGATCTTCAGCTGGACGTCCCCGGTAAAAAGGACGTCCCCTTCACTGGCATGAAGCGGGGAGACTGTGGCGAGAACAAGGAGAAGCAAATAGAGGATCGGCAGGTGCCGGTAAAATGAATTCATTTTTTTAAGAGCAGGTTGTCTGAAACGGGATCGTAGAGCTTTCCGTTGGGGAGCCGCCTGTAGCCCGGCCTCTCGAAGATGTTGCACCGGGTCAGCCGGTCTGCAGTCATCATGACCCCCACGACGGGGCCCTGCTCCCGGATGGCCTGGTCGCCGTAGCGGGAGCAACTGGGCCGGAATCCGCAACGGTCAACCCCGCCGACGGGCGATACGACGTGCTGGTAGAACCCGATCATGCCGAGCAATGCCGCCCGGACGCTGGAAGTCTCCAGGTTTTCGGCCGGTTCGGGGTTACGCAGTTCTACCCGGGGCGCCTTCATCATGAAGTCCGATCCGAACGTGGTGGCGGCCGGGATCAGGAGGCAGATCGCGATCCATACAAGCAGAACGATCGGTGTCCCCTGCTTCCTGACGCGTTGACCGATTCGAGTCGTCTCTGCCACATATCCTCTTCGAGGCGGCCGAAAGCCCGCGGTTCTCGGGAGGGTAGAAAAATCCCGGGGAGTCGGGTGTCCACCTTTCATCCCCGGGAGCCTGCTCACTTGGCCTTGGGCTGGGCAACTCTGTTCATGATGTCTTGTTTGGTCTTCTCGTATTCTTCCTTGGTAATCGCGCCGCTCTTGTAGGCCTTGTCGAGATCTTCAAACTGCTGACCGACGGTCGGCTGGTTGATGACTTCTGTTTTTTTGACCTCCGTGGTGTCAGGACCGCAGCAGGCGGCCATGTTCAACGCAAAAACAACGGCCATAATCACGGTGATGACTCTGATGATCCTCATGGCATTCCTCCTTCAAGAACCAGCATGTCGGTATTGTATGAAAACAATAGCATCAAACCGGCGTTCAGGCAATCGGGCAAATGATTTTTTCGATGAATCCCTTCGGCAGCCTGAACCCCTTCCGTCTCCGCGGTCAATCACGCGCAGCGAGGCTCACGTCGACCCAGATCGATTTGCAGATCGCTTGCTGCCGACAGGCGCAGACCGGAACGAGATTCCCGTTTCTCACCTTCCGGTAGACCTCTGCCGGGGGGGCGGGCGGTTTACTTCGCAGGGTCTCCCGGGCCGGTTTGCTGCGTCGCCGCCTCGCGGGGCACGATCAGAAGCAGTCCCAGCATGGCAACCACAACGGGGATGCCGTTGCGGATCTGCTTGACCCCGGGCAGCGCAATCTCCCCCCTTTCCTGTTGCCTGCTCACTTGGCCAGAATCATCTTGATGGCAATCAGAAGCAGCGCAAAACCGAAAATCCTCTCCATGACGACATTCGGGAGGACGGTGGCGACTTTTGCGCCGAAAAAGCCCCCGACGAGAAATCCCAGGCAGATATAGGCCGTAACACCCATATCCACGTATCCCTGCCTGTAATAGGTCCAGGCCGCCAGGATCCCGATGGGAGGGACCATCAGGGCCAGCGTGGTTCCCTGTGCCTGATGGAGAGAAAAGCCGAACAGAAAGACCAGGGCGGGAACAATGATGACGCCGCCTCCGATCCCGATGAGACCGCTCAACGCCCCCGCCAGGAGGCCGAGCAGAACATAAGGCAGGAAACCCGTCATAGGTACACCTCGCTTTTCCGGAACGGAGACGTTATGAATGGCTCTCCCGGTGCCGTCACGGGTCAACGGTCCCGGAAGGGCTTCTCCTGCCCTTGAAGAACTCGTAGTAGAGAAGGGGGATGACGACAAGGGTGAGGCCCGTGGCGGCCATGGCGCCGAACATCATGGCGATGGCCAGGCCCTGGAAGATGGGGTCGAGGATCATGACGAAGGAGCCCACCACGACGGCCGCCGCCGTGAGTACAATGGGCCGGAACCGCACGGCGCCCGCCGTCAGGAGGGCGTGCCTCAGGTCCTTGCCTTCCCTCCACTCCTGCTCGGCAAAATCGACGAGAAGGATCGAGTTGCGCACGATGATACACGAAAGGGCGATGAAGCCGATCATGGAGGTGGCCGTGAAGAAGGCCCCGAAGATCCAGTGGCCCGGCAGGATCCCCACCAGGGTGAGCGGGATGGGCGCCATGATGACGACGGGCGTGACGAAGTTGCGAAACCATGCCACCACCAGGATGTAGATGATCACCAGCACGGCGGCAAATGCGATGCCGAGATCCCGGAAGACCTCGATCGTGATGTGCCACTCGCCGTCCCACTTCATCGCGTAGGTCTCCTCGAGCCAGGGCTGGACGAAGTCGTACTGTTTGAGCTCGTAGCCCTCGGGGAGCTTGAGGTTCTTCACGGCATCCTTCATTTTCAGGATGGCGTAGACGGGGCTCTCCTCGGTGCCCGCCACATCGCCGGTGACGTAGGTCACGTTCTTGAGGTTCTTGTGGTAGATCGTCTTCTCGCCCACGCCCTCGCGCACGCTCACCAGCTCGGCCAGAGGCACCTGGCCTCCCGCCCGTGACGGCACGTTGAGGGATCGCAGAGTCGAGGGGTAGGCCCGGTCCTCCATGGGCATGCGCAGGAAGATCTCGACGGGCTCCTTCTCCTTCTCGAAGTGGACAAGCCCCGCTACCGCACCGGAGAGTGCGATCCGCATGCTCTGGGAGAGGGCCTCCGTCGAGACGCCGCTCTCGGCCGCCTTGGTGCGGTTTGCCTCGAAGACGAATTTCCTCTGGTCGGCTTCGACGTACCAGTCCATATCAACGACCCCCGGGGTCTGCTCGAAAATGTCGCGGATCTGACGGGCGATCTCGATCTGCCTCTTTGTGTCGGGCCCGTAGATCTCGGCCACCAGCGTGCTGAGCACAGGCGGTCCCGGCGGGATCTCTGCCACCTTGATCCGGGCGCCGTAGCGGTCGCCGATCTCTTTGAGTCCCGGCCTGAGCCGCTTGGCGATGTCGTGGCTCTGGGCCTTTCGGTCCCCCTTGGCGACGAAGTTGACCTGGATGTCGGCCACATTTGCCCCCGCGCGAAGGAAGTAGTGGCGCACGAGGCCGTTGAAGTTGAAGGGCGCCGCCGTCCCCACGTAGAGCTGATAGTCCGTCACCTCGGGCACCTGCTTCAGGAATCCGCCCATTTCCTGGGCCAGCGCCGCCGTCTTCTCCATGGCGCTTCCCTCGGGCATGTCGATGATGACCTGCAGCTCGCTCTTGTTGTCGAAGGGGAGCATCTTCACCGTGACGAGCTTCAGGGGGACAACCGCCATGGCCAGCATCAGCAGCACCCCCACGCCTGCAAGTGCAAGGCGCCTCTTCTTCGCGCTGTCCATGAGCGGGGCGATGATCTTCTCGTAGAGGGGAAAGAAATCCTTTTCCGGCTTGCGATGCGCCGCCTTTTCCGCTTTCCCCAGGATCTTGTAGCTCATCCAGGGGCTCACGATGAAGGCCACAAGCAGCGAGAAGATCATGGCCGCCGAGGCCCCCACGGGGATCGGGCGCATGTAGGGGCCCATGAGACCCGACACGAAGGCCATGGGCAGAAGGGCGGCAATCACGGTCCAGGTGGCCAGGATCGTGGGGTTTCCCACCTCGTCGACGGCCTTCACGGCCTGGTCGACGCCGGCGCCGTGGTGCTTGAAGTGCCGGTGGATGTTCTCGACGACGACGATGGCGTCGTCGACGAGGATGCCGATGGAGAAGATGAGGGCAAAGAGGGTTACGCGGTTGAGGGTGTAGCCGTAGAGGTAGTTGACGAGGAGCGTGAGGGCCAGTGTGACCGGGACCGCAACGGCCACGACAACGGCCTCGCGGCCGCCCAGGGCAAGCGCAATCAGGATGATGACGGAGATCGTGGCGATGAGCATGTGCTCGAGCAGCTCGTCGGACTTCTCCCTGGCCGTTTCGCCGTAGTTCCGTGTCACCGTGACGTTCACATCCGAAGGGACGATCTGTCCCTTGAGCGCGTCGACCTTCGCAAGGGCCTCGCGGGCCACGACACTGGCGTTGGAGCCCTTCTTTTTGGCCACGGTGATGGTGACGGCCTCGTTCTGCCCGGCGGGGTTCCCGGGGATCCCCTTGCGCTGGCTGGAGGGCCCGAGCCCCATGAAGACGTAATGGCCCGGCTCCTCGGGGCCGTCTTGCAGCGTGGCCACGTCCTTCAAGTAGACCGGCCGTCCGTTGGTTACGCCCACGACGACGCGGCCCATCTCATCGATGCTGCTCAGCAGGCCCCCCGTGTCGACGAGGATCTCGCGGTTGCCCGAGGGGTAGGCGCCTGAGGGCAGCGAAACGTTCGACTTGCCCAGGGCGTCCATGATCTGGAAAGCCGAGGTGTTGTAGGCCTTGAGCCTTGCCGGATCGAGGATGACCCTCGCCTGGCGGCGCTGGCCGCCGATGACGGTGAACTCGGCGACATTCTGGTCCTTCTTGATCTCCGTGCAGAGCTCGAGGGCGACCCGCCTCAGCTCGTAGCCCGAGATGCGGGGGCTTTCGCTCCAGAGGGTGAGCGCCAGGATGGGCACGTCGTCGATGGACTTGGCCTTGACCATCGGCTGGGAGACGCCGGGCGGGATCCGGTCGTAGTTGGACATGAGCTTGTTGTAGAGCTTGACGAGGCTGTCTTCCATGCTCTCGCCCACGTAGAACCGGACGATGGTCAGGTTGACCCCCGGCTTTACGATGGAGTAGATGTACTCGACCCCCTTGATTTCCCAGAGGAGTTTCTCCATGGGCCGGGTGACGCGCTCCTCCACCTCTTTGGCCGAGGCCCCGGGGTAGGTCACGGTTACGTCGATCATGGGGACAACGATCTGGGGCTCCTCCTCGCGGGGGGTCACGATGACGGCAAAGAGACCCAGCAGCAGCGAAGCGATCACGATCAGCGGGGTGAGCTTCGACTGGATGAAGGCGTGGGCGATCTTGCCGGAGATCCCGATGCGGTCGCTCATCTGGCGGCTCCCCCGACGATCTGGCCGCCGTCGATAGCCTTCTCCAGCCCTGCCGTGATGATGCGCTCGCCGGCACTGAGGCCCGAGAGGATCTCGATGCCGCCGTCAAAGGCGCGTCCCGTGCGCACAAGCCGGTAGGTCACCACACCCTGCGGGTCCACGGCATAGATTCCCTTGAGCTGACCCTTCTCCACGACAGCCGCCTTCGGGACGAGGATCGCCTCGCGCTCGCCCCGGGGAAGGCTCAACCGGGCGAAAAGACCGCTCTTGAGACCCCTGTCGGAAAGGGCGATCTTTACGATGAAGGTCCTCGTCGCCGGGTCTACGGCGGGGACGATCTCGACGATCTTCCCCGTGGTGGAAAGGCCCAGGGTCTCGATGGTAACCGCCGCCGCCGTCCCTACCTTGAGGGCTCCCGACAGCGATGCGTCGATGACTGCCTCCAGCAGGTAGCCGCCTTCGCTCTCGACGGTGAAAAGGGGCATCCCCGGTGCGGCCATGCTGCCGGGATCGATGCGCTTTTCCGTCACAATCCCCGCGGCAGGAGCCGTGATGCGGGTAAAGCCCTGCCAGACGCGGACCTCCTCGAGCCCGGCCTTTGCCTGCTCGTAGTGGGCATCGGCCACCTTCTTCTGCGTCTCGATCTGGTCGATCTCCTGTCTTGCCAGGGCCTTTTCGTCATGGAGCTTCTTGTAGCGCCGGTACGTGAGATCGGCCATGGCCCGGCCCTGCTTTGCCGCCTCGAGGGCCTGCTCGGCGGCGCGCACCTTCTGAACGGCGTCGCGGTCATCGATGGTGGCCAGCATCTGGCCCGCCTTCACCCGCTCGCCCGCCCGGACGGTTACGGTCGTGACGGTGCCCATGACGCGGCTGGCGATGACGCTCGTCGTTTTGGCCCGGACGGTACCCGATGTCTCGTAGCGGTCGGTAATCTTTGTGGGCTGCACGGCCGCCACGGTCACCCCGGTGACAGGCGGCCTCTTGATCTCCGCCGTGCCGGGGCCCACCTTGTCGCCGCAGCCCGAAAGAAAGCCGAGAAGAAAGAGGGTTGCTAGAATGCCCCCGTGCCGCTTCGCTTCCGCTTTCATCGTGATCATCAGTCCCTCTTTTCCTCCGTGGCGATACCCAGTTCCTTCAGGATCGTTCCGCTTTCGAAGCCCAGGTTGAGGATGGCGATCCGGTGCTCATTCTCCCTCGCCACGAGCCCTGCCCGTGCCCGGTCGAGGACCATCTGGGCGTCGAGCAGGTCTACGATGGGCGAGAAGGCGTTCTCGTAACGCATCTGCACGAGTCGCGTGCCCTCCTCGGCCGTCTTCAGGGCCTCCCGGGCAAGCTCCAGGTTCGCCTTCGTCTCCTCCACGCCGAGCTCGGCCTGGTAGAGCCCGTAGGCCACGGCCTTCTTCATCCCCAGGAGGTGCTCCCGGGCCTGTTCGGCCTGGTGTTTCGCCCTTGAGCGTTCGTACTCGCGCTTCGTGCCGTCGAAGAGGTTCCACCGTAAAAAGGCCATCACCTGCCAGCTGTCACCGGAGTTGCCGAAAAGGTTTGACGGGTCGTTCCACTGGTAGCCCCCTCCGACGCCGATATAGGGCAGGTAGTCCGTCTCGGACATGCGGATGTTCTTCTCGGCGTTTTCGAACCGCAGCTCCAGGGAACGCACGTCCCCCCGGGCCTGGGAGGCCGTTCGGTACTCCTCGATGTTGCGGGCTGCGAAGTCGGGGATTTCGTCTGACACATCGGCCGATCCGCGAAGGCCCAGCAGGAGGCCCAGCACGCGCCGGGCGAGGTGATGATTCTTGTCGGCCGTGACCTTGCGCTGCCTCGCCTCGGCAAGGGCGGTGCTTGCGCGCAGGGTGTCGGCGTACATGCCGAGGTCGGCGTCGTAACGCAGCTTTGCGATCCGGTGGTGTTCCCTCGCGTCCTCGACGCCCTTCTCCGCCACACGGAGCTGCGCCCTTGCCGTGTGCACCATGAGCCATGCCTGGCAGACCTTGAAGGCGATTTCCTCCTTCTTGCGGGCAAGCTCTACGCTTCCCGCCTGGTGCTCGCGCCTGGACATGTCGAGGCCCACCCAGGCCTTCGGCACGAAGAGGGGTTGCTCGACTCCGAACTGGGTCTGGTAGTCGTTGACGGGGTTCGGGTTGTTGAGGCTGTCGATGGCGAAGTCCTGCTGCGTGAAACGTCCCTGGTTGAGCTTGGCCATGAAGGCGTAAGTGGGGTTGTTGGTCCGCAGGAAACGCTCCTCGAAGAAGACCCTGGGCAGCAGGTTGCTGCGGGCCACACCCACGTCGTCCTTCCGGGCGGCTACGGAACTCTCTGCCGCCCGGACCTCGTTGTTGTGCTCCAGGGCGTGGCGGACGGCATCGGTGAGGCTGAAGGCCTGCTCCTGGGCGAAGGAGCATGCGGGGAAGGCTGCGAGGCTCAGAAGGAGAGTACAGGTGAGGGTCAAAATGATCATGGGCGCACCCGGAGCACGGATCCCTCTCGGCATGGATCTCCTCCTTTTTCCCCTGCCTGTGTTGGAGCCATTATAGAGGAAAGCCGCCTCCTCGAACAAGAGGAAGGTGGCAGGGGGACAAATTTCCCCCGCTGCATTGAGGATGAGATGGACATCCCGTTGCGGATCAGGTTACGGAGTCGAAGACCTTCTTCAAGAGCGCTTCTACCTGCAGGGCCGTCCTTTCAAGCTCGGGGTTGTCGATCATCTTCATGGCCACGGTCGGCCTGATGACGGAAAGGACTGTTTTGCCCCCCGACTCGTAGACGATGACGTTGCAGGGCAGCATGAGACCGATGTCCGGCTCGGCCTGGAGGGCCCTGTAGGCATTGGGAGGGTTGCAGGCGCCGAGAATCACGTATTTGCTGAAATCCACTCCCAGCTTCTCTTTCATCTTTTCCCGGATATTGATCTCCGTGAGGATACCGAATCCCTCCTTTTTCAGCGCCTCCGTCGCCTTTGCAACGACCTCCTCGTAGGGATGTGCCAATTCCTTCTTGAACCCGTAGCTGATCATGGCTTGTCTCCTGTCATAGAATAACCCGCTTCCATTTTACCCGCGCCCTGCCGATGCATCAATCGTTTTCCATGGCCAAGCCTTTCTTCTCCCCGTCCGCCGTGGCATGAAAATGACCTGTGTCCAATTCCCGGTTCCCGTGAAAAAGATGTCCGATTGCCTGATCCGCGTACTGAGCGGCAAAGCGAACGTCTTTTTCCCGCTTCTTGAGGGGGGCAGGATCGAGGAAAAGAGAGCCGTTGACCGATGGAAAGGAATGACAGCGCCACGAGCCGCAATGCAAAAAGAAGGGAAGGCACCCGAGTGAGTAAATGAAAGAAAAAATCCCCTGCAGCCTGCTCGCGTGAAGAGGCCGCAGGGGGATGCTTTTAATTAATACTCGTACCTCAAGTAGCCGAAAAGGCCCTGATCGTCCGCGCCGCTGCGGTACTCGCCCGTGTACTTGAGCGAGGCCACGAAGCCGCTGTCTCCTTGCCAGGAGAAACCGGCCTCGAAGCGCGCGCCATGGCGCCCCGTCTGCTCTCCGGGGATTGAGAACTCCGAACCGTCCACACCGGCGAACGAGGCGGTGATCCTGCGGTCATCCAGCCGGAAGTCGCAGTTCCAGGCGATCCCCGCCTCGGGAATCAGCGTGCCGAAGGGCACCTCGAAAGACCGGGCGACCCGCAGGCCCACGTCGGAGACCAGCGACCGGGTGCGGTCGTCGTGGATCCGGAGGCTCAGCCCGCCGCCGGTTTCCTGGAAACCCTCCTCGTAGAGCTGGGTGAAGAGTATCGAGGCGTAGGGCTCGAACACCCACCGGTCCACATCCACGTATCGCCCTCCCGAGAGATAGGCCGTGAACAGGTTTCCCTCGTGATCCGCAGCAGTCGCCTGCGCGAGGGGACCCACGATGACGCTGCGGCGGTTCTCGTAGTGGTTCCGGGCCAGGGAGAATGCGCTCTCCATGTACGTGCCCTCGGCAAACCAGCTGCCGTAGATGGAGCTGGATGCGCCGTCGAGGCGGCCCAGTCCCATCTTGTCCTCGATGCCCACTTCGCCCCGGCTGAAGCCGCTGCTGAACCCTGTGATGAGCGTCTCGCCGTGGCGTTGATCGTAGCCGATGACGGTCCCGTTCAGGCGGTAGTCATAGCCCGCGTAACCGCCATCTCCGGCGAGGCTGCCCCTCTGGCCGAACGCGCTCATCCAGCTCCCGTCCCGGGTCTCGGCCGAGGAGATCCGGCCGAGCTGCCAGGCCTGGTCCGGGTCTATCCCCGAATCGGGTCCCGTCTTGAAGAGGGACATCGTGTTGGCGATCGCCCGGGTCTGGATGGCTGCGTTGTAATGGGGATGGGTGAGCCGGAGCGCCGTCATCCGGTTGTGAAGGCTCCGGACGTTTTCCCGCGAGGCCGCAAGCGACGTCTTCCGAAACCGGTCGTAGGCGTTGGGGTTGAGGCTTGCGAAGGCCTTCTGGAAGTCCTGGGCGGGAAGCGCCTGGATCTCCCCGAGCATCTCGGCGGTGCTGCCCGTGGCCGTGGCCGCCGCCTTGTCCAGCATCTGGGCGATCCGCATCTGGACAGGGTTGGTCGCGACGGTGGTGAAGCTCTTTGCCAGGGCCTCCACCTCCACCCGGTCGTTGAACCCCGCGACGTTGAAGGAGAGAAGCGGGGTGGGTGCCGGCAGCGTCTCGCTCGTGAACCAGCCGCTCACCGTGTTCGCCGTGAGGATCGGGTACTTCGTGCCGTTGGTGTAGACTCCCTTGCCCCGCACCACGTTCAGGGCCCCGTCGAGTCCGGCCACGCCGTTGACGAGGAACTGGCCGTGGCTGCCGTCGCCGTTCACGCGGGCCAGGAAGACCCCGTCGGCGGGCATCTGGTATCCGTGCTGGACAGCCAGCGTGCCGCCGTTCATTTCCAGGCGCTCGACCTGCGCAAGCGCGCCCAGGGTGTAGGTCCCCGGGCCGTCCTTGATCGCCGTCTCGAATCCGGTGATCGGGGCTCCCAGGGCCCCGTCCCCCGAAAATACGAGCGTGTCGGTGCCGGCCCCGCCGGTCACGTCGCCCGTGACCGCCAGGCTGCCGTTCAGGCTGATCGTGTCATCGCCGCTGCCGAGATCGACGACGCCCCTCGTCTCCGATCCGGCTTCCAGGAAAACCCGGTCGTTGCCCCCGCCGGTGCTGATGGCGATGCCCGGGGTTTCTGTCGAGATTCCGATAGCGATCCATGCCTGGGAGGTCAGGATCCTTCCCGCGTTGGTGACGGAATCGTTTCCGTCTCCCGTCAGAATCCCGAAGGCCTGGGCCCTCGCCGCGCCTATCGCCACCGTCGACCGGGAGGTCACGGCGAGAGCGCCATCATTCCGGATGACGTTGTCGCCGTTGCCGGCGGCGATTCCGGTTGCCGACGCATCGGAATCGCCGATGAGAGACGTTGCGTCTGCCAGGATCGTGACGCTTCCGCGGTTATCGATACGGTCCGACCCGATTCCGCTCCCGATCCCGAAGGCCGTCGCCTTCGCCGTGGAGAACGGGCCCGCTGCGTCGGCGATGGCCCGGATGTCGATGACGCCGCCCAGGGAGATCCCGTTGTCGCCGTTGCCGGCATCGATTCCCACGGCGCTTGCCTTGGTCCCGCCCCCGAAAGAAACCGTCCGCGAGAATGCCTCGACCGTGAGCCCGGAGTCCGCCCCGAGGACGATCGCATCGCCCCCACTGCCTGTCCGGATGCCCGTTACCTCGGTATCCGCGGTATTTCTGCCGGCCGAGGTCACGGTGTACGGTTTGTCCGCAGGGCCGTTGTCGGCGCGGGCCGCAACGGAAATCTGCCCGTCGATGAAAAGCCTCTGGGTTCCGTTTCCGGTGCTGATTCCTTCTGCGCTGGCCGAGGAGATGTTCCTTGCCACGCTGTCGTTCGAGCTCAGGAATGTCGCCGACGCCGAGGATGTGACATCCATCGTCCCCGCGTGGACGATGTCGCTGCTGCTGTTGCCCACCTGGATCCCGTATGCCTTTGCAGCACCCTCTGCCTCCATGGTCGGCTCGTCATCCTCGGCCCGGCCGTCGGCAGTCGCACTCACCTTGAGGGGGCCGAAGTTGTAGATTTCGACCTTCACGTTGTTGTCCCCTGCCTTGATCCCGACGGTGTTCGCAGACGCCTTCGAGTAGGAGTACGAGTCGTCGTCGCCATGGGCGAGGCCGAGGCTGTCCGCCGCGG
>ENA-ORXD01002138-ORXD01002138.1-sediment-metagenome-genome-assembly--contig:-NODE-2138-length-13971-cov-3.310134_pt1 | contig 13971 bp, 17 predicted proteins | sample MGYA00237862_ERZ511471 | MGnify/ENA metagenome assembly ERZ511471 | reverse complement strand
CCGAAGGAGAGATTCATTTATCTGGTATAAGGCTAAAAAATAAGCCATTCAGGAAAGGAGATGCAGTTCTGAACCCGAAAGTTGCGACGATACTCCACCAGTGCTTCCCCCTCATCATCGAGCGGTACGGAAGAGGCGGGATGAACCCCGAATCATCCATCGAGAGTCTCGAGCGGTACCGCAGGATGGGGTACGATGCAATCCGGCACCTCCCTGACGCCGAACGGGAACGGGACAGGAAGCTGATCGATGAAGCGTACGATGAGTCCGTGCAGATGATCCGCGAGCGGGACCCCCAGGCAACCGGGAACGAGGCGTCTCCTGCCGGTACCGATGATGCATCTCCTGGCGACGCCTGATCGACCACTCCCCCGGCATACCATGGCACGGACACTCTCAGCGCGGGATATGGCGATACTCGAAAAACTTGCACCCGAGCTCTGCGACCCGCTCTGCCCGGGTTCAGGACACCGGTTCGCATCGATCCTCCCCCCGGTATCCAACCATGCTGCGCGTGACGATGCCGATTTTCTCCGTCGCATAGAGCACCTCTCATCCGATGATCTCGCATACCTGACCGACCTGATCTTGGATGGGAGCGAGAGTGTCAGCTGCATGAGGGCAGAGCATGTTGTGCTGCTTGCCGATGTGGTAGCAGAAAAGATCTCGGGGGAGCAGGCTGAGCGGATCATCTCCATCTACGCATCCGGGGATGCGTGCGGTCCGGAAGAGGGGCCTTCCTGACCACTCCTTTCACCTCTCGCACGGAGGGGCAGCGTATAGTACCGGCTGTTTCACCACAGGGCTGACAGATACCCCTGGCAAACAGAACCCGGGATTGTTCCCTTTTCCTTATGGCATCATGAGAAAGAGGAGAGAGAAAGACAGGCCGTCCGGCACGGTATCATCCCGGTTATTCCGGTGTCCCTGACCATATGCGATCAGGGTGTGGCCCGTCCCCGTAATCATGGAGGAGGAAGGTTTCTGGTATCTGAACGAAGGAGTATCCCCGGGAGGAGTGAGATGGTTGTATCCCCTGCATTGTCTGATGGTGTGTGGTGCCGGTTCCGCTTTTCGTCCGGGAACGAACATGACCAGGAGGTTTCACATGGCAGCATATGCGTAGTTCCGTTCTGTCCATAATCTCTTCCCGAAACGCCCGGTTCCCGATAGAAATCTGCCCGGATAACCCAGGATAAAATCTCTATGGGCACAGGAACATATACCTGACATTCATTTATTTATCACGAGCACGAGGATTCATCGCTCCGATGAACGTCATCTTCCTGATTACTGCGGTGATTCAGACCCGTCGATCGACCGTAATCCTCGCAGAGAAAATACGGAGCTTCCCGTTGCACGGGAGAGAGGTGGTGAAATGCAAACGGGAGAAAACAGCAGAAGACGATGCGCCGACCGGGACTCGAACCCGGGTTTAGGCGTTGGCAACGCCTAGTGATAACCACTACACTATCGGCGCACAGTGCTCTCTACCATATGCAGTGAACAATTATAAGAGTATCGAATTGCCGGCAAAACCGGTGATCAGCCGTCATGCATCCACGTACCCGGGGAGCATAGGGCAGGACCGGAATATCATATGAACTGAGAGGATGGAGCAACGGTTCCAACATCTTAATTAAAGTACCCTGCCAGATCTCATGCTGATGATCCCCCTTGTCCACGATCTCTCGGGAAAGAAGGTGGTGATCTTCGGAGGGGGGCGTGTCGGTGCACGGAAAGCCGCGTTCTTCCTGCCGGAAGCCCGGGTGACCGTCATATCCCGCTCGTTCTCCCCGCTCCTCCCGGAACCGGGGGTGGAGCGTATACCGCTTGACATCTCTGCGCTCGATGACCGCGAACTATCCCGGCTGCTCGACGGAGTGTTCCTCTCTGTTGCTGCCACGCCCGACCAGGATCAGAACAACCGCATCGGGAGGATCTGCCGGGAGCACGGAATACTCTTCAACAGCGCTGCAGGGGAACCCGGCGATGTTCTCATCCCCTCCGTGATCCGGGGGGAGCACCACCTCCTTGCCATCAGCACCGGCGGAGCGAGCCCGGCGGTTGCCCGGTTCATCAGGGAGCACCTCGAGGCAGGATTCCCGGACCTTGACCGGATGATCGCCATCCAGGACCGGCTCCGCACGGCTCTCCGGGACCACGAACCGGACCCGGAGAAGAGGAACGCAATCACCCGGGAGGTTCTCCATGATCCATCCCTCTGGGAAGCACTTGCGAAAGGTGAAGAGCTGGCGTGGCGAATAGTGCAGGAGAGGTACCTGCAGTGAACGACGCCCTCTTCACCCCCATCGCCATTGCCGGGCTGAGCCACCACACGGCAACGGTCGATATGCTCGAGGCATTCAGGTTTCCAGACGAAGGGGCTTTTTTACAGAAGGCAAAAGACCGGTTCCGCGGGGTGCTCCTCCTGCAGACCTGCAACCGTATCGAGATCCTGGTGCACGGCGAGGCGTCATCCCTGATCTCCCTCCTGCAGGAGGAGGGGCGGGAAAACTTCTCGGTCCTCTCCGGGATCGACGCCCTCCGGCATCTCCTTGAACTCGCTGCCGGCATGGACTCGATGATCGTCGGCGAGGACCAGATCATCGGGCAGTTGAAGGCATCGCTTGCCCTGGCAAAGGAAGCCGGGACGGCAAGCCCGGTTCTCGACCTCTGCGTGAACAAGGCGGTGCATACCGGTGTTGAGGTGCGACGACTGACCCAGATCAACCGTGGAGCCGTCTCCATCGGTTCAGCAGCGGTCCTGCTTGCCGAGGAGCAGCTGGGGACCCTTGCAGGGAAACGTATCCTTGTCGTGGGTTCCGGTGAGATGGGCATGCTCGTTGCCCAGGCTCTCGCTGCAAAACACCTGACCGCCATCTACGTGGCAAACCGGACCTTTGGGAGGGCCGCATCCCTTGCCCGGAAGATCGGTGGAAAGGCAGTCAGGCTGGATGACCTCCCCCGCTACATGCTCCTGTCTGACGTTGTCATCTCCTGCACCTCGGCACCCCACCCGGTCATCCACTGCGATGAACTGCGGGAGGCGATGCGGGGCCGGTGCTGGCCACTCGAAGGCCATCCCCGTCCGCTCATCCTCATCGACATCGCCCAGCCCCGGGATGTCGAGGAGGGAGCTGGTGAAATCGACGGGGTCCACCTCTTCACCATCGACAGCCTTCGGAAGATCAACGAGGATACGATGAGCAGCCGGAGGGCCGAGGCAAAAAAAGCCAGGCAGTACCTCGCCGGGGAACTCACCCAGTTCATCCGGCTCCTCAACGGGAAGGCGGCCGATGACACGCTCGCCATCCTCCACAGCTGGGCAGATGCGATACGGCAGCGGGAGCGTGACCGGGCAGTAGGACGCATCGGGACCGCTGATGAGAAGACCCGGGAGGTGGTCGATGACTTCTCCCGGGCCCTGGTGAGCAAGATACTCTCGGATGTGACCACCTCGATACGGCTCTGCGCAGAGGACGGGGATCTCTCGTATGCCGAGTCGCTGGTCTCTGCCATCACACGAGGTGAGAAACTATGTTTCCGCAACAACGAATGAGGAGACTCCGGGGACGGTTGATCCGGCCCTTCCTCCATGAACACCGGGTCCACCGGAAGGATCTCGTCCTTCCCCTCTTCATCGATGAGACCACCGATCACCCTGTCCCCATACGCTCCATGCCCGGCCAGTTCCGGTACCCCCTCGCTGCTGCCGGTGATGTTGTGACCCGGGTGCACCAGCAGGGAATCGGTGCGGTGCTGGTATTCGGCATCCCGGAACAGAAGGACGCACAGGCATCGGAGGCTTGGAATCGCGGTGGAGTCGTCCAGGAAGCGGTCAGGGCGATCAGGGCAGCTGTCCCGGACATGCTCGTGATCACCGACGTCTGCGCCTGTGAATACACGGACCATGGCCACTGCGGTATCGTGGGCGAAGGCCGGTCCGGGCCGGACCTGCTGAACGATCCCTCCCTTGAACTTATGGCAAAAATTGCCGTCAGCCATGCGGAAGCGGGTGCGGACATCGTGGCCCCGTCCTGCATGCTGGACGGGATGGTCGCGGCCATCAGGGAGGCACTCGATGACGCCGGGTTCGCGGAGACCGGCATCATGTCCTACTCCACCAAGTTTGCCAGCTCCCTCTACGGACCATTCCGGGAGGCTGCCGGTTCGGCGTACAGTTTCGGCGACCGGGGGACCTACCAGATCTACGCGGGGAACGCCCGGGAAGCCCTCCGCGAGTCAGCGATCGATGCAACAGAGGGGGCTGACATCCTGATGGTCAAGCCGGGAGGGTTCTACCTGGATATCGTCGCCGCCGTACGGGATCTCGGCCTCCCCGTGGCGGTATACCAGGTGAGCGGGGAATATGCGATGATAAAAGCTGCAGCACAACAGGGGTGGATCGACGAGCGGAAGGTCGCGATGGAGAGCCTGCTCTGCGCAAAACGGGCCGGTGCGGACCTGATCATCACCTACTTTGCCGCGGATGCAGCGGGGTGGCTCGATGAAGAGCAGTGACCTGTTTGAAGAGGCGAAGACCCTGATGCCCGGGGGGGTCAGCAGCCCGGTCAGGGCGATCCGACCGTTCCCCTTCTACACCCGGTCTGGACAGGGGAGCAGGATCACCACAGTTGACGGGGATACCCTCATTGACTGCTGCATGGCATACGGGCCCCTGATCCTCGGCCATGCCCACCCGGCGGTCAGGGACGCGATCCTGTCCCGGGTCCGGGACGGGTGGCTCTTCGGGACACCGGTCCCGCTCGAGCCGCAGTATGCCCGGATGCTCATCGGTGACCACCCCGGGATGGAGATGATCCGTTTCGTATCGAGCGGATCTGAGGCCACGATGGCTGCCATCAGGGCAGCCCGCGGCTTCACCGGGAAGCCGGATATCGTCAAGGTTGAAGGAGGGTTCCACGGGGCACACGACGGAGTGCTGGTCCAGGCAGGCTCCGGGGCAACGACGCTCGGGGTCCCTGACTCGGCAGGGGTCCTTCCTGATGTCGTCTCCCATACCCGCCAGGTGCCGTACAATGACCTCGATTCACTCGAGCACCTCCTCGCAAGGAACCCGGATATCGGTGCATTCATCCTTGAACCCGTGATGGGCAATATCGGGCCGATCCTCCCGGATGATGACTACCTTGCCGGTGTGAGGGAGATCACCCGCGCCCACGACGTCCTCCTCATCTTCGACGAGGTCATCACGGGATACCGGCTTGGTATCGGGGGTGCCCAGAAACGGTACGGGGTGAAACCCGACCTCACCACGCTCGGGAAGATCATCGGCGGGGGGCTCCCGATCGGCGCTTTTGGCGGGAGGCGCGATATCATGGAGCTGGTCGCTCCTGCCGGGCCGGTCTACCAGGCCGGGACGTTCTCCGGAAACCCGCTCTCGCTCTCGGCAGGGCTTGCAGCAATAACCTGGCTCCATGATCACCCGGATATCTACCACAACCTCGCAGAGTCCACGCGTTCCATCGGGGAAGGGACGTCGGGGAAGGACGGGTGCTTTGTCCGGATCGGTTCAATGTTCAAGTTCTTCTTCAGGGGAGAACCGCCCCGGAACTACCGTGAGGCAAAGGAGTGTGACACGGCCCGGTTCGCATCGTTCTGGTCTGCCATGCTGAAGGCCGGCATCTTCCTCCCTCCCTCGCAGTTCGAGACCAACTTCATCTCGGTGGCCCATGACGAGCAGGATGTAGCGGCCATCGGGTCAGCGTACCAGGCATGCCTCTGAGGATCGGCACACGGGGGAGCAGGCTTGCGCTGGCGCAGGCCCGCCGGGTGGCATCACTCCTCGGCGCGGGCGGCCACGAGACCGAGCTCGTCATCATCAGCACCGAGGGGGACACGGCCCTTGGCGTACCCCTCCACGAGATTGGCGGGCAAGGGGTCTTCGTGCGGGCACTCGACGATGCGATCCTCTCCGGAAAGATCGATTGTGCAGTCCATTCCATGAAGGATATCCCGGCACTGCGGCCGGCAGGACTTTTTACCTGTGCCGTCCTCGCACGCGACTCACCGGCAGATTTCCTCGCCCATACGGTCCCCCCTGCAGATATCCGGGTTATCGGGACCTCGAGTACGCGGAGGAGAGCCCAGCTCCTGCGCCATATCGGGGACGTGGATGTCCGGCAGCTGCGCGGAAACGTCGATACCCGGCTCCGGAAACTCGCCGGTGGCCAGTACGATGCCATCATGCTTGCCGAGGCAGGGATGGAGCGGCTGGGGCTCACGCTCCCGGGCACCCGGCTCTCTCCCGAGACTTTCGTCCCTTCCCCCAACCAGGGAACAATTGCCGTGGTGTGCAGGGATGACCCGGAGATCTGCAGGATGGTTTCACCCCTCGATCACCCCGCCACAAGGGCAGATGTTGAGATCGAGCGGACCGTGATGGAGGTGGTGGGCGGCGGGTGCTTCACCCCGCAGGGGATCTATGCACGCGAGGGATACCTCATCGGGGAGATCCTCTCTCTCGATGGGAAACAGCAGGTGCGCAGGGAGGCTGCAATCTCCTCGGTAACCGAGGCACGGGCGTTCGGGCAGGAACTCAGGCGCGAAGGGAGCGATCTTATCAGGGACGCATACGAGAGGTTAGGGATTCGAAAATGAACGGTAAGGTATACCTGGTGGGTGCCGGGCCGGGAGGGGAGGGGTTCCTCACGCTCCGGGCACGTGCAGTTATCGATGCGGCAGACGTGGTGCTCTACGACCAGCTCCCGGGCGAGGAGATCCTGGCATCGCTTCCGGCACGGGCAGAGAAGATAGACTGCGGCAAGTACGGGTCCGAGCACACGCTCGAGCAGCACGAGATCGAGGAGATCATAGTCCGGAAAGCAAGGGAAGGGAAGGTGGTGATCAGGCTCAAGGGGGGAGACCCGTTCCTGTTCGGGCGAGGCGGAGAGGAGCTCGAGGTACTCAGGGAAGCGGGAATCGATGTCGAGCTTGTCCCGGGGATCTCAAGTGCCCTCGCTGTCCCGGGTGCTGTCGGCATCCCCCTCACCCACCGGAAATTTGCATCAATGGTCACCATCATCACCGGCCATGAGGATCCGGGGAAGGAGCAGTCAGCACTTGACTGGGACGTCCTTGCCCGGCAGCAGGGTACGCTCGTGATCCTGATGGGAGTAAAGAACCTTCCTGCAATTGCTGCTTCACTCATCAGCCACGGGAAAGACCCGGGGACGCTGGTTGCCATCATCGAACGGGGCCTGCGAAGAGACCAGCGGGTGACGACCGGTCCGCTCGGCATGATAGGCGCGATCGCCCGGGATGCGGCGGTCAGGCCCCCTGCCGTGATCGTTATCGGCGGCGTTGTATCGCTCTACGAGGCGGGCAGGGAGATCATACCACTCTGATTCTCCCGCGGATACGGGTATCCAAGTCTTAATACCTTACGACAACCCTACTTTAGGAAGATATGACGGTGACCCTTCCCGGCGGACCCACCAAGGAGGAGATCATAGCGGTCTCCCTGGCGAAGCTCTCCCTTACCCCGGATGATATCCTTGTTGATATCGGCTGCGGGACCGGGGCAGTCTCGGTGCGGGCTGCACCCCGCGTCCGGCAGGTGTATGCCGTGGACATCCGGGAGGAGGCGGTCGCCTGCACCCGGAGTGCGGCAGAAGAACACGGGATTGCCAATATCGATGTCCGGCACGGGCAGGGCGCCGACCTCCTGTCCGGTCTTGACCGGGCAGACGCCCTGTTCATCGGCGGTTCCCGTGACCTCCCACGGATCCTCTCCCTTGCTGCAGAGAAGGAGGTGCGGTCCATCGTGGTCAATGCCGTTCTTCTCCGGACGCTCCATGATGCGGTCACCCTGATGCAGGAGTTTGGGATATTCTCGGAGGTTGTCCAGGTGATGGTATCCCGTTCATCCCCCCTCGCCGGCGGGCTCATGTTCAGACCGCTTGACCCGGTCTGGGTCATCGTCGGAGGGCGCCCATGCTGATTGGGCTTGGTCTCGGCCCCGGTGAACCGGAGTACCTGACCATCCGGGCTGCCCGGTTACTCCGGGAGGCGGACGCCGTCTTTGTCCCGGGGACCATTGCCCATGAGCTGGTTGCTCCCTACCGTGATGCCGAGATACTCGATTTTCCCATGACCGGGGATGAAGCTCGTATCCATGCCTGCATCGAGCAGAACGCAGACCGGATCGCACCGTTTGCACGGACCGGGATGGCAGTGCTAGGGATACTCGGTGATCCCAACTTCTTCTCCACCTACTCCCGCCTTGCCGGCGTGATGCGGGAGCGGTATCCGGAAATTCCCTGCAGGACCGAGCCCGGGATCAGCGCCATCACGGCATTCGCCTCGGTTGCCGGGCTCTCCCTCTCCGGCGGTTTCGTCGTTACTGACGGGTCAGCCGAGATCCGGTCCCGTATCATGCTCAAGGTGCGGCGGCCACGCCAGGTCGCAGAGACCCTCAGAACTGAAGGGTTCCGGTCCTTTGTGCTGGTGGAGCGGATGTGCCTGGACGAGACCCGGGTCTACCGTGATGAGGATCTCCCCGAGGAGTGTGATTACATGAGTGTCCTGTACGCGGAGCGCTGACATGGCTTTGGTCTACTTTGTGGGTGCAGGTCCGGGTGACCCGGACCTGATAACGGTCCGCGGGATGGACCTCGTCACCCGTGCAGATGTGCTCATCTACACCGGATCGCTCGTCAACCCGGAGCTCGTCAACCGTTCCGGGGCACGGATCAAACTCGACAGCTGGGGAAAGACGCTCGAGGATATCGTGCCCCTGATGGTGGAGCAGGCAGAGCAGGGGGCACTCGTTGTCCGCCTCCATTCCGGTGATCCGTCCCTGTACGGGGCAATCGTCGAGCAGATGCAGCGGCTCGGTGATGAGGGGGTGGCCTGCGAGGTCGTACCCGGGGTCTCATCACTCTTTGCTGCAGCTGCAGCGCTCCGGACCCAGCTCACGCTTGGCGGGGTTGCCGAGAGCCTGATCGTGACGCGGCCTGCTGGAAAAACGCTCCAGAATGATGAGATCCACGAGCTCTCGGCCCACGCTGCGACCATGGTCTTCTTCCTCGGGGCTGACCGGATCGGTGAGATTGTTGCAAAACTCCAGTGCCCTCCCGCGACCCCCGCTGCCGTGATCTACCATGCGAGCTGGCCGGACCAGAAGATCGTCAGGGGGACGCTCGCCGATATTGCAGAGAAGGCAGGGCAGGCAGGGATATCCCGGTCAGCGCTCCTGCTGGTCGGGGGTGTCCTCGACCCCGCGGCATCAGGTCACCGCAGGTCGGTGCTGTACTCATGAGGCGGGCAGTCATCCACCTCACGCGATTCACCGCCCCTGCAGAGCGGATCGCCTCTGTGCTCGGAGCCGACCTCGTCCCCTATTCACCCACCGCATTCAGCGAGACTGTTCCCCGCTACCCGCAGATTGCAGCCGTGATGTCCATGGGTATTGCGGTACGCGGCATAGCCCCGCACCTGCATGACAAGTGGACAGACCCGGCACTTGTCCTGGTCACCCCCGACCTGCGCCTCGCCATCCCGGTGACCGGCGGTCACCACGGGGCGAACGCGATGGCCCGGGAACTCATACCGCTTGGTGCAGTCCCGGTCATCACGACCGCAACCGAGCGGGCCGGCGTTCCTTCTTTAGAAGGATTGGCGGCCCAGGAGGGGTGCGTTATCGTCAATTCCGCTGCAGCAAAACCGGTCAATGCCGCCTTCCTTGACGGCACTGTTGGAGTATACGCGGTGGCCGGACCGGGTGTGATCATTGCCGGGAAGGATACCGCCATCCTCCTGGCAGACGGGACCTACAGTGTCGGTATCGGCTGCAGGAAAGGCGTCCCTGCTTCCGGGATCGAGGCGGCGGTCCGGTCCGCCCTTGGGACTGCAGGTATCAGCAGCCGGGACGTGTACGTCTATGCCACCACGGCAAAGAAGCTCCACGAGAGCGGGATCCTCGAGGCAGTCCGGGCTCTGGGAGGCCCGCTCCTCTGCATCGATGACCGGACGCTCGCCCTGCATCCTCCGCAGAGCCCCTCCCGGGCAGCGGAGATCGGGCTCTCCGGCGTTGCGGAGCCCTGTGCCCTCGCGGCATCGAAGTGCAAGGAACTGGTCCTCGAAAAAACAGCCAGCGGGGGGGTCACCGTTGCCATCGCGCGATAATCCGGCAGGGAAACTCTACATTGTCGGGATAGGGCCCGGAGGTACCGACCAGCTCTCCGGCAGTGCCTGCCGTGCCATCCGGGAGTCTGACGTCATCATCGGCAACGACACCTACCTCTCCCAGCTCGGGGATCTCGTGCAGGGAAAGGAGGTGATCCGGAGCAGCATGGGAGAGGAGGTGGACCGGGCAAGGCGATCGCTCGACCTTGCCCGGAGCCGGATCGTATCGATCGTGAGCGGAGGTGATGCCGGGGTCTACGGCATGGCAGGCATTGTCCTCGAGGTGCTCGAGCGTACCGGGTCAACGGTTCCCTGCGAGGTCATACCCGGGGTGACCGCGGCACAGGCAGCAGCCGCGCTGCTCGGGTCCCCGCTCTCAGGGGATTTTGTCACGATCAGCCTCTCCGACCTTCTCACCCCGATCGAGGTGATTGAGAAACGGCTCCATGCCGCCTTCTCCATGGGGACCCCGGTCGTGCTCTACAACCCAAAAAGCAGGGGGAGACCGCACAACTTTGCGCAGGCCATGGAGATTGCAGGGGGGTACCGCCCGCCTTCCACCCCGGTCGGGATTGTCAGGAACGCCTACCGGCCCGGGGAAGAGGTGATGGTGGTCACGCTCGGAGAGATCGGTGAGGTTATGGGAAAAGTGGACATGCACACCACGGTGATTGTGGGCGGTGAAGAGAGCAGGATATGGAGGATAGGCCAGGATGTCAAAGGAATCATCACCCCGCGGGGATACCACCGGAAGTACGTATACTGACCTCGGCGCATCAACCCCTGAGGCGTACGAGATCTCGCTTGCGAGCAGGCTGCTTGCCAGGAAAGAAGTCGGGAATGCCGGCTACGAGGACCGCATCCGGCAGCGGTGCTCGGTTGCTGTCGGGGACTTTGATATGGCCGGCCTGCTCCGGTTCTGTAACCAGCCGGTCCCGGCGGGTCTTGCCGCGCTCGCGCTCGGTGCACCGATCATTGCCGACATCAGGATGGTCCAGGCCGGGATCCAGAAGAAGGGGCATGCGAGCCCGGTCACCTGTGTCCTCGACAGGGGAGCGGAACTCGCTGCCGAACAGGGCATCACCCGGAGCCGGGCCGGTATCCTTTCCCACCGGGATCAGCTTGACGGGGCAATCGTGGTGATCGGGAACGCGCCTTCCGCCCTGCTCTCGCTCTGCGACCTGGTACGGGAGGGGTGCAGGCCGGCCCTGATCATCGGGACACCGGTCGGTTTCGTCAAAGCAGCGGAGTCGAAGGAGGAACTCCGCACCCTGCCGGTCCCATCCGTCTCAAATGTTGGAACCCGCGGAGGGACCCCCGTCGCGGTAGCTGCCATGAACGAGATCATCACGATTTATGCCGAACTCACCCGCGATGCCTGAGAGCATCACCGATCCGGTGACCGGGTTTCAGTACCCAGACGACTGGGTCGCCGCCTGCCCTGACCCGGGCGATCGCTCCCTTGTCCGGAGCGGTCTCGCAGTCCTCACCTCATCAGGCACGGTCCTGAAACGGGGATTTACCACGGGGACAACCGCTGCCGCCTGCTGCAAGGCGGCAATCCTCTCCACGGCCAGGGAAGTCTCCGGGGTCACGGTAACCATCCCCTGCGGTCTGACGGTCACGGTTCCGGTTTCCGGGTCCGGTGGCCGCGCCACCTGCAGGAAATATCCCGGGGATTACCCAACGGATGCTACTGCAGGGATCTTGTTTGTGGCAGAGTACCACCAGAGAGCGGCGGGCATCGAACTGGTCCCGGGAGAAGGCATCGGCAGGTTCGTCCGGGACACCCCCCGCTACCGGTCCGGTCAGCCGGCGATCAGCAGCCCGGCACAGGAGTGCATCTCCACTGCCCTGGATGAAGCGCTCGGGGAGACCGGCCTTCCCGGGGCACAGGTCGTGCTTACGGTCCCGGAAGGTGCCCGGGTCGGGGCAGGGACCCTCAATCCCCGTGTTGGAATCGAAGGGGGGATCTCGCTTTTAGGGACGACCGGGCTCGTTGAACCGTGGGACGACCACCTCACCGCATCAGTCCTTGAGAGGGTCAGGGGTGCCGATCACGTCGTCCTTACCACCGGGCGGACCGGCCTGCGCTTCGCACGCCTCATCTTCCCCGGCCATGAGGCGATCCTTGCCGGTGCGAAGCTGCGCGAAGCGCTCTCTGCTGCACCCCGCGAAGTCATCCTCTGCGGGCTCCCGGGGCTGATCCTGAAGTTTTTCTCTCCGGGTATTCTCGACGGCACGGGGTTTTCCACCGTGGAGGAGTTCTCACTCCACCCGGAATTCCGGGACCGGATGGAGCAGGCGTTCCGCAGTGCAAAAGAACAGTACCCTGACCTCAGGGTCGTGGTGATCGACCGGGAGGGGAAAATCATCGGGGACTCAGGATGAAGGTCGTCGGGACCGGCTGCGGGCCGGGACTCCTTACCGAAGAGGCGATCCGGGCCATCGCCGGGGCAACGCTGCTCATGGGTTCAGGCCGGGCAATCGAGCTTGCATCCCGGTACATCCCGGAGAACTGCGAGGTGAGGGTCATCTCCAGTTTTTCATCGCTCTCGATCCCGGACCATGCCGTGGTCCTCTCGACCGGCGATCCCCAGCTCGCCGGGCTCGGTTTCCTGGGCGGGGAGATCATCCCGGGGATCTCCTCGCTCCAGCTGGCCGCTTCACGCCTGCACATCCCGCTCGAGAGTGTAGTCGTGGTCGATGCCCATGGCCGCGATCATGACCGTGCAGCTGCTGAGATCGCGGGCGAACTTGAGCGGGGGAAACGGGTCTTTGTCATCGCGGATCCCGGGTTATCGATCAATAATTTGTGCACGAAGCTGGGGGGATGCGACCAGGATCTCGCTGTCGCGCTGTGCGAGGACCTCGGGTATCCGGAAGAACGGATATCAATCGGTACGATCGCTCATCCCCCCATCCCCGGATCCCGCCTGTTTGTGGTCTTTCTGGGCAGATTTCCCTGATAACAGGGATTTTTATATGAATCTCACTGAAGGGAATATAAGGGAGTACTGCCTAACATCTCCTCATCGATCCGAACCACGGAGAGACAACGATGGAGAAATCATCAAAGAAACAGCTGAGCCTGATCTGTTTTCTGGTCGGGTTCGTCCTCGTACTCGTGCAGGACCTGAAGGGATTTGCCACAATCGACCCGGGGTTCTCCTGGCCCTGGGCGGTCATGTTCTACTCCGGGCTCCTCCTCATGATCATCGGGTACTACCTGCGAAAGTGAGCATCGACTCCCATCATTTTTCCCACGGACACTCCCCGGGCAACCACTCGTCCGAATTATTCCTGGTGGTTGCACCCTGATCTGATCGGCACCAGAGAGACCCTTGCGAGGTATTCCCCTTTGGGGCAGCGCCAGTTTCCCGTTCAGGGAGAAAGTAGGGTACTGCAAATAAAATGATCCGACCCTCTGATATTGGTTGGGGGTGAGGTTCCTCCCTGTCGGGTCCATATGCAGGAGTGGGGATGGTGTCAGACCAGGGATGCACCTTCGATAGGAAACGAACCTGAAGGGGGTCCCCCCGCTCACCTGATCCGGACCCGGTCACGATCGCGGGCAATGAACCCCTCGGCCTCCAGCTGGCTCAGCACCGGTTCGAACACGCTGGCTGAATCCCCGACTGCCCTGGAGAGATCGTCGTACCCCATCTCCCCGCCTTCGACCAGCGTGCGGATGATCCTTCCCCTGAGCTGACGGTTTGAGCCCTCGAACGGTGCCTGGCGTTGGTAGTGCCTGCTCCGCCGGTTCGGGTTCTCAATCGTGGTTCCCAGGTGCCAGCCATAGTCCATCAACGCATTATA
>ENA-ORXD01002137-ORXD01002137.1-sediment-metagenome-genome-assembly--contig:-NODE-2137-length-13980-cov-15.371574_pt1:0-12500 | contig 13980 bp, 13 predicted proteins | sample MGYA00237862_ERZ511471 | MGnify/ENA metagenome assembly ERZ511471 | reverse complement strand
GGTGCTGTCAAAGTCACATTGGCCATGGTCGATTTGTCTTTCATGCAAAAGCGCGTCGTTGCCGACAGCAATGCTTTTCCCGTCAAAGACAGCCTTGACCCCCTTCCCAGGAATTGCGACGTGGTCGCTCACTAGCGATTCATCGATGGTGAGCCCTTTGCTCTTCATCGCCTCTACAATGGATTTGCCAATGGGATGATCCGAGTGCAGTTCCACCGCCGCGGCCATTTGCAGCAACTGATCAGAGGAAAATCCATTGTCGGTAACGACCCGATCCACCGTAAAAACGCCGCGTGTCAAAGTGCCGGTCTTGTCAAAAACCACTGTTTTGACTTTTGAAAGGGCATCGATGAACATTGATCCCTTGATCAGGATTCCACTGCGCGAGGCCCGGCCGATTCCACCGAAATAACCCAAGGGGATGCTGACCACCAGGGCACAGGGGCACGAGATCACCAGCAACACCAAGGCGCGATAGATCCAGGTCGAGAATTGGGCGTCATTTATGAGTAGAGGCGGAACCAGGGCGATAGCCGCCGCAATGGCCACCACAACCGGCGTATAATAACGGGCAAAGGTGGTGATAAACTTTTCAGTGGCGGCCTTACGCGCGGCCGCGCTTTCCACCAACTCTAATACCCGTGCAATCGACGATGCTTCAAAAGGTTTTGTGACCCGAACCGTCAGCGCCGATGCCGCATTGATGCTACCGGCCAAGACGGTATCGCCCGGGCGCGTTTGAACCGGAACCGGTTCGCCGGTCAAAGGCGAGGTGTCCACCTGCGAGACTCCTTCAATCACCGTACCGTCCAAAGCAACTTTCTCGCCGGGCTTGACCAGGATGATTTCGCCCACCTTGACCTTTTCGGGAGTGGTTTCCTTCAGACCGCCCTCAGTCTTAAGCAAGGCCCGGTTCGGCCGGGCAGCCAGCAGTCCGCGAACCGAACGCCGTGATTTGGAAACCGCCATGTCCTGCAGCAGTTCACCTACCTTGAAAAACAGCATCACACCGACTGCCTCGGACAGAGCGTGTATGGCCATGGCACCGGTCGTGGCGATGACCATAAGCACATTCTCATCAAAAAACTGTCCTCGCCGCAGCGTTCGCAGCGCACCGATTAAAACGCTCCAGCCGGCCAGCAGGTAAGCGGCAATCACGATGGGATATTCCACCCACGCCCACGGCCGCTGGTGCAATTGGTCTTCAAAAAACAGGTGAATTGCGAAGATAATACCAGCGATGACGATGATTCCGACTTGCTTTCGAAAATTGCCCGCCTCCGTTGATTCATGGTCATCCGCTTTCGAGCCCTGCAGGGTGGACTCGATCTTGACGTCGGGTTCAATGCGCGCAACCGCTGCCAGAGCCTTCGAGATATCGGCCGCCCTCAAGTGCAGGGTGAGATTGGCAAAATCAACAACCGCCGCTTCAACTCCTTCGGTATTCTGCAGTTCCCTCTCTATCTTGGCCGCGCAGGCGGCGCAGTCAAGATTTTGAACGCGAAATCTCTTTTCCTGAACGGTTTCCATATTGCGACTCTCCTCGGCTATCGGTCGTTTCCCACCGCTCGAGTGAGCTTATTTTGTTTGGGGCAATCTCCAGAAAAAAGCCTATCGGCATCCCTTCGGAGAAAACCGCGCTTAATGATTAAGTTGGCCGTTCGAGATATATCATACGCCACCCGCCTTATCTCGAGGGTGTTGCGATGACTGTCCCAAATCGCATATTTTGCACGCGGATCACCATCCCTGGGCTGTCCGACGGCACCGACATTGACGATATACCGATAATCCGGTTCGAGTTTAATTGTTTCCTGCTGCAATGGATCGAATTGAAGATCCTTTCCATCATAACCCATGAGCATCAGGCGGTGGGTGTGTCCGGCAAAGGCGATATCGAAACTATTGGATGCAAAGGTTTCTTTAATCTCTGAAAAACTCATATGGTTCAGGTAGATTGTCGGCAAATCGGGCGGACAGCCGTGTACCATCAGCGCGCCAATCATTTCCCGATAATACGGAAGGTTTTTAATATAGAGCAAAGATGCAGATGTGAGATATTTCAGGGTCTGCTCCAATGATATAATTGCCTGCGGTGAGAAATCGCTGCGATAATCCCTATTGATCACAGCCATCTCGTGATTGCCAAGTATATTGGGGATGTCCATTTTTTCCAACAGGACCAGGACCTCTTCCGGTTGTGGACCATACCCGACGGCGTCTCCCAAGTTGACAATTTGGTCGACACCTGATCGCTCGATATCATCCAGGCAGCGGACAAGCGCCTCCAGGTTGCCATGAATGTCAGATATCACCGCTATTCTCATTGTCCTTGCCTTCTCGCTCATTCCGCCGAATTGTCGACAGCGGCGCTCTTTACAGTTCTAAAACCAATCTCCTCGAATCCTTCCCAGGGGAAACGCACAACGACCGCGGGTAAAGAATTTTTATCCTTCGGAGCCCCCTCAACGCCACCGATAACCGCATAGCGATTTGTTGTCGAGGCGTTCGCCGATGGCTGGACCAGTCCCTCTGTATAAACCCATTCGCCGATCTCATGGTTGAGCCCCTTTATGCCCAACAGGTTCGGAGAAAAAGATGCGGCTGATAACAGAAAATCGGAACGCTTTGGTTCAGCTTGGTCTTTGGCGCTCGGACTCGGCTCAGGAGAAACGCTACTCCAGTTTTCCGTTTCGGCCTGCCAGTCTCCCATCATACGCATCATGCCCCCCATCGGCTGGGTATTCACTTCCGCTGAGGGTTCTGCATTCACTTCCGAGCTGTCCTCGCCCTTGATCATTGCAAAAAACATTTCCACCTCCGTCGGCAATCGTCTGCCGAAGTAGTTTGCAAAGGCCGAAGCGCCATAACCGGTAACGCGCAGAGCAGGACTGGAAGCATAGGCCGGATCACTGACATGGAATTCGCTGTTTCGGTAGACAATCGGCTCGTATCCCGCGCGCACCTCTCCCAACAAGAACCAGTTTGCACCACTGCCTTTCACCACACCACTTTCTATGCTGATCTGTTCAAGGTTGTGATTCAGAAAATCGACGAACTGCTGGTTGGTAACGAAGAACTCGTCCATGTAAAATGGCTCGACCTGGATCGATTGATCGCTGCTCCCATCCAATACCGCAGGGATCGAAAATGGTCCCCCTTGGATGAGGTGCTGCTTTCCAAGGTGCTCAGACGCGAAGGAATCCTTTTCGGCGTCCGCCTGTCTTGCGGTGGTCTCGTTACCAGGGACCGTCTGGGTTTGGTGCTGGCTGGGGGATGTCGAAAGACTACCCTTCGGTGGACCCAATCCGGGTTCACCAATAAAATGCCAGACGGCCATCGACATGACCGACAGCACGGCGACAATGATACCTGTCCATATCCATCTCGGTTTCGTAAATAGGGAGGCTGATCGTTGCCGAGGAGATTTCGCATCCGCTTTATCGGATGCCAACCCGTGGATCACGCGTTCAAGCTGTCCGAGCAAGTCCCGGACGGATTCGGTTCGCTCGTCTCTGCTCTCGGCCGTAGCCATGTGAATGATTCGATTCAACTCTTCAAAAAATGGCGATTCGGTTTTGGCCAGCTTTGCACTTTTAAACGGCGTTCCAGACTTGATTTTGCCGTCAACGGCTTCAAAGAGTATTTTTCCCAGGGAATAGACATCCGCGCGTTGGTCAGCCCTTTTGAAATCGAAAAAATGCTCCGGAGACATGTAATGCGGCGAGCCTTTCACGTCCATGGACTGGGTAACCGGTTTCAACCGGCTCGAACGCGCCAGACCGAAATCGGCGATTTTGGGCGTGTCCTGGTCCATGAGGATATTTTCCGGCTTAAGATCGCGGTGCACAATGCCATTGTCGTGCAGCGCCATTACACCTGTCAGTACCGGTAGAAAATACCGTTGTACCCATGCTATGAAAAGATCCTCCTCCGGATAGAAGCCTTCCTCTGACATGGTGTCTCTAAGAGACCCGCCTGGAATATATTCCATGGCGATGTACTCTATGGATGCGTCTTGATCACATTTTTTTACGGTAATGGCATCGTGATCGTAAACCTGTAAAATATTCGGATGCCGAATCTGGGCCATGGCCTGGACTTCCCGTCTGAAACGCTGGACCAGGGTTTCGGCCTCTTCGTCGCCCTCGTCAATGGATTCAAGCCATTCCCGTGAAACGACCTTGATCGCTACGTCACGATTCAGGTTGCTCTGGTGCGCTCGATAAACCTCGCCCATTCCGCCCTTGCCAATAAAGCCGAGGATTACCCATTTGTTGTTGAGGACATCGCCGACCTTGAGCGTGGTTTTACAAGTCGCTGTCATATCATGCGCTTTCAGTTCCATTATCGTTTTAATCCCCCGGCACCGATTCGCCCTCTCAGCGACTGAATCGTTCCGGACTGTTTGTCGATCAAGACCTCATCAATGACGATGCCATCCTTTTCAACAAGCCGGGCAATGTAATATCGGCCGGTGTTTTTCAGATCTTTCAGGCCGTATTTTTCCCATTGATCGTCGTCAAGATGCCGATTGATGATGATTCTGGCAGTGGCAGTTCCCATGCCGTCAAAATATCTCGCCAGGGGATCTTGCCCATCCTCTATTGTTTCTTCATCAGTCGATTTTTCGGTCTTGCTTTTTTGATTAACGTTTTTTGATTGCATGGCGACACTTCCTTTCGAGCTTCGCAGTGAAGGATCACGTTTATGGCTGGGAGAGGATTTGCCTCATTTTGACAAACTCTTCCCGCGAAATTTCCCCCTTGGCGAATCGCGCCTTCAAAATCGCCTCGGAGTCGGATCGATCCCGAAACGGTCCCTGCGAGGCTTGGGTCTGCGACCTGAAGATACGAAGTACGACATAAACAATCAAGAAAAGAACCAAGCCCCATATCAGCAGGGACAATAAACTACCTGGGAAAAAGCCTCCCCACCAGCCTCCCGACAGCGGTGCATAATCACAGCCCCACATGATCAAATCTCCTTACAGGTTTAATGATGAGACAGCCAGCTACGGTCCGACCGTCTCATCGGTTTAATTGGTGTTACCAGCACCATCCGTATCCGCCCATGCGGCCGTGGTACCCGGCATTGGCAGGCGGCAGGTTGAAGGAACGGGCTTGGGCGCGGAGTTGATCGTGCAAGACGGCTATTTCACGGTTCAACCCCGCCGTTCGCTTCGGATCGGGGTTGGAAGTTGCCAGCAGAGCGTTGTACTCACCCTGTTTGGCGGCAAGGTTCTGCCTGAGCTGGACGGTTTGATCGTAAAACCCCTGATAATTGTCGCCGTAATAACCCGCCGTCGGCCCACCCATGGGGCCGCCCCAGTACCCGTCCCAATAACAGGCGAATGCCTGGGTTCCGGTGAACGCGATGAGCGCCGTCGCCGCAACAATGAGAATCGTCCTTTTCATGATTTTTTTACCTCCGTCGTGTTGGTTTTCAACTGAAAGTGAATGCCCATGGCACCATGGTCGCCGTTGCTAAAGTTGATTATCAAATTGCGTGCCAGCAACCTTTAGATATATGGAACAATTTGTTATTAAAGCATAAATTAACTATGCTGCCGAGCATCCGCCAAAACCGACGGGTGTACGACCTGTGGCTTTATTACCCATCTTGCTATCAAGGCACGATTGAGGTGTTGCCATAATACCCAATCGGGTTTATAATACTTAGACAACAGAAATTTGAGGGCGCTATGAATACAAAAACAATTCATCGAAATCGGACGAGGCTTCACACATCACCCTGGATCATCATCGGATCGGTGGGAATCCTGCTGATCGTCGTGGTGGTCCTGGCATATCAGAACTACAGCCGCGAAAAAAAATACATGTCCCGAATTTTAAGTGAAAAAGGGGCTGCCATCATCAAGGCGGTGGAAGCCGGAGCCCGTACGGGAATGATGGGGATGATGTGGGGCGGACAGCAGGTCCAGTCGTTGATCGAGGAAACCGCCCAGCTCTCGGATGTCCTCTATATTACAGTGGCAAGTGGCGAGGGCCTGGTTCTGGCCAGCAGCAATCGCGGATTGATCGGCACCCAAATGAACAGCGGTTTTCCCGAAAAAGGACTTGATCAACCAGAGGAAATCAACTGGCGGTATAAGCGCATCGATGAACAGCGGAGCGCTTTTGAGGTGTACCGGCATTTTCGACCGATCTCTCATCAGGACACTTGGATGGGCGACCGTATGCGCCAAATGATGCGAGGGCGCGGCATGATGATGGGGTCCGATAACGACTGGTGCTTTCCTACCTCAAGCGGCGACAGCGACCAAATCATACTGGTTGGTTTGGACCCTCAACCATTTGAAGAAGGGCGTAAAGAGGACATCCGCAACACGGCCATCATATCAGGTGTTTTGATTTTACTGGGGCTGGCCGGCTTTATTTCGATGTTCTGGATGCAAGGATACCGCTCGGCTAAAAAATCACTTCAGGACACCAGCGCCATTAAGGACCAAGTTGTAACCAGCCTTCCCGTGGGGTTGATTGCCACGGACAAAGACGGGAAAATCGCATTTTACAACAGCGCCGCCGAGCGGATCACCGGGCTTGATTTGGCCCAGGCGCGGGGGAAAGAACCCGACAGCGTTCTGCCAAGGCATTTATGTGGGTTGAAGGAATCCCTGGATCTTGGGGAGTCGATAAACGAAAAGGAAATGGAATGTGAGTTCACCGAAAACAAGATTGTCCCGGTGAGCATCAGCGCCTCGAAAATTATCAACGAAGAAGGTCAGTTTGTCGGGCAGGTTCTGATCATCCGAGATCTTGGGGAGGTTCGCCGCCTTCAGGATGAAATCCGCCGCAAGGAAAAACTGGCGGCAATAGGCGGTCTCGCCGCCGGCGTGGCCCATGAAATCCGAAACCCGTTGAGTTCCATCAAAGGCATCGCTTCCTACTACAAGAGCAAGTTCGAGGACGGCAGCGAGGACAAAGAGATGGCCGGGGTCATGATCGAGGAGGTGGATCGCCTCAGCCGAGTCATCAGCGAGCTGCTGGAGTTCGCCAGGCCGACGAAATTAAACAGGAAGCTATCCGATATGAATGAACTGCTGAAACATTCAACCCGGCTGGTCGAGCAGGAAGCAGCGGCGAAAAAAGTCGATATTCAACTCAATCTTACATCCGAATCCATTGAGGCCGATGTCGATCCGGATCGTCTGACCCAGTGCTTTTTGAATCTGTTTCTGAATGCCTTGCAAGCCATGGAAAGCGGCGGCCGGTTGACCGTTTCCAGCTCCACAGGCGCAAACGGGAACGTTGCAATTGACATCAAGGATAACGGCTCGGGGATATCCGCAGAAGATCTCAGCAAGATATTCGACCCCTATTTTACCACCAAACCAAAAGGCACCGGCTTGGGCTTGGCGATTGTGCACAAGATTATCGAAGCCCACCAGGGGCAAATCAAAGTTCGAAGCACCATTGGTCAGGGCACCGTGTTCTCGATTGCCCTGCCGCTTGGGGACAGCGAAATGAGGTTATCATGACCATACAAAACCCTTCTCACATTCTGATTGTCGACGACGATCTAAACCACTTGAAAACGCTTCAAACCATCGTCAGAAGTTGGGGCTACCAGGTGTCCACGGCCGACGACGGGGTCAAGGCCGTTGAAAGTGTCAAGGAAAAACCGTTCGCCCTGATCTTGATGGATGTGCGCATGGCTCAGATGAGCGGCATCGAGGCCCTGAAGCAAATTAAACAGTACAATCCGGCCATCCCGATTCTCATCATGACCGCATACTCTTCGGTTGATTCGGCGGTAGAGGCCTTAAAATCCGGGGCTTACGATTATTTGACCAAACCCCTGGACTTTGAAGTGCTCAAAATCAGCCTAGCGCGTGCTTTGGAGCATTCCGGCCTCAAGGCGGAAAATGCAACCTTAAAATCAAAGATGAGCGCAGATTACGAGCTGGAAAATATCATCGGAAGAAGCCGGCCGATGAAGGAACTGGTCGACATGATGTCCATGGTTGCGCCTTCGGAGGCAACCGTGCTGATCACCGGGGAAAGCGGGACCGGCAAAGAGCTGATCGCCAAATCCATCCATCACAACAGCCAGCGCAAGGATCGCGCCCTGGTGGTGGTCAATTGCGCGGCACTTACCGAGACATTGCTGGAGTCGGAGCTGTTCGGCCATGAAAAAGGTGCGTTTACCGGTGCCGATAAACGCCGCGAAGGCAGATTCAAGCAGGCTGACAAGGGAACCATTTTTCTGGATGAGATCGGCGAAACCTCCGCCGCGATGCAGGCCAAGCTGCTGCGGGTCATTCAAGAGCGGGAAATCCAGCGGGTCGGCGGGGAAGAAACGTTGAGCGTGGATGTGCGGATTCTTGCCGCGACCAACCGAAACCTGGAGGAGGATGTGAAAAACGGAAAATTCCGTGAAGACCTTTTCTATAGACTGAACGTCGTCACGCTTCGTATCCCGCCGCTACGCGAGCGTCAAGATGATACTCCTTTACTCGCCCAGCATTTCTTGGAGAAGTACGCGAAAAAAAATCACAAGCAGGTCAAAGGCTTTTCTCCGCTGGCAATGGATATGCTACTCAAATACGCCTGGCCCGGCAATGTCAGGGAACTTGAAAACGTCATTGAACGCGCCGTGATTCTCCTGCCGGATGAACACATCACAGAGAAAGAGCTGCCTGTCACCATCACCTCAAGTTATGCCGAAAAAAGCGAATGGGTGGCTCCGCCCCCACCGGTTGCAGCCAATCGCCCCCTGGAAGAAGTTGAAAAGGAGGCCATTTTGGCCACACTTAATGACAGTGGCGGGAATAAAAGCGAAACCGCACGCAGGCTCGCAATCAACCGCAAAACCCTTCACAAGAAACTCAAAGATTATGGAATAGGTTGAGCTTCCTAATGAAAGCGAATTCTTAACGGTCCATAAACTGCCCATTTTAACCCCACAATGCAATTCTTGACAGACTAAAGTGGGTATTATTGAACCATACTCCCCACCTACATGCCTTAATACGACCTGCCCTACCGCACACTTAATATTTTTAAAACTTAGTTATTACAGGTATATATATTGATTTTGAGCCGGCATGACAGCGTGATGGCATCATGTTTGCTCTATCCTAAGACAAAGCCAAATGGCTTTCAGAAAGCGGCCGCTTTTTTGATTGGGAACAACAAATCGCAACGTATTACATAATGGAGGCACAAAATGAAACGAAATACCAAAGGGATTATGATGCTGGCCGTATTGGCCGTTTTTGGATTCTCAACCATCGCGCTTGCCGGTTGGGGCGACGGATACGGACATATGATGGGGCCCGGCATGATGGGGCCTGGCTGGCAGCAGGGAAGTGGCTATTACGGAAATCTTTCCGCAGATGAAATCGCGAAACTGGAACAGCAGCGCGCAGAATTCTTCCGGGCGACAGAAAATACCAGGCAACAGCTGTATGAGAAGAATCTGGCTCTGCAAAGCGAACTGGCTAAAGAAAATCCGGACACCGCCAAGGCATCAAAGCTTCAGGGCGAAATTTCCAAGCTGCAAAGCGATCTTGATCAAAAACGATTGGAGTATGATATCCAGGCCCGCAAATCAGCACCCAACTACAACCGCGGCTATAGAGGAGGATACGGTTCGATGATGGGTTACGGCCCCCGCGGTGGCGGATATTGCGGGTGGTAAGCCAAGACGCAACGAAAATGGTATGACAGGGCGGTAAACGCCGCCCTGTCATGCACTAAACCAACAGGGAATCCGCAGGTGACTGCATCAAAGGACGACGCGATAGAATCGATAGAAAGGTGAGCTGATGAAAAGGAATTTTTTGAAAACAGCGATAAAGCCAATCATGCTTGTCGCAATTGTGGGTCTTGCACTAACGGTGCTGGCTGGCTGCGGAATCGGCCATGGGCCATACCGGAATGGTTACAATAATTATCATGGTGCTGGAAGCGGCGATGATTACCGAAATAGTGGCTCCTACGGAGCTACGTATGATCCCGACGGCAGAGTCTACCACCGTCGCATACCTGGCTACGGGGACGGCCGAGGTGGATATTGCGGATGGTGATGGAGTTAACTCTTCTCAGATTATATTGGCATTGAGGCAAAAGCTATGATCGCTAAATATTTTAATTACAAGGCATTGTTAGGGCTTCTTGCGATATGGGGTCTGAACAATATTTTGTTAAGTCCCGCATTCGCCCAATCCGGCGGGTACCGGAACTGGCACATGGGACGATGGATGATGGGCGACTGGGGAATGGGGTGGTTCGGTATGATATTCATGTTACTTTTTTGGGTTTTAGTCATCGTCGGAATCGTTTTTCTGATTCGCTGGCTGGTTCAAAACACGGGCGGCAGAAGTTCCTCCGGTGTCGGCACAAGTTCTCAGGCAATGGATATTTTAAAGGAACGCTATGCCAAAGGAGAAATCACCCACGATGAATTTGAGTCCATGAAAAAAGAGATACTCCGATAGGCCCCACAGGAGACCGACAATGAGAAGCAGAAACACAGACCTGGGATTCGATAGCAGGCATTCCAGAAGGCAATTTTTGAAGTTGGCCGGCTATGGAACCCTAGGATTGATGGCAGGCGGGCTCTGGCCTGGATTCGATGGTTTCGCAGCCGGACAAACTCCTGATACAGAATTCATCCCCGACCTCGACATCACCCTTTCCGCCCGCCCCGGCGAGGTCCCCGTTTTGCCGGGCGATCCCACTGGAGTTTGGCGCTACCATGCGACGGTGCACAAAGGCGACCGTGCTAGAATCGCTGAAATACCCCGCAGCTATCTTGGCCCGATCATTAAAGTCAATCAGGGTGAAAAAATACGGGTTCGCTTCAGAAACGCCATCCCTGAAGAGTCTATTGTGCATTGGCACGGCCTGCATGTGCCCGCGATCATGGACGGACACCCGCGCTATGTCGTTCCGCAGGGGCAATCCTACTTGTATGAGTTCGAAGTCAAGAATAGAGCCGGCACCTATTGGTATCATCCACACCCACACGGCAGAACCGGCCCACAGGTGTATCGTGGTCTGGCAGGCCTATTTCTCGTGTCCGACGAGGAAGAGCAAGCTGTTGGCTTGCCCGATGGCGAATATGATGTTCCACTGGTGATTCAGGACCGAACATTCGATTCAGGTAATCAGCTGGTGTACATGTCGGGCCACAGAATGGAGCGGATGACCGGTTTTTTGGGCGATATGATAATGGTTAACGGGCTGCCGGATTTCACGCTCCCCGTATCGACCGGTGCCTATCGGTTACGCCTGCTGAATGGCTCCAATTCTCGTATTTATAAGTTGGCGTGGGAAGACGGCCGGCCGCTGACCATTATTGGTACGGACGGTGGATTCCTGGAAAGGCCGGTCTTCAGAAGGTATGTGTTTTTAAGCCCGGGAGAACGGTTGGAGATCTGGGCCGATTTCAGCGACAATCCGGTCGGGTATACGACATCCCTTTTGAGCCTTCCCTTCGATGTCGGTGGCATGGGTGGGGGGCGAATGGGCCGCGGCATGATGATGGGCGGACGAACGGGCCAAAATCTAAACCTTCCAAATGGTGCTGCCTTTTCCGTATTCAAAGTGAAGGTCATCCGACCTGTCAAAACAATTTACCGTCTCCCGGAGACACTTTCCGAGATCGGGCCTGCTAGTCCTAAAGACGCTGTGAACTATTTTCGTCCCCGGCAATTTTATCTCACGATGCGGCATATGCAATGGACGATCAACGGGCGGGTGTTTCAAATGGAGGAGGTGGCAGACGACGAGATGGTCCAGTTGGATTCAACCGAGATTTGGGAATTCAACAACACCGGGGGTGGTATGATGAATATGATGAACATGCCCCATCCCATTCACCTGCATGGCAAGCAGTTCCGCGTTATTGAACGCAGCGGCGTTGCACATGAAGGCTATGTGGATGAAGGATGGAAAGATACGGTTTTGCTGATGCCCGGTGAACGGATCAGAATATTAGTTGATTTTGATGATTATCCAGGAATGTTTTTGTACCATTGTCACAACCTGGAACATGAAGATATGGGCATGATGCGCAATTATTTTGTGAGGGCATAGTCGCCACTATTGTCTTTCCTTAACTTCCCTCTTCAGTTCTTTTGTTGTTCACAGGTAGACTCCAAATAATTTGTTTACGTTTATCAGCCTTCATACCGTACAAAATGCTCATGCCTGATAAGTGACCCCGAACACCGTGTCCGAAAGCCATTTTTTGAACGACGGGTTGTCGCTGAACTGCTTGAACAGCTCGGTGTGGTCGGACAAGAGGTCGATCATGACGCGCTGTAGCGCTGCGTCGTGCTCGATCCGGGCGGTCTTCTTATCGTTGTTCTTCATGGCGTTCTGGTAGGCGGCGTCCGCTGCGACCTTGGCCGGGATCTCCTCGGCGATGACCTGGCGGATCTTGTCGCCGTCTTTCCAATCGATGTTGCCGAACTGGTCGTTGAACGCCTTGATGATGTTGCTCAGTTGGTCCAGCTCCGGTTCCGG
>ENA-ORXD01002136-ORXD01002136.1-sediment-metagenome-genome-assembly--contig:-NODE-2136-length-13982-cov-3.119022_pt1 | contig 13982 bp, 16 predicted proteins | sample MGYA00237862_ERZ511471 | MGnify/ENA metagenome assembly ERZ511471 | reverse complement strand
ATGAACATCCCGGGCGAGAACTTCTCCGGCATCTACTCGGCCAATGAGTACCTCACGCGTTCGAATCTCATGAAGGCCTACCGATTCCCCGAATATGACACCCCCATCGCCAAGGGCCGCAACGTGGCCGTCATCGGCGGCGGCAACGTGGCCATGGACTCCGTCCGCACGGCCCTTCGCCTCGGGGCGGACAACGCCTATATCATCTACCGGCGGACCAAAACCGAAATGCCCGCGCGGGCCGAAGAGGTCCACCATGCCGAGGAAGAGGGCGTGCAGTTCAAGTTCCTCACGAACCCCATCGAGTACATCGGCGACGAGAAGGGCTGGGTCCGGCAGATGGTCTGCCAGCGGATGCAACTGGGCGAGCCTGACGAGTCGGGCCGGCGCAGGCCCGTCGTGGTCAAGGGCTCCGAGTTCACCCTCGACGTCGACACCGTCGTGGTCTCCGTCGGGACGATGGCCAATCCCGTGATCCCCATGACGACCCCCGGCCTCGAGACGAACCGCTGGGGCTACATCGTGACGAAGGACGAGACGGGCGAGACGACCCGCAAGGGCGTCTGGGCGGGCGGAGACATCGTCACGGGCTCGGCCACGGTCATTCTCGCCATGGGCGCCGGCCGCAAGGCGGCCAAGGCAATCCACGACTACGTCATGTCCTTGTAAGGATCTAGGTCCGAGGAGCGAGGATCGAGGATAGAAAAGACAAAAAGGGTCGGGAGATTTCTCCCGACCCTTTTTCATTTCCGAAGGTATTGCTTTTTCTTTTACCCTAGACCCTGGTCCCTATACCCGAGTCCCTGCTTAATGATGCTCTTCCATCGCGCCGGCGATGTACATCATCGACAGGAGCATGAAGACCAGCGTCTGGATGACGGAGATCAGGATCTTCAAGATCAGGATGGGCAGAGGGATCAGCAGTGGCACGAGGACGAAGATAACCGCCACGACGATGTGACCGCCCTGGATGTTCCCGAAGAGTCGCACCGAGAGCGACAGCGGCCTCGAGAGATGGCTGATGATTTCGATGGGCATCATGAGCGGGATGAGCCACCAGACGGGCCCGAGGAACTGTTTGAAATACGACATTCCCTGGATCTGGACGCCGACGATGTGCGTGAGGAAGAAGACCACAAGGGCCATGGCCACCGTCGTGTTCAGGCTCGCCGTGGGCGACTCGAACCCGGGGATGAGGCCGATGAGGTTCGAGAACAGGATGAAGAACCCGATGGTTGCGATAAGCGGGAAGAATTTCTTGCCGTGTTCGCCCATCGTGTCGATCAGGAGGTTGTGGAACGCATTGACGATGACCTCCATGACGTTCTGGATCTTGTTCGGGTAGATGTCCATGTTCCTCGTGGCCAGCCAGCCGAGCAGGGCCAGGATGGCCATGACCAGGAACGTGTACGTAATGTGATCCGGCATGAACTTGTTGTGAAATAGATACAGGGGATGCATTTCGGTCAGCTAGCCTCCTCCGGAAGAATTTTTTTTTGAAACTCGAGGATCGCCGTGATGACGATGTTGATGACGACAAGCGACAGGCCCACGAGCAGGCCGATGATGTCTACGGGCAGCTCGGTGATGACGAAGTAGAGGACCACGGCCGTGGCGGCCATCCGGATGTAATACCGGATCATCATGGCCGATTTTGCCGTGCCGGACAGGTTGGAGAAGATGACGCGAAGGTCCCGGCCGAGCCAGTAAAGGTTGATGATGCTGATGACGCCCCCGGCGAGAATCCCCAGCGTGAACCGGTGGGGCATGGCGAGAAGGCTCACGAGGAGCATGAATCCCAGGATGACCAGGTTCCGGAACTCAATTTTTCTTTGCAGGTGGTCTTTTTCTGTGGGGTTCATCTTTCAGCCGCCTGATGACCGGTTCTTCGTAGCTGTCCTCGAACGTGTTCTTGATCCACACGTAGAGGCTCCGGAATCCCGCATATACACCGACGAGGAGAAAGAGGATGGCGAATTTGTTGCCTGTGCCGAGCTTTCGGTCCAGCCAGGCCCCGATGAGAATGCCCCCGAAGATCCCCAGGACCAGCGCAATGCCGAAGGTGCTGGCATAGGCCGCCTGCATCATGGACTTCTTGGATTCTCTGTCTCCCTCTCTCATCTAAACCTCGGGCGCTATAACATAATGGAGCCGGTAAGTCAATAAAAATAGGCTCCCGTCAGCGGGCATCCGTCATCGGGAAAAACAAAAGGAAAAAAAGGGGTTGCCCCCTGCTCAGGGACCCTTCCGGACGAGGGCGGAAAAGGCCTCTGCAACGTGGTCCAGTTGGTCCTTTTCCAGGTACTGATGACAGCCGATGTAAAACCCGTTTGCCCCTGCGAAATCCGCATGGGGCAGCCTGCCCTCGTAGCGTTGCCTGAGGAACCGGTAGGCCGGCTGCTGTGTGGGGATACAGCCGAACAGGGGTCTTGTCTCCACACCGGCCCTTCCCAGGGCCTTCATGACCTTTTCCCGTGACCAGCGGGCATCCCGGACGACAAGGGGATAGGCGAGGTAGCTCACGTCATCCGAATAGACCGGCAGCTGAAAGATGTCCGAGAACGGTTCGAGTTTCTCGTTGAGGGTTCGCACGTTTAGCTGCCGCGCACGGATGATGGCATCGGCCCTGCCGATCTGGGGAACGGCGATCGCCGCGTGGAGTTCGCCCGTCTTGAAGTTGAAGCCGATGAGATCGTGGGTGAACCGGGGATCGAACTCCGCTTCGCGGTGCGGGCATTTGCTTTCAGCTCGCCGGCAGATCCGGCAGTCGCAGAGCCGCCCGTTGGCCTTGATCCTCCGGATGAGTCGGCAGAGCCCATCGTCGCTCGTGACGACGGCCCCCATCTCGCCGACCTGGATGTTGTGGGCGATGTAGAAGGAGTATTCGGCAAGGTCCGAGAGGGACCCCGCCTTGCGCCCCTTGTAGAGAGACCCGTGGGCCTGGGCGGCATCCTCGAAGACGGCCAGATCGTATCGGCGTGCCAGGTCGTTGACGGCGTCCATGTCATTGACGTAGCCCATGAGGTGGACCGGCAGGATGACGGCGTGACCGTTTCGACCCTTCCGCAGCGCGTCCTCGACCTGACCCATGTCGAGCGTGAAGGTGCGGGGGTCGATGTCTGCATAGACGGGTTCCATCCCTGCAAGGACGATCGCGTTGCTCGTGGCCACGTAGGTGACGGGCGAGGTGATGACTTTGCAGCCCGGGCGGATCCGCGGCCGCCGGTCGTCATGGATCAGGGCGTGCAGGCCCGCCAGGAGGGCCGAGGATCCGGAGTTGACGGCCACGCAGTATTTCGTGCCGATGTAGCGGGCCCAGAGCGTTTCGAATTCCTTCGTCTTCCGGCCTTCCGAAAGCTGGCCCTGCGCGAGCGACTCCAGGACGGAGGCTTTTTCTTCCTCGCCGATACGGATGTCGCCGATCTTGACCTTAAACGTCATGCCTGCTCTCCGGGGGGCTTGCCGCTGCTTCGTGCGTACCAGTCGAAGGTCTTCCGGAGCCCTTCTTCGAGGCTCACCCGGGGCGTCCAGCCGAACCTCTTCATGGCGGAGACGTCCAGGAGCTTCTGCGGCATGCCGTCCGGTTTCGAGGGGTCGAAGACAATCCGTCCCCCGTAGCCCGCAATCGTTGCGATCAGGCGGGCCAGCTCTCCGATCGAGATGTCCGCACCCGCCCCCGCGTTGAGGGTCTCGCCGCCCGAGAGGCGGTCCATGAAGAACAGGCAGGCGTCTGCCGCGTCGTCGACGTACAGGAACTCCCGGCGGGCCTGCCCGGTCCCCCAGATTTCCACTTCGGCAAGGTTCCCGGCGGCGGCCTCGTGGAACCTGCGGATCAGCGCGGCAATGACGTGGGAGTCGCGGGGATCGAAGTTGTCTCCCGGCCCGAAGAGGTTCGGAAAGATGACGGAGAAGAAACGCACGCCGTATTGGCGGTGGTAGGCCTCGATCATCTTCATGCCGCTGATCTTTGCGACGGCGTAGGTTTCGTTGGTCGGCTCGGGGACCCCGGTCAGGATGTACTCTTCCTTCATGGGCTGCGGGCACATGCGGGGATAGGAGCAGGAGCTCGAGACGAACAGCAGCCGCTCCGCGGCGAACCGCCAGGCCGCGTGGACGACATTCGTCTGGATCATCATGTTGTCGTAGAAGAAGGGGGCGGGGTTGTTCATGTTCGCCCAGATACCCCCGACGCGGGCCGCCGCGAGAATCACGACCTGCGGCCTCTCCCGATCGAAAAATGCTTCCACGTCCGCCTGGCGGCGAAGGTCGAGCTCCGAACTCGTCCGCAGCAGTAGGTTGTCGTAACCCTGCTCCTTCAGCTTCCGGACGATTGCCGTGCCGACCAGTCCGCTGTGTCCCGCCACATAGATTTTCGCGTCTTTTTCCATGACCATGATTTCTTGACGGTTCAGGACAGGATCCGCTTGGGCTCGCACGTAAACCCGGCGTCCTTGAGGGTTTTCTCCTTCTGTGCCTGCTCGAGGTCGGTCGCCACCATCATGTCGATGAGCGCTTCGAAGCCGACCTTTGGCGTCCATCCCAGTTTCTTCCGTGCCTTTGAGGCGTCGCCGAGCAGGACGTCCACTTCCGTGGGCCGGTAGTAGCGAGGATCGATCTCGACGTGATTCCGCCAGTCCAGGCCGAGCTTCTGAAAGACCTTCTCCGTAAATTCCCGCACCGAATGCGTCTCTCCGGTGGCGACGACGTAGTCGTCGGGGTCGTCCTGCTGGAGCATGAGCCACATGGCTTCCACGTAATCCCCGGCAAATCCCCAGTCGCGCTTGGCCTCCATGTTGCCCATGAAGACCTTTTCCTGGAGCCCGACCTTGATGCGCGTGGCCGCGCGGGTGATCTTGCGTGTCACGAAGGTCTCCCCCCTGCGGGGGGATTCGTGGTTGAAGAGGATCCCGTTGCAGCCGAAGAGGTTGTAGGCCTCGCGGTAGTTCTTTACGATGTAGTAGGCGTAGACCTTTGCCGCGGCATAAGGACTGCGGGGCTGAAACAGCGTATTTTCGCTCTGCGGCGGCGGGGCCGCGCCGAACATTTCGCTCGACGAGGCCTGGTAGAAGCGGGCACGGATGCCCGTCTTGCGGATGGCTTCGAGCAGCCGCAGGGTTCCCAGCCCCGTCACGTCCCCCGTGTACTCGGGCATGTCGAAACTGACCCGGACATGGCTCTGGGCCCCCAGGTGATAGATCTCTTCGGGCTTGATGTCGTGCAGCAAATCCGTGAGCTGTCCCGATACGGAGAGATCGCCGTAATACAGAAAAAGGCGGGCCGCCGGGTCGTGCATATCCTTGAAGAGATGGTCAATGCGGTCGGTATTGAAGGTGCTCGAACGGCGGATGAGCCCGTGGACCTCGTATCCCTTGCCCAGGAGAAACTCCGCCAGGTAAGAGCCGTCCTGTCCGGTGATGCCCGTGATGAACGCTTTTTTCATCCATTCTTCCCTTTCTTCTTTTCAGTCTTCGATGCGGGGTTTCCCCGGCCCGGCTTTACGGGGGCCTTCCCGCTGCGCACATCGTCCTTGATGCGTTTCACGTGACCCCGCCCCAGGCCTTTGACTTCGCAGCCGAGCTCGAAGTAGCGGCGGATCGCCCTGTCGTCGAGGATGCCGAAGCAGTCGATGATCGCCGCAGGCTTTCCCGTTTTTCTCACGATCTCGTCGGGATCCAGGCTCCGGTAGGACTGGTGGCGCACGGCAAGCACCACGGCGTCGGCCCCTCGCAGGGTTTTCGCAAGGTCCTTGTGCACGACGATGTCCTTGAGCCGCTCCTGATTGCGGAAGAACCGGGCCCGGGAGTGCCCGGGGGCCGGGTAGGTATCCTGCTTTTCCATCTCCCACCAGTGCTTCACGTAGGGGTCATGGACGATGATGTCGGCCCCCATCTCCGTGAGCTTCCGGACGAGGATTTCCGAGCCGCTGTAGCGCGTGTCCCCCACGTCTTCCCGGTAGGAGACGCCGAGAACGGCGATCCGGGATGCGGCGACGATGCGGCCCGTGTTTCTCAGCGCATCGCGCACGAGCTCCGCGGCATGCAGGGCGCGCGTGTCGTTGATGTCGATGGCCAGCGGAGTGATCCGGAAGATGTCGTCATCGAAGCCCATGAGGGTCTGGTAGGCCCAAACGCCAAGCCCCCCGTCCTTGGGCAGGCAGTAGCCCCCGATGCCGGGCCCCGGGAAGATCATGTTGGAGTGGGTGGGGCGTACCTTGATGGCTTCGATCACCTTGACGAGGTCCACGCCGTTTCGCTCGGCAAAGAGGCTCCACTCGTTGAGGAAGGCAAGCAGGGTGGCACGGTAGGAGTTCTCCACGATCTTGCAGGTTTCGCTCTCGATGGGGCGATCGAGCACCGTCAAGGGGTAATTTGCCGTGTTCAGGACTTCCGCGAGAAACTTCACCACACGCCGGCGGGCCTCGTCGTTGATGCCGCTGCAGACGCGCCAGAAGTCGCGAATCGAGCAAACGTAATCGCGTCCGGGCATGACGCGCTCGAAGGAGTGGGCCAGGAGCGGCTCCCCGCCGATCCCCCGCTTCTCGAAGGCCTTCTTGACGATCGGGTAGGCCACGTATTCCGTCGTGCCCGGGGGGACCGTCGTTTCGATGAGGACGAGGCAGTCGGGCCGGATTTTCTCGCCGATCACCCTCAGGCTGTCCTCCAGGGCGGCGATGTCGGCGGAACCCTGACGGCAGTCGCCGAGGGTTTCCTTGTTGTAGTCGCACTGGACGTCGACGACGACGGCATCGGCCAGCGTCAGCGCATCGTAGGTATAGGTTGCCATGAGGGTCTTTTTCCGCCTGACGCAGCGTTCAATGAGGGGGATAACCTCGGGGTCCTCCGCCTCGACGGGCGGGACGCCGTTGTTGAGATAACCGATCTTCCAGAAGGACCTCGTGGAGGGGCGCTGCATGCCGATGACGAATTTTCCCGGCTTTTTCGTCTTGCCATCGGTGGAGTCGGCAATCACACCGGCCATGACGGCGCCGACGAACCCGAGGCCCATGACGACGACGATCTCGCGGCCCTTGCGCCTCTCGTCCGCGACGATCTTCCTGAGCCGCGCGAATTCCTTCGCGTAATCCGTTTCGCCGGGAAGCGGGTAGCGTTTTCCCGCAGGGCAGATGGAAACCGCAGGGACCTTGTTCACGCTGTTCCGCGAACGAACCTCCTCTTTTTTCTGCATGGTGGCTGTCTCCTTGATTCCCTGTCGGGATGTCCCGATGCCCGGGATTCGATGTCTGATCCGCCCAGCCCGTCAGGGTTCCGCGGACGGGCTGGGCGCGCCGATGACGGATGGTGGATGATAAACGATGCCCTCGGGGCCTGTCAACACAATTGCCCCTTCGGAGGGCCGGATGGAGCGATTACAACTCGGCAAGGGCTTTTCCGCAGGCATCGAGGGTCCGCTCGAGGTCCGCTTCCGTGTGGGCGAAGGAGACAAAAGCGGTCTCGAACTGCGACGGCGGAAGGCTGACGCCATGACGGAGCATGGCGTTGAAGAACCGCGCAAAGAGCTTCGTGTCGCAACGGCAGGCCGATGCGTAATCCGTCACGTCCCCGGCGGTGAAGAAAAGGGTGAACATGGAGCCGCACCGGGCGATGAAGACGGGGATTCTCTTTTTCCGAAAGAGGTTTTTCATTCCGCTGCATAAAAAAGCGGTCTTGCGCTCGAGGGAGCGATAGTCGCAATCATCCCTGAGAATCTTCAGCGTGGCCGCTCCTGCGGCCATGGCCAGGGGATTGCCCGAAAGGGTTCCCGCCTGGTAGACGGGGCCTGCCGGTGCCAGCGTCTCCATGATCTCCCGTCTGCCTCCGAAGGCCCCGACAGGGAGTCCCCCGCCGATGATCTTCCCGAAACAGGTCAAGTCGGGCCTGACCCCGGCGAGATGCTGGAAGCCGCCGAAACGCAGTCGGAATCCCGTGATGACCTCGTCGAAGATGAGAACGATCCCGCTTTTCGTGGCCAGTTTCCTCAAGCCCGCGAGGAATCCGGGGGCAGGCGGGACAAGACCCATGTTGCCCGCGACGGGTTCGACGATGATGCAGGCCATGTCCTTCCCGTGCTTTTTCACGGCAAGCGTCACGGCGTCCAGATCGTTGAAGGGGACCGTAATGGTGAGCCCGGCGAGACCCCCGGGGATGCCGGGGCTTCCCGGGATGCCGAGCGTGGCTACGCCGGAGCCCGCCTTGACGAGAAGCGAGTCGGCGTGACCGTGATAGCAGCCCTCGAATTTGAGGATCTTCTCGCGCTTCGTGTACCCCCGCGCCAGGCGGATTGCGCTCATGGTCGCCTCCGTGCCGGAGCTGACCATCCGGACCTGATCCACGGAGGGAAAGGCCCCGCTGATCAGGCCGGCCATCTCGACTTCGGCGGCTGTCGGCGCCCCGTAGCTGGTTCCCCGTTTTGCCGCTTGGCGAATCGCGTTGACCACTGCGGGGTGGGCATGACCGAGGATCATGGGTCCCCACGAAGCCACGTAGTCGATGTACCGGTTGCCGTCCACATCCCAGATTTTCGAACCGGAGGCCTTCGCCACGAAAAAGGGCGACGATCCCACGGAGCCGAAAGCCCGGACAGGGCTGTTGACGCCTCCGGGGATCAATGACTTGGCCTGCTCGAACAAAACCTCTGATTGTTTTCTTTTCATCACGCTAGGACCCTGCTCCCCTGTCGATGATATGGAATGGTGGAATAATGGAATATTGGGGGAATACGAAAAAGGAACCCATCACTCCAACATTCCATCATTCCAACGCCCCGTCAGAAATACTCCATACTGCTTTTCTTGAACTCCTCCAGGCTTTCGAGCACCTGGTAATCTCCGATCCCCGCCTTGCTGGAGATCCCCGCGATGAGCTCTTCCAGGGTGCCTCTGCCGGAGTGGATCATGGTGAACAGGTTGTACCGGCCCTGGAACGGTGGATGCCGCTCGTAGCAGTGCGTAATCTCCTCGAAGGATGAGAAGAGGGTCCCGGCCTCTTCCGCACGGTCCGGCGGCACGGCCCAGACCACCATGGCGTTGCCTGTGACGCCTGCCTTCTGGTGCCTGAGAAGGGCGCCGAATCTCCGGATGCGTCCCTGCCGGATCAGGCTCCGGAGCGCGGCGAGGACGCTTTCCTCACTCATCCCCACCCGGGAGGCGAGAACGCGGTAGGGCCTTTTCTCGATGGGGAGATCGCCCTGCAGTTGCCGGAGGATGTTTTTCTCTTCGTTGTCTTTGCGATGTGCCATGGTTTGAAAGACCTGTCTCCCGACAAGAGACGGCAAGAGGGTTAGAAGGGAAAAAGTATGGAGAATCCGGCCGCCGTTGATTCTGTCGGGAGCTGATCCAACCTTCTGACTCTCTCCCCTTCTCCTATTCTTCCGTCATGCTGCCGCCAATCCCCACACAAGATCTCACGGCCCGGCTGATAGCACAAATAAATTGTGCTTGACAATTTTTTTTTATCTCTTTAATAAAATACGCGGTTAACTGGTTCGACTGCGCTGCGGCAGACACCCGGAAATTACCTGCTGCGGTCGGCCGAAAGGAGGTGAAACGGGCGGGGACATCGGACCGGGGTTACCATCTTGTGAGAGACGTTTTACAAACCCATCCAATGACAGAGAGGAGGTCGAAATGAAGTCGAAGAAGATGTTTGCAGCGCTGGTTGCCGTTCTTTTCGTGTTTGGTTTTGCGTCGATTGCTCTGGCCGCCGAGAAAGAAGGTGGCGCCGATTACACGAAGGCGATCGTGCTGGGCTGCTCCGTGATCGCAGCCGGTATCGCGATGGGCTTTGGGGCCATCGGAGCGGGTCTGGGCATCGGGCAGGCCACCGGCGGTGCATCCAACGCCGTGGGGAGAAACCCCGAGGCGCAGGGCAAGATCATGCTGACCATGATGGTCGGTATGGCCATGACGGAGTCCGTCGCGATCTACGCACTGGTTGTGTCGCTCGTGATCCTCTATGCGAACCCCATTATTAAGCTGCTTGGTTGATTCATCATTCCTGGTATTATCGAAAAGGGGAAAGAAGCGAAATAAAAAGAAGCTTCTTTCCCCTTTTTTGTCCTCTCAATCCCCGTCCCGCGGGATTTTCGACCGAAGGCCTTTCTTTTCCGAATGCCGGTGCTTCGCATCAAGCATCTTTTCCTTCGCCCGCTTTGAGCGCTTGCGCTTCTGCCGGCGGATTTTCTCGACCCGGTCTTTTTCGGCCTCTACGGCTCCTTTCTGGAGTTTCTCGATGCGGTCGAGGAGCAGACGCCTCGCCAGAAAGCGGTTCACCGCCTGGGAGCGCTCCCGCTGGCATTTGACGGCGAGCCCCGTGGGGATGTGCACGAGCTGCACGCAGCTCGATGTCTTGTTGACCTTCTGACCCCCCGGGCCGGAGGAGCGGACGAAGGTTTCCCTCAGGTCGCTCTCCGCAACCCCGAGGCTTGTCATCCTTTCGAAAAGGGCTTTTTCTTTTTCAGTGGAGACGGTGAAAAGGGACATAAGAATCAGGTTTGAGGTCCGAGGTATGAGGACCGAGGTCAAATCCATCCTCGAACCTCGCGCCTCGATCCTTCTCAGAGGTTGTAGATCTGTTCGCCGACGAAGTTGATCCAGTGCTCCTTCAGGATCTCGGCCGCCTCCTCGTGATCATCCACACCGAGGATGAGGATCGTCTCCTTCCCGATGCGTTCGATGGTCGTGTAGATGTAGTGAATGTTGATGTCGGCGGCCATGAGGGGCTTGACGATGGCGTTCATGCCTGCGGGGTGGCAGGGAACCTCCACGGCGAGGACCGGCTGCACCTCGAAGTTGAACCCGAAAGTCTCCAGGACCTTCTCGGCCCGTTCGGGGTCGTTGACGACGAGCCTCACGGTGCTGCTCTCGGCCGTGCTTGCCGCCGAGATGGCCTTGGTGCTGATATCCTCCTTCTCGAGGATGTCCACGAGCCGCGCGAGCGACCCGGGGACGTTTTCCAGCTGGATCGAGATCTGCTTGATGGTCATGGAGGTTGGCCTCTCCTTCGCCTACTCGATATGGTTGAAGCCGGCCTCGAAGGCCTTGCGATTGATCTCCATGGCCGCCTTTTTCTTCGTGCCGAGGATCGCCTTGAGGCTTTTCAGGTAGGACTCGGCGGAAACCATCCGGGTCATCTTCACGTAGGCGCCCATCATGACCACGTTCTGTACGCGTGGGTTCCCCAACTCGGCGGCAATCTCCGCTGTGGGAATCTCCCAGATGTCCACGTCGCTCCGGTTCGGCCGCCCCGTGATGATCGACGAATTCAAAAAAAAGGCCCCCCCGGGGGCGATCCGGGTCTGGAAGGTCAGCAGGGAGGGGTTGTTCATGATGACGAGGTAGTCGGGCTGCGAGGCCACGGGCGAGGCGATCTCCTCGTTCGAGACGGCCACGGTGCAGTTGGCTGTTCCTCCCCGGACCTCGACCCCGTAGGAGGGAAGATAGGTCACATGGAACCCTTCGAACATGGCGGCCTGGGCAAAGCTGTATCCCATCATCAGGACGCCCTGTCCGCCAAATCCTGCGAAGATGGTCTTAATCTGCATCTTTCCGACCTTTTACGGTGTCCTTGATCACCCCGATGGGGAAGGTCTTCGACATGACCTCGTCGACCCATCGGCAGGCCTCGACGGCGTTCATCTTCCAGTTCGTGGGGCACTGGGAAAGGACCTCGATCATATTGAACCCTGCGCCGTCCATCTGGCACTGGAAGGCCTTCTTGACAGCCTTCTTCGCCCGCAGGATGTTCTGGGCCGAGTTGACGGAAACCCGCTCGATGTACACGGTGCCTTCGAGGTTTGCCAGGATTTCGCTCATCCGGATGGGGTGGCCGTCCAGGATGGCGTTTCGCCCGGGGGGTGATGTCGTGGAGGCCTGTCCCAGGAGCGTTGTGGGGGCCATCTGGCCTCCGGTCATGCCGTAGATTGCGTTGTTGATGAAGATGACGGTGATGTTTTCGCCGCGATTGGCGGCATGGAAGGTCTCGGCCGTCCCGATGGCGGCAAGGTCCCCGTCCCCCTGGTAGGAAAAGACGATCCGGTCGGGAAGCGTCCGCTTGATACCCGTCGCCACGGCGCACCCGCGCCCGTGAGGCGCCTCCAGCATGTCCACGTCAAAGTAGTTGTACGCCACGACGGCGCAGCCTGCCGGCGGGACCCCGATCGTGATCCCCCGGATGCCCAGTTCGTCGATGACCTCGCAGAGCACCCGGTGGATGATGCTGTGGCCGCACCCCGCACAGTAATGGAACGGGGTGCTCTTCAGGGATTTGGGTCGGGAAAAAACCTTCTTCATGCCCGGTTACCTTCGATATTCCTGGACGATGGCCTTGGCCAGCTCAGCCGGTGTGGGCACGACGCCGCCTGGCCTTCCATAGAAACTCACGTGTCCTTTGCCCTCGAGGGCCAGCTTCACGTCGTCAATCATCTGGCCTGTGCTCATCTCGAAGACGAGGAAGCGGTCGATCCGCTCGGCCGTGTCGCGGATGATCTGCGCGGGGAAGGGCCAGAGAGTGATGGGACGAATGAGCCCCACCTTCATGCCCGAATCCCGAAGCCGGTTGATGGCACCCTTGGCGATCCGCGCCGCAATTCCGTAAGCGATGATGATCAGGCGTGCGTTGCCTGTCTTGTAGGTCTCGAAACGGACCTCATTCTGCTCGACGACCCGGTACTTGCGGACGAGCTTCCAGTTGTGCTCTTCCATGCGCAGGGCATCGAGGATGAGTGCCCGGACGAATTTGCTTTTTCCCTCGCCGGCCCCCTTGAGGATGTATTTCTCGCTGTAGCGCCGGGGTCTCGGCTTGCCGAACTCGACGGGCTCCATCATCTGGCCCGTCATCCCGTCGCCCAGGATCATGACGGGGTTGCGGTACTTATCGGCCAGGTCGAAGGCGTCCATGGTGAGATCGGCCAGCTCCTGGACGGAGGCCGGGGCCAGCACGATCGTCCGGTAGTCCCCGTGACCGCCGCCGCGGGTGGCCTGGAAATAATCGCCCTGGGAGGGAAGGATATTTCCCAAACCCGGGCCGTCGCGCATCATGTTGACGATCACGGCGGGAAGCTCATCGGCGGCCAGGGCCGAGATTCCTTCCTGCTTGAGGGAGATCCCGGGACTGGAGGAGGAGGTCATGGCCCGCGCGCCGGCCGTGCTTGCTCCGAGGACCATGTTGACGGCGGCGATTTCGCTTTCGGCCTGAATGAAGGTTCCCCCCTCCACCCGGCGCATGTTCTCCGCCATGTATTCCGTCAGCTCGTTCTGGGGAGTGATGGGGTATCCGGCGTAGAACCGGCATCCCGCACGGATGGCAGCCTCGCCGATGGCCCAGTTTCCCGCAATCAGAATCTTATCGTTCACGATAGACCTCGATGGCCACTTCCGGGCAGCTGATGGCGCACAGCGTGCAGCCGGTGCACCCTTCGGCTTCCTTTCTGACAACGGGGTGATAGCCCTTGGAGTTCAACTCGGCGGTCGCGATGATCAGGGACTTCTTGCAGGCCAGAATGCACAGGTGGCACTCCTTGCAAAGCTCCCTGTCGATGACGATATGGGCTTTCACCATTTTTTTCCTTCCTGTCGGTCTCAAAAGGCCGTCAAAGCGTGCATAAGAGCGTTTCTCCGCGAGAAAGTCAAGGAATTTTTGGCGTGTTGTCTTGACGGGACAGGCGGGGCCATTGTAAAAACATCTCATCGCTTGGGGCTGACGGAATGATTGCCGGGAAAGGGATCCCCGTCATCCGGCCGAAGCCCCGGACAGGCAGTCCATGTTCAATGCCCGACTCGTCAACGACCCCTTCGGGGACCCTGGCCTGTACCTCGACCTGAGATACCGCAGGGAAGCCCTCCTCTTTGACCTGGGCGACATCCAGTGCCTGCCGCCCCGCATGATCCTCAAGGTCGATCACATCTTCGTCACCCACACCCACATGGATCACTTCATCGGTTTCGATCACCTGCTGCGCGTCTGCCTCGGGCGGGAGAAGCATCTTGC
>ENA-ORXD01002133-ORXD01002133.1-sediment-metagenome-genome-assembly--contig:-NODE-2133-length-13993-cov-2.928715_pt1 | contig 13993 bp, 8 predicted proteins | sample MGYA00237862_ERZ511471 | MGnify/ENA metagenome assembly ERZ511471 | reverse complement strand
TCCGAGGTTGAACGATCGGAAGCCAGCGTCCGCTCCCAGGCGTACCTCATCCAGGGCACTTCCGAAAACCTCGCGCTCCAGGCGGCCCGGGTTTACCTGAACGTCCTGCGCAACGTGGAGCTGCACGAGCTGGCCAAGGAAAACCTGGCGAACCACGAGCGGATCCATGACCAGATGAAGCTGCGGAAGCAGTCGGGTGTGGACCCGGGCGCGGACCTCGACCAGGTTCTCGGCCGCCTCGCCCTGGCGCAGTCCAACATGGTGGTCACCCAGACCAACATCGCCGATGCGAAGACCGACTACCAGGCACTCATCGGCCGGCTGCCGGAGAACCTGGTGAAGCCCTCGGCCGTGAATGCGGACCTTCCGACGACCATGGACGAAGCGGAAAAGTTGGCAGTGCTGCACTACCCGATCCTCAAGTCCGCCCGGGCGGATCTGGAGGCCCGCCAGAAACAGCACGATACGGCCCGGCGGATCATGTATCCGAAGCTCGATGTCGCGGTGGATTACAAATGGCTGACGGATGTGGACATCCCCCGGCGCCAGGAAAACCTCGTGGCCACGGCCGTCCTCAGCTTCAACGTGTTCAACGGTCTGCGGAACAAGGCGCGCTACGACGAGACCCTGCATCTGATCAGCGAGGCGCAGGAGATCATGAACAGCACCCAGCGGCAGGTCGTTCAGTCGATGCGGCTCTCCTGGGAGGCCTACAAGACGGCCCAGGACCGGGTTGCCTACCTTGAAGAGTATGTCAAGGCGACGGGGCTGACGGCCGAGGCCTTCGGCAAGCAGTGGAACATCGGCCGGCGAACGATGTTCGATGTCCTGGACACCCAGGCGGAATACATCAACGCCAAGTCCGACCTCGTGAAGGCTCAGTACGAGAAGCTGTACGCCGAATACAGGGTGTTCAACGGAATGGGCCATCTGGTCAAGGCCCTCGGTCTGCAGTGGCCGGCCGAAGCCAACCCCGAAGTTGCCCTGACCGGCGCCCCCCAGAAATAGGTTTTTCGCACCGGGAGGGGCGGTGACCGCCCCTCACGTCCGCAGTCATCGCGAACAGCCTGCCCCGTCAAAGTCGACGGGGTAGGTTTTGTTTCGGCCTTCCCGTCTACCCGCACGCATGAGGGGAGCAAACCCTTGGGGGATTCCGCCGTGGGAAAATGCCAGGGCAGAGCGGCTTCGCTCCGCGGGGCAATAAGCCTCCGGAAAACCGGACCCGTTCTGTTGATCCTGGCCCTCTTCGCGGCGGCCATCGCCGGCGCCGTCATCACGGGGGAGAACTTTCAGATCAACCGGGAGCTCCTCAAACAGGCGGAGGAGAAGTACGGGAAGGAGGCCGGAACGCGGCTCCTCGCCTGGGAGGAGATGATCCGCCAGGACAAGAGCCCCACCGACTGGGAGAAGCTCGAAAAGGTCAACCACTTCTTCAACAGCCGGATCCGCTTCGTCAACGACATCGACCTCTGGAAGGTGCAGGATTACTGGGCCACCCCCTTCGAGTTCCTCTGCCGCCAGGCCGGGGATTGCGAGGACTTCGCCATCGCCAAATTCTTCACCCTTAAGGCGATGGGGATGGACGAGGAAAAGATCAACATCTCCTACGTCAAGGCCATCCAGTACGGGATCGCCCACATGGTCCTGACCTACTACAGCGAACCGGAGGCGGAACCGCTGGTACTCGACAACCTGGTCGACGCCATCGCCCCGGCCTCAAGGCGGCCCGATCTAATGCCCGTGTTCAGCTTCAACGGTTCCGGCCTCTGGACGGCCAAGCAGCGCGGAAAGGGCAAACTCGCCGGCGGAAGCGACCGGCTCAAACCGTGGCAGGAACTCCAGAAGAAGATGGCGGAAGGCAAATTGTAGATTGGGGGCAGAGACATGACACTATACCGTCAGCTCATCATTTTTACGCTGGTCCTGTTTTTCATCCTCTTCACCGGGACCTGGTTCGCCAAGCTCGAGACCACGCGTTCGTTCCTGGTCGACCAGCTCGAGTCCCACGCCCAGGACACGGCCACCTCCCTGGGCCTCTCCATCTCCCAGCATGTCCTCGCCAACGACATGCCGACCGTGGAGACGATGATCAACGCCGTCTTCGACCGCGGGTACTACAAGCGGATCGCGCTGAGCGACATCAAGCAGAAGGTCCTCATCGAGCGGGTCCTCGACGTGACGATCGAGAATGTCCCGGCGTGGTTCATCCGCTGGATCCCCCTCGAGACCCCGGAGGTGGAGGCGAACATCATGGCCGGCTGGAAGCAGGCGGGGGCGGTCTATGTGAAGAGCCATCCCGGCTATGCCTACAAGACGCTCTGGGAGGACGTGGTCCGAACGACCCTCTGGTTCCTGGCCTGCGGGATCTTCGTCCTGATCGCCGGCGGCTTCGGCCTGCGCGTCCTGCTCCGGCCGCTGGTCCTCGTCGAGCGGCAGGCGGATGCCCTCTGCCGGAAGGAGTACGAGATCCAGGAGAAGATCCCCTGGACCAAGGAGCTCCGGCGGGTGGTCGAGGCGATGAACCGGATGACAATCAAGGTCAAGGAGATGTTCGAGGAGCAGGTTGCCCACGCGGAGGGTTTCCGCGACCGCGCCTACCACGATCCGCTGACGGGCCTCGGCAACCGCCGCTACTTCGACACCCAGATCACCGCCCGTCTCGACCGCCGCGACATGGCGACGAAGGGGATCGTCCTGCTGGTCCAGCTCGAGGACCTTGAGGGGCTCAACCGGCAGCGGGGCTTCCAGGCCGGCGATGACCTGCTGAAGCGGGCCGCGGCCATGATCCAGGAGTCCGCCTCGACCTTCGTGAACGCGGTCCTGGCGCGCCTCACCGGGGGCGACTTCGGGGTCTTCCTCCCCGACGCCCCGCCCTGCGACGCCGAGGCGATTGCGTCCGGCTTGGCGAACAAGCTGGGCCAGCTCGCCACGGAGCAGCTCACGCTGACCGACAACGTCGGCCATGTGGGGGCCTCGACCTACGAGGGCACCACGACGATGGCCCGCCTCCTCTCCGAAGCGGACATCGCCCTGCGCGCCGCCAAGCAGATGGGGCCCAACGCCTGGAACGTCCGGGCGATCACCGAGGAGACGGACAAGATGCCGCTGGGGCAGAACCAGTGGAAGGATACGCTGGAGAGGGCCCTGCATGAGCGGAGGATCAGCCTCGACGGCCAGCCCGTGGTGAAGACGACGGACCGGAGCCAGCGGCTCCACATCGAGATCTTCTCGCGGATCGTTCTCGAGGACGCCCAGTTCCTGAGCGCGGGGATCTTCATGCCCTTGGCCGAGCGGTTGAAACTGGTCTCCACCCTGGACCGGATCGTCATTGAAGAGGCGATGCAGCTCGACCGGAGCCGGATCGGGGTGGACCGCGTCGCAATCAACGTCTCCCCGGCTTCGCTCCAGGACGGTGCCTTCCAAGCCTGGCTCAAGGGCGCCCTCAAGGTCCTTCCGCCGATCGCGCCCCGGATCATCTTCGAGTTCGCCGAATTCGGTGCGGTCCAGAACCTGGAACTTGTCAAGGATTTCAGCGCCATGGTGCGCGGGTTCGGCCACGCGACGGCCCTGGACCACTACGGCCAGAGCTTCTCGAACCTGGGCTACCTCAAGTCCCTGAAGCCGGAATATGTGAAGATCGACCGCGCCTACACCGGGGAGCTCAAGGACGCGGAGAGCGACAGCCGCTTCTTCATCGGCTCGCTCTGCAGCGTCGCCCACAGCATCGATATCGGAGTGATCGCGGAAGGGGTGGAGACCGAGCAGCAGGTGCAGATCCTCAAAGAGCTGAACCTGGATGGCATCCAGGGGTACATTGTGGACCGGCCGAAGCCGATCAAGGATATCGTCGGGAACGCCGGATAGGGGAGGGTGACGCGGCCGCCCCGCCCCGTTGCTGCGGGCGGGTTGGCTCGATTTGGCGTTGGGAAGCGGCCGGCCTTAAAGGATGTCGTCGACCGTGAGGTTCTGGGAGGTGATCGCTTCCCGGAGCCGCTTGCGCTCCCGGATCCTCTCCTGGGCCTGATCCGGCAACTCCGTGAAGAAGATCACGTTCTTCTGGATCAGCAGGTCGATCAGGTCCTCCAGCAGGCGGATGATCCCCATGTCCGAAAGCGACAGCAGCAGCTTCCGGGAGTCCGCGCTGACGGTTTTGTTCAGGAAATCGAGGATCTCCTCATCCACCACGGACTTTGCTTCCTCGGCGTTCGCTTGGGGGGTGCTGTGCATCGCGATGATGTAGCCTTCCTCGTCCCTTTCCACGTAAAGCATGGCTATTCTTCCTCCCCGGCGATCATGGATCCTAAAAAATGAAATGCATTGGCAGGAGAAATAGCACTATTCTTAAAAAAAATATATGCTAAAATCAACGGCGGGCAAAGAGCAGTGATTTTCAAAAATCTCATCCGGAAAAAGGTTGCCGAGAGCCCTGCGGACGCTTCATTTCATCGGATTGGACGGAGACGTTGATGACGGAAGAAAAAGCGACACCTCCTGAGAGGACAACCCCCGCGGCGACGGTTCCCCCGGCTTCGACAACCGTGAGGGTGGCTCCTCCAAATTCAGGCACCGCGAGAACGGTTCCTCTGGCCTCAGCCACCGTGACGAAAGTCTTCCCGGCTTCAGGTCCCGGGGCGACGGTTCGACCGGCTTCATCCCCGGCGGTGGCGGTTCCTCCAGCTTCGGGCACCACGGCGACAACCTCTCCGGCTTCAGCCCCGGAGACGCCTTCCCCCCCGAAGGACTGGATTCCCGGCGAGGACACGGATATGCGGGATGACCCGCTCCTGGACTGCCTGATCCAGCTCGCCAAGCTCTATGGTTATCCCGCCTCGCGGACCGGTCTGATCTCCGGCCTGCCGCTGGTGATGAACCGCCTCACGGTGGAGCTCTTCTCCCGGGCGGCGGACCGCGCCGACCTCTCCTCGCGGGTGATCAAGCGGCCCCTCGACCGCATCTCCCCCCTCCAGCTCCCGGCCGTTCTGCTTCTGAAAGACCGGCAGGCCTGCGTCCTGGTCGAGAGGAGCGCCGGGGGCGATAAATTCCGGATCCTCATGCCCGAGACGGGGATGGGGGAGAAGGTCGTCACGAAGGAGGAGCTCAAAAAGCTCTACACAGGTTATTCCATCTTCGTCCGTCCGAAATACCGTCTGGAGAGGAAGACGATCGACGAGCTCAGCCCCGGTGCGGGCAAGAGCTGGTTCTGGGGGACGATCTTCAAGTCGTGGCGCATCTACCGCGACGTCCTGGTCGCCTCCTTTCTGATCAACGTCTTCGGCCTGGTCAGCCCCTTCTTCGTCCTGATCGTCTATGACCGGGTCATCCCCAACCATGCGGTGGAAACGCTCTGGGTCCTCGCCATCGGGGTGACGGTGATCTACTTCTTCTCCGTGTTGATGCGCGGCCTGCGGAGCTATTTCGTGGACGAGGCGGGCAACAAGGCAAACCTGAAGATTTCCGCGATGCTCCTCCAGAAGGTCCTCGATCTGCGGATGGAGGTCCGCCCCCAGTCCATCGGCTCTTTCACGAAGAATATCCAGGAGTTCGAGAGCATTCGCGATTTCGTCACTTCCTTTTCCATCACGGCGGTGATCGATCTGCCCTTCATGGTGCTGGGCCTGTTCGTGGTCTGGTACCTCGGGGGCGCCATCGTCTACCTCTTCCTGGTCGTGATCGCGGTCCTGCTGATCTACGCGCTCCTGATCCAGATTCCCCTGCAGAAGGCGGTCGGCCGGACCTTCCAGGCCTCCTCCCAGAAAAACGCGATCCTCGTCGAGGGCCTCTCCGGCCTCGAGACGATCAAGATGCTGGGCGCCGAGAGCCAGATCCAGCGGGCTTGGGAGGAGGCGGTCAGCTACATCGCGAAGTGGAGCTCCCGCTCGCGGTTCCTCTCGGGGTCGGTCAACGACCTCTCCTTCTTCATGCAGAGCACCGTGGTGGTGGGGGTGGTCGTCGCCGGCGTTTACATGATCTCCGAAGGCCTGCTCACCCAGGGCGGCCTGATCGCCCTCGTGATCCTCTCCCGGCAGGTGATCGCGCCGATGGGGCAGGTGGTGAGCCTCGCGACCCGCTTCCAGCGCGCGAGGGAGGCCATGAAAACCCTCAACGACATCATGGCCCTTCCCGTGGAGCGGCCCGCGGGGAAGACCTTCCTCCACCGGGTGCGCTTCGACGGCGCGATCGGGATCAAGAACCTCACCTTCTCCTATCCGGGACAGAGCAGCAAGGTCCTCAACAACATCACCCTGGAGGTCCGCGCCGGGGAGAAGGTCGGCGTGATCGGACCGATCGGTTCGGGGAAGACGACGCTCGGCAAGCTGATGCTGGGGCTCTTCGAGCCGTCGAGCGGGATGGTCACGATGGACGGGACCGACATCCGTCAGATCGACCCCACGGAGCTGCGCCGCTTCATCGGCTACGTTCCCCAGGATATCCAGCTCTTCAGGGGGACCGTCCGCAACAACGTGACGATGGGCGCCCAGGACGTGGACGACCTCACCATCATGCGGGCCTCGATCCTGGCCGGCGTGGACGATTTCATCAAGAAACATCCCCTCGGCTTCGACATGGAGATCGGGGAGCTGGGCCGGGGCCTCTCCGGCGGGCAGAGGCAGTGCATCGTCATCGCGCGGGCGCTGCTCCTGGATCCGCCGGTCCTGGTCCTCGACGAGCCGACAAGCAACATGGACAACCGGACCGAGGTCCGGCTGAAGAAGCAGCTTTCCGATGTGATCCAGGACAAGACCCTGATCCTGATTACCCACCGCGCGTCGCTTTTGGAGATGGTGGACCGCCTCGTGGTCATCGACAACGGCGCCATCGTCGCGGACGGGCCGAAGGCCTCCGTCCTCGAGGCGTTGAAACGGGGCCAGCTCAAAATTTGACGGCTCCGTAAAAAGTCCGGATGCTGCGTTGCGCTTCATCCTTCGTCGTTGCAGCGTACGCTAAAGTACGCCTCACTCCTCAGGATTCGCGCGCCTTGCCTGCGGAGCTTTTTACGAAGCCGCCCCAGATTCAAGGATTTGGCGACTTTTTACAAGGGCGTCAGAATTGAGCGGGAGAGAACCTGTGGCAGAAGAACCTGGGAAGACGCCGACGCCCGAGCCGGCAAAGAAGCCGAAAGAGCTATTCTACCGCATGGAGGCCGAGGAAATCGACCTCGCCACGGACATCCGCACCTCCGTCCTCGCCCAGTCCCCCCGGGGCGGACGGGCGATTGTCTACGCGGTTCTGATCCTGTTTGCCGCCGGCCTCTACTGGGCCTCCGTCTCGGAGATCGAGGAGGTGACCCGGGGGGAGGGGAAGGTGATCCCCGCGAGCCAGATCCAGGTGATCCAGAACCTCGAGGGGGGGATCCTCTCGGAAATCCTCGTGAAGGTCGGCGACGACGTGAAAAAGGACCAGCTCCTCCTCCGGATCGACCAGACCCGCTTCTCCTCGTCGTTCCAGCAGAACCGGGCGAAATACCTCGCCAACAAGGCCAAGGCGGCGCGTCTCCAGGCGGAGACGAGCGGCACGCCCTTCCGGATGCCGCCGGACGTGTTAAAGGAGCGGCCGGAGGTCGCGGCCCGCGAGCAGGAGCTCTACCTCTCCCGGCAGAAGGAGCTCCGCTCCAGCATGGAGATCAAGCAGCAGCAGATCAACCAGCGGACCCAGGAGCTCAAGGAGCTCAACGTCAAGCTGGCCGAGCTGAACAAGACCTTCGCCATCTTTCAGCAGGAGCTGAAGGTGACCAAGCCGCTTGCGGCCCAGGGCGCCGTTTCGGAGATGGACCTCCTGCGCCTGGAGCGGCAGGCGAGCCAGATGCAGGGGGAAATCGAAACGACGAAGCAGGCGATCCCCAGGGCGCAGTCCAAGATCGAGGAGAGCCATGTCGCCCTCCGGGAGCTGCAGCTCGCCTTCCTCAACAAGGCGAAGATGGAACTGAACGAAGTCTCCGGCCAGCTTGGCGAGGACGCCGCCACCTCCATCGCCCTGAAGGACCGCCTCGACCGGACGGCCATCCGCTCCCCCGTGACCGGGACGGTGAAACGCCTGCTGATCAACACGGTGGGCGGAGTCGTCCAGCCCGGGATGAACCTGGTCGAGGTTGTTCCGACGGAGGGGACGCTCCTCATCGAGACGAAAATCAAGCCCTCCGACATCGCCTTCATCCGGCCGAACCAGCCGGCAACGGTGAAATTCACCGCCTACGACTACACGATCTACGGGGGGCTGGATGCGAAACTCGAGCAGATCGGGGCGGACAGCATCACGGACGAAAAGGGGAACAGCTATTATCTCGTCCAGTTGCGGACGGACAAGAGCTACCTCGGCACAAAGGATAAGCCGCTGCCGATTATCCCCGGGATGATCGCGACGGTGGACATCCTGACGGGGAAGAAGACGATCCTGGCCTATCTGCTGAAACCGGTCCTCCGGGCCAAGTACATGGCATTGAGGGAGAGGTGATCCCATGGCGATCCTGCTGAGCAGCGCGAACCGCGCGGTGATCAAGAGGTGGAGCGGCCTGCTGGCCCCCCACCCGCTGGAACAGGCCTCGACATTGGCGGAATTGAGGGTCCGCTGCGCCGCGAAGTCCTTCGACCTGGTCCTCCTCCACCGCCCCCTGGTGGATCTCCCCTCCTTCGCGGAACTCCGCAAGGCGGTCCCCTCGGCCCGCTTCTTTCTCCTCACCGACCAGCCGAACGAGGAGGAGGGGCTGGCCTTCTTGAAGGTCGGTATCGCCGGCTACGGGAACACCTACATCTCGCCTTCGCGCCTCGCCGAGGCGGTGCGGGTCGTCTCCGGCGGAGGGGTCTGGCTCGGCCAGGAGGTGATCCAGCGGCTGATCCTGGAGACGGCCGCCCGTGCGAAGGAGGAGGCCGCGCCGGGCGCGGTTCAGCGGCTGGCCGGCCTGACCAAGATGGAGAAAAAGGTCGCCGAGATGGTTGCCAAGGGGCGGACCAACCTCGAAATCGCCGCCGACCTCAAGATCACCGAGCGGACGGTGAAGGCCCACCTCACCTCGGTCTACGAAAAGACGAAGACCGGCAACCGCCTCGCTCTTGCCCTCCTGATCAACCGGGGGTGAGGCTCCTGTTTTTCTCATGAATAATTTCTTGACTTGTGCGTCTTTTATCCGTACAAATAAAAGTACCTAATGTGTCCTTTCATGGGGAGGGAAAAAGTGATCAGACAACTTCAAATATCTGAAGCAAGACGAAGATTGAACGAATTGCACAAGGAGATGGGACCCGACGAAACCGTGTCGATCACCTCCCGCGGTAAACAGGTTTTTGCGCTCATGCCCTGGGAGCTTTATGAGGCTTTCAATGAAACGATAGAAATCATGGGCGATCCCGAAATGATGGCCGCGCTGAAAAAAGGGGTACGGGATATTCAGTCCGGCAGGCTCACGGACTGGGAAAAGGTGAAGACGGAGCTTGAAATTGAATTATAAAATCATCCTGGCGGATGAGGCCAAAGCGTTCTTATTATCTCTGGATAGAAAAACAAGAACCGTGATCGCCCGCAAGATAGAGGCGTTAAAGGAATCTCCTGATAAACAGGGCAAACCTCTATCCGGCGATCTCAGCAGGTACCGCAGCCTTCATGCCGCAGGTCGCTACAGGGTGGTGTATGAAGTGATAGCGAACGGGGTTACGGTCATTGTTGTTGCCGTGGGCATACGGAAAGAGGGATCCAAAATAGATGTGTATGAAACGCTGAAAAAACTTTTACGCTCGAAATTATTCGAATAACAAGACCCCCCTTACCCCCATCTGTGAAAAGAAAAAGACCGGAAACCGCCTCTCGCCCGCCTGGCCGAAGAGATCGGCTCTTCCGTGAAGCGCGTCGTCGTTGACGAAATCCAGCGCCTTCCCTCCCTTCTCAACGAGGTTCACCGCCTGATCGAGACGCAGGGTGTGCATTTCCTCCTGACGGGTTCGAGTGCCAGAAAGCTTCGGCGCAGAGGCGTTAATCTCTTGGGAGGTCGGGCGCGGGTCAAGCACCTGCATCCCTTGAATTACCGGGAACTGGGTGACCGTTTCGATCTTCACCGGGCCATGGAGCGGGGTCTCCTGCCCACGATCTACTTTTCCCACGATCCGCAGGCGGATCTTCAGGCCTATGCCGGTTTCTACCTCCAGCAAGAAATCATGGCGGAAGGGGCAACCCGAAATATTCCCGCCTTCAGCCGTTTCCTCAAAATCGCGGCAAATAGCAATGGCTCGATTGTCAACTTCACGAACATCGCCAGTGATGCCCAGGTCGCCCGCACCACGGTGTATGAATATTACGATATCCTCAAGGACACCCTCATCCTCCGCGAGTTGCCTCCCTGGCGAAGGACGGTGAAGAGAAAGCCCTTGGCCTCCTCGAAATACTATTTTTTCGATGTCGGGATCGTTTCCGCCCTGCAGGGAAGGCCTTTCCTCCGCGGAACGCCGGAATTCGGCGAGGCCTTTGAAACATTTCTGATGCACGAGTTGGCCTGTCGCAGCGATTACGTTTCGGGAGCACCGCTGACTTTTTGGCGATCCACCAGTGGTTTCGAGGTGGATTTCATCATCGGCGATCATACGGCGGTGGAGGTGAAGGCCAAACAAAACGTCTCCCCGCAGGATCTCAAATCCCTGCGCGCCCTGGGCGAGGAGAAACAATTCAAGCGTTACCTTTGCGTCTGCATGGAGGCGAGAAGCCGGGAGGTGGACGGCATTCAAATTCTTCCCTACGGCGAATTTCTTTCCGCCCTCTGGGCAGGAGGGTATGAATGAATGGCCCCCTCGCCGGCAGGCATCAAAAGCCCTATTGACCTCCGTATAAAAGAAGACCCAGACCGACCGGCAACCGCCTCTCCCTCTCCCTCCTGATCAACCGGGGGTGAGTGGGTCAGCACGAATCCTCAGGGAATTGCACCCATAGTCGCAGACGGATGCACCCGGAAGACGGGGGCGCCCGTCTGAAGTCATTTCTCAGTCGAAGATCTCCATAAAAGAACTACCGCGGGTTGTTGGGGGCCAAGGACCCGCCACAGCAGTTCCGTCCACATGATCAAGGTTCTATCAAAGAAGAAACGCTGCCCATCATTATTTAGAATTGATGGGCAGCGTCGGCTTTACCTTCTCGTTCAAGGTTTAAGGTTATTGCACCACATCGTCCCCGTTCGGATCGATCAGAGAATCCAGCGAGGGTCCTTCGTAGGACATGCTATCCATGACGCCGTCGCCATCGAAAGTCACCGTGAATGTATCAGACGCAATGTCCGTATCTCCATCCGTGACAGTGAAGTCAAAGGTCACGGGGTGATCCACCGCATCTGATGTATCCGTTGTGGTGACTGAGCTCACGTAGTAGCCATTTCCTCCTGTCCCGGCAGTCAATTTGATGTAAGAGAAGGTTTCGTAATCACCTATATTGGCTTCCGCCGTTAAGACTGCCGTGGCCGACCCTGCGGACCCTGCCGGAGCGCTCAATGATCCTTCGCCGACCTTGACCTCTACCTCTACTTCGTTGCCCTCGTTGTCGATTTCAGTAGCTTTGATATAGGCTTCCCAATAGGCAACCTGGTTGTTTCCAAAACTCTCCAGGGTAACGTTTGCCGATGAGAGCTGGAGGTAGGTGGTGACAACATTAGTGGCGTCAAAGAATTCCAACGTAAGCGTATCACCGGCGTCGATGGACATACCTGTTCCAACCCCTGTGCCGTTGGCGGAGTAATTGACAAGGTTATCCCCGCCATCATCAGCGGTGATATGCACAAGAGTTTCAGGGGTGCCATTCTCGTCACCGTCTGTGTAAATGTCAACGGACGGTTTCAGTCCCCCTTGGCCGGGTCCCGCAGACAACGAGGTTGTGGATTCTACGGGCGCCCCGTCCAGAATGCCATTGATTGTGACCGTATAGGTTCCCTCTCCGTCCGGATTGGCGGAAACTGTGAATACAGGTGTCTGGCTGGCATCACCGACCTTGTATGCAACGAGATTACCATCGGCATCGTTAATATAGAATAGATTTATGTCTTCTGAAGTAAGCGGGATGGCGTTATCGTCGATCGCATAACCCAATCCATTTGTACGTCCTGCCAGTTGAATCGCCCCGGTTGCTGCAGCCCCGTCGGCACCGAATGTGATGTCCAAAACACCCTGGGTGGAAAGTCCGGTCTGATTCTGTAAAAATCCATCCTGCGGTTCGCCGATGATCGGGGCGTCATCCAGGACGTTGATTGTCAGGACTTGGGCGACGGAGTATTCGTCTCCATCAAAAATCTCGACCTTGAAACTATCAGGACCGTTTAAATCGCCAACCCCGGCAGGCTTACCGCTGTCGTTATCGATGTTCGTGTTCAGGGTGTATTCCCATGATCCATCACCCTTGAAGACAATCGTTCCGTAGTGAATATCACTGGTGTAGCTTCCAATCGTATCATTAACGTCTCCAGTAAAGGTACCCACGATGTCGCCGTCCACAACAACCTGGAGAGTCTCCACCGTATCCGTATCAACATCACCGTAATCCAACGTCCCGCTGGCAAGGATGGTGGTATCCGAAGGCGCCGTTCCGGATAACAGCCCTGATTCGTCAACTTGACCATCCGTGACGTTTACCGTAAGCGTGGGCGCGTCGTTTGTCCCCGTGATGGTGATCGTGACCGTGCGGGTTACGGGTTCGATCTCGTTAGGAACATTGGCCACCACGTCGTAGGTCTCCGTGTAGCTGCTGTCGCTGTCGAGACGCTGCGCCGCATCGTTGTCCAGGACATAGGTCCAGTGACCCTGGGCGTCGATGCTGAAGGTGCCCAGACCGTTGGGCGAAGGCTGCTCGACAATCGGCGTGAAACTGTACACATCGCCCTCGTCGACGTCGGTGACGACAATGTCGCCCTCGGCCGTGTAAACCGCATCCTCCTGAACCGCACCCTCCAGAAGCGCCTCAACCACCGGCGCATCCTCCGTCCCCGTGATGGTGATCGTCAGGGTTGCCGTATCGGTGGCACCATACTCATCGGTCACCGTGTAGGTATAAACCTCGGTTAAAGACTGGTCAGAATCGAGCGACTGTACCGATAGGAGGTCGTTGTTGAGTGCATAGCTGTAAGAACCGTCCTCATTCCAGGTGAGTGTTCCGTACTGGTCAGCGCCGGTCTTATCCACATCGGACACTGTCAGAACCGCCCCGGTGTCGACGTCACTGTCGGCCACGGTGTCGGTGATCAGGTTCCCGGTGACGGCGCTTTCGGTATCCTCGTAAATCATGTTGACGTTCGCGGTTGCCACCGGCGCATCGTTTGTGCCGGTGATCATGATCGTAAGCGCTGCCGAAGATTGATCCCCATCAGCATCCTTCATGGTATAGGTAATCGTTTCCGTGATTTCTTCTCCGGAAGCTAGGGCCTGCACAGCGGGAAGTTGATTGTTGAGGGTAAAGGTGTATGTGCCGTTTTCGCCCAACACAAGTGTGCCATACTTCGCCAGCTCAGTTATGGCTGACTGGTCAGATTCGCCGCTGCCCCAGGCCACAAAAGCCGATGGAACGTCCGCGCTGTCTGTGTCGTTGGACAGCACATTGCCGTAAATGGAGTATGCCTCACCATCCTCGGTGACTTCCCCGCTGTCATTTACTGCAAGCGGCTCAGTGTCAAGCACATCGATGGTCAACGTGGTGGTCGCTGAAACCCCGTCGCTGTTGGTGATGGTGTAGGTAATGACGTCCTGCACCGCCCCTTCGCTGTGGTCCGCTTGCTCAGGGGGTGTATAACTGTAAGAGCCGTCCGCATTAATGATGATCACACCGCCATGTTCCGTAGCGATGGGCAGACCGACATAGTCCGCACTTCCGTTGACGGCGGTGACGGTGATCGCCGCATCACCGGAAAGGTCGTTTTCCAGAACGTTGCCTTCCGTAGCAGCACCACTTCCTTCCAAACCTTCTCGAGTTTCATTGGAGTCAGGATTGGCCGTCGGTAGAGCCAGTTCGGGTGTCGGCGTCTCTCCGACCACACCCGGGATCGTAT
>ENA-ORXD01002129-ORXD01002129.1-sediment-metagenome-genome-assembly--contig:-NODE-2129-length-14003-cov-4.170472_pt1 | contig 14003 bp, 10 predicted proteins | sample MGYA00237862_ERZ511471 | MGnify/ENA metagenome assembly ERZ511471 | reverse complement strand
TCTAAAAAGTGTTCCCGCCGAGAATCGAACTCGGACCTTATGCTCCGGAGGCATACGTTCTGTCCATTGAACTACGGGAACGATCGAAACTGTCCTGAGTTTTTCTCAGAAGCGAGGCAATTTTACCACGTTCAAACCATCTTGAACAGATGCCCGCTGGTTGAAAAATTAGTCCGGTGTCTGCGGGTTGACCGGATCGAGCAGGTGTATTTTTGTCCGGACAAGCCGGGCGGTGCCAGGTTGGATGTTGAGCGCGTCAAGGACTTCATCGGCGCGGCCGGTAGCACCCTGACGGGCGGCAAGTTTCATCAAAAACCGCTGGCGATCATTTTCGTCCGGGGCGAGTACTGCCAGGCTTTCGATCAGAGGGCGCAGATCGTACTTTTTTCCGCGCCGTTCGCGGGGCAGGGTGTCTGCGGAGAGGATGCTCTGGATACGTGAGGCAAGCTCCTCAGGGGGCATTTCATCCAGCAAGGTGGCAGTATATTCGGTGGAATTGACCAGGGTCTGCACTTTGGGTTCTTGAAGATCAATAATCAGAATGGATTCCACCTCTATCCCTGGCGGAAGGGCTGGCTGAAGCCGGTTGTTGATTTCTTCAAGGGACAGGTCTTCCTCCAGCCAGCAATCGAGAATTTCGGCGGTGCTGGTCATGCCGAGGGGTAATGGGCAGGCCTGATTCATGCGGGGTTGAGGATGAAAACCCTGGCTGTACGCCAGGGGAAGATCGGCCCTTCGCAGAGCCCGTTCCAGGACTTTGTTGATATCCAGATTGCCGGTGTAGCGCATGGGTTCGGTTTTAGCGTAGAAAATTCGAATTCGAATCATAAAAATGCTTTCTTGTTTAATGTGTAAGGGTCAGGCGACTTCCGGACATTTCCAGCTTTCGGCAGGCGTGTTTTTTCTCGATTCGGCAAAGGTTGACAGGATGCCGCAGGCATAACAATGGTCGCGACAGTCTGGGCGGAGTTTGCCCTGCAGGCTCCATTGATAGTCTTTGATAAGGAAAGATTTGCTGACACCGATGTTAATATGATCCCAGGGAAAGACTTCATCCAAATCACGCTGGCGATGCGTGTAAAAGGCAGGGTCAATACCGGCGTGTTCAAATGCCGCCAGCCAGGTGTCGTAGTTGAAAAACTCACGCCAGGCATCGAATTTTGCGCCGTTTTTCCACGCCCCATAAATTGCCGCGCCAACCCTGCGGTCGCCACGGGTGAGAACTGCTTCGAGCATGGTGTCGCGCGGGTCGCTCCAATTGAGCTTGAGGCCAGGAGCACGCAGCTGTTTACGCAACAAATCCTGCTTGGCACGGATCTCTTCCATGGTGTCACCGGAAACCCACTGGAAAGGCGTGTGGGGTTTGGGAACAAAAGTGCTCACCCCGGCGTGAAGTTTCGCTTTCCGCCCAATGGCTTTGCGGCCTTCCTCCAGAACTGCTTTGCACAGGTCGGCTATGGCCTGAACGTCCTCAAGGGTTTCAGAAGGGTGGCCGATCATAAAATATAATTTGATGGTGGTCCATCCCCGGCTGTAAATCGCGCGAACGGTTTCGAGAAGCTGTTGGGTAGCGATGGGTTTGTTGATAATATTGCGCATTTTCTCAGAAGCAGCTTCGGGGGCCAGGGTAAAGCCACCGGAGCGCGAATCGCGCAGCAATTCCATCAGATCGATGGAGAAAGACTCGATACGAAGAGAAGGCAGCGAAGTTTTAAGGTGCTGGCTGTTGAAACGCTCACTGACTTTTTCAACAAGCTCGAGAATATTCGTGTAGTCAGAAGAGGAGAGTGACAAAAGCGCGATTTCTTCATAGCCAGTATTTTTCAGTGATTCTTCTATTGCCGAAATTACCTGTTCGACAGGCCTTTCGCGGACAGGGCGATTGACCATCCCGGCGTGGCAAAAGCGACAACCGCGGGTACAACCGCGCATGATTTCAACGGCCACCCGGTTGTGCACAATATCAATGGAGGGAACGATTAAATGAGTCGGGGGTGGAGGTAATTCGGCGACAATGCGCTTGACGACCTGGTGAGGCGCTTCTGGAACAAGAGGTTTGTATTCCGCGATCCGGCCATCAGAAAGATAGACGGGTTGATACAAGGCGGGCACATAAACTCCTGGAATCCCAGATAGATCTTTCAACAACCTGGCGCGGGGTTCGCCGCGTTCTTTCCAGGCTTGAAAGACATTAACGATATCATAGATGACCTCTTCTCCTTCCCCAATGGCGAAAGCGTCTATGAAATCAGCCATTGGTTCCGGATTGTAAGCGGCGTGCCCACCCGCAATGACCAGAGGGTGGTTATCATCGCGATTGGCAGAGAATAGGGGAATCTGCGCCAGATCGAGCATGTTTAGCGTGTTGGTATAAAGCGTTTCATAGGGCAGAGAAATGCCGATAATATCAAACTCGGACAGCGGACGCTTGCTTTCTAATGCGTATAGCGGTATGTTGGCTTGTCGCAAAGCGGCTTCCATATCTACCCAGGGTAAATATGCGCGCTGAGCCCAAACATCTTTACGCTTGTTCAGCAGATCATATAAGACAGTGATCCCAAGATTTGAGAGACCAATATCGTAAATCTCCGGGAACACCAAAGCGACATGCGTTTGCGTGTCTTCCCAGGATTTTAAAACTTCGTTTAACTCACCACCTGTGTAACGACCTGGCCGCTCCACATTGATCAGGATGCGTTCCAGTTTGTTGTTAATCTCTAAATGATTGAGCACCAATAAATCTCCATTTGATAACAAGGCTTTAAAAGCCCCTAATTTTACCGGATTTCGGTGAAAGCATCCAGCAATTACAGGGTGCCTTTATACATACCGCCATCTACAGTGAGCATTACGCCAGTGATATAAGCCGCAGCCGGAGAAACCAGAAATACAGCAGCGTTGGCAAACTCTTCGGGCGAAGCCATACGCCCCAGGGGGCTGTCTTGAGATTGTTTGCGAATTTCTTCTTCAATGGTTGAGGCGTTGGTTTCAGCACGGGCCTTCATAAGCTGTTGGACACGTTCCGTATTTGTCCAACCGGGAAGTATGGAATTGAAACGGATACCATCCTGACCCAATTCGATTGCCAGGGTTTTGGTTAAGCCCACCGTCGCGGCGCGGATGCTGTTTGAAAGCACGAGATTGGGGATGGGTTGTTTAACGGAATATGAGGTAACAGTCAGGACACTGGCCGCTGGCGATTGCCGCAGTATGGGGAGCGCGGCACGGATCAGCCGGACATGACTCATGAAGGAGAGGTCAACTGCCTGAGCCCAATCCTGGTCGGTAAATTTTTCAAAGGGCCCTGGTCGTGGGCCCCCTGCGTTTGTGATGAGAATATCAAAACCTCGCCAGGCCGCTGTTGTCTGCCTGATCAATTCCTCAGGGAAAGCAGGGTCTGTGACATCACCAGGGATGGCGAGCACCTCGGCGCGTGTTTCGTTCTTGATTTGCTGGGCGGCAGCCTGAAGCGAGTCCGCGTTACGGCCGTTGATGGTAACGCGCGCGCCCTCGCGGGCTAGCTGAAGCGCAGTGGCATATCCCAAACCTCTGCTTGAGCCGGTTACCAGAGCAATCTTACCTTTCAGTTGTAGGTCCATATTTTCCTCCGGTTTGGTGTTAAACAATAAGTTCGATGTGTTGATCAGCAATGTAAAAGTCAGGCCAGTGTTGCTCGGTGAATCGGATCACCTGTTGTAAGACCTGCTGGTTGTGAATAGAATTATTACTGGCAACCGCACACGCGATAACTGTTTCTCGCCATACATCAAGAAGATCCACTTCGGCGACAGTAATATTAAATTCACGATGCAACCGGGAAAGAATTGGCTTGATCTTACCGCGCTTCTCTTTCAACGACGCGCAACCCGGGAGCATCAAATGTAAAGTTAAAACGGCGATATGCATAATCGAATTGTTTCCACAGAACTTGATTGTGGTTTAATGTAATCTATCGGTTGATCTGCGTCAATCCTGGCGTATAATTAGACCTTGAATTTTATGTTGGCGCCAGTTAGAATTCACGTGCATCGTGATCTGGCGTGAACGGATTGGATAAATTACTAAATGGATGAATGTATTGCTTACCAATTAGCTCTGGATTATCTTTATAGTTATGTTGATTATAGTCTGACGCATTCTTTTAAGTATTCTCCAGAAGAATTTGATTTGAGCCGCATGCAGGCACTTCTGGAAAGTCTTGATAATCCACATAAAGATTATAAAGTATTACATGTTGCCGGTACAAAAGGGAAAGGTTCTGTTTCTGCGATGATGGCGAGCGCTTTGCGCGCCAATGGTTATAAAGTTGGGTTTTACACCTCTCCGCATTTACAGGAATACACTGAAAGATTCCAGATTAATGGAAGTGAAATTTCAAAATGTGAAATGGCAGAACTGGTTGAGGAATTAAAGCCCCATGTGGATAAGATTCAACGTCTTACAACCTTTGAAATCACGACAGCACTGGCTTTTCTCTATTTCTCAAGGCATAAGGTTGATGTGGCGGTGATTGAGGTAGGTTTGGGCGGACGGCTGGATGCTACGAATCTGGTGGATCCATTGGTATCGGTGATCACGGCACTTTCCATGGACCATATGGCGGTTCTGGGGAACACACTGGCTAAAATCGCAAGTGAAAAGGCGGGAATCATCAAACCGGGAAAACCGGTAGTACTTTCTCCTCAAAAATATGAAGCGCTGGAAGTAGTTGAGGAAATTGCCAAGAAAAATCATTCGAGGCTTTTATTATTAGGGCGGGAATACCGGTACGCGGCAGATTCCCATTCGCTGGATGGGCAATCCTTATTGATCTGGAGCCGCAAGGACCAGACCTTGATGGACCAATATCTTGAAAATGGTGAATGCGGTGAGTGGAAGCCTTTACGCCTGGAGATCCCTCTTTTGGGGTACCATCAGGCTACGAACGCCGCGACAGCATACATTGCGCTTCAGGTGGCTCAGGAAGAGGGTTTAATGGTGACGGATGACGCGATCCGGGAGGGTTTTAAAACTGTTAAATGGCCGGCGCGTTTTGAAATATTGCAAAGAGAACCTCCTGTAATCATTGATTCGGCGCACAACCGGGATTCTGCGTTGAAGCTGCGTGTGGCGATCGATGATTACTTCGATGGATTGCCAGTAATCCTGGTGTTTGGCGCTTCTGCTGATAAGGATGTTGACGGGATGTATGCGGAACTTTTGCCGCGGGTTGAGCGGGTGATCACTACCGAGTCGATACACCCCCGCGCAAAAGACGCGCAACAACTTGCGGAATTGGCGCGCCAATGCGGCAGACCAGCACAAGCGGTAGTGCCTGTTGAAAAGGCCTTAAAAACTGCGTTGGATCTGGCCGGGAACAAAAAGGTGATTTTAGTGGCAGGGAGCCTTTTCATCGCAGCGGCAGTACGCGCTGTATGGAATCGGGTTTCTGTAGTCGATTTGGAAGAAAAGTGAGTAAAATGAATTCTGAAGATTGGTTTGCGCGAATGGATACTTCTGACGATATGACTTCAGCGGCACTTCACCAGCGGACGGAGGAATTATACGCGATTCCTGATGGCCTTCCAGACGAGGATGGCATGTTGGAATGTCCGGTTGTTGTATTGCGCGATATTGTGGTGTTTCCTCATATGATCTCACCGATCTTTATTACACCTGGCTCTAATTTGCTGGCGATTCAGGATGCCCAGTTTAATTATCAAACTGTTATTGCCCTTGTCCAGCAAGATCCTGATAAGGAAATGCCAACTCCCGAAGAACTACTTCCAATCGGGGTTGAAATGGCGGTGGGAAAATTGTTGAGTTTGCCAGATGGAAACAATTCGGCGCTGGTTCAGGGCCGGCGGCGGGTTGAGGTGATTGAATTCACCCAGCTTAAGCCTTTTTACCGGGCGAGAGTCCGGTTGATTGATGAAGATGTGCCAGTGGACCAGAATCTTGACGCTTTGATGCGAACCGCGCGCGACCTGTTTGACCGCTGTGTTCAATTGGACCGGAGTTTACCGGAAGAGGCGCAACTTTTTGCGATAAACATCAATGAACCTGGCTGGCTGGCAGATATGATCACCACGGCGATTTCCATTCCTTTTAAAGAGCGCCAGGCACTTTTACTGATTCCTTCACCTGAGGAGCGGCTCAAGATCGTCAACAAACTCCTCGCACAGGAATTGGATGTTCTCTTGCTTGAGAACAAAATTCAAACCAAGGTGCAGAATGAGGTGGATCGAAGCCAAAGGGAGTATTACCTTCGCGAACAGATGAAAGCCATTCAAACGGAGTTGGGAGAAGGTGATATCTGGACCCGGGAAATGGGCGAATTGCGTGAACTGATCGAGCAGAAGTCACTGCCTGATGAAGTGCGTACCCAAGCGATGAAGGAAGTGGAGCGCCTGTCGCAAATTCCGCCGATGGCGCCAGAAGTGGGAATTATCCGCGGATATCTGGAGTGGATTGTGAGCCTTCCCTGGACGGAAGCCACAGAAGACAACCTGGATGTGTCTCACGCCTCGAAGGTTCTGGAAGAATACCATTTTGGGTTAAACAGAGCGAAAGACCGGATACTGGAATATATTGCCGTTCGCAGCTTGAAGCCAAAACGATCGCGCCAGCCAATTTTGTGTTTTGTTGGCCCGCCAGGAACCGGGAAAACATCATTGGGGAGATCTATTGCTGAAGCTTTGGGGCGAAAGTTTGTGCGTCTCTCGCTTGGCGGAGTGAGAGATGAAGCCGAAATTCGTGGTCATCGACGAACCTATATTGGCGCGCTGCCCGGACGCATTATCCAGACCATGAAACGGGCTGGGACGATTAACCCACTTTTTATGCTGGATGAAATTGATAAACTGGGCGCGGACTTTCGTGGTGACCCATCGGCCGCGTTGCTGGAGGTACTGGATCCCGAACAAAACAACACCTTTTCGGATCATTACCTTGAACTGGCATACGACCTTTCAAGGGTGATGTTCATCACAACGGCAAATTCAATAGGAGAAATTCCACTGGCTTTGCTTGACCGAATGGAAATTATTGAATTTCCCGGATATATTGAAGAGGAAAAACTGGAAATTGCACGCCGATTCCTGGTACCCAGACAGATTGAGGAAAGCGGTTTGGACCCTGATGAAGTCAAATTCTTAGATCAAACAATCCGGAAGATCATCAGAGAATATACTTATGAAGCAGGCGTTCGAAATCTGGAGCGGGAAATTGGCAGGCTGTGCCGGAAGATCGCCAGAAAGAAATCGGAGAAGCGTAAATTTCCCAGCCGATTAGCTCCTGCAATTTTGGAGCGTTTTCTGGGACCGCCCCAGTTCTTTGAAACTGAGGCGGAGAAGCAGGATGAGATTGGTGTAGCGACGGCGATCGCGTGGACTGAGACCGGCGGAGAGATCATGCCGGTGGAAGTACTGGTTATGGAGGGGAAGGGAAATCTTCAGATCACTGGTCAAATTGGTGATGTGATGCAAGAATCCGCTCAGGCCGGGTTATCATACCTGAAAGCCCATACCCGCGATTTTGAACTTAAGGCGGATATATTTGAAAATATTGATATCCATATCCATATCCCTGAGGGTGCTATTCCGAAAGACGGTCCCAGCGCAGGGGTGACAATTGCCACGGCTTTGATTTCCGCGTTTACCGGGCGGAAAGTTCATAAAGAATTTGGGATGACAGGTGAAATCACACTGCGCGGCAGGGTACTGCCGGTGGGAGGTGTGCGGGAGAAAATCCTGGCGGCACATCGCTCAGGCTTGAAAAGAGTGGCATTGCCAGAGCGGAACATTAAAGACCTGGTGGATGTACCCAAAAAAGTGCGTGATGACATCCAGATCATCCCAGTCAACCATCTGGATCAAATTCTAAAAGACGCGCTGCATGAAAAACCAGATGAATCTTTTGAGAGGGTTTGGGAAAACAAGGACAACGCGGAATCCGATGAGGATTAAGAGCAAGATAAAACCGGTTGGCCAGATCTGGCCAACCGGTTGATAATTAATTGACAGAAAAAATGATTTTATTCAACACTTTGAGGCACATCTTCTTGCAAGGCGCGGATGCCGTTCCGGATTTGGGCCAGTGTCCGATCCATTTCCATTTCGAGACGGCTGAGGGTATCCAATACATATTCATCCGCTTCACGTTTTGTGGTATCGCATTCGGCACGAGCCTGAGAAACAATTTGCTCCGCACGAGCCTGAGCGGCTTTGACGATCGCGTCATGCTCCACAACTTGCTGACCTTTTTCACGTGCTAAAGCCAAGGTCCGGTTTGCTTCTTCCTGTGACTGGGCTAAAATCCGATCTCGTTGGGTGATGATCTGCTGGGCTTTTTTGATTTCCTCTGGAATGGATACCCGCATCTGGTCGATAATATCCAGCATTTTATCCTCGTCCACAATAACGCTATGCGTGAAAGGGACTGAACGGCTTTCGTTAAAAAGTTCTTCAAGACGGTCAACTAAATGCAGAATATCCATGCCATCCTCCAATTACTCTGTTAAGAATGTTGCAAAAAACAGGCCAATCACAAGTTGATAATACATTAATCCCTCAATGAGGACAAGTGTTCGTGGCCTTTAACTTTGGAAAGCTCTTCATAGCGCTGTTTAAGCGCTGCTTCAACGTAAGAGGGAACCATACTGGAAACATCTCCTCCAAGCGCGGCAATTTCTCTGACGGTTGAAGAGGATAAAAATGTGTGGTTCTCGCTGGTAATCAATGCCACCACTTCAATTTCTGGGGCAAGGCGATCATTCGCCAACGCCATCCGAAACTCGTATTCGAAATCGGAGAAGACTCTGAGACCACGCACGATTACTTTAGCACCAATTTTCCGACAAAAATCTACGGTAAGACCAGAATACCCCACAACGGTAATATTTTCTTCGTTTTCAAAAGTCCGGCGTACCATAGAGATACGCTCTTCGGGTGAGAAAAGCAAGGTTTTTAGGGGACGATCATACACTGCCACCACTACCTCACGGAAGAGACAGGAAGCCCGGCGGGCGATATCAATGTGCCCGTAATGGATAGGATCAAATGTGGCAGGAAAGATTGCTTTCACCATGGCTTAACTCACGTCTCCACTCCCACCTTTCCAGAACCGCTGTACCATTCTGGAAAGATCCTGGTGCTCTGGCTCTGTAAGGTAGGGATCTTTCTCAAACAGCTTTTTGGCCTGGTTGCGGGCGATTTCGATCAGTTTTATGTTACTCAGGCTTGCCATTTTTAGCTCGGAAAAGCCGGATTGCTGCGTGCCAAGGAATTGTCCGGGGCCGCGTTGTTCCAGATCCCGTTCTGCCAGAATAAAACCATCGTTGGTCTCTGTCATTACTCTAAGACGTTCGTTTTCGAGAGCGTCTTCAGTTTCGGGGATTAATAAGCAGTAGGAATGATCTTCACCACGTCCAACCCGGCCCCTGAATTGATGGAGCTGGGCCAGTCCAAAACGGTTGGCACCTTCAATGAGCATCACGGTCGCGTTAGGAATATCAACACCTACTTCAACGACAGATGTTGAAACCAGAATCTGGTACTTACCATCACGGAAATCAACCATAACACTTTCTTTTTCATCGGGTTTCAACCTGCCGTGAAGCAAACCCAAGTTCAGGTCCGGAAAGACTTCTTTTTGAAGTCTTTTGTGTTCATCAACAGCTGCTTTTCGTTCGCTGTCATCGTCTTCATTGTTTTCAACGAGCGGATAAATCATGAAAGCCTGGTGACCCGCTCGGATTTGGGAGCGGACGACCTGGTAGCCGCGTTCTCTTTCTTTGGGATGGAGCACGTGAGTCTCAATGGGCAGCCGACCGGCAGGCATTTCATCCATTACAGATACGTCCAGATCGCCGTACAGGGTCAGTGCTAGAGAACGGGGGATTGGTGTGGCAGTCATCACCAAAATATGGGGGTTTTGACCTTTATCCCGCAGTTTTGCACGTTGAGCAACCCCAAAGCGATGTTGTTCATCAATCACTGCCAGGTGAAGATGTTGAAATTCAATAGGAGCTTCAATCAAGGCGTGAGTGCCTACAACCACTTTAATGGTTCCTTCTTTGAGACCGGAGCGAATTTCTTCCTTATCCGAACTGGAAGTGTCTCCAACCAGCAAGCGAATTTCCTCTGGCGCAAGGAGCTGCTCTCCGGTTTCGGTATGACCAGTCAAAAGGCGCAACATGCTGCGATAATGCTGTTCAGCGAGGATACTGGTGGGAGCCATAATAGCAGCTTGATCGCCAGCCTGGGCAACAATGGCGACCGCAATGGCAGCAATGACGGTTTTGCCAGAACCGACATCACCCTGCAGAAGGCGATTCATGGGGTGTCCGGATGCAAGATCTTCACGCACTTCAGTTAAAACGCGCTGCTGGGCAGTGGTTAATTCAAAAGGAAGTTGAGCAATCTGTTGGGCAAGCCATTCCTGGGATATCTGGTAAATCTTTGCTTCTTCAGCATGGTACATATATTTCTGCTTCAAAACACCAAGCTGAAGCAAGAAAATCTCATCAAAAGCAAGCCGGGTCTGGGCATCGTGAAGATTGTCGTGCGATTCAGGAAAATGAATTTCTTTGAGGGCCGTTTTGATGTCCATCAGGCGAGCTTCGGTCCTGATAGATTCGGGCAAGAAATCTTTGATTCGGGAAGCCCAAAATGGAATAGTTTGAAACATGATCCGTCGCAGCCAGCGCTGTGTTATCCGCGCGGTCAGCGGATAGACCGGCACGATCCGATTGGTGTGCAAGTGTTGTTGCTCTAAGGGTTCCCATTCGGGATTATTGATGATCAGGCGGCCCAGATACATATCAATTTTCCCGGATAAGACGATCTCTGTACCTGGTTTCAATCGTGGTTCCAGCCATGGTTGGTTAAACCAATTTAAGCGCAGGAATCCAGTGCCATCTGTTACGGTAACTTCGGTAATCTGAAGTTTTCCTCCACGTGTCTTACGTGTGGAAGCACTATGAACCGTGGCGATAACAGTTACTTCTTCTCCATAATTCAACCGATTAATGGGTTTGAGTTGACTGTAGTCATCATACCTGCGCGGGAAGTAATACATCAAATCCGCAAGTGTGTTGACGCCCAACTTTTGAAATGTCTGAGCGTGCCGCTTTCCAATACCGGAAAGCACAGTCAACGGAGCGTTGAGTCCAACAGCAGGTCCCTGGCTATGTGGTTTTGAAAGAGAAGCACTCCGTGCCGGTTTTGCTCTGACAGTAATTTCTTCCTGAGCTGGTTTAACCTGAGAGGGTTGTGATGGTGAGACAAGCGCTTCGGCAGGGGGTTGACTCTCTCTTGTAGGAGATAAATCGGTCTCAGACAACATTGTGAGAATTTCCTGGATCGTAGAGGCCCGGCCTTCAAGTGAAAGCTCATTGTAAACGTTCAGTTTGGCGGAAATTGTTTGAATTATTGAAGGGCTAAGGCCATCAGTGAGCGCTTCCTTCTCCCAGGAGGGGAGGATTTTATCCAATCCCCCAACAACAGCACGGTTATCATATCCGCGCTCGGATTCTAAATTAAAAAATTTTTGTAGTTTTTCTGTCGCAGAATACATAATGATATTTTACCGCAAAGTGTATGATGCGGTAATTTTAGTTTGGAGTATTTGGTGGTTACGCATAAAAATGATGAGCAAAGGAGGGAAGGTGAGCTTTTCCAATCTGTCAAAAATTGGATTCCTTCTCTATGGCAAACAAACCCAGACTCTGGGGGCCAAACAATAATGCCAAGGGCAAATTCATGACGTGCTCACTGTAAATACTGTTGTGAAAATTGCTCCGAATGTGCTCTCTAATCGTCCGTATCTCTTGAGTGCCTATTGGAACTCCCTGGATCAGGGCAAGACTTTCCAGTTTTTCGAACTCGTCAAGAAATTCTTGAAAATAGAGAAGGATATTTCTTCTGCTTCTGACTTTCTCCACGGGTGTTAGAAAACCCTCTTCTATGGCGAATATGGAATATACCCCCAACATGTCTCCTATAATGGCTTGCGCCTGATCCAGAAAACCGCTGTAATGCAGATAACTGAGACCCGGAACGCAAAAAATTGAGTAAGTGCGCTGGATAATGTTCCGTAATTTCCGCTCAATGTCGATACAGTTTGCACCCTTGGTGACAGCCTCTGCGGCAATTTGAACAAGGTAACCCAACCCAAAAGAGGTGGATAAAGAGTCAATTAACAGGATCTTGGGGCTTCCGAGCTGAGAGCTCACGGCGGCCTTTGCGTTTTCGAAACAATCTGTTAATTTAGAGGAAGAAAAAATGCCAATGACTTCGTTGTATTCATCGCCAAGATCAAGGAATAATTGCCGGAATAATTCACGAGATGGGGAAATCAACCTTGGATTCAACTCCGCGGTTGCGACTGGGGGCAACTCATCAAGGGAAATGGAATTCTCCTGAGGAACTGGTTGCCCGTTCAGCTCGATGGTAAAGGGTACAATCCGGGTGTTATTCTTTCCAACAAAGGATTTTGTGATAAATTGAGCTGTATTGTCGGTAACGATGCAGATTGAATTCATGGTTATTCGAGGGCAATGATGAACTGGTAGTGAGGTTGATCCCCTTCATGCAACTCAAATTCATGCTGGGGGTATTCGGAGCGAATTAGATCGACGATGTGATTGACATCCTTTTTGGAAACATCTCTACCGTAGAACATGGTGATGCGCTCCAAATCTTCGGTGTTGGCACCTTTTAGAAAACCTAAACACGCATCTTCCAGCGATTGAGCAGCGGCAATCACCTTTCCATTGTGCAGCGCAATCACCTCACCTTCTTTGATATTGACGCCGTTGATCTCAACTGAACGGGTCGCGGTGGTGATTTCACCGGTTTCCACATCCCTTAAGGCATCATTCATCTCATCAACAACCTGTTCGAAATCACCATCTGGCATTAATCGCAACATGGCACTCAGTCCTTGGGGAACGCTGGTGCTGGGTATGACGGCAACTTTTTTTACAGTCATACTGGTTGTTGCTTCAGCTGCCATACGGATGTTTTTATTGTTGGGGAGGATAATGACTTTGTCGGTTGGCAGATTTTCAAAAGCTGCCAGAATCTCTTTGGTGCTGGGATTCATTGTTTGACCGCCTTCAACAATGGCGGCCGCGCCCAGGCTGGCAAAAATTCTGGAAATTCCAGCCCCTGGTGAAACGGCTACAAGCGCGATCTGACCTGGCTCTACCGGAACCAAGTTCAGTTTTTGAGTATTGTCCCCGCCTTTGGATTCCATTTGGTCCAAAAGATTCTCAATCGCAACTTTTGTTACGGTTCCTAAAGTCATAACGTAATCGATGGGCTTGTAGCGATTTTCTGTAGGTACATGGATATGCATACGATACATTCCATCACCTTCACCAACCTGGATGGAGGACCCGATTTCTGAAAGAGCCTCGTAAAAGTTTTCTAAGTCCAGAATTCCGTTGGGACGGAAGTCCAAAACAACCTCGTAATCCTGACCAGGTTCAATGGTTTCCATTGTATCCTCTAAATCCATCATTGATAAAGGTTGCACAGTGGCCAGTGCTGTTTCGAGAGGTAATCCTTGAAGGTGGCGAAGCATGCCTTCGAAGATGAAAAATAAACCCTTCCCTCCAGAATCGACCACACCAGCTTGTTTTAATATTGGAAGCAGATCGGGTGTTCTTTTTACGGATTGGTCGGCGGCCTGCACAATTGATTCGAGTAACTCGAGAAGATCGGAGGTTTCTTTAAGTTTTTGTTCAGCGTTTAAAGCGATATCCTTTCCAACAGTCAGGATAGTCCCTTCAACTGGCCGGACGACACCTTTATAGGCGGTGTTCTTGGCTTCTTTAAGCGCTGCCACCAGCAATTCTGCATCCATTAATTCAAGATTATCCATAGCCCTGGCAAAGCCACGCCATAATTGTGAGAGAATTACTCCTGAATTGCCTCGCGCTCCAATCAATGCTCCCTGAGCAACCGCATGTGCCATTTTCCCGATATTCTCTTCACCGGAATCCGAAATTTCTTCAT
>ENA-ORXD01002128-ORXD01002128.1-sediment-metagenome-genome-assembly--contig:-NODE-2128-length-14006-cov-4.798263_pt1 | contig 14006 bp, 11 predicted proteins | sample MGYA00237862_ERZ511471 | MGnify/ENA metagenome assembly ERZ511471 | reverse complement strand
AGCTGCGTTCTCAGCAATGGGATAATAGGTTTTTTCGAACCCTTGTCCCATGGCTGCCTGAGCTTCTTCCACAGTGGAATAGACGCCTGCAGCTACTGCAGCAAACATGGCCGCGCCCAATGCCATTGCCTGCTCCGACACCGATACTTTAATCGGCATATTCATTACATCGGCCATGGTTTGCATCACAAAAGGAGATTTTTTGGCAACACCGCCAATACCTACGACTTCTTTGATTTCGATGCCGTGCTCGGCAAACCGGTCGGTGATTGCGCGCGAACCAAAAGCCGTTGCTTCTACCAACGCACGGAAAATACGGGGTGCTGAAGAGCCCAGGTTCAAACCGGCAATGGTTCCGGTAACCGTTTGGTCGGCATCTGGTGTACGACGGCCGTTCAGCCAGTCTGTAGCCACAATGGTTGATTCTTCTACCGGAATTTTAGCCGCCTCTTCAGACAACGCCGGCAGGATTTTATCTTCGATAGCTTTCCGCTGTGCCTCGTCATCGAGGAATTGCAGAGGCCAGGCCAGCACATTCTTAAACCAGGCGTATACATCACCAAATCCTGATTGACCTGCTTCCAAACCAACCATGCCGGGAATAACCGAGCCATCAACCTGTCCGCAGATACCCGGAATGAGTTTGTTCTCCATTTCTTCGTATGGAGCAACCAGAATGTCGCAGGTAGAAGTGCCAATGGCGCGGACCAGCGTGTTCGGAGTAATTTCTGCGCCGACGGCTCCCATGTGGCAATCAAAAGCGCTCACGCCAACGACAACATCAGTTGACAAGCCAAGTTTCTCTGCCCATTCGGGAGAAAGCATTCCGGCGGCAACGTCGCTTGTATAAGTTTCCTCGAAAAGATTATCGCGTAAGCCAGCCAGTTCCGGTCCGAGTGTTGTCAGGAATTTCTCGTCAGGAAGGCCGTTCCATTCCGGATCCCACATGGCTTTGTGGCCGGCAGCACAACGGCCGCGCTTCAGTTCTTTCAATCCGGTGGTACCGGTAATCAACGCCGGAAGCCAGTCACAATACTCCACCCATGAAGTCGCTTTGGCTTTCACAGCTTCATCTTCGCGAAGGACATGAAGCACTTTGGCCCACACCCATTCTGATGAATAGATACCACCTTCGTATTTCACGTAATCGATGTCCCATTCTTTCGAAAGCTTGTTGATCTCATCAGCCTCTTTCACGGCAGTGTGATCTTTCCAAAGGATGAACATTGCGTTGGGATTCTCTTCAAATCCGGGTAACAGCGCCAACGGAGTTCCGTTTTCGTCGGTCAAAGCCGGCGTACTTCCTGTGGTATCGAACGAGATACCCACCACGTTTTCAGCGACTCCAGCCGGACATTTCGCTAATGCTTCTTTCACCGATTCTTCCAGAACTTCGATGTAATCAAGCGGATGCTGACGATATTGATTTTTAGCCGGATCGCAGTATTTACCTGCCATCCAGCGAGGATAATTTCTTACGGCCGTTGAGAGCTCTTTACCATTGCTGGCATCCACAACCAGTGCCCGGCATGAGTCACTTCCGTAGTCAATCCCGATAACATATTTTGTCATGATGTAACGATTTTTCTAAGGTTTGTCTTCCGGTTCAACCGAAAAGATTTATTGGCCGTAATAAGCGTTCTTACCATGTTTCCGCTCATAATGCTTCTTCACCAGATGCGGATTCATGGTCAGTTCCGGGTTGTTCATAAAGGCAAACGTTGCCATCCTGGAAATTTCCTCCATCACAACTGCATTATGCACTGCGTTATGCGCGTCTTTTCCCCACGAAAACGGTCCGTGGTTTTTCACCAGCACGCCAGGAATTTCCATTGGCTTCAGCTCGGCGAATGCCTCCACGATCACATTGCCGGTTTCCATTTCATATTCACCAAAAACTTCTGCTTCCGTCATATCGCGTGTACACGGGATATCACTGGCAAAGTAATCAGCATGCGTTGTGCCAATAATCGGAAGCGCTTTTCCCGACTGCGCCCAGGCGGTAGAATATGTTGAATGGGTATGTACCACGCCGCCAATTTCGGGGAATTCCTTATAAAGCACGAGGTGTGTTGGCATATCCGACGAAGGTTTCAGGTTTCCTTCCATCACATTGCCGTCCAGATCCACAACGACCATATCAGAGGCTTTCATCACCGAATAATCCACACCACTCGGCTTGATAACGAACAGCCCTTTTTCCCGGTCAATTCCACTGACATTGCCCCAGGTAAAAATCACCAGGCCATATTTGACTAGATCCAGGTTCGCCTGAAAAACCTCCTCTTTTAACTGCTCTAACATGATTCAACTTGATTAAGGTTGAGAAAGCGGTCCGGAGTGTAAAATCTAAGTCCAGAAAGCCAGATTACTCCGGACCGCTGTTAAATGATGTTATCTGCTTTCGCAGGAAATCAATTGATTCCGCCTTTCAGCATGTAGTATACTTCGTTCCAGCGCAGTTCCTTTTTCAACTCCGAAACTTTGGTATCCTTGTCAATCAGGACATATTCCACATCGGCCAGTTCAGCAAAATCTTCCACGAATTCAGGCGTGAGAGCCAGCGTGAAAACTGAGTGGTGAGTACCGCCGGCATAAATCCAGGCAGCTGCACCATCTTCCAGGTTTGGATGTGTTTTCCACAGAGCTCTTGCTACCGGGAGTTTAGGCAAATCGTGGTAAGGTTCTACCACATCCAGCGTATTGACAATCATCCGGAAACGGTTGCCCATATCGATAAGCGTTACGTTCATCGCGTCCCCGGTTTCACTGTCGAATACCAGACGGGCCGGTGCATCTTTGCCACCAATTCCCAAAGGATGAACCTCCAGGCGAGGTTTCTTTGCAGCAATCGAAGGACAGATTTCCAGCATGTGCGAACCCAGAACGGCCGGAGCAGCCGGATCGAGGTGGTAGGTATAATCCTCCATGAAGGAACTTCCGCCTTTCAAGCCAGCCGACATGGTTTTAACAATACGCAGCATAGCAGCCTGTTTCCAGTCGCCTTCGGCACCAAAACCGTATCCCGCTGCCATCAAACGCTGTGAAGCCAATCCAGGCAACTGTGAGAGTCCGGTCAGGTTTTCAAAGTTCGTTGTGAATGCTTTGAAATCGCCGTCTTCCATGAAACGCTTCAACGCAATTTCGTAACGGGCCTGTACACGAACATTCTCATAATACTCGCCACCTTTTTTGCAGTTGTCGGCAACTTCGTACAATGTATTGTACTCATCCACCAAAGCATCTACTTCGGCGTCACTTACCGCATCGATGTACTTCAGCAAATCACCGAGTCCATAAGCAGAGATTTGCCATCCAAACTTGATTTGTGCCTCCACTTTGTCACCTTCGGTAACGGCTACTTCACGCATGTTATCACCGAAACGAGCCACTTTCAACCCTTGCGAATCGGCCCAGCCAATAGCCGTGCGACACCACGCTCCTACTTTTTCCTGCACTTTTTCATCCTGCCAGTGACCAACGACCACTTTCCGGTTCTTCCGCATACGCGCATTAATGAAACCATACTCACGGCCACCATGCGCACTCTGGTTCAGATTCATGAAATCCATATCGATTTCGTCCCACGGAATATCGCGGTTGAACTGCGTGTGAAGGTGCATATAAGGCTTGCTTAGTGTCTTCAATCCTCCAATCCACATTTTGGCCGGGGAGAAAGTATGCATCCAGGTGATAACACCAATACAAGAAGCATCTGAATTTGCTTCGATACAAATATTCAATATCTCGTCAGGCGTTTTTACTACCGGTTTGAAAACGACCTCTACGGGCAGTTTACCTGAGGCATTCAATCCTTTTACAATGGTTTCGGAGTCTTTATCAACTTGCTTGAGCGTCTTCGGGCCATACAAATGCTGGCTTCCGGTGACAAACCAAACAACTTTCTGATTGAGTTCTTTCATAATTATATAAATGATTTAAAATTTTTGATTACCAGAAATAGATGTAAAAACCAATGATGAAAGCAATTACAATCAGTGAATTGATTACATCCCATTTGTTCCAGCTGGCACGGGTCAAAGCAATTTCTTCAGATGATGCTGAACGGAAGTAAAGTCCTTTGATCTTTGATGGCTCGGCAGCTTCAGTGAAATAACTGATGATCACCATCAGTAAAATAACAACGATGAACAGGGCGATTTCGTAATGCAGCCAGTTAGGAGCTACAATAAAATGGAAGAAGAAATTATTGGGGTCGAATGAACTTGCAAAAATCTTCATTCCCAAACGCATCATCCCCAAAATAAAACCAATAACCAGTCCCCAATACCCGGCAGCCGGCGTAGTCTTTTTAGAGATAACTCCTAGCAGGAATACAGCGGCGATACCTGGTGCCAGTAATGACTGAACATCCTGCAGGTACTGGTAAAGTACTTGACCCATACCTTTCATTACCGGAATCCAGAGGATACCCAGAACGACAATCACTGCGGTGGCAATTCGTCCCACTTTTACAAGTTGTTTTTCAGGTGCATTCGGACGGTATTTTTTATAGAAGTCTACCGTGAAGAGCATGGCAGAAGAGTTGAAAAGCGAGGCCAGTGAACTCATCAGGGCCGCAAGGATACCTCCTACTACGACACCGCGGAAACCTGCCGGCAACAATACTCTCACCAGCGTTGAAAATGCTGCATCACTACTTTTGAGTTCAATTAACCCTTTTTGAGCCAAAGCAAAAGCAATCATACCCGGAATAAGGAAAAGGAACACAGGCGTTAGTTTCAGATAGGCACCGAAAATGGAACCACGGCGAGCCTGAGTCTGATCTCTTCCCGAAAGAACTCGCTGTACAATGTACTGGTCGGTATTCCAATACCAAAAACCGATAATGGCCGAGCCAAGTATCACGCCAGTCCACGGGAATTCCTTATCTCCTGCCGATCTAATCACACTGGCCATACTGTCACCTGCCGGAGTTTTGGCAGCACGGGTGATCTCCATCAACTGATCCCAGCCTCCCAACATGTGCAAGCCGGTCACCAGAATCACAACGGAACCGATCAACAAAATGGGGGTCTGTAACACCGATGTATACAGCACGGCTTTCATTCCACCGAAAGTAGTGTACAGCCCGGTAATCACCACCAGGCCAATGGCACTTACCCAGAAGAAGTCGATTTGTTCGCCAAAGACCGTTATGTACTGGATATCGAAAACACTTTTGAAAACCACACCTCCTGCATAAACCGTTACGGCCACTTTTGTTAACACATAACTTACCAGTGAAATGATGGAAAGGAAGGAACGGGATTTAGCATTGTAACGCTTTTCCAGGAATTCGGGCATGGTAAAAACACCACTTCGCGCATAGAGCGGAACAAATAACCATCCCAACATTAAAATAAGCCATCCCTGCATCTCCCATGATGCCATTGCCATACCGCTTTCGGCACCTGCGCCGGCAAGTCCTACCAGATGTTCCGAACCAATGTTTGAGGCAAAAATTGAAGCACCAATCGCAATCCAGGTAGCATCGCGACCTGCAAGAAAGTAATCAGACGAGGTATCGTCCTTCTGTTTCATCACCCATACGATAATTCCTATCATCAGAAGGAAAAATCCGCCCAGTACAAGCCAGTCTAATAAAGCCATAATCTACGATTTAATTGTTTATTGGTTTAATATATTTCTCAGATGATTTTATAAGTCATTTTGACATTTATTGTGATAAAAAAATATTCCCCACCTACAATTCAAACGAAAAACCATTAGCTTCATATTCCTCATAGCGTTCTTTGTTAAACGCATAGAGGTACGCTCCTTTTTTCGAATTACTCATATCTTTTATGGGCAATCGATCGAGCAGATTCATCGCCATAATTTTCCGGCGGAAATTGGCTGGTTCCAATTCTTCCTGATAAATGGCTTCATACAACATCCGTAAGTGAGTTATAGTGAATGTTTCAGGAAGTAATTCAAATCCAATAGGTTGATATTTAGCTCTTCTTTTCAGCCGACGCAATGCCTTGTCTACAATCTCCGAATGATCAAATACCAGATTGGGGATTTCTTCAATGGAAAACCACTGTGCACCATGCTTTTTTAATAAGTCTTCCCGGTAATCATGAATGTTAATTAAGGAGTAATAAGCCATACTGACAACACGTGCTGCCGGATCACGATCAACCGCTGAGAAAGCACTCAATTGTTCCATATAAATGTCACGCAGACCTGTTATTCGCGCGAGGACACGATAGGCCGCATCATCAAGTGTTTCCTCCTTCTGAAGGAACCCTCCCATAAGTGACCATCCACCTTTTTGTGGTTCAAAATCACGCTGATACAACAACAGATTGAGGTGTTCGCCATCGAAACCAAAGATCACGCAGTCGACGGCCAAATGGAATTTATCTTTATCCGTATATGGCATAGTTGAGTTTTATTGGTGCAACAAATGTCATATTTACATTTATTATTTGCAAATAAAATTTTGCATTTTTTAAAAAACATGTTACAGAATACTTAATTCAATAGGAAATTGAAACCATATTGATAAAACAGAAGAGGTAGTTTCTGACCTTTAATAGGATTATTGAAGGAACCAAAAATTGCTGAATGCTTTCGAAAAATTGAAATTCATTGTTTCAATCCGGTGTACATAGATAAACGAACGTATTCAAAGATAAAGGCTCAACGAGAGCAGGTCAAAATTGAGAATAAAAAACCCGTGACATTAAGAATGTACGGGCAACCGGGGCATAAGAAGAAAATATTAACCGACCAAACGATTCAGGACAGCTTTACGCTTCATCACTTTTTGTGCAAGAGAATAAATTGTTTCGGTTCTCACCATGCGATAAAAACCATCCCTCAACGGCAAATAATCTTCATGCATCGGACAGGGTAACTGCTCATCGCAACTGGCCAGACCAAAACCACAACGGGTAAACAACTGGTTATCTCCCATTTTCTTGATTACCTCATAAAGTGTCGGCGATTTTGCCGCAGTCAATTCTTCAAAATAGAAACCTCCGCCACGTCCTTTCACAGAAGAAAGCATACGCGACCGGACTAAAATCTGCAATATCTTCCCGGTATAAGGTACCGGACTCTCTATCTCTCTCGCCACTTCTCTGAAACCAGGCGTTTTCCCTTCCAGATTTCGGATACAGATATAAACTAATGCCCTGATGGCATATTCTGTCGCTCTTCCCAACATACCTTCTATTTAACGCAATTTATTATTTAACCACCGACGCCAGATCTGGTTCACATGAAACGGAAAAGAAAGAAAAATTCGGAGAACAGCCATTACCAAACGCATTATTTATCTGCTGAATAAATGACATCTCAAATGAGATTTCTCCCAACTGCTCATAAAACTAATTACCAAATCTTTTTCTCGCTTCCTCAAGTATAGCAACTGTAGCAGTAGCGCCGCATCGGGTACATCCGGCTTCTTTTACCGCCAGAAGTTGATCGAGGGTACGTACACCTCCTGCCGCTTTGATTTTTACGTTAGGGCCGGAATTTTCCCGCATCAGTTCCAGATTTGTCAAGGTAGCTCCCTCATAGCTGTATTTGCCATCGTCTCCTTTCACAAAACCAAATCCAGTGGAGGTTTTTACATAATCGGCATCTACTTCGGTGCATATTTCGCACAACCGTATGATATCTTCCTCACGAGTTACAAAATCAGTCTCGAAGATTACTTTTACAATGGCTCCATGATAATGACATTCATCGGTTACCGTTTCAATTTCCTTCCGGATGTAATCCCAGTCTCCCTGTAGCGCCTTACCGATATTAATCACCATATCCACCTCGACCGCTCCGTCAACACAGGCTTGTTCAGCCTCAAAACGTTTCACTTCGATGGAAGAATTTCCGGCAGGAAAACCAATGACACACCCCACTAAAACATCTGTATCTTCAAGAATTTCAACTGCATCCTTCACCATATACGGTTTCACACAAACCGAAGCCACATGGTACTTTGCCGCCACTTTACACTCCCGTTTCAGGTCGTCATCGGTTAATGTGGGATGAAGAATGGAGTGATCGATCATTTTTGCCAGTTCATTTAGCTTGGACATGTTATTCATTTATTAGTTAGTTGTATTTGATTTCATGTACTGAATTTCCCCGAGCCTTTCCAGTTTATCCGATGCGGCCATACCGTTCGGATTGCATCCCTGCTTTCCTTCCGGAATATCGATACCCAATTTTTGATAGTGCACTACCCATGTTGAATCAAACTTTCCGGTATCGGGATTTTTAAATGTCATCGGATTCAACTTAAAAATTGAATCGGGCGCAAAAACAGTATACACAAATTCCGAGCAGTAATATCCAGTATCCGGAAGAATATAGCTGTAATTGTATGGTTGTCCCAATAACTGATGCGCTCTTTTCAAAGCTGCGGCAATGGAATTCCGGTAAGGTTGTTTTAACCGGTAAGCTACCACATGTGCCTTTTCGCCTTCAGGATTCAAAAAAGAATCGAGTGGTTGCCGGCATACCCCAAGTTCAGGTGCCGCATGTAAGACAAAAACTCCGTCGGTGGTTATTTCTGCAATCCCCATGTGACTGAAATGAGTTGCTTCACCGGTTTGTGTCACCTGATCGATAGCTTGCGAAAGGTTCCCGTCTGCAGCTCCCCTGAACAAAATATCTCCCGAACGCAATTCAACCCGGGTTTGTTCCTGGCGGCAACCACCCCAGCCACAAATAAACACAAGAGTCATTACAGACATCAGGATACGGTAAATGGTTCGCATGGGTTCGCAGTTCAAATGACAATCGCACAAATGTAGTCAGACCCAAGGTCAAATGAAAACAATATTAAGCAAAACAAAATGAGCAGAACCCGTTTTTCATCAGAAATTCGCTCAACAATAAAAGCCCTGAAAACGTTATAGTTGCATATACTAATCAGATATTAATAGTTGGCCGAATAAATATACTGGTCAGTTAACCAGCATTACTCACATCGGAACAGAACAATCAATCTGCTCCACCTTGCAGGTTATACCCGCAGCATTAAATATCCAGCCACATCAATCATACTAAAACCACGAATCATGAGCAACTGGACTATATTAAAACCATTTGGCAGCGAAGATCGTGAAACCATGTACCAACTTCATCATGCCATCCAGTTTATCGCCTTGGCAGGTGAGCATTTGATCGAAAAAAGACATCATCACGAGCATCGAAGCATGAGCTGGAAAGAAGATGGTTTCTTTTATGGAGATAAGATTAAAACAGGACACGAATATTTTCATATTGGTCTGGACGTTACCAGTTTTACTCTCATTCTTCTGGATGAGTATCTGCATATCCTGAAAAAGATACCGTTGACCGGATTAAGCAAATTTGAAATTCTCGTTCATTTCAAAACAATGTTACATCACCATCAGCTTGACGACGAAGTCATCCATTTTCCGGTAGATGAAAATCGCACCACTAAACTTGACGAAGATTTTATGTTTGGACAGCCATCGGGGCACGCGCTTTGGCAAAACATCGCCATTCGCAGCAACACTATAATTTCATTGCAAACCATTCTCAATCATTTTGAACACACCGGGGAGATCAAAACCTGGCCCGTGCATTTTAATACCGAAGCCGTTATTCCCATGCGTCGTGAATCACATGGCGGATTGCTACGTTCTATAGCTGTGGGGTTGGCCGCTCCAGGCAAACAAATCGATGAACCTCACTTTTATGTCACATTAAGAGAAAACGAGCCTGACGCAATTTCCAACAAATATGATAATCTGCCAGGACAATGGTTAACTGAAGATCATACACACAGAATACTTCTTTTATCGGAGGTGACAAAAGCGGAAAATCAGCAGGAATTCGTCAATCAATTTTATAAGCTGGGAGTTGAAACGTTTCTGCATTGATTTTTGGAAAAACCTATCGGGAAATATCGATGGAAGTCTGCAACAACTGATCGGTTACCTCGGCAATGTTGTACAATAAAACAAGTTGCTGACGATCGGTTCCTTCATCCATTTGGACAAGGCGTTGGCGTAAGCGTTCCAAAATCGGACTCATCCGGCAGGAAGGCTCTCCTTTTAGCGAACCGGCCAACGATTGGCTTGCCTCAATCAACGCTTCTTCAATCTTTACGGAAAAATCTTCCATTTCAGGATTGATGAATTGCTGAATATCGCGATGTGCGCCCAACGCAGAAAGATAAGATAACAAAGCATGATTCAGGTATGTTAAGGTAAAAGCCTGCTGCCGGAATCGTTGCTGTCGCCGGGGCTCAACCTGCATGTCCTGCCATGCCATAGCCAAGGCGTTATCAGCCTGGTGCGCCTGTCTGCGTGCAATCCGGTAATCCAAATCATCCTCTTCTGATAACCGGTACTCTTTTAATATAGCCCGAAAATAAGCTGTATTATTTGTCAAAGCCTCCGACAATAATCCGGGCAACCGTTTGTATTGCCAATCCGGCCAAAGTATCCTGACCGAAACAATAGCCAGAACAGCTCCCAACAAGGTATCCATCATCCGCGGCCCCATCATGGCTACACCAGTGCCTGACAAGAGGTTAAATGCACCTAATACAAAAACGGTAATAAAAATGACGGCGACGGCATACCGTTTTCGCAACCAGATAAAGAAATAATATGCAGCTACCAACATCAGAATTAATTGTCCCATAATGGTGGGCAAAATTTGCACCACCAATACTCCGGCCGCTACGCCGATAAAAGTTCCAAGGATACGCTGAAACAATCGGCGACGGGTTTCACTGTAACTCGGCTGGCACACGAAGAGACTGGTCAGCAAAATCCATTCACCTTTCTCAATGTGCAACCATTGCATTAATGCGTATCCAATCACAAAACAGGAACTTAGCCGGATGGCATGCCTCAACCTGGGATGACGCCAATGTAACTGTGCTTTCAGACGTTCCCATAAAGTACGCGTATCGCGGGCCAGACGCGGAATATATTTTCGTTGCGAAATGTCACTCAGATTTTGCAATGCACGGTGCGATTGGGTCAGATTGTGCAATAAAAGAGATAGTCCTTGATTGCCTGATTCACTGCTCGGTTTCAGCTGCTCATTCAGAGCTGTCACCGTCCAGTTGAGTGAAACAGGATGCCGGTAAGGTACGCCGGTAAGCAAACTATCCGCCAACCGACGTGCAGCCTGAGCCAGTTGTAGCAATAGCTGTCCAAACCCCTCCATCACAGCCTGATTGGCCGGATGGCTGCTTAGCAATTCATATCGTTCGTGGCTCGAAGCTGCCCGTTCGTGCAAACTTTGCAGCAACATGAAGCGCCGAAGGTAGGGTACCAATTCAGTTTGATCATCCAACGCGTCAGCGTAACTATTTAATACCTCTTTGGTTCGCTCCATTGCGTTCACCATCTCAATATTCAGCAATGCCAAACGATGACGAATAATGGTCTGCTTCTCAGCATCGCTTGGAAACAATCTGGCCTTCTCTTCCAGGTAGGCCGAAAGAGCTATATAACCACGTGCCAGTTGTTCTTCCAGCAAACGCCAGGGACGACGATACAAAAGCATTAAAGAAAGCAAACCATAACCAAGCGCTCCTGCCGGAAGGAGAATAGGTTGCCAGTAAGGTGCCGGACGAAGTGAATCACCCAACATTGTATAAATGGCAATCAGGACAGCACCAAAACTGACTCCACGGTACCGTTCCCCCAAACCTCCAATCAATATGAAAAGCACCGTAGAACCTGCCAGTCCCAAAGCAAAAAAAGCGGGATAAGGTCTTAATATCTCTACTGAAGCACTGGAAATAGCAAAACTCAGCACAGTTAATGCCAATGCTTTTATACGTCCTTTAGGATGATCATCGGTTTCAGCCAATGCCCCTGCCAGCGCTCCCAAAGCCAGTGTAACACCAAAATAAGGATTTCCCGTCAGCACAAATGGCACCGATAGTAAAGCCATGGCAATAGTTGCTTTTATCGCCATCAACCTATCGGGGTAACGCCAGAAAGTCTGCCGCATAGGTTCAAACCATACTTTATTTTTGAGATATTGCCACATGAGTTCTTTGTGCAATTAATTCAGGATAATTTATCCATTTTTGGTGAATATGCGGGCAAAAATATAAAATCGTTTCCTGAACAAACGGCTGCCAAAACCAACTTGATAATATAATAATGCCCCGTTAACCTCAACATGATATGCCGCGAAAAAGGAACACCCTCCTTTTATAAAGCATTATCTTCTCACAAATTATTTTATTTAAATATGAATTAAAATTAAAGGCTTTTACAACCGTAATCATTCACAAACTCAACATTATTTATCATATTTACAATGGAAAATAGAATTGTCCGTTGAAACTTTATTCAATTCTATCATTTTTAGCGCATTGATTGTCGACCACCCGGCAAAGACCATAATGACGGAGTAATGAAGATAAGAGTACTTTTCCTTTTTGCCAGTCTTTTGTTCAGTGCGCAAGTATTCGCCCAAATAATAAGCCCAACATCCGTCGACTTTTCAGGCATGGATCAATTTTGGCTAATTGAATCCGATTTGATAAAAGATATCCCTCCCAGCGACGCTCAGTGGAATACATTTTTCGAAACTCCCGCTTATCAGATACTACTGGCTGGTGGATTTTCACGAGAAGAATTTGAGCACCAATTGCAGTTGGCCCTCATGCCGTCGAAAGCTACTGAGCTGACCAAAGAGCTGGAAAATGACGATCAATACAGCTCCCTTCTCCACCATTATATGAGAGTTAAGGGTATGGAAGAAGAAATGAAAAAGCAGCAGGTTCAACTACAAAAGAATCAACTAATTGAAACAGCCTTGTCGATGGCTAAGAGTTTTCTACCAGATAGCTTTCAATATAAAAACGCACTGCCGCCAGTTTCCTTTATCATTTATGAGAACGCCACTACCCGATCGCCTTCAGGTATAGTCATCGACCTTCTCTATAGCATCGATTTTCAATCGTATATTCCCTATTCGATTGCTCACGAAGCATATCACTTTTTCCTGGATAAGATCAAAAGATATCAACTCCCACCCAAAAATCATCCTGAATATCCCATCACTCAAATTCTGAACCAACTGGAGACAGAAGGCATCGCCGATCAAATTGACAAAAAGAAATTCTTTCTGCACAAAGGGCTTTTGGCCAATTGCAATTGGGCCAAATCATATCAATACTATCTCTCCATCTCGCCCAAAATCATCCACCAACTTGATGAATTCTTTATCCATATGGCTACTTCACCTCAAAGCGATACAAGAATCATCCAGGACATTATTCCCATGAATGGCCATCCAACAGGATATTTTATGGCCAGCGCCATTATTGAAAAAATGGGCAAGCGGGCATTGATAAAAGAAACAGCTAATCCATTTGCTTTCTTCCGGTTGTATAACGAGGTTGCCCTGAAGGACAAAAAACACTATCCTGCCTTCTCTGAAATTACCATGCAATATCTTGATAAGCTCGAGAAGAAATATTTCCCGCCAAAAACACCCAAACAACCCGAACGAAAGTCGAGTCCCAGGCCTATGTGGTTTGAAAAAGATAAAGTGGTTAATAACTGGTAAGGCGGGGCATTTCGGAATCGGCAAAAGACTTATTGATACTTCAATAAGTAATTCCGGCACATTACTCTACTCAAGGTATTGAGGCTGATTTCTTTCCGGAAAAGTAAAAACATACGTAACTTTCTATTGTCAAACCGAATAGAAATGTATTCACATAACCATAAATGTCATGGAAACTTTGCTATTAATCATCGGTTTGGGAGCTGTTATCCTGTACATCGCTTCTGCCATTTTAATTTTCGATTATGTGAATGAGCGAATCCACAAACGAAAACATTTTGTATTCATCAACCTGTTTATTTTCTCGTATGTAAAGCATTACAAAAAAATGACTCGCGAAGAAAAAGGAAAAGTGGGTCCGTTCTTTTATTTGTGGATCATCTCCATCAATGTTGCGCTACTCTGTTTTATCCTGTTTCTGATTCTTCATTGATGGATAGAAGAATTTTATCGAGCAAATT